>WNFD01000705.1_pt1 | contig 40519 bp, 37 predicted proteins | sample 5400491 | NCBI WGS metagenome assembly WNFD01 (sample SAMN13153343, study PRJNA577476) | soil metagenome | isolation source: 120 cm saprolite under Douglas fir tree site 2 hole 2 replicate 2 | place: USA:California | collected 2015-04-18
GCCCCGCGACTCAGCTGTCCCCGCCTATTTGCACACGCTGCGTCCGACGATCGCCCGGTAGGTCCCTCGCTTGTCGTAGCGGCGCAGGTCGGCAACCTGTAAGAGGCTCGCTTGCTCGAGGGAAACGGCGAGGTGAGGAGCGGCGGCCATTCCGGCGTCGCCAGCCGCCAACCGGAGCATACGGTCGTACGCTTGCCGAAGCAGCTCGCCCACACGTATGCGTGAAGCGTCCTCTCGCATCGACCCCAGTCCCTTCACCTCACGCTAAGCGAAAACCAGTCGCGTGACGAGCGCTGCCTTAGGTCTTGTCTCCAATCCACGCCGTCCACCAGCGGCGCAGCGCCACGCCGGACCAGATCGCTTCCACGACGCCGAAGGGCCAGGCGCCCTGGAGAAAACCGTAGACCGAGCCGAGCGCACACGCCCCGGCGAACCCGAGGATATACCAGGAGCTCCGCCGTTCCAGGGCATACGTGACGAGCATCGCCGTCACCGCGCCGAGCCCGAACCATGTCAGTCGATCCATGAGCGGTCAGCTCGCGCTTGCGCTCAGGTGTAGTGCGGCCCGGAGGAACTCCTTGATCCCGGCGGGTCCAGTGAGGCGCAGCGAGAGCCCACCGCGCTCGGAAGCGATCTCGAGGGTGAACGAGAGGAAGGGGCAGCACAGCCGCTCGCCAGCAACGAACCGCACGACGGTATCGTAAGCGTCAGCAGGAAACCGCAAGGCCAGGCCGTTGGGCAAGTCCACGATGTCCCCGATCGCCTCAGACACGAGGCGGCGGATCAGCGCCTGGTGCGCGCCGCGCTCGGCGCGGGGGATTGCCGTGAGGTCGCAGCTGAAAGGCGCGGGCATTGCCTCTGGTTGTGGAATCCCGCTCAATTCGTGAAGAGCCAGCGCACACCGTAAAACTGGAAGCGCTGTGGATAGTCGAGCCCGGGTACGTAGCTGCCCTTGAAGAAGCGCAGATTACGCTGGATCCAGAAGATCGTGACACCGCCGATGCGGAGCTCGACGTTCGTCTCCCCGAAGCTCGCCCCCGGGAGCACGCGCAGCACGCCGCTCGAGTCACGCCCCGCGGTGCCCCGGCTCCAGGAATCCATGGCGAGCTCCCCGCGCAGCGCGAACACGCCACTCCGGTACACCCGCCAGAACTTCGAGTAGAAGGTGAGCGACACGCGCGCGTGGTAGGGGGGCTCGAAGTCGGTCCCGCCCACGCGCTGCGGGCTAACATACCAGCCGGCGACCGAGACGCCGGGCAGGAGCTGGACGGCTCCCGCGACCGTGACGGCGCGCGTGGGCGGCGTGGGGCTCAGGCTCCGGAACGACCCCAGCCCCGCCGGGAACCCGAGCGGCACGAACGTGTCGCGGCTGGCCGTCCCCACCTCGAGGCTCGCCCAACTGCGATCCCACCGCACCGCACCCGCGGCGTCCACGGTGCGCTGGCCCTGGTCACCCGCGAGGAGGGGCGCGTGGAGGTCGTGCGTCCAGACGAGCGTGCCGCGCACCGAGAACCCGGCCGCGAGCCCGACCCCCACCGCAAGCCGCGCCCGGTTGCCGCTCCGATCGAGACTGTAGCGGGTGTGCCGGGCGTCGCCCGCCAGGGTGAGCCGGGGGATCGGGCTCCAGGCGCCCGTGCCCTCGAGCTGCCACGGCCGGGCCGCGCCCGCCACGTCGCCCGTGCGCAGCGCGAGGTCGAGGTGCGCCCGCGCCCACTTGTCACTCACCTCGAGGGCACCCTGCGTGAGGCTGCGATCGCGCACGGCCGAGTCCTGGGCCGTGCTGGTCGTGGCCAACGTGGCCTGGGCCCGGAGACCGAGCCCGTCGTCGCGCGCCGCCGCGAACACGCGCACCATGCCGTCGCGGCGCTCGAGGTGCCAGTCGCTGGTGACGGTTCCCGCGCTCCGGTGCCAGCTCGAGCTGAGGAGCTGATAGGAAGCGCCGAAGTGCGGGCTCGGGACGTATTCCGCCTTGAGCCACAAGTCCGTGGAGTTGAACGGGGCGCTCGAGCTGGCGGCGATACCGTCGTTGTTGTTGTAGTCGGCCGCGAGCGAGAGTCCGAGCCCCGAGCGCCAGCGGCGCAGGTAGGTGCCGCGGTAGTTCGCGGTGCGGACTTCACCGGTCGCGATCCCGACTTGGGACGCGGTCGCCGTGGAGCGCTGGCGTGCCGTGACAAGATAGACCCGCAGCGAGGCGGGCAGCACGAGCACGTCGACCCGCTCGAGCGGAACCAGCGAGATCCGGGCCGGGTCGAGAAACACCGAGTCGCGACCGAGCGGCAGATAGGGGACGCCGTCCCAGTAGAGCTCGAGCCCGGCCGCGCCACGCCCGCCGTACAGCACCGGCTCCGCAGCCCCGTAGATCCCGCCGCGCGCGACGTAGACCCCGGGGATGTGGGCCAAGAGGTCCGACAGGGTCTGGACGTTCGACAGGACGAACGAGTCGACGGTGAAACTGTAGCGCATGCCCCGCGGCTCGGGGCCCGCGGGAATCGGCTCCGGGAACACGGCGAGGTAGGCGGGCGTGCTGTCGCGGCCGGTCGTGTCTCGGCGGGCCGTGGAGTCGCGCGTCGTGGTGTCATGACGCGCTGTCGTGTCGACCTGAGCCGCCGCTCCGGCCGCGACCGCGAGCAACGCGGCCGCGCCGAGGAGGCCGCGAATCACGCCGCCGCGCGCTTGAGGATGAACTCGGTGAAGAGCCGGACGCCGACCGCGGTCGGGCCCTTCACCTGGTGGGGGCCGTCGCTGTCGGTGTACGCCGTGCCCGCGATGTCCAAGTGCACCCAGGGATAGCCGTCCACGAACTCCCGCAGGAACCACCCGCCCGTGATCGTGCCCGCGCCCCGGCCTCCGGAGTTCTTCACGTCGGCGATCTCCGACTTGAGCAGCTCGCGGTAGTCGTCCCATAAGGGGAGTGGCCAGCAGCGCTCGCCGGCACGCTCACCCGCATCGCGCACCTCGGCCACCAAGGCGTCGTCGTTGCCCATCACGCCGATCGCCACTTGGCCCAGCGCGACGACCACGGCTCCGGTCAGCGTCGCGATGTCGAGCACCGCGGCCGGCTTCAAGCGCCGCACGTATGACAGCGCGTCGCTCAGGATCAACCGCCCCTCGGCGTCGGTGTTGATGATCTCGATCGTCTTCCCGAGGTGACTCCGCACCACGTCGCCCGGCTTGACTGCGGTTCCGGAGGGGAGGTTCTCGGTCGCCGGAATGAGGCCGACCACATTGAGCTTCGGCTGCAGTCGCCCGAGCACCTCGAAAGTCCCGAGCACGGCTGCGGCGCCGGACATGTCGTACTTCATGTCCTCCATGTTCTGCGCCGGCTTGATCGAGATGCCGCCCGAGTCGAAGGTGACGCCCTTCCCCACGAGGGCCACGGGGGCGCCGTCCCCCCCGCCCTTGTACTCGAGCACGATGAACCGGGGTTCCTGCGCGCTCCCCTGCGCCACCGCGAGCAGCGCGCCCATGCCTTCCGTTTGCAGCCGGGCGCGGTCCAGCACGGTGAGCGCGAAGCCGTACTGGTCGGCGAGCTGCTGCGCCCGCGCCGCGAGATAGCTCGGCGTACACACGTTGCCCGGCTGCATCTGGAGGTAGCGCGTCAGGCGATGCCCGGCGGCGACCGCTGCGCCCACGCGCTGGCCCGCCGCGACGGCTGGCAGCTCCTTCGCGTCGCACACGAGCGTGACCGCCTCGACCTCGGGCTTCGGGTCCTCGGGCGCTGCCTTCAGCTCGGTGAAGGCCCACGCGCCTTGCGCGGCACCCTCCACCACCACCTGCCCCAGATCGGCGGCCGCCACGCCGTTGCGCGCCTCGGCGGCGACGGTGAACGCGAACTGCTTCACCCCAAGCGCCCGGGCGCGCTTCGCGGCGACGGCAGCCGCACGCCGCAGGCTGTTGCGCGTCACCTCACCCGGCTTGCCGAGGCCGACGAGCAGCAGGCGCTGCGGCTTGGCGCCGCTCGGGTAGAGCAGCACCATCTCGTCCCGCTTGCCCTTGAAGTCCCCACTCGTGAGCGCGCGGCCCACGACCCCGCCCGCGGCGCGATCGAACTCGCTGAGCGACGGCGGGACGGCGCTGCCCAGCGCGAGGGCGACGGCGAGGAGCGGAGTGTCGACGCTCGCGAGCGCGGCCGCGACGGCGCTGCTCGTGATCTCAGACATGCTCGATTATGCACTCGGCGAACTGCGAGGTCGAGACCTCGGTCGCATCCGGCATGAGCCGCGCCAGGTCGTAGGTGACGCGACGCGACCGGATCGCCTCCCCGAGCCCCCGCACGATCGCGCTCGCCACGTCGTCCCAGCCGAGCTCCTCGAACATCATCGCCCCCGAGAGGATCACGCTGCCGGGATTCACCTTGTCCAATCCCGCGTACTTGGGTGCCGTGCCGTGGGTCGCCTCGAACACGGCGTAGCCGTCGCCCACGTTGCCGCCGGGTGCGAGCCCGAGTCCGCCGACCTGTGCGGCGGCGGCATCGGAGAGCAGGTCGCCGTTCAGGTTGGGAGCCGCGATCACCGAGTACTCGTCGGGACGCAGGACGAGCTGCGCGAACATCGCGTCGGTGATGCGATCCTTGATGATGACCTTGGCCGCATCGTGGCTCCCGCCGGCGGCGTCCGCCTCGGGGACCGTCCGCCCGCCGAAGCGCTCGCGTGCGACTTCATACCCCCACTCGCGAAACCCGCCCTCGGTGAACTTCATGATGTTGCCCTTGTGCACGAGGGTCACCGACGCACGCCGGGTACGCAGGGCGTACTGAATCGCTTTGACCACGAGCCGCTGCGAGCCGAACTTCGACATCGGCTTGATCCCGATCGCGCTGCCGGGTCGGATCTTCGCGCCGAATCGCTCGCTTAAGAACGCGATCACGGCATCCGCCTCGGCGCTCCCCGCGCGATACTCGACGCCCGAATACACATCCTCGATGTTCTCGCGGAAAATCACGACGTCGAGCCGTTGCGGCTCGCGCATCGGGCTCGGCACGCCGTCGAAGTAGCGCACCGGCCGGATGCAGGCGTAGAGGTCGAGCGTCTGGCGCAGCGTGACATTGAGCGAGCGGATCCCGCCCCCCACCGGGGTGGTGAGCGGACCCTTGATCGCCACGCGGTGCGCCCGGATCTGGTCGAGCGTGGCGTCGGGGAGCCAGTGGCCGGTCGCTTTGAACGCCTTCTCCCCGGCGAGCACCTCGAGCCACTCGACCCGCCGCTTCTTCCCGGACGCCTTCGCGAGCGCCGCATCGAACACGCGGCGCGCGGCGCGCCAGATGTCGGGGCCAGTGCCGTCCCCTTCGATGAACGGAATGATGGGGTGGTCCGGCACCACCCAGCGCCCGTCCGCATAGTCAATGCGCTCGCCCATCCCGCCACCCTCCATGCGAAGACCGCCCGCAAGTCGCGCGGAACACGCGACCCGCGCCGGCGGTCGGGTGGGTGCAGTCTACACGGCTCGGCGGGGGTTGCGCCAGCCGAACGGCCACGCCGGCGGCGCCAGTCGCCCACGCGGCGCGCGCTTGACGCCCACGGGCGAGGCGGATATTAATCGCGTCATGCTGCTGCGTGTCCGGCGCCTGCTGCAGGCATCCGTCGCGGTCGTCGTGATCGCGACGTTCGCGTCCTGGCAACCGGTCATGATGGCGTCCATGACCGGGCCGCACCCGCACGCCGGGCATGCGACCCACGGGGCCGGCACGCCAGGCGCGCCGGGCACGCCGGGAGCCCCCGATGCCGCGCGGCATCACACGCTGCCGCTGCAGTGCTGCGACCTCTGCCCGGTCGCATGCGCGGCCCCGCCCGGGATTTCCGGTGACGCGCCGCGCGCGGCCGCGCTCGAGCTGACCCACGCCGCCCGTCCCGTCATCGACCGCGAACCGCGTCTCCCGCGGGCGCGACCCCACGCGCTTCCCTTCGCCCTCGGTCCACCAACTCTCCGCGTCGCCTAGCTCCTAAGAATCGTTGTCACCAAGCGATTCACCGACGGCGAGCGTGCGCGCTCGCCGCCACCTTGCTACGCGGAGACTCTCATGTCGTTACGTCCGGCGCTCGTCGCGCTTTGGGCCTTGCCCTGGGTGGCGCGCGCCCAGCAGCTCCCGCGATCCGACACGCTGCATCAGCACGGCGACTCCCTCACGCGCCGCGTGATCGAGCTGGCGCCCATCACGGTCACGGCCACGCCGGCGCGGCGCCTCGAACCGGGAAGCGCGATCCGCGTCTCGCCTGAGGCGATCGAGCGCACGCCGGCGACGGATGCGTATGACCTGCTGCGCCAGACCGCCGGGATCGAGGTGCACGAGCAGGGGCAAGGGCCCGGGTTTGCCTCGGATGCCTCGGTCCGGGGCTTCAGCTCCGACCATTCGACGGATCTCGCGCTGTGGGTCGACGGCGTGCCCAACAATGAGCCGGTGAACGGACACGCCGAGGGCTACAACGATTGGAGCCTCTTGTTCCCACAGGCGATCCAGGATCTCGACGTGCTCAAAGGGCCCACCAGCGCCCTGTACGGCAATTTCGCCATGTCGGGCGTCGTCAACGTCCGCACCCTGGAGCGGATGCGCGGCGTGACCCTGTGGCTCAAACCGGGCGCGTATGGCCGCGCCGAGGGCGCGGTCCTCGCGGGCGTCGACCACGACACGCAGGCGGGGGTGTTCGGCCTGCGCGGCGTGCGCGAGGACGGATGGCGGCCGCACAGCGGGTACACCCTCGGCCAGGCGCACGCGCGGCTGCTCGCCCGGCTCTCCTCCAGCGCGACCCTCGACGCCGGGGTCGAGCTGTACGCTACGGGGTGGGACTCGCCGGGGTACTTAACGAATGGGCATTTCGAAGCCGGTGTCTACAACATCGTGGCCAACGGCAGCGACGGTGGCTTCAAGCGGCGCGCGCAGGAGCGCGTCAGCCTGCGGGTGGTCGCGAGCCCGACCCTCCTGTGGCGCACGACGGTTTACTCGACGCAGGGCCGCTGGCAGCTCTACTTGACGATCCCACCGGCCGGCGGGCTCTCCGAGGGCTCGGGCGGTCAGACCGAGGAAGAGGACCGGCGCTACGGGCTCGGCCTCACGAGCGCGCTGACGTGGGCCCTGCCGCGCGGCGAGCTTACGATCGGCACCGAGGGTCGCTGGGACCACGCCCGCTACGAGAACTGGTCGACGGTCAATCGCGTGCGCTTCCGCGACTCGACCCACACGCCGATAGGCGTCGCGGCGCGGCAGGCGTCCGGGGCCTTGTTCGTGCAGTCCACGCTGGACTTCACACCGCATCTGCGGGTTACCCTCGGCAGTCGCTTCGATGCCCAAGACACCCATTCCACTCCGGACAGCGGCCTCGCGGCTGGCCATGGGAAGACGGTCGTGTCCCCGAAGCTCGGCGTCCTGTATCACTTGCCGGTGCCGGTCCCGCTCGATCTCTACGCCACCGTCTCGCGCGGCTTCCGCCAGACCGACGGCGTGATCGTCGATCCCACCCTCCCCTTCATTACGGAATGGGCGTACGAAGCGGGCGTCAAGCTGGACGCGCACCGGGTCAGCGGGAGCATCGCCCTGTTCCGCATGGACCTGAGTAACGAGCAGACGTTCAACCCCGTCACTGCCACCTCCACCAGCGGCGGCGCGAGTCGCCGCCAGGGAGTCGAGATCGAGTTGCAGGGACGCGTGGGCGACGCGCTGGCGCTGCGGACGGACTGGACCTTCAACGATGCCCGCTACCGTCAGCTCGTCGCCACCGGTTCCACCAACCTCGCCGGCGAGCGCGTCTTCAACACCGCCAAGTACGTCGCCACGATCGGCCTCGAGCTCGCTCCTCCGCGAGCCCGCTGGCAGGTGGGAATCAGTTCGAACCTGGTCGGGCCCTACACCCCGTTCGACGAGCCCGGGGTGCTACGCCCGGCCTATGGGCTCGTGCAGGTGAGCGGCGGCGCCACCCTCGGCGCCGCGCTGATCGAAGTCGGCGTGCAGAACGTCGGGAACCAGGCCTACCGGGATCTCGAGGCCGGCGGGTTCGTATCCCCGGGCCGGCCCCGATCCCTATACGGCACCGTGCGCTACGCCTGGTAGCGGGTGGAAAGCCGGGCGGCGCAGCTTCGGCGCCGCCCGGCCTCTTGCGGTCAGGCCGAGCTTCTACAATACATGGGGGGTCGGCAGGCGGTTCATTCTGAAACCCCCTCACACGATGGCTAGCTCGGAGCGCGGCTCGATGCGTCTAGGACGTACCTATCTCCTTGTGGCGCTTCTTGCTTCGGTCACGCAGGCGTGCCCGTATCAGGACATCGTGATCGGCAACAACGGCTTCGCCATCAGCGGGGGCGGGGGCGCGGCGGCCGATCGGTTGTCGTTCACCGTGCAACCCAGTAGCGCCGTGCACGGCAACATCATCACTCCGGCGATCCAGGTCTCGGCGCTCGACTCCACGGGCCACACCGACGTCGCGTTCACCGCCACCGTTACGGTCCAAATCCTCTTGAACCCAGTGGGGGGAAATCTCTCCGGTTCGACCACCATCAACCCGGTGAACGGCGTCGCCTTATTCGGGGACCTGAAGATCGATAAGTCGGGTCAGAACTACACCCTGCAGGCGAGCGCTCCCGGGGCGCGGAGCACCTCGAGCTCCGCCTTTACCATCACGGCGCAGTAAGCCCCCCACGGCCCAGTAAGCCCCCGCACGAACCGCGGCCGCCGTCAGCCGGCGCGGCGGGTCGGCTCGGTCCAGTCGATCTCGAAAAACCCGTTGCAGCGGTGGCAGCGCATCCCTTGAGGCTGGCCTTCGAGCTGAGCCCGCGCGCGGCAGTTGGGGCACACCGCGTAGCGTGCCCCCCAATTGGCTGGGAACCGCGGCGCGTTTTTGGGGCTCGGCACCACGGACCAGTGCGCCCCGGCGACGGGCGAGAGCTGGAGATGCGACCGCGACACGTCGACCGGCTTCCCCTTCACATCCAGCGTCGCCTCCGCCGCCGTCAACTTGAGGATGCGATACCAGGCGCCCTTGCGGAGGGGACACTTCACCTCAGCCTTGAGACGCGCCCACTGGAATGCCGCTGGCATGGCCACCTCGCCGGGAGCTTGTCCATACGGTGGTGTGGGAAGCCCGCGCCGTCAATCCACACACCCGAACCGGCGCTCCGTCCAGGCGGCGGGTCCGGCAACGGCCCCCAGCCGCGGCGCGCCCCGCGGCTCGGGGCGTAGCCCCTAGTGGTCGCCTCGCTCGGGTGTGAGACTGATCCGAGTGCTGTCGTTGAACACGACATCCGTCGTTTGCCACAGCAGCTTCATCTTGTCGAGCGGCGTGTCGCGGAGCCGCTGGTGCGCGACTCGGAACGGGTTGAACCGGACGATCCGTGCCGGCTCGCGCCGCGTCTGCCCGGGAGCGAGCTGCAGGTCCACTTTAAGGTGCGCGCTGTAGATCGAGTCGCCGAACGTGTCGAGAAACGTCGCGTCTCCCTGGAAGGCGCGGATCCGTTGCGTGCCCGAGTTGCGGTAGGCAAACGCGAGCGAGATGTAGTCCTCGAATTGCTCCGACGCCGGGTCCCGCGGCATGTAGCTCTTCTTGACCACGGTGACCACCAGCAGGGGGTCGAGCAGTCGTTTGAGACTGTCTTGGCGCGCCCGATCGGCTGCCGTCGCCGCGGCGTCCACCTGCAGCTTGCGCACCCGCTCGGCGCGGGCCCAGGCCAGGATCTCGGTGATCGTCATCGTGTCGTGCGGCGCGTTCCGCGCAAACCCGGTTTCCGCGACCACCCCGAGCAGCAGGCGGGCCTCGGCGAACGGTAGCCGGAGGCTGTCGGAACTGCGTAGCACCGAGTCCAGCCGGGCCACGGGCACGCGGCGGGCCAGGAAGGCCTCCTCGCGGGCGTGAGGCCGGCACGCGAGCAGCGCTCCGGCGCACAGCTGGGCGCAGAGGACGGCTGCGATCCCGCGGGATGGTTGGGCCGTCTGCATCGCTTCTCCCTTTCGACACCACAAGGCTGGGGCTACGCCGCTCGATGCCCGGGGAGAGAATCGAACTCTCATGGGGTTGCCCCCAGCGGCTTTTGAGGCCGCCGCGTCTGCCGTTTCGCCACCCGGGCCCTCGCCGACCGCGAGAGCTTAAGGGGGAGTAAGTTAGCTGCCTCGAGACGGCGGCGGGACTGGTGGTGGCCCGTTCGGGGCGCGCGGCGCGATCGGTCGCGCGCACGGTGCCGGGCCAGCGGCGATGCGCTAGGGGCGCCCGCGCCGCCGCGGCACGGGGCGCGGCGGCGGGCGCACCGGGCGCTGCTGCTCGCGGCGACGCCGGACCAGCTCGGCCACGCGCTCCTGGAACCGGCGACGCTCCTCCTGGTAGCGCGCACGCTGCACCGGCGTGAGATAGCCCTGCATCTCACGATCCTCATCGCGATTCATCTGCTGCAGCTTGAGCTGATTCTCCTGGCGCGCGCTGATGAGCTGCTTCACGCGGTCCTGGTTCGGAGTGCCCGAGGAGAGCTCGGCCTTGAGCGCCTCATTGACGTCGCGCTGCTGGGCACGCAGCGGCTGCCGCTGCGCTTCGAACCGCTCCTCCGTGGCCGCGAGGCGGGCAGTCTCGTCGTCGCTCAACCCGAGCGTCGAGCGCACATGCGCCTTCCACCGCTCCCGCACCTCGGCGCGGAGCTGGCGCTCCTCGGCTCCGTTCGGAGCCGCGGGCTGAGCGGCGCCCGAGTCCCCCGGCACCTGGGCTGCGAGCCCAGGAGCAAGCGCGACCAGCAGCAGCCACGCGCAGCGCTGCATCACCCCTCCCACGCGGCCGTTCCCTCGAGCGACGCGAGCAGCGCGCGCAGCTGCGCCGCACTCAGGTCCTCGAGCCCCACGTCCTGCGCCAGCACGACGTCCTGATCGGCGGCCGGGCGGTCCACGGCGCCGAGCAGCTCCCGGAGCTGCGCGGTCGAGAGCTCACCCAACTCCGCGGTCGTGGACTCGGCCGGCACCGGCTGGCCAGACGACCAATGCCCGAGGCCGCGCACCACGAGCCCCGCCCCGGCCACGATCACCAGCGCGGCCGCGATCCGCAACCGCGTGGGCTCGAGCCAGCGGGGGAGCCGGCGCGCGCGACGCGCGTCCTCCCGCAGCCGCGCCACCACACGCGCGGCCGTCCGCTCCACGTCGACTCGCTCGGCCGCCGCGCGCCCCAGCCGCTCGGCCACGGCCCGCAACGCCGCGTCAGACCCCGGGTCCTCGTCGTTCATTGCATCCGCTCCTTCAGGCGCTTGACTGCATGATGGTAATGCACGCGCGCCGCGCCCGGGGTCGTGCCCAGGGCGGCCGCGATGTCCGCGTACTCGAGTCCCTGCTGCGCCCGTAGCAGGAACACTTCGCGCTGTAACCGCGGCAGCGCGCGCAGGCCCTCCTGCAGGCGCGCCTCGGCTTCCGCCGCCTCCGCCTGATCGTGCGGATCGCCCGCGCTGGAGGCGAGCTCCGCTTCGAGCGGCACGACCCGCGCCCGCTTGGTGCGCCGGTACGCATCCCGCAAGACGTTGGCCCCGATCGTCAGGAGCCATGTGCGGAACTGGCACTGCCCCCGGAACTTGCCGACCGCCCGGAAGGCCCGGATAAAGGTCTCCTGCACCAGGTCATCGAGCTCGGCCTCGGGCGCGCCCGCGCCCGCGAGCAGCCGCGCCAGCGCGCGGGTGTGGCGGCGCACGAGCTCAGCTGCCGCCCGCTCGTCCCCGCCCTGCCAGGCGGCGATCAGCGCCGCATCGGTCGGAGGCGCGGCGGCGGGCTCGGCGTCGGGCATGCGCTCTGGCACCGTAGACGTAGGAGATGGTGGGAATATTAAGCGCCGCCCCGGCGGGCCTTGAATTCCCTGGGTCGGCCGCCTAGCTTCCCAATTCGAACGATCGTTCGAACCGATGCGACCCTACGACGAGCGGCTGGACCTCTTCCTCTCCCGGGCGGCGACAGTGTTCGCCGACCAGGGCTACCATTCCACCACGATGCGCGACTTGGCCGCCGCGACCGGGATGTCGCTCGCCGGCATGTACTACTACGTGCGCGGCAAGGAAGAGCTGTTGTACCGCATCCAGGAGCGCTCGTTCACCCGGGTGCTCGCCGGGGCCGAACACGCCCTCGCGGGGCTCGCCGGCGCCGACCCGCTCGAGCGGCTGCAAGCGTTCATCCGCCACCACGTGGGCTTCTTCGCCGCCCACATGGCGGAGATGAAGGTGCTGTCGCACGAGGCAACCTCGTTGACGGGCGACCGCCAGCGCAAGGTGAACGCCATCAAGCGGCGCTACGTGGATCTCCTGGAAGGCCTGCTCAAAGACGTGGCGGCCGACGAGCCGGCGGTGGAGCGCAGCGCCGCGGCGTACGCGCTGTTCGGCATGATGAACTGGATCTACAACTGGTACGACCCGGCGGGCGAGATCGATCCCGAGCGCCTGGCGGGGCTCATCGCGCGCATCTTCCTCGGCGGGTTCGCCGAGGCGCGCTCCCCGATACACGGAGGCTGACGGCCCATGGCCACGATGACGGAACCGCAGGTCGCGCACAAGGCGCTCGTCCACTATCTGGTCGAGGCCGGCGTCGCGATCATCGAGCTCGACGACCCGCCGGCGAACACCTACACGTTCGAAATGATGCGCCAGCTCGACGACGCGATCCTTCGGGCGCGCTTCGACGACGACGCGCACGTGTTGGTGCTGCGCGGCCACGGCGAGAAGTTCTTCTCGGCCGGCGCGAATATCGCCTACCTGAACAGCATCACGCCCCGCTACAAGTACTTCTTCTGCCTGCACGCCAACGAGACCCTCAACCGGCTCGAGCATACCCCCAAGCTCACGATCGCCGCGCTCAACGGTCATACGGTGGGCGGCGGGCTCGAGATCGCCATGGCGTGCGATCTGCGGCTCGCGAAGGAGAATGCCGGCAAGATCGGGCTGCCCGAAGTGAACCTGGGCGTGCTCCCGGGCACGGGCGGCACGCAACGCCTCGCGCGCCTCGTCGGGAAATCGCGCGCCATCGAGATGATGGTGAAGGGGGAGACGTTCTCCTTCGACAAGGCGCAGGAGCTCGGGCTCATCAACGAGGTGTTCCCCGCCGATGACTACTGGGACCAGGTGATGCTGTACGCCAAGCAGTTCACGCCGCCCCACAAAGCCTCCAAGGCCGTGGGCCTGATCAAGCGCGCCGTGCAGTCGGGCGCCGAGGTGCCGTTCGAATCCGGCCTCACGCTCGAGCGCGAGCTGCAGCAGCAGCTGTTTCAGTCGGACGACGCCAAGGAAGGCATCGCGGCGTACGTCGAGAAGCGAGTCGCGGAGTTCAAGGGGCGGTGAAGACCGATCTGCTGATCGGCAACGAGTGGCGCACCGCCCCGCAGCGGTACGGGCTCACCAATCCCGCCACCGAAGAGCCGTTGGCGGACGTGGCGGAAGCGGGAGTGGCGGAGATCGACGCCGCCGTCCAGGCCGCGCGGGCCTGTCTCGACGCCAAAGAGTGGCGCGAGCTCCCGGCGCGCCGGCGCGGCCAGCTCCTGTATCGGATGGCGGAGCTCTTGGAGCAGCGCGCCCCTGAGGTCGCCGAACTCGAGACCAAGAACAACGGCAAGCCGCTGTTCGAGTCGCGGATCGACGTCGCCATGGCGGTCGAGACGCTCCGCTACTACGCCGGGTGGGCCGACAAGCTCAGCGGCGACACGCTCCCCGTGGCCGGCAACTTCTTCACCTACACCCTGCGCGAGCCGGTGGGCGTGGTGGGCGCGATCGTGCCGTGGAACTTCCCGCTCAACCTCGCGACGTGGAAGGTGGCCCCCGCGCTCGCGGCCGGGTGCACGGTGGTCCTGAAGCCGGCGCACGAGACGCCGCTCACCGCCCTGTTGCTCGGGGAGATCGGGGTCGCGGCCGGCCTGCCGCCAGGCGCGCTCAACGTGGTGCCGGGGCCGGGCGCGACCGCCGGGGCGGCGCTGGTGCGCCACCCGCAAGTGGACAAAATCGCCTTCACCGGGTCAACCGCCGTCGGCCAGTGGATCATGCGCGAGGCGGCGGCCACCGTGAAGCGCGTGACGCTCGAGCTCGGCGGCAAAAGCCCGAACATCATCTTCGCCGACGCCGACTTGGCGGCCGCCGTGCGGGGCGCCCAGAACGCGATCTTCTACGGCAAGGGCGAGGTGTGCGCGGCGGGCTCGCGGCTCCTCGTGGAGAAGAGCGTGCACGATCAGGTGGTCGAGCAGCTGGCCGACCGGGCGAAGCAGCTCAAGCCCGGCGATCCGTTCGACAAGAACACGCGATTGGGCGCGCTCGTGTCCAAGCACCAACAGGAGACCGTCCTCTCCTACATCGCCGCCGGAGAGCAAGAGGGCGCCACGCTGGTGGCGGGCGGCAAGGCGGCGAAGGTGAACGGCAAGGGCTACTACGTCGAGGCTACGGTGTTCGATGGCGCGACACCCGGGATGAAGATCGTGGACGAGGAGATCTTCGGCCCCGTGCTCGCGGTGCTGAGCTTCGACACCGAGGCGGATGCCATCCGGCTCGCCAATCGCTCGATGTACGGGCTCGCCGCCGGCATCTGGACCAAGGACGTCCAGAAGGCGCACCGCGTGGCCCGCACGATCAAGGCGGGGACCGTGTGGGTCAACACCTACAACTTCTACGATCCGGCGGCGCCGTTCGGCGGCTACAAGTTCTCCGGATTCGGCCGCGATCTGGGTCGACAGGCGCTGGACAACTACACCGAGACCAAGACGGTGTGGATCGGCCTGTGACCGACGCGTGGATCTGTGGCGCGCTGCGGACCCCCGTGGGGAAGCACGGGGGGGCCCTGGCGACCGTCCGTGCCGACGATCTCGCGGCGATCCCCATCAAGGCGCTCGTCGAGCGCTCCGCCATCGACCCACGGTCCATCGACGACGTGATCCTCGGCTGCACCAATCAGGCCGGCGAGGACAACCGCAACGTGGCGCGCATGGCGCTGCTGCTCGCGGGGTTGCCCGTGGAGGTCCCGGGCCAGACGGTGAACCGGCTGTGCGGCTCCGGACTCCAGGCCGCGGCGAGCGCCGCGCAGGCGATCAAGGCAGGCGAGGGGCAGGTGTTCGTGGCAGGTGGGGTCGAGAGCATGACCCGCGCGCCCTACGTGACGCTGAAAGCGGGCGAGCCGTGGAGCCGCAAGCGGCCCGAGACCGCGGACACCACGGTCGGATGGCGCTTCACGAACCCGCGGCTCCCCCAGCCGTGGACCATCGCGCTCGGGGAGACGGCCGAGGTCGTGGCGGCCCGCTACGGGATCGGCCGCGCCGAGCAGGACGCGTTCGCGGTCGAGAGCCAACGCCGCGCGGAGGCGGCGCTGCAGGCGTGCGTCTTCACGGACGAGCTCGTGGCGGTCCCCCTCCCCGACGGCACGACGTTCGCCCGCGACGAAGCCCCGCGCACCGGGACGACGCTCGCGGGCGTGGCGCGGCTCAAACCCGCGTTCCGCGCCGATGGCACCGTCACGGCCGCGAGCGCGAGCGGGATCAACGACGGCGCTGCGGCACTCTTGGTGATGGGACCGGCGGCGGCCGCGGCCGGGCGCGGACCCGCCCCGCTGGCGCGCATCGTCGCCACCGCGGTGGCGGGCGTCGACCCGAGCTGCATGGGACTCGGACCCATCCCCGCGACGCAGAAGGCGCTCGCGCGCGCCGGCATGACCATCGACCAGATCGACCTGGTCGAGCTGAACGAGGCGTTCGCCGCGCAGGCGCTCGCCTGCATCCGCGAGCTCCGGCTCGACCCGGCGACGGTGAACATCTACGGCGGGGCGATCGCGCTCGGCCACCCGCTGGGCGCGACCGGTGCCCGGATCCTGACCACCCTGGTGCACGCCCTCGGGCGGACCCGATCCCGCTACGGCTTGGCGACGATGTGCATCGGCGTGGGTCAGGGCATCGCCATGATCGTGGAGCGCGTCTAGTGGCTGCCTACGACCGGGTGCTCGTGGAAATCGGCCAGGGCCTCGCGACCGTGACGCTCAATCGGCCGGAGAAGCTCAACGCGTTCGACCGGGCGCTGTGCGACGAGCTCGTCGAGGCGCTCGCGCTCGTGAGCCAGAGCGCGGGCGTGCGCGTCATCATGATTACCGGCGCTGGCCGGGCGTTCTGCGCCGGCGCCGATCTCGCCGCGCTCGGCGCCGAGGGGACGGCGCTCGTCGCCGCCGGGAAGAGCGTGGTGGTGGCGATCCGCACGGCGCCGCAGCCCGTGCTCGCGGCGGTGAACGGCCCGGCCGCGGGCGGCGGCGCCAACCTGGCGCTCGCCTGCGACTACCGCATCGCGTCCGACCAGGCCTCGATCGGGCAGGTGTTCGGCAAGCTGGGGCTCGTGCCCGACTGGGGCGGCACGTACTTCCTGCCCCGCCTCGTCGGGACGGCCAAGGCGCTGGAGCTGGTCTGGAGCGCCCGCATGGTGGGGGCGCCCGAGGCGCTGGCGCTGGGGCTGTTCGACCGCGTCGTGCCGCCGGCCACCCTCCTGACCGAGGCGCGCGCGCTCGCCGCCACTTGGGCCGCCCAGCCCGCCGGCGTCGTGCGCCGGGCCAAGGCCGCCGTGTACCAGAGTGGGAGCAGCTCGCTGCGCGCCATGCTGGATCTCGAGATCGAACAGCAGAACGAACTATTCGCGACCCCCGAGGCGCGCGCGCGCATCGGGGCGTCACTGGCGAAGAGGAGCCACTGATGGTCCGCAAGCTGAACAACTTCGACGAGTGGATCGACTACTTCCGCTACTGGCAGGAGTCGATCGGGCTGCCCGCGGGCGAGATGCGCACGTTCCAGTTCGACGCGAAGTTCGGCGACCAGGACGTGCCGCACATCGAGTTCGGCCACTACAGGGGCGAGCGCAAATGGCCGACCGTGATGCACATCCCCGACCAGCGGATCCGCGACGCGCTCTTGAACCTGATCGTGTATCAGGGCGACACCGAGTTCGCCTCGGTCGAGCAGCAGCGCAGCCTGCTGCAGCACGCGCCCTCCGACTACGACCTCCTGGCCCTCCAGCGGGTCATGACCGAGGAGATGCGGCACGGCTGGCAGATGTCCTACCTCTTGTGCCGCTACTTCGGCGACGAGGGCAAGCGCGAGGCGGCGAAGCTGCTCGAGCGCCGCGCCGACGAGGGCGAGCGACTGCTCGGCTCCTTCAACGAGTTGGTGGATAACTGGCTCGACTTCTTCACCTACGCACAGTTCATCGACCGCGACGGCAAGTTCCAGCTCACCATGCTCTCGGTCTCGGCCTTCGACCCGCTGTCGCGCTCCATGAATCCGATGCTGAAGGAGGAATCGTTCCACCTCGGGACGGGCAACAATGGCCTCCTCCGCATCGTAAAGGCGGGCAAGATGCCGCCCGAGGTGATGCAGCGGTTCTTCTACAAGTGGATCCCCACGGCGTTCGACCTGTTCGGCACCGACAACTCCTCGTCCGCCCATTGGGCGTACGTGTGGGGGCTGAAGGGGCGCTACGACGAGCGCGACAACCGGACGGAGCCGAACAAGGCGAAGCTCAACGAATACAGCCGAGACCTGTACCGCCAGGAAATCACCAAGCTGATCGAGCGGCTGAACATGTTCATCCCCGAGCGCGAGCGCTGGTTGCGCGTGCCGGATGCGCGCTTCAACCGCCGCATCGGCGTGTACGCGCAGCAGCACTATACCGTCGATGGGACGCCGATCGACGATCCGGCTCAGTACGCGGCGTACCTGAAGACAGTCCTGCCCCAGCCCGAGCACTACGACCGCGTGCACACGATCGAGCGCGAGCCGGGCTGGATCGAGCCGAAGAAGGCCGACAGCCTGCTCAAGTGAGTCGGGCGCTCGTCATTGCGCACCGCGGCGCGTCCGACCGGGAGCTCGAGAACTCGCTCGCGGCCTTCCGCGCCGCCGCCGCGCTCGGCGCCGACGCCGTGGAGCTCGACGTGCATGCTGCGGCCGACGGGACCCTGATCGTGCATCACGACGCGACGATCGCCGGCCGGCACCACATTCCCGCGCTCTCCCGCCGCGCGGTGCGCGAGCTGCGGCTCGCGAACGGGGAGCCGCCGCCCACGCTCGACGAGGCGCTCGCCGCCGCGGGTGCGCGGCTCGCCGTGTTCGTGGAGGTGAAGACCCTTCCGCCCCGGTTCGACGGGCGCCTGCTGGACGCGCTTCGCCAGGGCCCGAACCCCGCCGGGTACGCGGTCCATGGCTTCGACCACCGCATCGTCCAGCGCCTCGGCACGGCCCAACCGACGCTGCGCCGCGGCATCCTCAGCGCCTCCTATCCCGTGCGGCCGCTCGTGCCCCTCGGGGACGCGGGCGCCACGATGCTGTGGCAGGAGCGCAGCCTGGTCGACCGCGCCCTGGCGGATGCGCTGCACGCCGCGCGCGCGGAGCTCATCGTCTGGACCGCCGACGACCCCGAGGAGATCGAGCGGCTGCTGGGGATCGGCGTGGACGGCGTCTGCACGAATCATGTGGTCGTCGGCCGCCGGGCGGTGGACGCGGGCGCCGCATGAGCACCGGTCCGGTCGCGGTGATCGGCGCGGGGACCATGGGGCACGGGATCGCCTACGCGGTGGCGCTCGCGGGACTGGACGTGCACCTGACCGATAGCCGCGCCGATGCCCTGCCCCAGGCCCTCGAGCGCATCCACCGCCTGCTCGCAGACGCGGTCGCGCGCGGCAAGGTCACGGCCGCCGACCAGGAGCGCATGCGCGGCCGCCTCCACGCCGCGCCCGACCTCGCCCGCGCGGTGCGGGACGCCGACGTGGTCATCGAGGCGGTGGTCGAAGACCTGGACGTGAAGCGCCGCCTGTTCGCCGAGCTGGACCGCGTGGCACCGGCCGCGGCGCTCCTCGCGACCAACACATCGTCGCTATCGGTCGCGGCGATCGCCGCCGCGGTGCGAGACCCGGAGCGCGTCGTCGGGCTGCATTTCTTCAACCCCGTGCACGCCATGAAGCTCGTCGAAGTCGTGCGGCACCCGCACGCCAGCGCGGGCGCGGTGGCGCGCGCCGTCGCCCTGGCCCGCACGCTGGGCAAGGACCCGATCGTGGTGAACGACTCTCCGGGCTTCGCCTCGAGCCGGCTCGGGGTCGTCCTGGGCCTCGAGGCGATGCGCATGCTCGAGCAGGGAGTCGCGTCGGCGGCGGACATCGACAAGGCGATGGAGCTGGGCTACAACCACCCCATGGGCCCGCTCAAGCTCACCGACCTCGTGGGCCTGGACGTCCGGCTCGCGATCGCCGAATACTTGTACCGGACCCTCAAGGAGCCGCAGTTCGCGCCGCCCGGCGTGCTGCGCGACAAGGTCAAGCGGGGCGAGCTCGGCAAGAAGAGCGGGAAGGGGTTCTACACCTGGAGCGACTGACGCACATCACCGACGTCCACATCCACATCCAGCCCTGGCGCGAGCTCAAACCGCACGTGCTCGAGGTGATGTGGCGCGGGGGCGAGCCGGACAGGGACTCGATACTCCAGGCGATGGACGACCCCAAGGCGCTGCTCGAGCTGATGGACCGCGCCGGCGTCTGGCGCGTCGGCCTCGTGAACTACCCGTCGCCCGACGTGATGGGGTTCACGGACGCCACCAACACCTTCGCCGCCACTTACGCCCGGGCGAATCCCGAGCGGCTCGTGCCGTACGGCGGCGTGCACGCCCGCTTCACGCGCGACCCGGCGGGCGACGTGGACCGGCTGGTCGACTTGGGGATCCGGCTCGTCAAGATCCATCCGCCGCACCAAGGGTTTCCCGCCAACGCCTACACCGACGGGCTTTCCGCGCTGGGCGACATCTACCGGCGCTGCGAAGCGCGCGGCCTACCGGTGATGATTCACACCGGGACCAGCATCTTCCCCGGCGCGCGATCCAAATACGGCAACCCGATGGAGCTCGACGACGTCGCGATCGACTTTCCCGAGCTGCAGATCGTCATGGCCCACGGCGGCCGGCCCCTGTACATGGCGGAGGCGTTCTTCGTGCTGCGCCGTCACCGGCGCGTGTGGCTCGACGTCTCCGGGATACCGCCCGCTCGCCTGTTGCAGTACTTTCCGCGTCTCGCGGAGCTCGCCGACCGGGTCCTGTGGGGAACGGATTGGCCGAGCCCGGGCGTGACGGACCTCGGTCGCAACATCGCCCAGTTCCTGACGCTGCCCCTGAGCGACCCCCACAAGAAGGCCATTCTCGAGACCAATGCGCTGGCTCTGTTTCCTGCTCGTCGCTAACCCCGCCGCCCTGTCGGCCCAGCTTGCCGGTCCCAAACCCCTCCGCTTCGATCTCACCGCCCTCGTGGCCACCCGGGATTCCTTCGTGTTCCGGCTGCGCGGCGAAGACCGCGGCTGGGCCGTGTGGCAGTACGCCATCCGACCGCTCGAGATGATCCAGGAGCTGGTCTACACGGTCACCTCGGAGTTCCGGCCGCTCGAGGAGGAACGGCTCCGCGTCGTGCTGAACCGCGTGTCGGGCGAGCCGATCTCCACCTTCCACCACATCGACATGGTCTCGCCGAAGAGCGACACGGTCATGCTGGAGCACGACTTGGAGGTGAAGCGCGGTGCGATCTCGGGCCGCCGTCTCGTCCGAACCAAGAGCGGCGAGACGAAGATCACCCCGGTCGACCACACCTTTCCGCCAGGCACGGTGCTCGCCGACTACGTGTTTATGGCCGGCGCCGTGACCAATGCCTTGCCCGGAGACTCGCTCGCGGTGCCCGCCTACAAGGAATTCGCCGATTCGCTCACGATCCTGAGCTTCGTCGCCGAGGCGCCGACCACGGTCTCGGTGCCCGCGGGCCGGTTCGACGTCCTGCCGCTGCGGAGCGGTGGGTTCCGGATCTTCACCACGCGCAGCGCCCCGCGGCGCGTGGTGAAGGGCGAGACGCTGGACCGGCAGTTCTCCTTCGAGCTGGTGCATTCGGGGCCGGTGGTCGAGACGGTCGAATGAACGGGCTGGCCCGGCGCGCTGGGCGCGCCCGACGCCGCTTCGCCGCGCTCGTCGGCCTCTGCGCGGCGGGCGCCGGTGCCCCACCCCTGCTCCCCGGCCAGGCGGGCCAGATCAGCTACGAGGCGTTCAGCCTGCCGAACGGGCTGCGGGTCGTGTACGCGATCGATCACACGGCGCCGATCGTGACCGTCGACGTCTGGTATGCGACCGGGGCCCGCAACGAGCGCCCCGCCCGTTCCGGATTCGCCCACCTGTTCGAGCACCTCATGTTCCAGGGCTCGGCGCACGTCAAGAAAAGCGAGCACTTCCAGCTGATCGAGCGGGCCGGTGGCTCGCTCAACGGCTCGACCCACGACGACTACACGAACTACTACGAGACGGTGCCGTCCAACCGCCTGAACCTGGCGCTCTGGCTCGAGGCGGACCGGATGCGCTCGCTCGCCGTTACCCAGCCGAACCTCGACAACCAGCGGGAGACGGTGAAGGAGGAGAAGCGGCTGCGCGTCGACAACCAGCCGTACGCGCCCACGTTCGGCGACGGCATCACGTGGCCGTTCGACAGCACCGGCTGCTTTGCGTACGCGCACACCGCGATCGGCTCGATGGCCGACCTGGACGCCGCCCGGCTCGCAGATGTCCAGGCGTTCTTCGATACCTACTACGCCCCGAACAACGCAACCCTCGTCGTGGTCGGGGACGTGCAGCGCGCGCGGCTGCGGCAGCTCGTGAACGCGTATTTCGCCGAGATCCCGAGCCATGCCGCGCCGCCCCCGGTGCGCTGTACCTGGAAGCTCGCGCCCGGCGCGGTGCACCGCACGGTCGAGGACGCACACGCCACCCTGCCGGCCGTCATGCGCTTCTACCGGCTCGCGCCGCACGACCACGCCGACACGCCCGCGCTCCAGCTCCTGAACGTGATCCTCGGGCAGGGTGAGAGCTCGCGCATGAACGTGACGGTGGTGCGGCGCGAGCGCGCTGCCCTCCAGGCGGGGCTGTTCGGGCTGGACGAGCGCCACGGCCCCGGCGTGGTCGTCGCCTACGGGATCGCGAACCAGGGCGTGCCGGTCGAACGGGTCGACAGCCTCATCGCCACCCAGCTCGACAGCGTCCGTCGGACGGGCGTCACCGCGGACGAGCTGACCCGCGCCAAGAACACCTACCGCGCCGACTTCGTCCACGCCCGCGAGACGACCTTCGGCCGCGCCGAAGCGCTCGCGCACTACACCCTGTTCCACCCGCGCACGGCCGACATCAACACCGACCTGGAGCGCTACCTCGCTGTGACGGCGGCGGACGTGCAACGGGTGGCGAGTACGTACCTCGACCCGGCGAATGCCGTGATCGTGATCGTGCGACCGAAGGCGACGCCGGCGGGTTCGGGAGACACCCGATGAGGGCGGTGCCGCGGCGGTGCCGGTACTGGGTGGTCCCGGTGGCGACGCTCGCGCTCTCCTGGGGGCGGCCGTCGGGGATGGCGGCGCAAGCGTTCCCGACCACCCCCCCCAAGCCCGCGCGGCTCTCGGCCGTGCTCTTCCCCCCGTTCCAAGAGACGACGCTACCGAACGGCCTCGGGCTCGTGGTGGTCGAGCACCACGCGCAGCCGGTCCTGTCGGTGAGCCTCGCGTGGCGCGCGGGCACGGCCACCGACCCCGCCGGGAAGGAAGGACTCTCGGAACTCGTGGCGGAGCTGCTCTCGAAGGGCACCGAAACGCGCAGTGCCGAGCAGCTCGCCCAGGTGATCGAAGGCGTGGGTGGGAGCCTGTCGGCGTCCGCCGGGGACGACTTCCTGACCGTGACGGCCGATGCGCTGAGCGACCAGCTCGAGCTCGTCTTCACCCTCCTGGGCGACGTCACGCTGCACGCCACCTTCCCCGACAGCGAGCTCGAGCTCGCGCGCACGCGGGCGCTGTCGGCGCTCGCCCTCGAGCTGTCGGAGCCGGGACGGCTGGCGCAACGCCGCTTCGCCAGCGAGCTGTATGGACGCCATCCGTACGGCCGGAGCCCGACGCGCGAGAGCTACCGCGCCGTCACGCGCGACGACGTGCTGCAATTCGCCCGCCAGCGGCTGCGCCCCGCGGGCGCGCTGCTCGTCGTCGCGGGGGACGTGACGGACGCGCAGGTGCGCGAGCTGGCGACCCGCGTGTTCGGCGCCTGGCGCGGGACGCCGCTGGGAACCGCGCCGCCGCCACCGCCCGCCGCCCGCGTCGCGACGGACATCGTGCTGGTGCACCGCCCCGGCTCCGCCCAGGCGAACATCGCGGTCGGCAACACGACGATCGGGCCGACCGATCCCACCTATTACCCGGCCCGGGTCGCGGCTCAGGCGCTCGGCGGCGGCGCCGATGCGCGGCTGTTCCTCATCCTGCGCGAGCAGAAGGGCTGGACCTACGGCGCGTACGCGGCGCTGCACCGCTACCGCGGGCTCGGCTACTGGCAGGCGACCGCGGAGGTGCGCACCGAGGTGGCCGACAGCGCGCTCGGCGAACTGCTGCACCAGGTGGACCGGGTGCGCACCGAGGCGATCCCCCCGTCCGAGCTGGCCGATGTGAAAGGCTTCCTCATCGGCTCGTTCCCACTCACGATCGAGACGCCCGGCCAGATCGCGGGTCAGGTCGCCACCGTGAAGTTGCTCGGGCTCGGGGACGACTACCTGCACCGCTACCGCGAGCGCTTGAACGCCGTCACGGCGTCCGAGGCGCGTGCCGCGGCCGCGCGCCTGTTCCGGCGCCAGGCGCTCACCATCGTGGTGGTGGGCGACGCCACCAAACTGTACGAGCGACTCACGGCGATCGCCCCGGTCCGCCTGGTGGACACCGACGGCAAGCGCTTGATGCCCGGCGACTTGAGCGCACCCGCCACGGCCGTCGCGCTCGATCCGGCCCAGCTCGGGCCGCGCACCGATAGCTCGCAGGTGCTGCTCGAGGGAAAGAGCGTCGGGTTTGCCGTGGTGAGCGTCCAACACGCGGGCGATTCCGTGGTCTACGTGGAGCGCTCGAGCCTGGGGAGTGTCGAGCAGCAAACCACCGTCGTGTTCGCCGCGGCGGACGCCGCCGCGCGCCGGCTCGACCAGGTCATGACCCGGCAGGGGGCCAAGGGGGAGGCGCACCTCACCTACGGCGCCGGGCGGGTACGGGGGACCAGCTTTGCGCCGCGCCCGGATGGGAGCGTGCAGCAGTTCACCGTCGACACGGCGATCGCCCCCGGCACCGTCGACGAGAACGTCGCGCCGTTCGTGGCGGCCGGCGTGGCGCTCGTCCCCGGGCAGACGGTACGGCTCGCCGTGTTCACGCCCAGCGAGGTCGCGAGCAAGGTGCTCACGTTCAAGGTGGGGCCGCCGGAGAGCGTGACGGTTCCCGCGGGGACCTTCCAGGCGTATCATGTCGACGTGACCGGCGCGCGGTTCCCGTTCGTCCTGTACGTGAGCGTCGCGGCACCGCACCGAGTGGTGAAACAGGAATTCGTGGGCCAGCCGTTCGTCATTGAACTCGTTAAGTAGGCCACCGCGGAGGGAGACCAGCATGCGGCACCCGACGGCTCTGCTGCTCGCGCTCACAAGCGCCTGCGCCACGGGCGCGGCGCGCCCGGCCCAACCAGCGAGACCCGCGCCCGCCACTCCCCCCCCGGCAACGCCCGAGACGAGCAGCGGCGAGCGGCTGCAGTACCCGTCCAGCTATCAGCGCCATCCCAATCCCCCGGTGCTGATCCGCAATGCGACGATCCTCACCGCGACCGGACGAGAGATCGCGAACGGCTCGATCGCGTTCAAGGACGGCCGCATCGTGGCGGTGGGGACACAGGTCGAAACGCCCGCCGGCGCCGTCGTGGTCGACGGCACGGGCAAGTTCGTGACGCCCGGGGTGATCGACGATCACTCGCACCTCGGCGTGTACGCCGCGCCCGGCACCGATGCGGAGAATGACGGCAACGAGGCCACGACCCCCGTCACTGCGGAAGTCTGGGCCGAGCACTCCTTCTGGCCGCAGGATCCGCAGATCCGGTTAGCGATCGCCGGCGGCGTCACCACGATCCAGGCGCTGCCCGGCTCGGCCAATCTGATCGGCGGGCGCAGCGCGGTCTTGAAGCTGATCCCGGCGCGCACCGTGCAAGAGATGAAATTCCCGGGCGCGCGCTACGGACTGAAGATGGCGTGCGGGGAGAACCCGAAGCGAGTGTACGGCACCCACGGCGGCCCGTCCACCCGGATGGGGAGTATGGCGGGCTACCGCAGCGCGTTCATCCTGGCCGAGGGCTACCGCCGCAAGTGGGACAAGTGGAACAAGGACCACCAGGGCGATCCGCCCGAGCGTAATCTCCGGCTCGAGAGCCTGGCCGAGGTGCTGCGCGGCAACATCCTTGTGCAGATGCACTGCTATCGCGCCGACGAGATGGCCGAGATGCTCGACCTCGGGCATGAGTTCGGGTTCCAGATCCGCTCTTTCCACCACGCCGTGGAGGCCTACAAGATCGCCGACCTGCTCGCCAAGGAAGGCACGGCGGTCTCGGTCTGGGCCGATTGGTGGGGCTTCAAAGAAGAAGCGATGGACGGCATCCAGGAAAACGCCGCGCTGAACCAGCAGGCGGGCGGCCGGCCGCTCCTGCACTCCGACAGCCCGCAGGGCATCCAGCGGCTCAATCAGGAGGCGGCGAAGGCGATGTACGCAGGCCAGCGCGCCGGCATCCCGATCACCCGCGACCAGGCGGTGCGCTGGATCAGCGCCAACCCCGCCTGGGCGCTCGGGCTCGACTCCATCGTCGGCACGCTCGAGCCGGGGAAGATGGCCGACGTCGTCGTGTGGTCGGGCGACCCGTTCTCCGTGTACGCGAAGGCCGTGCAGGTCTACAACGACGGCTGGCTGGTGTACGACCGCAGCGACCCCCGACACCAGCCGCAAGGCGATTTCGAGTTGGGCCGGCCACCCGCGCCCGGGAGCGACCGATGATCGCGCTGCTGCTCGCACAGACGATCGCGGTGACGGGCGCCACGGTGTACCCCGTCTCGGGCCCGAAACTGGCCAACGCCACCGTGCTCATCAAGGACGGCAAGATCACGGCGGTTGGGGCCCAGGTTACCGTCCCGCCCGACGCGACCCGCATCGACGCGCGCGGCAAGTGGGTGACGCCGGGCTTGATCGAGGGCGCGGGCCAGATGGGCCTGGTCGAGATCGGTGCGGTGATCGGGACGCGCGAGGGCACGGTCAAGGGCGATACCATCGCCGCGGCGTTCAACGTGGTGGAAGGCATCAACCCCGCCTCCACTCTCATTCCGGTCACGCGGATTGAGGGGATCACGACCGCGCTCGCGGCCCCGCTCGGCAATCTCGTGAGCGGCCAGGCCGTGCTCATCGACTTGGACGGCACGACGATCGAGCAGATGCTCGTCAAGTCGCCGGTCGGGATCGTGGCGGACCTCTCCGAGAGCGGCAAGGAGGGCGCGGGAGGCTCGCGGGCCGCCGTCGCGACGCGGCTGCGCCGGGTGTTCCGGGACGCCCTCGAGTACGAGCGCCGCCAGGCCGACTACAGCCGCGCCCAGATCGAACCGCTCGGCGCCAGCGCGGCGGACCTCGCGGCCTTGCTCCCCCTGCTCCACGGGCGGGAGCCGCTGATCGCCCGCGCCAACCGGCGGAGCGACTTGGAGACGAGCCTCCGGATCGCCAAGGAGTTCAACTTGAAGCTGATCCTCACCGGCGCCGCCGAGGGCTGGGAGATCGCCGGCGACATCGCCCGGGCGGGCGTGCCCGTCCTGGTCGAGCCGCTGAGCAACATCCCGACCTATGACGGGCTCGGGATCCGCCTCGAGAATGCCGCCCTGCTGGCCCAAGCCGGCGTGCGCGTCGCCTTGGTCGACACCGACACGCACAACGCGCGCAACCTGCGCCAACAGGCAGGGAACGCGGTGTCCTACGGCCTGTCGTGGGATCAAGCGCTCCGCGCCGTGACGCTCACGCCGGCCGAGATCTTCGGCGTCGCGGATCGCTACGGCTCGCTCGAGCCGGGGAAGGTCGCCAACCTCGTGGTGTGGTCGGGGGATCCGTTCGAGTTCACGACCCGGGTCGAGCACGTGTTGATTCGGGGTCGCGAGATCCCCCTGCGGAGCCGGCAGACGGAGCTGTTCGAGCGCTACAAGAAGCTGCCGCCGAGCTATTAGCCGCCCGGCTCGGCCGGGGTGAAAACCAACGGGCGGCACGCTCAGAGGTGCCGCCCGTCGCTTGGTGCGGACCGCGCCGCGGTCTAGGCCTTCGCGGCCGCCACCGCCACCGGATACACGCTCACGCGGTAGCGGGTCTTGCTCTTATGCTCGAAGCGCACCTGCCCGTCGACGACCGTGAACAGCGTGTCGTCGGACGCGCGGCGCACGTTCAGACCGGGATGGAACTTGGTCCCCCGCTGCTTCACGAGAATCGTGCCGGCCGAGACGAACTCGCCGCCGAACCGCTTGACGCCGAGATACTTGGGCTGCGAGTCGCGGCCGTTGCGAGACGAACCGACACCCTTCTTGTGCGCCATAGCTACCTCACTCGGCCTTGAGCTTCACGTCCGCGATCTTGATCTCGGTGAACCGCTGCCGATGCCCGGCGTGGCGCCGGTACCCCGAGCGCCGGGCGAACCGGTAAATCTTGATCTTCTCGCCCTTGCCGTGTCGCACGACCTCGGCCGTCACCTTCGCCCCTTTGAGCACCGGCTTCCCGGCCTGGACATGCTTACCGTCACTCGTGAGCAGGACGCGGTCGAACGTGACCTTCGTCCCCGGCTCGGCGGCGAGGAGCGGCACCTTGATCGTGAGCCCGGGCTCGGCCTTGTACTGGCCGCCGCCGGTGGCAAAGATGGCGTACGTCATAGGGTGCGAACTCTAGTCGGGACTTGGAGTTCCGTCAAGCGGCCCGGCCCGCGCTTCGCGCCGGCCTTGACCGCCGCTCGTTCCTAGTCGCCTTCGTACTTGAACGACACTTTTATCTTCGCCCGGTAGCTCTCGACCTTGCCGTCTTTCAGCTGCATGTCGAGTTGCGAGATCTCTGCCACCCGCAGGTCGCGCAGTGTCTTCCCCGCGCGCTTCACGGCCGCCGCGGCGGCTTTCTCCCAGGACTCCGCGCTCGTCCCGACCAGCTCGATGACTTTGTAGACGCTCTCCGCCATGTGAGGCTCCTTGTCGCCTGCGTTGGGTGTTGCCGAACGGACCGCGTTACGGCCGGCGCCGGCCTGGGGGTTCCGTCACGCCACCGCGTACTGCTCGGTGACGTCCCGGCCCGCCGGCTTCGCCATCATGCGGAACTCGTCGAGCCGCATCATCGGATCGTCCCGCACCTCGAGCTCCAAGCCCGTTTGCTTCTCGAGCTGACGCAAGAAATTCGGCTCTTGCTCCACGATGTAGAGCGCCACGTCCGGATGCAGCCGCACGGCGAGCTGGCGCTCCTTGTGCTCGGCCCCGGCCCGTTTGAGCGAGCGCTCCATGCGCCGCACCACGACTTCGGGCCGGAACACTCGCCCTGTGCCGTTGCAGGTGGGACACTCGCCCGTCATCGACTGCCACAACGACGGCCGCACCCGCTGGCGGGTCATCTCGATCAGCCCAAGCTCGGATACGGCGAACGCCTTGGTGCGGGCCCGGTCGCGTGCCAGGTGGGCGCGCAGCTCCTGCAGCACCTTGTCGCGGTTGCCGCGGGTTTCCATGTCGATGAAGTCCACGACGATGATGCCACCGATGTCGCGCAGCCGGAGCTGGCGCGCCACCTCGCGGGCGGCCTCGAGGTTGGTCTTCACGATGGTGCTCTCGGGGTCCTTCTTGCCGGTGTAGCGGCCCGTGTTCACGTCGATCGAGGTGAGCGCCTCGGTCGGCTGAATGATCAGCGAACCACCGGTCGGCAGATCGACACGCGCCTTGAAGAGGCTGCGGATCTCCGCCTCGATGTCGTACTCGTCGAACAGCGCCGTCTCGGCCTCGTACAACTTTACGCGCTCGATCAGATCGGGCTCGATCTGCTTCAAGTACTGCACGATCTCGTTGTACAGCGTCTTCGAGTCGACGAGCAGCGAGTCGACTTTGTCGGAAAACAGGTCGCGGATAATGCCGCGCGTGAGCGAGGTCTCGCGCTGGAGCAATGCCGGCGCCCGGACCGAGCCCGACTTGCGCTTGACCTTCTTCCACAGGCCGTGCAGGTGGTCGATCTCGCGCTTGCAGCTTTGCTCGGTCAGGTCCTCCGCCACCGTGCGGATGATCCAGCCGCCCTCGTCCTTGGGGACGAGTTTCGCGACCAGCTCGCGCAGCTTGGTCCGCTGCTCGCGGTTTTCGATCTTGCGCGAAACGCCGACCTTGGAGGCGAACGGCATGTAGACAAGGAAGCGCCCGGCCAAGGAGATCTGCGCGGTGACGCGCGGGCCCTTGGTCCCGATCGGCTCCTTGATGACTTGGACGATCTTCGTGGCGCCGCGCTTCAACTCGTCGGCGATGTTGGGCACGCGGCGTCGGGAGGAGCGGCCGCCGCCGTTCGCCGGCTCGGCACCGTTCCCGTCGTCGTCACCCTCGGAGGGCTCTTCGTCCTCCTCCGCCTCGATCAGGTCGGAGGCGTGGAGAAAGGCGCTCTTTTCCGCCCCGATGTTGACGAACGCCGCCTGGATCCCCGGAAGCACGGCCTCAACCGTGCCGAGGTAGATGTCGCCCACCATGCGGCGGGCGTCGGGACGATCCACCGAGAGCTCAACAAGGCGGTCGTCCTCCAGGATCGCGACGCGCGTCTCGCGTGCGGTCCCGCTGATGAGTATTTCCCGTTTCAAAGCAAGTGCCCTCGACCCCGGTCGGCCAGCAGCCGGTCGGGATCCTACGATTGTGCCAGCAAGAGTTGATTCCGAGCAGATAACCGGCCGTCTGAACGAACCGATTGGCAGGGTCGGCTCCCGCGCGAGCGGCGGGCGCCGCAGGACGCGAGGCCAGTCCCTGGGTCCAATGCATACGCTAAATATAAGCGGGCTTGCGACTTACGTCAACCGCCCCGAGATTACAGCGGCAAGCTGCGCTGTGCCGCACGGTTAGCACCCGAGGAGGATCGCGTCTGACCGGAACCGTTCCCCGCGCCGCGGGCGCCGCGCGCCCAGCGGGCCCGACCGGCCGCCTCGAGTACCCGAGCGCCCCGCCAGGGGACGTCGTCGAACACCACTTCGGCACCGCGGTCCCCGACCCCTATCGCTGGCTCGAGGATCCCGACACGCCCGCGACCCGGCGCTGGATCGAGGCCCAGAACCGGCTGACCGAGGCCTACCTGGCCGCGATCCCCGAGCGCGAGCCCATCCGGGAGCGACTCACCCGGCTGTGGAACTATCCCAAGTACGGCACGCCGTTTCGCAAAGGCGGCCGCTATTTCTATCTCAAGAACGACGGGCTGCAAAATCACGCGGTCCTGTACGCGCAAGGCGCGCTCACCGATCCGCCCACGGTGCTCCTCGACCCGAACCTGCTCGCCGCCGACGGCACGGTGGCCCTCTCGACCCTCGCCGTCTCGGACGACGGCCGGTTCCTGGTGTACGGGACCACGCGCAGCGGCTCCGACTGGGAGGAGTTCCACGTGCGTGAGGTCGCGACGGCGCGCGACCGGCCCGACCATCTCCGCTGGATCAAGTTCTCCGGGGCGGCGTGGACGAAGGACGGTGCCGGGTTTTTCTACAGCCGCTACCCGACACCCAGCGACCACGCGCTCACCGACGTCAACCGGTTCCAACGGGTCTACTACCACCGGCTCGGGAGCGATCAGGCCGGGGATGTCCTCGTCTACGAGCGGCCCGATCAGCCCGAGTGGGGCATGCAGGCCCAAGTCACCGACGACGGCCGCTATGCGGTGCTGCACGTGTGGCTCGGCACCGACCGCCGCAACCGCATCTACTACGTGGACCTCGGGGACCCGAGCGCGCCGCGCGTGCAGGGGGAGGTCGTGCCGCTGCTCGATGACTTCGACGCGGCCTACAGCTTGGTGGGCAACGATGGCCCGGTGTGCTACTTCCTCACCGATCTGGACGCCCCGCGCAAACGGGTGATCGCGATCGATACCGCGCACCCCGACCGCGCCCGCTGGAGCGAGCTCGTGGCCCAAGGCGCCGACGTGCTCGAAAGCGTGCAGCTCGTTCACGATACCTTCGTGGCGCACGTGATGCGCGACGCGGCGTCCCGCCTGCGGCTGTACGCGCGCGACGGCACGCTGCTCCAGGAACTCGAGCTTCCGGCTCTCGGTACGGTGAGTGCGATCAGCGGCGAGCGCCACGACGACGAGCTGTTCTACGCCTTCACCTCGTTTCTCTACCCCAGCACGATCTTCCGCTACGACTTCACCACCGCGCGCACCAGCGTGTTCCAGGCCCCCGCGATCGATTTTGATCCGTCCGGCTATGAGACGATGCAAGTGTTCTACACGAGCCGTGACGGGACGCGCGTGCCGATGTTCCTCACCCACCGGCGCGGGCTCCGGTGCGACGGATCGACCCCGACCCTCTTGTACGGCTACGGGGGGTTCAACGTGAGTCTCACCCCGAGCTTTTCGATCGCCATGGCCGTGTGGCTCGAGCTGGGGGGCGCGTACGCCGTGCCCAACCTGCGGGGCGGCGGGGAGTACGGCGAAGAGTGGCATCAGGCCGGGATGTATGAGCGCAAGCAGAACGTGTTCGACGACTTCATCGCGGCCGCGGAGTATCTCATCGCCCAGGGCCATACCACTCCCGCGACGCTCGCGATCGCCGGGGGCTCGAACGGCGGGCTGCTCGTCGGAGCGGCGATGACGCAGCGGCCGGAGCTGTTCGGGGCGGCGCTGCCGGCCGTGGGGGTCTTGGACATGCTGCGCTTTCAGCGGTTCACGATCGGCTGGGCGTGGGTGACGGAGTACGGCTCGGCCGACGATGCGGCGCAGTTTCCCTACCTCTACGCCTACTCGCCGCTCCACAACCTCCGGTCCGGCACCGCCTATCCGGCGACCTTCATCACGACGGCGGATCACGACGACCGGGTCGTGCCCGCCCACTCGTTCAAGTTCGCGGCCGCGCTGCAGGCGGCGCAGGCGGGGCCGCAGCCCGTCCTGATCCAGATCGAGACGAAGGCGGGACACGGCGCCGGCAAGCCGACCACGAAGCTGATCGACGAGCAGGTCGATCGACTCGCGTTTCTCGTGCGGACGCTCGGGCTGCCCGACCGCCCGCCGGCCGGGGGCTAGTTCGGGGTTCGGGGTTAGTCGATCAGATGGCCGAGCAGCTGGCGGGCGATCACGATGCGCTGGATCTCGCTCGTGCCTTCCCCGATCTCGCAGATCTTGGCGTCGCGCATCATCCGCTCGACCGGATAGTCGGTCGTGTAGCCGTAGCCGCCATGCAACTGCACGGCCTTCGTGGTGGCGCGCATGGCGAGCTCGGACGCGTAGAGCTTCGCCATCGCCGCCTCCTTCTTGAAGGGCTGCCCCCGCTGCTTCAACCAGGCGGCGTGGTACACCAGGTGCTTCGCCGCCTCGATCTCGGTTGCCATGTCCGCCAGCGCGAAATGGACGCCCTGGAAGCTGGCGATCGGCTTGCCGAACTGGTGGCGCGTCGCGGTATAGCCTAGGCACTCCTCGAGCGCGCCCTCGGCGATCCCCAAGGCGAGAGCGCCAAGGCCGATGCGGCCGCCATCGAGTGTGTGCAAGAATTGGCGAAACCCGTTGTTCACGGGGCCGAGCACGTTCTCCTTCGGCACGACCGCGTCCTGGAGCACCAGCTCGCGCGTATCGGAGGCGCGCCAGCCCAGCTTGTCCTCGCGCTTCGCCGCCCGCACCCCGGGGCACTTCGGGAGCGCTGGATCGTGCCCCACGCCGACGCGCTGCGCCTGCTCGAGATCGGTGGTGTCCTTGGTGACGATGAAGGCGGTGATGCCGCGCGTCTTCTGGGCGGCGGGATCGGTGCGGGCCGTCACGACGAAGATCTCGCCGACGCCGGCGTGCGTGATGAAGATCTTCGAGCCGTTCAGGACGAAGTGGTCCCCCTTGTCGACGGCCGTCGTGCGCGTCCCGCCGGCATCGGAGCCGGCGCCCGGCTCCGTCAGGCCGAACCCGCCCAGCACCTTCCCCGCCGCGAGCAGCGGCACGTACTTCGCCTTCTGCTCGGGCGTCCCGAAGTCCACGATCGGCGAGGTGCCGAGCGTGGTGTGGGCGCTGACGGTGATGGCGTGACTGGCGTCGACCTTGGCGAGCTCGTGGATCACGAGGATGTAGGAGAGGTAATCGAGGCCCGAGCCGCCGAGCTCCTCGGGCCAGGGAATGCCGAACAGGCCGAGATCGGCCATCCGTCGGACGTTGTCCCACGGGAAGGTCATAGCGCCGCGCCGAGGGCTTCACCACCTGCTGCGCGAAATCGCGCACCATGTCGCGCACCTGGAAGTGGTGATCGCTGAAGTATAGGGTGTCGTCCATAGCGGAAATCTACGCACGGTGGCGAAAAACACGGTGTTTCCCCGCGCCCGGATCCGCGTCCCTTGCCAACTCTGCCCGCGGCGATCATATCGTCCCGGTCCCCGGTTGCCTGCCCTGACTCCCTGCTGCCCCATCGCGATGGAGACCCATGCCCCCGACCACCCCCAGCCGCCCGCCACGCCGCTCCCGCTGGTCCAGGGTGGGCGGCCTCCTCGCCCTCGGCTCCCTCATCCCCGGGTGCGCGGCGGCGCAAGTGGCGCACCCAGCCCATCACCGGGCGGCCCGCTCGCCCGCGCCGCTCCTGGCGCGCGAGGGCCTCGTCGACACGCTCCTGTCCCAGATGACGCTGGCCGAGAAGGTTGGCCAGATGACCCAAGCGGACCAGGAGTTCCTCAAGGATCCGGCCGACATCGAGCGCTACGCGCTGGGCTCGCTCCTGAGCGGCGGCAACTCCGATCCGAAGGAAGGGAACGGTCTCGCAGCCTGGACAGACTTGTACGATCGCTACCAGCAGCACACCGCGAACATGCGGCTCAAGATCCCGCTGTTGTACGGGATCGATGCGGTGCACGGCCATAACAACGTGCTCGGCGCGGTCATCTTCCCGCATAACGTCGGCCTCGGCGCCACGCGCGACTCCGCGCTCGTGCGGACGATCGCCGCGATCACCGCCCAGGAAGTGCGGGCCACCGGGATCCATTGGACGTTCACGCCCTGTGTGTGCGTGCCCCAGGACGTGCGCTGGGGGCGCTCCTACGAGGGCTTCTCCGAAGATCCGGAACTGGTCGCGCGGCTCGGCGCCGCCACGATCCGCGGCTTCCAGGGCAGGAGTCTCCGCGATCCGCTCTCCATTCTCGCGACCGCCAAGCACTACTTGGCCGACGGCGGCACCGCGATCGGCACGGGGATTCGGGGTGGCCTCGACCAAGGCGACGCCCAGATCGACGAGCAGACCCTGCGCCGGGTCCACCTCCGTCCCTACGCGGCCGCGGTCGCCGCCGGCGTCGGGTCCATCATGGTGTCGTACAACAGCTGGAACGGGGTGAAGATGTCGGCGAACCGTCACCTCCTCACCGATGTGCTCAAGCAGGAGCTGGGGTTCCAGGGGTTCCTCGTGTCGGACTACCGGGGCGTCAATCAAATCGACCCGGACTACAAGACCGCGATCGAGAAGTCGATCAATGCCGGCATGGACATGGTAATGGTGCCGGACACGTATCGCGAATTCATCGGGCACCTGACGGACCTCGTGAACGAGGGCCGGGTCCCGATGTCGCGGATCGATGACGCGGTGCGCCGGATTCTGCGGGTCAAGGTCGCCATGGGCCTCGTGGGCGCCGAGCGCCTCCCCCTGGCCGACCGCACGCTCCACCGCTCGTTCGGGTCGGCCGAGCACCGTGCCGTGGCCCGGCAAGCGGTGCGGGAGTCGCTGGTCCTGCTCAAGAATCGGGCACGGACGCTCCCCCTCTCGAAGACGGTCGCCCGTCTCCACGTCGCCGGCAAGAGCGCGGACAACTTGGGCAACCAAACCGGCGGCTGGACGATTTCGTGGCAGGGCGCGGGCGGCGACGTCACGCCCGGCGGCACGACGGTGCTCGCGGCGATCAAGCGCGCCGTGTCCCCGCACACGACGGTGACGTTCTCGGCGGACGGGAGCGGCGCCGCGGGCGCCGACATGGCCATTGCCGTGATCGGCGAACCGCCCTACGCCGAAATGCTTGGCGACAACAGCGACCTGGCGCTCGACTCGGCGGATATCGCGACGGTGCGCAACCTGAAAGCGGCGGGCGTGCCGGTCGCCGTCGTGCTCCTCTCGGGCCGGCCGCTCATCCTCGGCGAGGTGCTCGACCAGGCCGACGCGCTCGTGGCCGCCTGGCTCCCCGGCACCGAAGGCGACGGCGTCGCCGACGTGCTGTTCGGCGCCTACCGGCCGACGGGCAAGCTCCCCTACACCTGGCCGCGCGCCACGGCGCAGGTCTCGATCCACCGCGGCGACCGGGGTTACGATCCGCTGTTCCCGTTCGGCTTCGGCCTCACGTACTGAGCGGGACGCGGTAGCGCCCGCGGGCGACCGCGCGATCCCACCGACGTAGCCCCGCCGAAGGCGTCGGACCAACGGAGCCCAGTCGGTTTCGATCTTGAGCCGATCCTCGCAGCCTCCCGGCTCTTGCGCCCCGGGGCGCGCTGGGGGGATATAAGGGCCGCTCGTTCGACTGCCCCTTGTGACCACCGGTCCCACGGGAGGCTCGCCATGGCCGATTTCGCTCGTCGCACCCTGCTGCCGCTCACGCTCGTCGTCGCAATCCAGGCGGCGGCCCAGGCGCAGACCCCTGCGCCCGCGCCGTCCGGCGCAACCGCGGCCTGGACGACGCGGGTGAAAGGGGACATCCGCTGGCAGCAAGTCACCCCGGCGGGCGCCCTGCTCGTCTCGACCGATGCCGCGCTGGCGGGGGTCGATATCGAGCGCGGCCAGGTCGCCTGGGAGAAACCCGAGCTCGGCGGGCTGCCGCCCGATAGCGTCCGCATGGTCGAGGGGTCGCTCCTCATGGAAGCGGCGCGCCCGGGCCTGCTCGTGATCTTCGACCCCGTGACCGGCGCGGTCGTCTTCGATTCGCGGCGCCTGCAGCTCACCCAGGTCGTCACCCGGCGCGTCCTGCCACAGAGCGGCACCCTGCTCGTCCACGGGCGGCGCGCGGCCGGCCCTCCGGTCGTCGCGCTCTACGATCTCGTAACCGGCGACCAGCGGTGGACGAACGAAGGGTTGTTCGAGCAGACCGAGGCCCGAAAGAAGGGGCTGGGGGGGCTGGTGCAGGGGTTGGCACGCATGGCGTCCGAGGGCATGGCGCTCGAGGTGTTGCAGGCAGGGCCCGACATGATCGTCGTCCACACGCTGCTCGGCCTGAAGGGCTTGGACGCGCACACCGGCGCGGCGCGCTGGTCCGCCACCCTACCCACCGGCGGCCGCGAGGGCCATCTCGCGCGATCGGCGCGGCTCTACCCGTCGCTCGAGAAGCCCGACCGCATCTACGCGAGCTTTGAGAACCGGCTGATGGCCTACCGCCTCGCCGACGGGCAGGCGCTCTGGGCCGCGCCGGCGAGCGTGGACGGACACATCCGCGACATCGTGCAGCACCCGGCGGGGATCATCATGCTGCCCGAAGCGCCGCAGGCGGGTGAGCCGACCGGGAATCGCCGCGTCGTGAACGGCGTCGTGCAGACCGGGCTCAACGTGGCCCGCTACGACGATGGCACCATGATCGCCGCGAAGCCCCTGCGGATGCGGGGCAACGTGATCGACGCGATGATCGCCGGCGAGGCCGTGGTACTGGCCGTGGATGCCGAGTCGCGCACGTTCGTGAACGTGCTGGACGTGGCCACGGCGACGCTGCGCCTGAAGGACGACGTGAAGATCAAGGGCCAGCTCAGCTACGTCGAGCTCACGCCGGCGGGGCTCTTATATGTGTCGCGTCCCGACGTGCGGACGAACGCCGAAGTGAACGTCATCGATCTGGCCAAGGGGGAGCCCCGCTTCAAGGACGCGATCGAGAGCGGCAAGCCGCTGAGTACCGAGGATTACAATGCCCAGGGCTACTACCTGCATCATGCGGTGGAAGGGCGGACGCTGTACGTGTTCGCGAACCGCGACCACAAGCTGTATGCCGTCGATCGCGATGCCGGCACGTTCCATGCGCTCGGCGGCGAGATCAAGCTGCAGGGCGGCGAGGATCCGACGGAGATGGAGATCCGACCCGCGGGCATCGTCCTCATCTCGCCGCAAAACCTGGTGATCGTCGCGCGGGATGGGCAGGTGAAGCAGCGGGCCTATTACCCGGCGCCGCAGTTGCCGGGGCTGTTACGCGCGCTCCACCGCATCAACGCGATCCGCGCCGGCCTGTACGGCGCGGCCGCCTCGGCGTATGGCGACGCGTTCGCCCAAGCGTCGCGCCAGGCCACGGATACCACCGCGCGCCGGATCACCGGCCAGCTGGCGACGGCGTACACGACGGGGGGCGCACAACTCGCGGGCTACGCCCACCAGTCGGCCGCGCTGGCGTCGAAACGCTTCCGGGCCTCGCTCGTGGTCTCGGGATCGGTCTTCATGCTGACGCGCGCGCCGGATGGGAACGGCAATATCCTACTGCAGCTCGACAAGGATACCGCGCAGCCGCGAGCGCGAGTGGACCTGGGCAAGGAGCGCGAGCCGGTGTACGCGGTCGACGACGTCGCGAGCATGCTGTTCCTGCGGACCGGGTCGGGCACGCTGGTCGGCTACCGGCTCTGAGCGCGGGGAGCCGCTCGCTCCTCACACGACGCGGTCGCGGGGCGGCAGGCCGGCGAAGAAGGCTTTCAGGTTCTCGAGTGCGCGCAGGCCCATCGCGACCCGCGTCTCGCTCGTCGCGCTCCCGAGGTGCGGTAACAGCACCACCTGCTCCATCGCCAGGAGATCGCGCGTCACCTCGGGCTCCCGCTCGTACACGTCGAGCGCGGCCCCGGCGATCGTCCCGCGCTGCAGGGCGGCGACGAGCGCCGCCTCATCCACGATGTCGCCCCGGGCGGTGTTAATGAGAAACGCGCCGGGCTTCATGAGGGCGAGGCGCCGGGCATCCATCAGGTGACGGGTGGCGGGCGTCGCCGGTGAGTGGATCGACACGAAATCGGCCTCACGCAGCACCTCGTCGACGCTCGCGCGCGGCTCGGCCCCGAGCTCGGCCACCACGCCGGCGGGCGGCGGAGAGGGATCGTGGAAGATGACGCGCATCCCGAACCCGTGGCGCGCGCGGTGCGCCACCGCCCGGCCGATCCGCCCCAGTCCGATCAGCCCGAGCGTCTTGCCGCTCACCCGCGTCCCGAGCAGGTGGGTCGGTCGCCACCCCGTCCAGGCGCCAGCGCGCACGTGGCGCTCCCCCTCCCCCGCCCGCCGCGCTACCATGAGCATCAGCAGGACGGCATCGTCGGCCGTGTCGTCGGTGAGCACGTCGGGCGTGTTGGTCACGACCAAGCCGCGGGCCTTGGCGGCGGCGGTGTCGATGTGATTGAATCCTACACCGTAGTTCGCGAGGATCCGGGTCCGCAGCGGCTGGGCGCCGAGCACCGTGGCAGTCAAGCGGTCGGTGACCGTGGGCAGGAGGGCGTCGGCCGAGCTGAGGGCGGCGGTGAGCTCGGCGGCGCTGAACGCGTGATCGTCCGGATTGAGGCGCGCATCAAACTCAGAGGCCACCTGCTCTTCCACGAGCGCCGGCAGCCGGCGGGTCACGACCACGACCGGCCGCTGCGCGCCGGGCACCGCCACGTCAACTCCGGTGCGGCCCGGGATGGGCTGGCTGGGAGCGGGTGCGCCTCATGCCCGCACGGCGGCCCGCGGGGCCGGCCCCGGCTTCCCGGGAGGTGGCGGCGGGGCGTCGGGCGCCGGTGGTGCGGCGGGGCGCGCCGCGAGCGGTGCCGCCGTGCTCCGGTAGTGCTCGGCCGCGGCGGCGACGCCGGACCCGGGCGTGACCGCGATGCCGACATCGCGCAACGCCATCTCCACCCCGGCGATTGCGCCGAGCAGCATCAGCTCGTTCAGGTCGCCCAGATGGCCGATGCGGAACAGCTTCCCCGCCAGCCGCCCGAGCCCGGCCCCGAGCGAGAGGTTGTAGCGGCGGAACGCGACGTCGATCACCTCGGCGCTGCTCTTCCCGTCGGGCACCAGGATGGCGCTGACCGTGTCCGAATACCATTTGGGCGCGCGGGCGCAGAGCTTCAAACCCCAGGCGCGCACCGCCGCACGCACGCCCTCCGCGAGCCGGCGATGGCGCGCGAAGATCGCGTCCAGACCCTCCTCCAGCAAGAGATCGAGCGCGGCGCGCAGGCCGTACAACAGCGGGATCGACGGCGTGTAGGGGAAGTACCCGGTGGCGTTCGCCTTCATCATGTCGCCGAAGTCGAAGAACGCCCGCGCACACTTGGCGCGCTCCTGCGCTGCGAGCGCCTTGGGGCTCGCGCACACGATCCCCAGGCCGGCCGGCAGCATCAGGCCTTTCTGCGAACCCGTGATCGCCAGGTCCACGTTCCACTCATCCATACGGAAATCGATCGAGCCGATCGCGCTGACCCCGTCCACGTACAGCAACGCCGGGTGCCGGGCCGCGTCCATGGCCCGGCGCACGGCCCCGATATCGCTCGTCACGCCGGTCCCCGTCTCGTTGTGCACGATGAGGAGCCCCTTGATCTCGTGCTGCTCGTCCTGCGTGAGGATCTCCTCGATGCGGTCGGCCGGAGCGCCCTCGCCCCATTCGACGTCGACGATGTCTGCGCGCAGCCCGTGGCGCTGCGCCAAGTCGATCCACAATTGGCTGAACTGACCGTAGCGGGGCGCGAGCAACCGGTCGCCCGGCGACAGCGTGTTGACGAGGGCCGCCTCCCACCCCCCGGTGCCGGTCGCCGGAAACACGAGGGCCTGCCCGCGGGTGGTCTGGAACACCGTCTGCAAGTCGCGGAACAACCCGGCCGTGAGGTCGGGGAACGCCGAGGAGCGGTGGTCCTCCATCGCGCGGTCCATGGCGCGCAGGATCCGCTCCGGCACGTTGGTCGGTCCGGGGACGAACAGGAAGTTGCGGCCGGGCATAAGCCGTCCTCGAGCGAGCGGGGAAAAGCGGAGCGAGAGCCGGTGGCCCGCGCTCAGGCCATGCGGCAAAAGGTATGCCGCACCCCCCCTGCCGCAACCGCACAGCCGGGTAGAGGGTCCCCGCCCCGTGTCCGGGAGGAGCGAGGGGCATCGAGGGAAACCGGTGGGACGTTCAAGGGCGAGATGCCCGCGCGGGACGGGGGGGGCGCGTCGCTAGCGGTGGCGCAGCGCGCTCAAGCTTTGTCGTTCCAATCGACCGCGTAGCGGTTGCCGCACTCGGTGCACTGCACGTCCTTCGGTTGCCCGGCGACGTGCTGGCGCCGGTGACAGCCCGGGCACACCAGGTGCGGCTCGTGCACCACGCTCCACGCCTTGGGCCGCTCCCGCCGGACCTCGAGGGTCTCCTTCTGCACGCGCACCTCGACGTTGTGGACGTCGAGCACGACCCACGGCCGGCCCGGCTCCTCGACGATGCGATACCAGGCGCCGCGTCGCAGGCCCTCGCGTTCGGCACGATCGCCCCGGCTGCGCGCCCATCCTATGTCGGCCATGACCGGCTACTCCAGTTCCTCAGCGGTCCGCTCCCGCACCAGCACGAGGATTGCCGCCTGCGGGACGACTAAGTATTTCGCGCCCTCGAACGTGATCT
>WNFD01003004.1_pt1 | contig 40447 bp, 31 predicted proteins | sample 5400491 | NCBI WGS metagenome assembly WNFD01 (sample SAMN13153343, study PRJNA577476) | soil metagenome | isolation source: 120 cm saprolite under Douglas fir tree site 2 hole 2 replicate 2 | place: USA:California | collected 2015-04-18
CTACACCATGCGCACACGAGGCTGCGGGTGCACTGGGCACCCGGCATTCCCCACGCCCTCCGGGCGGAAGGTCTTGCATCAGCTCGGGCGCATCGCGCCGCGAGTTGGAGAAGCATGTCCGAAGTGGATCGGCCGTCGGCATGTTGTCCCGGCGGTTAAGCCGCACGTCCCATAGGCATCTGCTGCCCGTTGTTAGTGCTTGATCCCCACCGGAAGCAATGTTCTGCTTAAAAAAGCTGCTGGAGTAGCCTGTCCGTGTCGATCTTCGTCGCGCTACATCATGTCACGCATTACAAGTACGACCGACCGATCGACCTCGGCCCGCAAACCATTCGCCTGCGGCCGGCGCCGCATACGCGCACGCCGATCCTGAGCTATTCGCTCAAGGTCACGCCGCCGAACCATTTCGTGAACTGGCAGCAGGACCCGCAGGGCAACTGGCTGGCGCGCTATGTCTTCCCGGAAAAGGCCTCCGAGCTGAAGATCGAGGTCGATTTCACGGCGCAGATGACCGTGGTCAATCCGTTCGATTTCTTCGTCGAGCCCTACGTCCACTCGTTTCCGTTTCAATATCCCGACGGCCTGAAGACGGAACTTGCGCCCTACCTGGAAACCACCGAGCCGGGCCCACTGTTTGCCGCCTATCTGAAGGAAATCCCCCGCGAGGCGGACTCGACGGTCAATTTCCTGGTCGATCTCAACGCGAAGTTGCGGGAAAAAATTCGCTATATCATCCGCATGGAGCCCGGCGTTCAGACGCCGGAAGAGACGCTCGCGTCCAGCGCCGGATCGTGCCGCGACTCCGCCTGGCTGCTCATCCATACCTTCAGGCATCTCGGGCTCGCGGCCCGTTTTGTCTCGGGTTATCTCATCCAGCTCCGCCCGGACATTGATCCCGTCGAGGGGCCGCGCGAGGTCGAGAATGATTTCACCGACCTGCACGCCTGGGCCGAGGTCTATCTCCCCGGCGCCGGCTGGATCGGCTTCGACGTCACCTCGGGCATGCTGACTGGAGAAGGGCACATCCCGGTGGCCGCGACGCCGCATTATCGCTCGGCGGCGCCGATCTCGGGCACCGCGGGCTTCGCCAATACCGACTTCTCCTTCGAGATGAGCGTCAAGCGCATCCGCGAGGCGCCACGCATCACCCGGCCGTTCTCCGACGACGCCTGGGCGCGGCTCGACCAGCTCGGCGAGCAGGTCGACGCCGATCTGAAGGCGCAGGACGTGCGGCTGACCATGGGCGGCGAACCCACATTCGTCTCCGTCGACGATCTGGAATCGCCGGAATGGAATATCTCCGCCGTCGGCCCGACCAAGCGGGGGCTCGCCGACGACCTGATCCGGCGGTTGCGCGACCGCTTTGCGCCGGGGGGCCTGCTGCATTACGGGCAGGGCAAATGGTACCCCGGCGAGAGCCTGCCGCGCTGGGCCTTTGGTCTGTATTGGCGCAAGGACGGCGTGCCGGTCTGGAAGAACGCCGATCTGATCGCCACCATCGAGAAACCGCGCAAGGCCGACATCGCCGACGCCGAGCGTTTCGCCGAAGCCACCGCGACCAGGCTCGGCCTTGGGCTGGACTACGTTCTGCCGGCGTTCGAGGACCCGAACCACTGGCTGCAGCGGGAAGCGGCGTTGCCGTCGAATGTCGAGCCCGGCGATTCCAAACTGTCCGATCCGGAAGAGCGCGCGCGCATGGCGCGGGTGTTCGATCAGGGCCTCAACATCCCCAGGGGGTTCGTGCTGCCGATCCAACGCTGGAACGCCGAGGCAAGCCGATGGCGCAGCGAGCGCTGGAAGCTCCGGCGCGGCAATCTGTTCCTGACGCCGGGCGATTCCCCGCTCGGCTTGCGGCTGCCGATCTCCTCGCTGCCTTACATCCCGCCCGACGACTATCCCTACACCGTCGAGCAGGACCCGATGGAGCCGCGCGGAGACTTGCCGGTCTACGACCAGACCGCCCAGGCACCGGGCGCTCCGCATCAAGCGGTCCAGGAGCAGCAGCCGCGATCCGGCGGCGTGCGGACGGCGATGTCGATCGAAATCCGCGACGGGGTGCTCTGCGCCTTCATGCCGCCGGTGGAAAAGCTGGAGGATTACCTCGAATTGGTGACCGTGGTGGAAGCCACCGCTGAAGAGATGGGGATGCAGGTCCATGTCGAGGGCTACGCGCCGCCCTACGACCCGCGCGTCGAGGTGATCAAGGTGACGCCTGATCCCGGCGTGATCGAGGTCAACGTGCAGCCGGCTGGGAGCTGGCGCGAGGCGGTCGATATCACCTTCGGCCTCTACGAGGACGCCGCAAAAATACGGCTCGGCGCCAACCGTTTCCTGATCGATGGCCGGCACACCGGCACCGGCGGCGGCAATCATGTGGTGGTCGGCGGCGGGACCCCATCGGACTCGCCGTTCCTGCGCCGTCCGGATCTCCTGAAGAGCCTCGTGCTGTATTGGCAGCGGCATCCCTCGCTGTCCTACTTTTTCTCCGGCATGTTTATCGGCCCCACCAGCCAGGCGCCGCGCATCGACGAGGCGCGGCACGACGGCCTTTACGAACTGGAGATCGCGCTGTCGAAGGTGCCGCCGCCGGGGGAGAGTGTGCCATTGTGGCTGGTCGACCGGCTGTTCCGGCACATCCTGGTCGACATCACCGGCAACACCCATCGCGCCGAAATCTGCATCGACAAGCTCTATTCGCCTGACGGTCCGACCGGCCGTCTCGGCCTGGTCGAATTCCGCGCGCTCGAAATGCCGCCCGACCCGCGCATGTCACTGGCGCAGCAGCTCCTGGTGCGCGCGCTGATCGCGAAACTCTGGCGCGAGCCGCAGGAAGGCAGCTTCGTGCGCTGGGGCACCACGCTGCACGATCGCTTCATGCTGCCGCATTTCCTCTGGGAAGACTTTATTGATGTGTTGGATGAACTGAGGCGCTCGGGCTACGATTTTTCGCCGGAATGGTACCTGGCCCAGCTCGAATTCCGCTTTCCCGCGTTTGGCCGGGTCCATCATGGCGGCGTCGCACTCGAACTGCGGCAGGCGCTGGAGCCTTGGCACGTGCTTGGCGAGGAAGGCAGCGCCGGCGGCACCGTGCGTTATGTCGATTCCTCAGTCGAACGGCTCCAGGTCAAGGCCGAGGGCTTCGTCGAGGGCCGGCATGTCGTCACCTGTAACGGAAGGCGGATGCCGATGACCCCGACCGGGCGCTCCGGCGAGACGGTCGCCGCCGTGCGCTTCAAGGCCTGGCAGCCGGCCTCCGGCCTGCACCCGACCATTCCGGTTCATGCGCCCCTGACATTCGACCTGATCGACACCTGGAACGGCCGTTCGCTCGGGGGCTGCGTCTATCACGTCGCCCATCCAGGTGGCCGCAGTTATGAGACCAAGCCGGTCAATTCGTACGAGGCCGAGGCGCGGCGGCTGGCCCGGTTCCAGGATCACGGCCACACCCCCGGAAAAATCGACCCGCCCCGCGAAGAGCGCAGCCTGGAATTTCCTTTAACACTCGACTTGAGAACTCAGCTCCCGCATTAAAAAGCAGGGTTTTGAGAAAGAGAGTCGGGATGGCTGACACCACCGGCCAAGGAGCAGGCGAGCAGGCGGGACAAGGAAGCGGTGCCGCACACAGAGCCCGTCCGGGCCAGCGGCGGGTGGCGCAGTGGACGCGCGACTATGTCCGCCTGCAGGGAATCCCCGACGAATATATCGCCCAGGACGGAACGCCGCGCGCGGTCTGGACCCGCTTTTTCGATGCCTTCGCGGCCTTGGCGCCGGCCGATATCGAGCGCAGGTTCGGCGCCGCCGACCGTCATTTGCGGGAGGCCGGCGTCAGCTACCGCGCGCCCGGCGATGGTGCCGAGCAGCTCTGGCCGCTGAGCCATCTGCCGCTTCTGATCGACGAGGCCGATTGGCAGCAATTGTCGGCCGGAATCGCGCAGCGCGCGCAGCTCCTCGAGCTGGTGCTGCGCGACCTCTATGGCGAGGGCCGCTTGGTCGCGGAGGGCGCGATCCCGGCGGCCGCGATCGCCGGCAGCGCCGAATATCTGCGTCCGGTCTGCGGCATCAAGCCGCCGGGCGGCAGATATTTGAGCCTCTATGCCGCCGATGTCGGCCGCGGGCCGGACGGACGCTGGTGGGTGCTTGGCGACCGCACGCAGGCGCCGTCGGGCGCGGGCTATGCGCTGGAAAATCGCCTGGTGCTGTCGCGCGCCTTCACCTCGCTCTACAAGTCGATGAATGCCGAGCGGGTCGCGCCGTTCTTCGAGGCGTTTCGCGACTCCTTGCGGGCCAGCGCCGACCGCGACGAGCCGCGCATCGGCCTTCTGACGCCGGGCAATTTCAGCGAAACCTATTTCGAGCATGCCACGCTGGCGCGCTATCTCGGCTTCGTGCTGGTCGAGGGCGACGATCTCGCCGTCAGCGGCGACCGCATCTATATCCGCACTGTCGCCGGCTTGAAGCGGCTCGACGTGCTGTTGCGCCGGGTCGATTCCAACTTTCTCGATCCCCTGGAGCTCGATGCCTCCTCGCATCTGGGCGTACCCGGCCTGATCGACGTTTTGCGCAAAGATGGCGTGGTCGTCGCCAACATGCCGGGCTCGGGCGTGCTGGAGTCGCGGGCGCTGCTCGGCTTCCTGGCGCCACTGAGCCGGCGTTTCTTCGGCGAAGACCTGAAGATGCCGCACATCGCGACCTGGTGGTGCGGTCAGAAGGCCGCGCGCGAGGAAGTGCTGTCGCGGCTCGACGAGGTGGCGATCGAAGGCGCCTATGGCAGGGGCGTGCCCGGCTTCGAGTGCAACGGGCCGGTGATCGCCGGCCAAATGCCGTCAGGCGAGCGCGAGCGGCTGATCGCCGCGATCAACGAGCGCGGCATCGATTTCGTCGGCCAGGAACTGGTGCGGCTGTCGACCATGCCGGTCTGGGACCAGGGCCGGATCGCGCCGCGCCCGTTCGTGCTGCGGGTGTTTGCCGCCGCGACCCCCGACGGCTGGACCATCATGCCCGGCGGTTTCTGCCGGATCGCCGAGCAGCTCGATGCTCGCGCGGTCTCGATGGGCGACGGGGCGCGGGCGGCCGACGTCTGGGTCGTTTCCGACAAGGCGGTTACTGCGAAAACCCTGCTGCCGGCGTCCGACACGGTACGGATCAGGCGCATCGCCGGCGTGCTGCCGAGCCGCGCCGCCGACAATCTGTTCTGGCTCGGCCGTTATCTGGAGCGCGCCGAAGCGACCTTGCGATTGGTGCGCGCGCTCGGGACGCAGCAGCGCGATCCCGGCAAGGGCTCGTCGGGCCTGCAGCAGGCGGCCGAGCGGGTTCAGCGATTGCTGGTCGCCTGGGGCGCAGCCTCGCAGGCGTCACGGACACAGCCTGCGAAGATCGCCGGCGAGGCGTTGCAGTCCGAAGAACGGTTCGGCTCGGGATTGTCGTTGGTGCGGGCAGCCCAGCGCACCGCGACCTCGCTGCGCGAGCGGCTGTCGCCGGACGCCTGGCAGGTCATCACCGAAATGACCGAACGGCTGGCGCAGGAAGTCGAGGATGACGACGGCGTCGTCAGCGCCGCCGAACTGACATTGCAGGAACTCGCGAGCTTCGCCGGGCTCGCGCAAGAAAACATGAACCGCGCCGCCGCCGGCTGGCGCTTCCTCGAAATGGGCCGCCGCGCCGAGCGGGCCATCAACACCGTTCGCTTTGGCCGCCAGTTCGCTCATGACGAAGCAAGCCCGGAGGATCTCGACATTCTCCTGACCCTGGTGGACTGCCAGATCACCTACCGCTCACGCTATCTGGTCGGTCCGATGCTGGCGCCGGTGCGCGATCTCGTGGTGCTCGACCCCTATAATCCGCGCTCGGTCGCGTTCCAGGTACAGGCGCTCAACGAGCACATCGCAAGCCTTCCGGCGCTGCGGGAGACTGGGATCATCGAGCGGCCGCAGCGCCTTGCCGTCGCGGTGCAGGCGACGCTGACGACCGCCGAGGCGGCCGCCCTCGACACCAAAACGCTGTTCGCCCTGGAGCAGGAGTTGCTCACGCTCGCCGACGCCATCGGATCACATTATTTTCCGCACGGACCCAATGCGAGCCGGCCGGAAAAGCTCACGGGGCTGGCGTGATCTACGACATCCGTCACGTCACGACCTACGCCTATGAAAGTCCGGTCAGCTTCGCGAGATGCTCGCTGCGGCTCGAGCCGAGAAGCGGCGACGGGCAGCAACTCGTCTCGCACAGCGTCGACATCAGGCCCAAGCCGTCCGACCGAACGGTGAGGCGCGACTTCTTCGGGACGCATACCGAGAGCATCGTGATCGAAGCGGCGCATCGTCACCTGCGGATCGATTCCCGCTCGCGGGTCTCGGTGTCGCGGCATGCCCCGGGTCGCACCGCGCCGAGCCCGGCATGGGAGACCGTTCGCGATGTCGCCTTTGAGGCCACCAGCCTCGGGCCGGCGTCGCCGATCGGCTACGTGTTTGCGAGTTCGCTGGTGCCGGTCCAACCACCCGTCACCGCTTATGCGGCGGCGAGCTTCCCGCCGGACATGGGCGTGCTGGTCGGCGCGGTGGATTTCATGCACCGGATTCGCAGCGAGTTTAAATATGATCCGAAAGCGACCGTGATCTCCACGCCGCTCGACGAAGTCTTCGAGAAGCGCCACGGCGTCTGCCAGGATTTTGCCCATGTGATGATCGCGGGGCTGCGCGGTCTCGGGCTTCCGGCGGCCTATGTCAGCGGTTACCTCCGTACCATCCCGCCGGAGGGCAAGCCGCGACTGCAGGGCGCGGATGCGACCCATGCCTGGGTGTCGCTCTGGTGCGGGACGGAGCAGGGCTGGATCGGTTTCGATCCGACCAACGACCTCCTGGTCGAGAACGACCACATCATCCTAGGCGTCGGACGCGACTTTTCCGACGTCTCGCCGGTCGACGGCATCATCGTCGGATCGCGCAAGCAGAAGCTCAGCGTGGCCGTGGACGTGATGCTGGTGGAGTGAGGCGGGCCGTCAATCACAATGATATTTCGAGTGTTCTGGACCCGGAGATGATGAGCGTGGAGAAGCGGCGACTGGGCGTCATCGCGGCGTTGGGCACGGCCCAGACGCTGGCGTGGGGATCGAGCTATTATTTGCCGGCGATCCTCGCCGACCCGATCGCGCGCGATCTCGGCATCTCCAGCAACTGGTTTTTCGCGGCGTTCTCAGGCTCGCTGGTGATTTCGGGACTGCTCGGTCCGCGGATCGGACGGCAGATCGATCGCGTCGGCGGCCGGCAGGTTTTATGCGCATCCAATCTCGTTCTCGCGGCTGGTCTGGCTTTGTTGGGCGCGTCGACATCGATCTGGCTGATGGGCGCCGCGTGGCTGCTGCTGGGTGTGGGCATGGGCCTTGGCCTTTACGACGCTGCGTTCGGCACGCTTGGCCGCATCTACGGCGAGGATGCGCGTGGCGCGATCACCGGCATCACCCTGATCGCTGGCTTCGCCAGCACGGTCGGCTGGCCGTTGAGCTCGCTCGGACTTGAAACCATCGGATGGCGGGAGACGTGCTACGCCTGGGCGCTGGCGCATATCCTGATCGGCCTGCCGCTCAATCTGTCGCTGCCACGGGCCGAGCGGATCGTCGCTTCGGAGGCACCGACATCCAAGCCGCACATCCCGATCGACCGCACCATGGTGATGCTCTCCTTCGCCTTCGCAGCCGCCTGGACGGTGACGTCGGCGATGGCCGCACACCTGCCGCGGATCGTGGAAGCGTTCGGCGCCACGCCCGCGCAAGCCGTCTTCGCCGGCATGATGATCGGGCCCGCGCAGGTCGGCGCGCGCGTTCTCGAAGCCGGCCTCCTCAGCCGTTTCCATCCTTTGATCTCGACGCGGCTTGCCTGCGTCACGCATCCGATCGGTGCATGCGTCATCGGCCTGTTCGGTGGCGGCGCCGCGGCCGCGTTCGCGCTGCTGCACGGCGCCGGCAACGGCATCCTCACGATCGCGCGCGGAACGCTGCCGCTCGCGATCTTCGGACCGGAGAATTACGCCTATCGGCTGGGGCTGATCGGCGCGCCGTCGCGCATCTGCCAGGCGCTGGCGCCGCTTGCGTTCGGGCTGCTCATCGAACCGATGGGTCGTGTGGTCGTCGCGGTATCGTCGGCGTTGAGCCTGTCGGCGCTGGTTGCGCTGCTGCTGTTGCCCTATTTCCGGGCTGGTGCTGCCCGGGCGTCCTCACCGGCGGAGTGACCGTTTGTCAGAGAGTAAGGCAGGCCCGTACGTTCCTGCACAAAACAATTTGCTGCTCTCGCGCAGAGTTAAGGAAACGTTAATTGCAAGATGTATGATGGTTGTAGGTCCGCGAGCGCTTTGCGGCGTGCAAGTTGGAGAAACGTCATGAGCAAAATCGCATCAGCGATCGTAACTGCTACTTTGGCCGTAGGTACGCTATTGTCGCCGGCGCCCGCGGGAGCCGAGAATGGTCAAATCGCCGCTGGCGTCGTAGGCGGCCTTATCGGCGGGGCGTTGCTCGGTGGGGCCTTGGCGTCACGGCCTGCTCCGCCGCCGCCGGTCTATTACGCGCCGGCGCCGGTCTACGTGGAAGAGCCGGTCTGCCGCTTCGTTCGCGAGCGCTACTGGGATGGCTATGGGTGGGTCTACCGGCGCGTCCAGGTTTGTGATTGATCGTCCGCTAGCTTAGCTGGAGCATGATCCGGAAAAGCCTGCCCCGCACTTGATGCGGGGTGGACAACGGTTTTCCGAAAAGCTGGAGTGCGATGACGACTCATCCTGAGTTCATCGCGCTCTGGACAAATCAAATCGTCGCCTTCCCAGAAAAATGTGCAGGGCAAGCATTACCGGCACCGAAAAGCCGACCACGATGTGTATCCAGCTCATCCAGGGCCGAACCGTTTCGGACCCCAAATAGTACAATCCGAAAGCTGTCAGGACCAAAAGCGTATTCAGCGTAACCATCGCGGATCCCGAGACAAGGTTCTTGCCGCTTCTCCATGAGCGCAGGATGTGCACTGGGATCAGTGCCCCCAACAACAACAGCGTCGCCATAGCGGCACCGCCGTGCACCATCAGCAGGTAGGCTGCGATCTGCTGCCATATCTCGTCGATCGAAACATTTTTTTGCCAATCCGCCACGAACCAACCGGCGCCCGTTAGAAATAGCACCGTGAAAGCTGCATAGATTGAAAAGCGGAATGAGGATTTAAGCTGCAAGGTGCACTGCGTGATGCCAGTCAGGGGTGATCTGAATGTCGCCGTCTGCCGAAATTAGTAGCGCACTTGCGTTGCAGTGCCCAAGCAATTCGGTGACGTCAGTTCCGGAAATCATGACGATTTTCGTGAGCGCATCGGCCACCATGCAACTCGGCGCACGTACTGTGGCGCCATCGATGGCAGGGGCTGGCCTGCCGGTGCCAGGATCGATGATGGCCGAAACGGTTGTTTCCGCCGACTGGAAAAGATCGAAACAACGAGCCGTGGAAGCCAGCGCCTCATCGGCGACCTCGACGCTGCATATCAAGCGGCGTGGATCGCGTGGATCGCGAATATAGACCGTCTGCGGCTCGGGTCCGAAGGCCGCGAGATCGCCGCCGGCATTCACCATGCCGACTGGCACATTGAAGTGGCGCAGGGCCTCCAGCGCGCGATCAACCGCGAAGCCTTTTGCGATTCCACCGAGATCGATCTTGATATCGGGACGTCGAAGGCGGACAATCTGTCCTGGAAGCAGTTCGATCGCATCGAGCAATCGCGCCCGGCTTGAGTTGGGCGGATCGCCGGCCGATCGAGGCAGCAATCCAAGTGCCTGCAATATCGGCGCGACCGTAATGTCGAAAACGCCGTTCGAGCGGCGATGCATCTCGGCCGCTGCCTTCAAAACTTCGAACGTCCAGTTATGAACTCTGGTTGGCTGAAGACCGGCATCGCGGTTTATTCGGCTTACGTCGCTGTCCGCCTCGTGGAAGCTCATCAGCCGATGGACGCACGCGACCGCTTCGAACGCTGCATTCACGGCAGCATCCATCTCGGCGTTGGCCGCGCCCGCCACCTCAATCTCCACGAAAGTGCCAAGCAGCGGTCGTGCGCGGCGAATTCTATCGGAGGCGGTTGCCATAGGTCGCCAGTACTCTCTTCACTCCCTCGGCGACATGCGTCGAAGACAGGGTGGCGCCGGCGATATTGCGGATGTCGCCATTGACCTTGAGCGCGCTACCGCTGGTTTTTCCCACGAACTGCGCCAACCAGCTCGGACTTCTGATTTCGCCCCCATAAGACTCTCGATATTGCAGGATGTCGACTCTCTGGACCGCCCCACCGGGCGTCAGAACCACCGTATAGTCGATGAAAAGGTGTTTTCCGATAACCCGATCGAATATGAAGAAGCCGGCAACCCGCCCACCGGCCTCGGCCTTCCAGACCCGGCCGGGTTGGACTTCGACAAAGCGAGCCGAAGGAAATGCCAGCTTCTGCGCCTCCTCAATAGAGAGGTACTGCATAGAGTAGGCAGGAGACGCCGTCGACATGATTGCCGTCACTGGCAAGGTATATCGTATCCATTTCGTCATGTCCGATTGTCTCCCATACCAGCCCGAACCGGCTAAGTCGCCGGTTGCAGCAGAACTGAACAGTCGTTCTTCAAAAGAAAAACCCGACGCCACCCAGGAATGAATCGGAGAGAGCGCCGGCAGCGGATTTATCGATGACGTGCTGATAGGTTGCCTTCAGCACCACTTTGGGCGACGGAAAGACTGCAAGACCCGCCGTATGGAATTGGCGCTGGCCAGCGCCCGTCGGCGTATTTGCGTCGGTTCCCGCAAATCCGCCGGTCTGAAGGTTTTCATAGGTGTACCGGTAGAACGGTACTGCTTCCCACTCGCTGTTCAGAATGGTCCCGAGCGGCACATGGTAGGCGATCTCGCCCGAATAGCCAGACATCGACTTTCCGACGTTGTCGGTGGGATCGGTGTCATTGTTGGCGCGCAGGTTTTCCGGATGGCCGAAATTGACGTGGACATATTCGCCGCGTAGCTCGAGGCCGGTCTGGGGCACGCGGTAACGGAACTCGGCATCGAATATTCCAACGCTGGTATGTCCGAGCAGATCGCCCGTGTCGGCGTAGGCTCCGCGCGGAGTCACATTGGGACTGAAATATCCGCTTATGCTTGCTGCAAAGCCGGGAAGGAATGGCGGCGCAAAATCAAGCTTGCCTGCATAAGCAAGCGTATTGTTGAGTTGCTGGAAGTCTCCGCGCACCGGCCGCGAGAAAGCAAGCGCATCGAGGCCGCTGATGCCGGGCGTATAGCCAGTTGGGAATGGCGGAACGGTCTTTGCGTCGGTGCGCAGGCCGAAGTCGCCGCCAAAGTCTTCGATGCTGGAGCTGACCTGAACCTGATAGCTCAAACCGTCGGCAATCGTCCCGTAAAAGCTGCTCGCGCCGGCGAAGAAGGTTGACGGAATAAGTCCGTTGTAGAGCTCCGGCCGATTGACGCTGTAGAACTGCGTCGGCTCGTGGTGCTGATTAATATAGCCGATCGGTATGAGATCGATGCCGGGCGAGCGCCAATTGAATTGATCGACAATCTTGAAATCGATCCAGATTTGTTCGATCTCCGCGGTGCCATGCAGTTTGTCATCCGCATCGAAACCCGAGCCCGCGTGCTCGAATTCGATCTCCGCGTTGAAGATGATGTTCGGGGTGATCGCGTAGGTGGGCAATAGAACCAACCGATGCGCGTCGAAGCCATTCTGCCACTGGCCGTTGGCGGCCGGATTTTGCATGGTGCCGAACTTGACTTCGCCGTAGGCGCCGATGCTGAGACCAGGAACGGGTGAATCGGTAAGCCCCAAGATGCCGTTATTTGTGGGCGCCGTGGGCGTCGGAGATGCCGCGGTGCTCGAGACTTCTATTTTCGCGGGGCGCGCCGGCGTTGTCGGTGAAGTGGAGGACGCAGTGTTCACGGCTTCGGCCCTTGCCGCACGCGCGGGCCCTGTCGGCTTGGCATCAGCCGAAGTTGAGGATGGGGCCGTCGCGGGCGACGCTTGAATGGCAGCTTCTTTTTGCTTGAGCTTTCCTTCAAGCATTTGAATTCGCTGTTCCATCTTTTCCAATTTTTTCAGAAGCGCCTCGTTCGCATCACCCTCCGCCGCCCGGGCGCCGCTACTGCTTATGAACGATATAGCGGTTGCCGCGAGTAGCGCTCCTCTCCGCGCGCGGCGATTTATTTGAGGTATCGAAATGTGGAGTCCTGAAGACCGGTGCAACGACATGAGTCCCCCATCTGCGGAGTTCAAAAGGTCCCGCGACAACGAACGCATAACACCGTTGGGATGCATCTTGAGCTTCAGAAAAACGAGACGCTGATTGGAATCGGTCTAACTCGGCAGTTTGGAATTAGAATAAACTAAAAATGCTGAGGCCGAGGACACAGAGTAGTTTTCGGATCGGCTTGATGCCCTTTCTTTGTCCCTGGCTTGGCCTGGATGTTTTCGAGCTCGTCGCGGGAGGCTCACACACGCAACGGCGCTTATCTTCCTGAACCGGCCGCCGGCCGTCTCGTATTCGCCTCGGCGCCGCTAGGCAACCTCGCGCCGGGTGGCCGGACCCGAGCGCAGGCTGGTGAAGAATTTTTCCACCTCGCGCGACAGCGTTTCCGCGGTCGAGGTCAATTCGCCCGCCGCCGACAAGACCGATGCGGCGGCCGTATCGGTCTCGCCGATGGCCTCGCGGAGCGAGGCGATATTGGCGACCAGCGTCTGGTTGCCCTGGGCGGCCGACTGCGCGTTGACGGAGATTTCGCGCGTTGCGGCATCCTGCTGCCCGACGGCGCCGGCGATATTGGAGGTGATGTCGTTGATGCCGTGAACGGCGCTTCCGATCTCGCGCACGGCATCGACGGCATTTTTCGTCGACGCCTGGATCATGCTGACGTTCTGGCCGATTTCCTCGGTGGCCTTGGCAGTCTGTCCGGCCAGCGCCTTGACCTCGTGAGCGACCACCGCGAAGCCACGGCCGGCCTCTCCGGCGCGGGCGGCCTCGATGGTCGCGTTCAGCGCCAGCAGATTGGTCTGCTCGGCGATCGCCTGAATCAGGTGGAGCACGCCGTCGATCCGCTGGGTCGCCGCGGCAAGGCTCTCGATTTCGGAGATCGATTTCTCGGTGCGCTGGCCGGTCTGCTCGACGGCGCCGGCCGACTGGCGGACCTGGCGACCGATCTCCGCCACCGAGGCCGACAATTCCTCGGCGGCGCCGGCCACGGCGGACACATTCGAGGAGGCTTGCGTGGTCGCGCCGGCCGCGGCTGCGGCGCGGTCGTTGGCGTCCGACGTCACCCGGGTGATATTCTGCGCGGTGTGACGCATCGCGGAAGCGTTCTGCGTGACCGCTTGAAGCACGGCGCCGATCGCCTGCCGGAATTCCTCGACGGAGGCTTCGATGTGCCGGCTGCGCTCCTCGCGCGCCTGGGAGTCGGCTGAGACCTGCGAATTGAGGTTGCGGTTGTGGTCCATCGCCTGTTGGAAGATCCGGATTGCGCGCGCCAGTGCACCGATCTCGTCGGCGCGCCCGGCGTGCGGAACCTCGACATTCTCGGCGCCATCGGCGACCCGCTTGATGGTCGTGGTGATGACCGACAGGGGGCGCGCGACCAAGCGGGCGACCATGATGACGCCGATCACGACCAACACCAGGGCGAGGCCGCCGAGGCAGGTCAGGATCAACGACAATTCGCGGTTGAGCGTGGTCTGCTCCACGATCCGTTTGCCGCGCTCGGCGTAGACCTTGGCAAGCGTGTCGAGATCCTTGTTGAGCGCGGTGCGGACGGCGCGGTTTTCGTCATTGTCGCCCCACTCGCGGCCGGCGGCGGGATTGATCTCGATGGCGCGGCGCACCAGCTCTTTTCGGAAATCGACGAATTGCTCGATGCGCTTCTTGAACGTCGCGAACTGTTCGGCATCATCGGTCCGGATGATGTCCTGCCATTTCTTGACGACTACAAGAATCTCGTCGTTGAACTTGAGCAGTCCATCGCCGTATTTCTTCACGACGTCGGGCTTCGTCGACATGTAGACGCCGCGCGACTCCATCACGACCGCATAGATCAGTCCGTTGACGCGCTCGACGTTCAACGCGGCGGTATTGGCCGTTTCAATGGCGTCCGTGAGTTCCCGACCGTAGCGGGCGTTGTGCTCGGACAGCGCGGTAATCGCCGCGGTCAACAGCGCGAACAGGGCAAAGATCGCGTACAGTCTTGCGGCGAGCGAGAAGCCGGACCCCTTGGAAGTGATCGAAGAGCGGTTGTCGGATGTCATGGTTTTTGAAGATGCAGCCCTGGAGAGGCCGATGAGCACCGTCGGCTGTCCAAAAACCATGCAGGATTTTGATGGAAAAATGATTAATGCGGGAACCTTGATGCATTGCAACTTACGCAGGAATTGCCTATCAGAATCAGATGGTTGCAAGATAGCCTTGGGTCCGCGTCCGCCTTATAGAGGCCGCACGTAACAATACGGGACGGTTTGGCGGCCTGGAGAGGGGGACTTCCCCAGGTCGGCGGTGGTTCCCGCCTGATGAAGCATTTTGGACCGCAAGCGCGAAGTGGTCGCGCCAAAGCGGTTGCGGAGCCGCCATGGTCTATCGTCACACCATCGATGCCACGAGCTATGTGTTCGCAGATCTGCGCGATCTGCTGGCCAAGGCGACGCCGCCGCGCTCCGGCGACCGGCTGGCGAGCATCGCTGCCGACAGCGCCGAGCAGATGGTCGCGGCGCGGATGGCGCTGTCGGATGTTCCGCTCGGCCAATTCCTCGAGGAGGCCGTCATTCCCTTCGAGGACGACGAGGTCACCCGCCTGATCATCGATGGCCATGACGCGCAGGCGTTCGCCCCGATCTCGTCGCTCACCGTCGGCTCGTTCCGCGACTTTCTGCTGTCGGATGCGGCGACCAGCGAGGAATTGCGCCAACTCTCGCGCGGCATCACGCCGGAAATGGCGGCCGCGGTGTCAAAGCTGATGCGCAACCAGGACCTCATCCTGGTCGCGCGCAAATGCGAGGCGGTGACGGCCTTTCGCAACACGATCGGCATGCGCGGGCGGATGAGCACGCGGCTGCAGCCCAACCATCCCTTCGACGACGCCAAGGGGATCACCGCTTCGATCCTGGATGGCCTCCTGCTGGGATCGGGCGACGCCTGCATCGGGATCAACCCGGCGAGCGATGATCCGGCCGTCATCGGCTCCTTGCTGCGGTTGCTCGACGAACTCATCGTGCGGCTCGAAATGCCGGCCCAGAGCTGCGTGCTGACGCACGTCACGACCACGCTCAAGCTGATCGAGCAGGGCCTGCCGGTCGATCTGGTGTTCCAGTCGATCGCGGGGACCGAGGCCGCCAATCGCAGTTTCGGCGTCGATCTTGCGCTGCTGCGCGAGGCGCATGAAGCCGGCCGGTCGCTTCGGCGCGGCACGGTCGGTGACAATGTCATGTATTTCGAGACCGGGCAGGGGTCGGCGCTGTCGGCCAACGCGCATCATGGCGTCGATCAGCAGACCTGCGAAGCACGGGCCTATGCGGTGGCGCGCGCCTTCGATCCGCTGCTGGTCAACAGCGTCGTCGGTTTCATCGGTCCGGAATATCTCTACGACGGCAAGGAGATCATCCGCGCCGGACTGGAGGATCATTTCTGCGGCAAGCTGCTGGGCCTGCCGCTCGGCGTGGATGTCTGCTATACCAATCACGCCGAGGCCGACCAGGACGACATGGACAACCTGCTGACGCTGCTGGCTGCGGCCGGTGTCACCTTCATCATGGGGGTTCCCGGCGCGGATGACGTGATGTTGAACTATCAATCGACCTCGTTCCATGACGCGCTGTTCGTCCGCGAGGTGTTTGGCCTGAAACGGGCGCCGGAATTCGACAACTGGCTGCTCCAGGTCGGGATTGCCGACGGCACCTTCCGCCTTGCGGGCCATGCCGGCTTGCTGCCCGATTTTGCCTCGCAGCTCATCGCGGAAAACGCCTTGAAAATGTGAACCGAGGCAACCATTTGGCCGTCTTGCGGTTAGAAATGGGGTGCCCGCAAATGCCGAGAATTTGTAGCCCGACTTTGCGGCGCAGGATTATCCTGAGCCGGTTCGATCTGGTGTCGCCTTGAGGAAGTGTGATGAGAGCCAAGAGCATTGAGGCGGTTCGCCGCATCTTATGCGTCTTTCCGCGCTACACGTCTGCTTTCGGTACATTCGAGCACGCCTATCCCTTGACCGATGGAGTGATGGCTTTCATGCCGCCGCAAGGGCTGCTGCTGATCGCAGCCTATTTGCCTTCGACCTGGCCGGTGCGGTTCATCGACGAAAACATCCGTCCCGCCACCAGGGAGGACTTCGAATGGGCGGAGGCCGTGTTCGTCAGCGGCATGCACATCCAGCGCCATCAGATGAACGACATCTGCCGGCGCGCACACGCGTTCGATCTGCCGGTCGCGCTCGGCGGTCCTTCCGTCAGCGCCTGCCCGGATTACTATCCCTCGTTCGACTATCTCCATGTCGGAGAATTAGGGGACGCGACCAATGAATTGATCGCGCGCCTGGCGCGCGATACGTCGCGGCCCGCGGAGCCGGTCGTGCTCAGGACGGTCGACCGCGTCGCCATGAGCGAGTTTCCGATTCCCGCCTATGAGCTGGTCGAGACCAGGAAATACTTTCTCAGCAGCATCCAGTATTCGAGCGGCTGCCCCTATCAGTGTGAGTTCTGCGACATTCCGGGCCTCTATGGCCGCAATCCGCGCCTGAAGACGCCGCCGCAGATCATCGCGGAGCTCGAGAAACTGCGCGAGTGCGGCATGACCGACACGGTCTATTTCGTCGACGACAATTTCATCGGCAACCGTAAGGCGGCGCTGGACCTGCTGCCGCATCTGGTCGAATGGCAGAAAAAGACCGGTTACGTCACCCGGCTTGCCTGCGAGGCGACGCTCAACATCGCCAAGCGTCCGGAGATCCTCGAAAAGATGCGCGAGGCCTATTTCGTGACGATCTTCTGCGGCATCGAAACGCCGGATCCCGACGCGCTCAAGGCGATGCAGAAGGATCACAACATGATGGTCCCCATCCTCGAAGGCGTTAAGACCATCAACTCCTACGGCATGGAGGTGGTCTCCGGCATCATCATGGGGCTCGACACCGACAAGCCGGAGACCGGCAACGCGCTGTCATCCTTTGTCGAGGAGTCCAGGATCCCATTGCTGACGATCAATCTGCTGCAGGCCTTGCCGAAGACGCCGCTGTGGGACCGGCTCGAACGCGAGAACCGGCTAGTCCACGATGAGGGGCGGGACTCCAACGTGGATTTTGTGCTGCCCTACGACCAGGTCGTCAATTCGTGGAAGAAATGCATGGAGACCGCCTACGAGCCGGAGAAGCTGTTTGCGCGCTACAAGTATCAATGCGAGTACACTTACGCCAACCGGATAAAAGTGCCGGTCAGCCCGGAGAAGAAGAGCTGGGTCAATATCAGGCGCGGGCTGATCATGCTGCGCAATGTGTTCTGGAAGGTCGGCGTGCTCGGCGATTATCGCAAGGTGTTCTGGAAGTTCGCGTTGGAGCGGCTGCGCAACGGCGACATCGAAGGCTTGCTGGCCTCGTCGATCATCGCCCACCATTTGATCGTGTTCGCACGCGCGGCCTCGAGCGGTCAGCAGAACGCCTCGAACTATTCGCTCAGGCTGCGCGGAGCGACGGTGCCAGCCGAGTAGCGGTTGCATGAAAGCGCCAGCGCTGCCGCCTCGACTGATGACGGATCTTCGGGACCTGACGCCGGCGCGGGTGGCGCTGGGCCGGTCCGGCGCGAGCCTGCCGACCCGCGCATTGTTGGAGTTCACCCTCGATCATGCCCGCGCGCGCGACGCGGTTCACGCCGCTTTCGACGCGCCTGCCTTGATCGCGGGCCTCGGCGATCTCGGCTTTCAGGCGCACAGCGCCGCCAGCCGTGCGGGCAACCGGAAGGATTATCTCAGGCGTCCCGACCTCGGACGGCAGCTCGACCAGGCTTCGGTGCAACGCCTGGGTGAGTGCGGCGCGACCGATGCTTGCGACCTGTCGATCGTGATCGGCGACGGATTGTCGCCGACCGCGATCCATGCGCATGCGATTCCACTGATGCGCGAGCTGATGCCGCGGCTCGAGGCCGCGCGGATCAGGATCGGCCATGTCGCGGTTGCATCGGAGGCGCGAGTCGCGCTTGGCGACGAGATCGGCGCCATTCTCGGCGCGCGAATGGTCGTCATGCTGATCGGCGAGCGTCCGGGCCTGTCCGCGCCCGACAGCATGGGCGCCTATCTGACGTTCGCGCCGAAGGTCGGTCTCACCGACGCTGACCGCAATTGCGTCTCCAATATCCATCGCGAAGGCCTCAGCTACGACGAAGCCGCCGTCAAGATTGCGTGGCTGATCCGTGAGGGGCTGGCGCGAAAGGTGACCGGGGTTGCCTTGAAGGACGAAAGCGGCGACGGAACGCCGCAGCGCATTGGTGGTAAACCCGCGCCGGTGTGACAAATACGCGACTTGTGGCTGGAAAAAGCCGAATAACCGCAGCTTCCGCAGTGCGGACCAAGCTTGCGAGATCGGTCGCAGACCTGCTAAACGTCCTTGCGCAATTTTCCATATGTTTTCAAGGGTTAGCGCCAATCAAGCATGGCCCATTAAAGGCCCCATTGGCCCCCTTAAAACCCGACGTGACACCGTTTGAGCCGATGTGAGAACTGGATAGGCCATGCTCGAGAAGAACAGCGACCGTGAAGTCCATGTCGAGAAGGTCGAGCAGCGGCCGATGGGAAGCATCGCCTTCGGCCTGGAGCGGATCGGGCTGGTCGCGGTTCAGGCGCCGATCCTGTCCTGCATCATTCTGGTCGGGCTGATCATCGGCGCGGCGTTCGGCATCGACCGCATCAAGATCGACGATTCGCTGAGCCAATTGTTTCGCTCAAATTCCAAGGAATACCGGCAATACGAAGCGGAGACCAAGCGCTTTCCGGCCACGGAATTCGACGTGCTGGTCGTGGTGGAAGGCAAGACCCTTCTGGCGCGCGAAAATCTCGAGAAGCTGCGCGATTTCGTCACCGACCTGCAGCTCGTGGAGGGCACGCGCGGCCTGATTTCGCTGTTCTCGGCGCGCCAGGCGCCGGCGCCCGGCAAGCTGCCGGCCGCGCTGTTTCCCTCCGACCTGCCGCAAGGCGCCGACTACGACAAGTTCATCGAGACCGTCAAAAGCAACGAGATCATTCGCGGCAAGCTGCTGTCGGAGGACGGCACGCTGGCGCTGGTCGTGCTGTCGCTCGAACCCGAGGTGGTCGCCAGCAGCAAGCTCGGCAAAACCATCGGCGAAATCCGCAAGCTGATGAAGGATGATCTGGGCGACACCGGCCTCAGCGTGCAACTGTCGGGCGTTCCCGTCATGCAGCTCGAAATCCGCAACGCGGTCGAGCGCGACGGGCTGACCTACAACATCCTCGGCATTCTGGCCGGCTGCATCATCGCGATCGTCTTCTTCCGCAAGATATCGTTCATGGTCGTCGCGGCCTTCCCGCCGCTGATCGCGATCCTGCTCGCGCTCGGCGCGCTCGGTTGGGCGAACTTCAACCTCAATATGTTCCTGAACGTGATGACGCCGCTGATCATGGTGATCAGCTTTTCGGACTCGATGCAGCTCACCTTCGCCGCGCGCGACCGTCTGATTGCAGGCCAGGACAAATACACCGCGTTCAAGAACGCCGTGCTCGTGGTCGGCCCGGCCTGCGTTCTGACCCATGGCACCGCCGGCATTTCGTTCATCGCGCTGCAGTTTTCCGATTCCGACCTGATCCGGAAATTCGGCGAGGCCGGCCTTGCCGCCACCATCATCGCGCTGCTCGCGGTCTTGTCGCTGGTGCCGGTGTTCGGCGTTCTGCTGGTGCGCAACGAGAATGTCTTCGCGGTGAAATTTCAGAGCGCGGACGCAGGCGTCCAGGCACTGCGCAATTTCTGCTACTGGATCGCCGTGCGCATGGTCAGCCGCCCGGGGCTGTTCAGCCTGATCGCGGTGCTGTTCGTCGGCAGCCTCGGAGTGGTCTATGCCAATCTGCAGCCGCGCTACCGGCTCGCCGACCAGGTGCCGGACAAGCGGCAGGCGGTCGCGGCCTCCAGCCGCCTCGATGCCAAGCTGACCGGCGCCAATCCGATCGACGTGCTGATCGAATTCCCCAAGGGCGAATTGCTCTATTCGCCGGAGACGCTGCAGACCATTGCCGACGTCCACGCGACCGTCGAGACCGCGGCCGGCGTCGGCAACGTCTGGTCGCTCGAGACCTTGCGCCGCTGGCTCGCCGAAAAGGCCGGCAGCGGCGACGTCGCGACGTTGAAGGAGTACGTCAATCTGATCCCGGAGCATCTGGTCCGGCGCTTCATCTCGGCCGACCAGACCGCGGTCGTGGTATCGGGCAGGGTGCCTGACCTTGATTCAAGCCAGCTCCTGCCGATGGTCGAGACGCTCGACGCCAAGCTCGACGAGATCCGCAACAAGCATCCGGGCTACGAGATCGCGGTGACCGGGCTGTCCGCGATCGCCGCGCGCAACTCGGCCAGCATGATCGAGAAGCTCAATCGCGGGCTCACCATCGAGTTCGTGCTGGTTGCGATGTTCATCGGCCTGGCGTTCAGGTCGTGGGTCGTGATGCTCGCCTGCATCCTGCCCGGCATCTTTCCCGTGGTGCTGTCGGGAACCGTGCTTTACCTGATGGGTGAGGGGCTGCAATTCGCGAGCGTGGTCGCGCTGACCGTCTCGTTCGGGCTCGGCCTCAGCGCCACGATTCACTTCCTCAACCGGCTGCGGCTGGAGTCGAAACCCGGCGTCGGCTCCGAACAGGCGGTGGAGCGTGCGACCGTGCTGGTGGGGCCGGCGCTGATCCTGACCACGGTGGTGCTGGCCTGCGGCCTGGTGGTGACCGTGTTTTCGGATCTGCCGTCACTGCGGCTGTTCGGCTGGTTGAGCGCGTTCTCGATGGTCGCGGCGCTCGTTGCCGATCTTTTCATCCTGCGGCCGACGGCGATGTTCCTGATCAACCTGTCGCACCGGCTCCGCGGGGCGCGCTAGCTGTTTGAGCATGATCTCCGCGCAAACGCGTTCCGCGTTTGTCGCGAGGGAAACCGGTACCCACCCATCGGGTCGTGGCCCGAGGGCATGCTTTTCCGGATCATGCTCTAAAAAAGTTTCGGTCCGGATTCAACCAGGACCGAAGCCTTTAAGTCTGACAGGTTGGATGGACGCGGGGCTGGGCGTCAACCCTTCACCATGGTGATGTTCACGCCCCGGATCTCGCCCTTGGAGTTGATCTGCACGGTCTGCTTGTTACCGGTGGTGCGCAGGGTGAGGTTGGCCGCAAATCCGTTGGCTTCGACGAACACTTCGATCTGGCCACCGCCGGCGGTGCCCTGCAAATTGCCGAAGATATTGCGGCTGGCTTCGGTCCAGTTGCCGGAGATCCGGCCGCCCTGGCTCGTCACGTCGCTGCTCAGGTCGAACTTGTAGCTGTCGCTGGCGCAATGCAGGCTCTGCTTCAGGCCCAGGCCGGTCCCGTTGACCTTGTAGTCGGCCTTGCAGCGGATGCGCTCGGTCGTGCCGTCGGACAGCGCAACCGTTCCGGTGCCGGACCAGTTGCCGTCGAAGCCAGCAAATGGCCCACCGGATTGGGCATGGCCCGCTGACACCGACAACATCAGCGCGGCGCCGACGCCGGCAGCCTTAATCGCCTGTCCAAACAGACTGAAGCCAAGCAGTTTCATATCGCGTTTTCCCATTTCAAAAATGACGTTCTCGCCCGAGATAACGTCTCGCCGCATCGAAGATTTAGTGTCGTCGCAGTGTGTTAGGTTCAAATGACAAACCGCACCCCCTGCTCGGCGAATGTCGCCGCCATCGCATCGAACGAGCGCTGGAGGAGCCGGTTGTTCCGCTCGCGAAACCAAACCCACAAGCCTTACCGCGGAACGCATGTAATGGTCAGCAGTACCCAGTTGCAACAGCCAAATGCGAAAAACGGTCAGTGGAAATACTGCCCTGGTATCAATTGCTTATATATGCCATTGAAGGTTGCTTCGAAGGTGTGTCATTACGGGGACAGTTCGTCGTAAATTTGGCCGCATTTCCCGGCGCTTGTGCATTCCGCTCGCGCCACGCGGCGGCGATTGTCACCCGAATCATCCCCCCGCAATGCCCCGAGCAATCCGGAGCGGAAACGTCGCTTGTCAAAATGAAGGAACACGATGCGTAAATATTTCTTGGCTCTCACCCTGTTGTCGCTTTCGCTCCCCACCGTGGCTCTCGCTCAACAGGGGCGCGGTACGGACGAGGAACAGAAAGCCTGTACCCGCGACGTCCAGCGCTTCTGCCGCCCGGTCATTGATCAAGGTGACTTCACCATCCTGGCCTGCCTGCAGCAGAATCGGCCGAAGCTTTCGGAGGCTTGCGCCCAGGTGCTGAAGAGCCACAAGCAGTAGGCGTCGCGGCTGCCACAGGACGGTCGTGAGACGCCCATTGTCGGCGGGCTGGAGGCGGCCCGGGCGGGAAATCGCAGCATTGGTTTTGAGAGCGTATTCCCCTATATGGGGTATGCGCTCGGTTGGCTTAATACCAAGGCATTTCGAGCCGTCACGCTCAGACGAATGTAGTAACCAGCTTCCGATGACCAGCGCGAGCGAATTGCGATCCGGCAAGACTCACCGAGACGAGAACTTTCCGGTTGCGTCGTGGATCATCCACCCTCGTCACCGGGCGGTGATCCTGGCCTTCTACAATTTTGTCCGGACCGCGGACGATATTGCCGATCATGCGACGCTTGATGCGAACGTCAAGCTCGCTCATCTCGACCTGCTCGAGGCCGAGCTGCTCGGCAAGGGTGACAGCCAGCCGGAAGCCGTCAATCTCAGGCGGGCGCTGGCAGAGCGCTCGATGCCGCCGCGCCATGCGCTCGACCTGCTGACCGCGTTCCGGATGGATGTCAGCAAGCTTCGCTACGCCAACTGGGACGAGCTCATTCACTATTGCCGCTATTCGGCGATGCCGGTGGGGCGGTTCATGCTCGACGTTCACGGCGAGAGCACCTCGACCTGGGCCGCGTCGGACGCGCTGTGCGCGGCGTTGCAGATCAATAATCACCTGCAGGATTGCGGCAAGGACTACAAGAATCTCAATCGCGTCTACCTGCCGCTCGACGCGCTCGAGGCCGCGGGCGCTGTCGTCGAGGCGCTTGCGCTCGACAAGGCGCCGGCCTCCCTGCTGCAATGTCTCCATGCGCTCGCCGCGCGCACGCAGACGCTGCTCGGCGAAGGCAAGCCGCTCAGCTCTGAGGTAAGGGATTTCCGCCTCGGGCTCGAGGTTGCGGTGATCCAGGCGTTCGCGGAAAAGATCGTTCGGCTGTTGAAAGTCCGCGATCCCTTGAGCGAACGGGTGCATTTGAACCCGGTCGAACTGCTCGCGTACAGTGCCGGCGGCGCCGCGAGCGAGACCTTAAGACGTGCGTCCGGGCGACGTCCGCTGTCCAAACCGGCGGCCGGCGCATGACGCTGGAGACGGCTGCAGCCCCCACAAATTACGGGACGACCGCCTCCGGCAGTTCGTTCTAGCGAGCAGCGCGAGGCGATGTTCCAGATCTACAGCTTCTGCCGGCAGGTCGACGACATCGCCGATTCCGACGGGCCGCGGCCGGAGCGGCTGACCGCCTTGCAGCAATGGCGCGACGATATCGATGCGCTTTACCAGGGCCGTCCACCCGCGCGGCTCGTCGACTACGTCGCCTCCGTCAAGAAGTTCGACCTGAAGCGGGAGGATTTTCTCGCCGTCGTCGACGGCATGGAAATGGACGTGCCGCAGGACATCCGCGCGCCGGACCTTGCCACGCTCGACCTCTATTGCGACCGTGTCGCGAGTGCTGTCGGACGGCTGTCGGTGCGGGTGTTCGGACTGCCCGCCGATGACGGCATCCTGCTCGCCCATCACCTGGGCCGGGCGCTGCAATTGACCAACATCCTGCGCGACATCGACGAAGATGCCACCCTCGGACGGCTGTATCTGCCGCGCGAGGGATTGCTGGAGGCGGGCATCACCGGAAACGACCCGCGGCAGGTCGCGGCCGATCCGCGCGTGCCGAACGTGTGCGCGCCGCTGGTCGCGCGCGCCCGCGAGCATTTTGAAAAATCCGATGAGATCATGACGCGTCATCCGCGCCGGGTCGTGCGCGCACCGCGGATCATGTCGAAATATTACGGGGCGATCTTGCAATTGCTGATCGCGCGAGGCTTTTCCGCACCGCGCGCCCCGGTTCGCGTGAGCAAAGTCACACGCCTCGCCATCATCTTCCGCTACGCTCTCATCTGATGCAAAAGACAGTTCACATTATCGGCGCCGGAATTTCAGGCCTCGCAGCGGCCGTTCGCTTGGCAAATGCGCATTACAAGGTGCATTTGCACGAGGCGACGCAACAGGCGGGCGGGCGCTGCCGCTCCTATTTCGATGCGGCGACCAATCTCACCATCGATAACGGCAACCATCTGCTGCTGTCCGGCAATCGTCATGCCCTGGCTTATGCCAGGTCGATCGGCACCGAGGCGGGACTGATCGGACCGAAGACCGCGCAGTTTCCGTTTGTCGACATCACGACCGGCCAGCGCTGGCTGCTGGATCTCGGCGACAGCCGGCTTCCAACATGGCTGTTCGACGAGGGCCGCCGCGTCCCCGACACCGGCCTGCGCGATTATCTTGGCTTGATGCCGCTGGTCTGGGCAGGGCAGGGCACGCTGGTTGGCGATGCGATCCGCTGCGACGGCACGCTCTATCAGCGCCTGGTGCAGCCGCTGCTGTTGGCTGCATTGAATGTCGACCCGCCGATCGGATCGGCCGGGCTTGCCGGTGCGGTGGTGCGCGAAACCTTGCTCGCGGGCGGACAGGCATGCCGGCCGTTGATCGCCCGCGATGGCTTGAGCGCGGTCCTGGTCGAGCCCGCGGTTCAGCTTTTGCGCGACAAGGGCGCCGGCGTGAATTTCGGCCACGAGTTGCACGGCTTCGAGATGTCGGGAGGCCGGGTCGGCGCCCTGAAATTCGGTGGCGACGACACTATCGCGATCGAGCCGGACGACGCGGTCGTGATGGCGGTGCCGGCGCGCCCCGCGGCCTCCCTGCTGCCGGGGCTGAAGACGCCAACAAAATTCCGCGCGATCGTGAATGCGCATTTCCGCTTCGATCCGCCGCGCGACATGCCGGCGATCACCGGCGTCATCGGCGGGTTGGTGGAATGGCTGTTCGCGTTTCCACAGCGTCTGTCGATCACCATCAGCAGCGGCGACCGTCTGATCGACATGCCGCGCGAGGAACTCGCGCAAGCGCTGTGGCGCGACGTCTGCAAGGCCGGCGGGGTGACGGGCGAACTGCCGCCCTGGCAGATCGTGCGCGAACGCCGCGCCACTTTCGAAGCCACGCCCGAGCAGAATGCCCTGCGGCCCGGCGCGATCACCGGTTTCAAGAATCTGTTTCTCGCAGGCGACTGGACCGATACCGGCTTGCCCGCGACCATCGAGGGATCGGTGCGGTCGGGCGACCGTGCCGCCGATCTGGTCCTTGCCATGCGCTAGAGCCTGATTTGGAAAAGAACGGATCAGACGCCGCCGACTTGAACGTCCATGATTCAATGTCGCGCTGGTGCCGGGGCCTTCAAATCGCGAAGCGGTACTTGAAATCGCGAAGCGGCACTTGGAATTTTCAATTTCGTGAACGGGGCCTTGCCCCTTGAGAGAGGATGTCCAGAACATGCTTTCCAGCAGGAAGACCGTAGCAACCGATACCGGTAACGCTCTCGAGACAAGCATTGCCTCCGCAACGCATGCGTTGCTCGACCATCAGCAAGCGGACGGACACTGGGTGTTCGAATTGGAAGCCGACGGGACCATTCCGTCCGAATATGTGCTGCTCCGCCATTACCTCGGCGAGCCGGTCGACGCGGCGCTCGAAGCCAAGATCGCCAAATATCTGCGCCGGACGCAAGGGGCGCATGGCGGCTGGGCGCTGGTGCATGATGGCGCCTTCGACATGAGCGCGAGCGTGAAAGCGTATTTCGCGCTCAAGATGATCGGCGAGTCCGTGGACGCCCCCTGCATGGTGCGCGCGCGGGAGGCGATCTTGTCGCGCGGCGGCGCCATTCACAGCAACGTCTTCACGCGTTTCCTGCTGGCGACGTTCGGCGTGATGAGCTGGAAGAGCGTACCGGTGTTGCCGATCGAGATCATGCTGCTGCCGATGTGGTCGCCGTTTCACATCAACAAGATCTCCTACTGGGCGCGGACCACGATGGTGCCGCTGATGGTGATCGCGGCGCTGAAGCCGCTCGCCAAGAACCCCAAGGGGGTCGGTGTCGATGAATTGTTCCTGCAAGATCCGCGTTCGATCGGCATGACGGCGAAGGCGCCGCATCAAAGCTGGGCCTGGTTCGCGCTGTTCAGTGCGCTGGATAGCGTGTTGCGGGTCATCGAGCCGATGTTCCCGAAGACGCTGCGCCAGCGCGCGATCGACGCCGCGCTCGCCTTCATCGAGGAGCGATTGAACGGCGAAGACGGCATGGGCGCGATCTATCCGCCGATGGCGAACATCGTGATGATGTACGATGCGTTGGGCAAGGACGCGGATTTTCCGCCGCGCGCGATCACGCGCCGGGGCCTCGACAAGCTATTGGTGATCGGCGAGGAAGAGGCCTATTGCCAGCCCTGCATGTCGCCGGTGTGGGACACCGCGCTGACCTGCCACGCCATGAATGAAGCGGGCGGCGAGGCGGCGATGTCGTCGGTCAAGAAAGGCCTCGACTGGTTGCTGCCGAAGCAGGTGCTCGACGTCAAGGGCGACTGGGCAGTGAAGCGTCCGGAGCTCCGGCCCGGCGGCTGGGCGTTCCAGTACAACAACGACTATTACCCCGACCTCGACGACACCGCGGTCGTGGTCATGTCGATGGACCGCATCCGGCGCGAGACCGGCACCAGCAAATACGATGCCGCGATCGCGCGCGGCCGCGAGTGGATCGAGGGAATGCAGAGCGACGACGGCGGCTGGGCCGCCTTCGACGTCAACAATCTCGAATATTACCTCAACAACATCCCGTTCTCGGATCATGGCGCGCTGCTCGACCCGCCGACCGAGGACGTCACCGGGCGCTGCATCTCGATGCTCGCCCAGCTCGGCGAGACCGCAGAGAACAGCAAGATCGTTGCGGCCGGGGTTGAGTATCTGCGCCGGACCCAGCACCCGGAAGGCTCGTGGTACGGTCGCTGGGGCATGAACTTCATCTACGGCACCTGGTCGGTGCTGTGCGCCCTGAACGCCGCCGGTGTCAGCCATCAGGACCCGATGATCCGCAAGGCCGTGGACTGGCTGGTTTCGGTCCAGAACGAGGACGGGGGCTGGGGCGAGGACGCCGTCAGCTATCGGCTCGACTACCGGGGTCTTGAGCGCGCGCCCACCACCGCCTCGCAAACGGCATGGGCCTTGCTTGCTCTGATGGCGGCGGGCGAAGTCGCAAATCCCGTAGTTGCTCGTGGTGTTGAGTGCCTAACGGCAACACAGGGCGAAAAAGGGACGTGGGACGAGCAGCGCTATACGGCTACAGGCTTTCCTCGGGTATTTTATCTACGCTATCATGGGTATGCGAAGTTTTTTCCGCTCTGGGCACTCGCGCGGTATCGGAATCTTCGGAGCACCAATAGCAGAGCGGTAGGGGTTGGGATGTGAATTTGGGGGGCGGAGGACCAAGTGTCCGCGGACGATGTTGATTGATCCGCGGCCGATCCTGATCGTGACCGGCTTGGTACAAGAGGCTCGCATCGCGGCGGGGCCCGGTATGGCCGTCATCTGTAGCAGTAGCGATCCGCGGCAGCTGCGCGCGCTCCTGACTGTGTTCGATCCCGCCACGATTCGAGCCGTGATCAGCTTCGGCGTCGCCGGGGGTCTCGATCCGAGCTTGAAATCTGGCGACGTTGTGGTCGCGACCGAGGTCATGGCGGGCGATGCCCGCTTCCTGGCCGGTTTCGCGCTGAATGAGGATCTCATCGCGAATGTAGCCTTGGGCCTGGGACGCCGTCGCGTCATCAGGGGAGGGCTTGCGGGCGTCGAGGACGTGGTGGTGGCGCAGGCCGGTAAGGCCGCGCTGCGCCTGGAGACGGGGGCTGCCGCCGTCGACATGGAAAGCCATATCGCAGCCGCCTACGCCGCCGAGGCCGGGCTTCCCTTCGCCGCGCTGCGCGTCATCAGCGACCCTGCGAGCCGCGCATTGCCGGCGCTCGCAAGGAGCGCGATCAAGCCCAACGGCGAGATCGATCTGCGGAAGATCCTCCGCGGCGTGGTGCGCAATCCGCGCACCTTGAGCGCACTGGTTTCGACCGGAATCGATTTCAATCGCGCGTTGCGCAGCCTGCGCGGCTGCCGAGGTTTTCTGCTGGGCGGCGGCGAGGGCCTCGTCCCGGCGGATATCTGAAGGGGTATTTTCTCTAGCTTCGCGGCGAGCATATGCGGCGTCGATTCGTCCGCTTGTCGCCTGCCGAAATTCACCTCGGGCACCGACCGGCCCGAGGTTCTGACGCCGCTCCGATCGGCCTACGCGGCCGTCGAGGTTTTCTGCCGGGTGGCGAGGGCCTCGTCCCGGCGGATCTCTGACAGCCGCTTCTGCACCTCGGCAGAGAACACATACTGTGCCGGACGCTGCTTGCTGAGATCGATCTCGGGCGCCATCGGGCCCGAGGTCTTGACGCCGCGCAGCGCCACCCACATCGCCTTCAACGGATTGTTCATGGAGGCAATCGCCGCGGTCGGCTCATAGCCGCAATGCGCCATGCAGTTGGCGCACTTCTCGTACTTGCCGGTGCCGTACGAATCCCAGTCCGTGGTCTCCATCAGTTCCTTGAAGGTCTTGGTATAGCCTTCGCCAAGCAGATAGCAGGGCTTCTGCCAGCCAAAGATATTGCGGGCCGGCATGCCCCACGGCGTGCACTCGTAGCTCTGATTGCCGGCCAGGAAGTCCAGGAACAGGCCGGAATGCATGAAATTCCAGCTCTTGCCCTTGCCGAGGGCGAACACGTCGCGGAACAGCCGCTTGGTCTTGTTGCGGTTGAGGAAGTGCTCCTGATCCGGCGCGCGCTCATAGGCATAGCCCGGCGACATCGAGACGCCGACGCCGAGTTCGGTCGTGAAATCGAGGAATTTCGCGATCTCTTCAGCCGGATGGCCGTCGAAGATGGTTGCGTTGACGTTGACCGCGAAGCCGCGCGCCTTGGCGGCCTTGATGGCCGAAACCGCGCGATCGAACACGCCCTTCTGCGATACCGCCTTGTCGTGGTGATCGCGCAGGCCGTCGAGATGCACCGAGAAGAACAAATAGGGCGAAGGCTCGAACAGGTCGAGCTTCTTCTCCAGAAGCAGGGCGTTGGTGCACAATGACACGAATTTCTTGCGCGCCACGAGACCGCGCACGATCTCGCCGATGTCCTTGTGAATGAGCGGCTCACCGCCGGGGATGGCGACCATCGGCGCGCCGCATTCGTCGGCGGCGTCCCAGCATTCCTGCGCTGTCATGCGGCGATTGAGGATCGCGTCGGGATAGTCGATCTTGCCGCAGCCGACGCAGGCCAGGTTGCAACGGAACAGCGGCTCCAGCATCAGCACCAGCGGATAGCGTTTACGGCCGAGCAGCTTCTGCTTGAGGAGGTAACCGCCGATAAGCAGTTCCTTGAAGAAGGGTATTGCCATCAAACACTTTCTTTCTGGGCGTAGGCTAGAGATACTGGATCAGCTTGCGGCGAGTTCCGCCGGAAGCCGGAATTCGATGTTCTCTTCCCGGCCGGGAAGCACCGAAACCGCGACCGGTCCGATCCGTCGCAGAGCCTCGATGACGTCATCGACCAGAACCTCGGGAGCCGAAGCGCCGGCCGTGATGCCGACGGCCCTGGCGTCTTTCAGCCAGTCCGGGTTCAGTTCGCTGCCATCAGCGATGAGATAACTTGCGACACCGGCTTCTGTGCCGATTTCGCGAAGTCGGTTGGAGTTGGAACTATTGGCGGCGCCCACCACCAAAATGACGTCCACGAGCTTACTTAGGTCCCTTACCGCAGATTGTCGGTTCTGTGTCGCATAGCAGATATCCCGGATATCGGGGCCCTGAATGTCGGTAAATCGGTGCTGGAGCGCAAGGATGATATCCTTGGTGTCGTCCACACTGAGGGTCGTCTGTGTGATATAGGCCACAGGGGTATCGACCGGCAGCGCCAGGCCGTTTACGTCCTCGACGCTTTGGACCAGCAAAACAGGGCCGGGAACCTGGCCCATGGTCCCCTCGACCTCGGGGTGCCCGGCATGTCCGATCAGGATCAACGCCCGGCCCTTCGACATGTAGCGCTTGCCCTGGTTGTGGACCTTGGTCACCAGCGGGCAGGTGGCGTTGATAACAGGCAGATTGCGCGCGGCGGCCTCTTCCTCCACCGTTCGGGCGACGCCATGGGCGCTGAAGACGGTAACGGACAAAGGAGGAACTTCGGACAAATCCTCGACGAAGATCGCCCCTTTGTTTTTCAGGCTTTCCACGACGTATTTGTTGTGTACGATCTCGTGCCGCACATAAACCGGCGGGCCGTATTTTTCGAGCGCGCGCTCGACGATCTGGATCGCGCGTACAACGCCGGCGCAAAATCCGCGCGGCTGCGCCAAATAAACGTCCATGGGACGATGACTACCCACGTTACCATGCATCTCGCTACCTCCGTGGGTGCGGACATCTGCGATATCCGCACCACCATCATGCCCTGCTTCCAGTCCTTCTATTAGGTGCGTGGAAGCACAAGGCTTTGTGTCCAAAACTCAACGGCCAGCAAAGGCGGAACGCATCATCGGCAAGGGGTTGGATTCGACGGATGGTATTATCATACGATCCAATAAACCAAGCAAGATGAAGCCTTTAAACCCTCACTCGTTCGTCACTTTACCGCCGGACAATCCCGGCATATCAGCCCGCGCCAGCGGTTCCGCGCAAATCCGTGCCCTCGAAGCAAGCCTTCGAAAACTTGGTTAGCCCGGCTCATGGAACTCCGCTAGACAGCGGGCGTTTCCGGGAAGCTAGTTGAAATTAGAAAGAAATAGTGTGCTGATAAGCATAGTCGTCCAGATCGTCAGAGCCTGTACCCGATTTGCAACTCTGACGCTGATACTGGGGCTCATCCTCGCGATCGCGGCAGGCTATTACACGGCCCGGCATTTCGCGATCAACACCGACATCAATACGCTGATTTCGGCGAATCTGGACTGGCGCCAGCGCGATCAGCAGTTCGATCGGGCCTTCGATCGAGACCGCACCATCCTGGCCGTGGTGGAGGCGTCGACACCGGAACAGACCAGTTCGGCGGCTGCCGCGCTCGAGCAAAAGCTCAAGGGCGACAAGACGAACTTCCAGTCCATGCAGCCGCTCGGCTCTGGCGAGTTCTTCGATAAGAACGGCCTGTTGTTCCTGCCGACCGAGGAACTCGGCAAGATCACCGGGCAATTCGGGGCTGCCGCCCCGCTGATCGAGATCATGGCCGGCGATCCCTCGATCCGCGGGCTCACCGGGGCGCTGGAGACCGGCCTTGCCGGCGTCAAGCGCGGGGAGGTCAAGCTCGACAATACCGCGCGCCCCTTCAACATGATCTCGCAAACCGTCGAGGACATCCTCAACAAGGGCAACCCCAGCTTCTCCTGGCGCGAGCTGACCAGCGACACGCCACTGTCCGACTCCGACCGGCGCGCCTTCATCGAGTTCAAGCCCGTGCTCGACTACAATTCGTTGGAGCCGGGCAAGGAGGCGACCGATGCGATCCGCAGCGCCGCGGCCGAGCTGGATTTTCCAGGCAAGTATCAGGCGCGGGTCAGGCTGACCGGGCCGGTTCCGATCGCCAATGAGGAATACGCGACCGTTCAGGACGGCGCGATCATCAACGGCATCGGCACGGTGCTGGTGGTGCTGCTCATCCTCTGGATGGCGTTGCATTCGGCCAAGATCATCTTCGCGGTCTTCGTCAACCTCTTCATCGGCCTGTCGCTGACCACCGCGGTCGGGCTCTTGATGGTCGGTTCGTTGAACCTGCTCTCGGTCGCGTTCGCGGTGCTGTTCGTCGGTCTCGGCGTCGACTTCGGCATCCAGTTCAGCGTCCGCTACCGTTCCGAGCGCTTCAAGAACGACAACCTGGCGGAGGCCCTGGAGGAGGCGGCAAGGCGCTCGGCGGTGCCGTTGTCGCTGGCGGCGATGGCGACCGCCGCCGGATTCCTCTGCTTCATGCCGACCGATTACAAGGGCATTTCCGAGCTCGGCGAGATCGCCGGCGCCGGCATGCTGATCGCGTTCACCTCAAGCATCACGGTGCTGCCGGCGATGCTGAAGCTGCTCAATCCGCCCGGGGAGAGCGAGCCGGTGGGCTACGCATTTCTGGCCCCGCTCGATTACTTCCTCGAACGGCACCGTATTCCGATCGTGTTCGGCACGATCCTGATCGCCCTCGCCGGCATGCCGCTGCTCTATTTCATGAAGTTCGACTTCAACCCGATGAACCTGCGCAACCCGAAGGCGGAGTCGATTGCCACTTTCCTCGATTTGCGCAAAGACCCCAATACCGGCGCCAACGCCATCGACGTGATGACGAACTCCGAAGCCGACGCCAGGAAAATCGAGGCCAAGCTTGAGAAATTGCCTGAAGTCCTCCGGGTGATGTCGCTGGACGGTTTCGTTCCCCAGGACCAGGGGCCGAAACTGAAGCTGATCGCGCAGGCCGCCAAGGTCCTCGGTCCGGCGCTCAATCCGGATTCGATCGACGCACCGCCGTCGGATCAGGAGAACGTCGATTCCCTGAAGAGCGCCGTCGGAAATCTGCGCAAAACCGCAGCCGACGCCAAAGGCGCGGATGCCAAGGGCGCTGACACCAAGGGCGCTGACACCAAGGGTCCTGGCGCAGCCGCCTCGCGCCGGCTCGCCGATGCGCTGGAGAAGCTCGCCGCCTCCGACGAGGCGACGCGCAACAAGGCGCAGGCGATCTTCATCACGCCGCTGAAGGTGGTGTTCGAACAGCTGAAGAATTCGTTGCAGGCGCAGCCGGTGAGCCTGCAATCGCTGCCGCCCGACCTCGTCAGCGGATGGAAGGCCAAGGACGGCCTGATGCGCGTCGAAGCGTTGCCGCGCGGCGATCCCAATGACAACGACAATCTGCGAAAATTCGCCGCCGCCGTGCTGGCCGCCGAACCGACCGCGATCGGCGGTCCGGTCTCGATCCTGAAGTCCGGCGACACCGTGGTGCGGGCGTTCATCCACGCCGGCGTCTACGCGCTGCTCGTGATCGGCCTGTTGTTATGGATCACGCTGCGGCGGATCACCGACGTGCTGCTGACCCTGGTTCCGCTTCTGGTGGCCGGTGCGGTAACGCTGGAGATCTGCGTGCTGATCAAGCTGCCGCTCAACTTCGCCAACATCGTCGCATTGCCGCTGCTGCTCGGCGTCGGCGTCGCGTTCAAAATTTACTATGTTACCGCATGGCGATCGGGCCGGACCAATCTGCTGCAGACCAGTCTGACGCGGGCGATATTTTTCAGCGCGCTGACGACGGCCACCGCGTTTGGCAGCCTGTGGCTGTCCAGTCACCCGGGAACGTCGAGCATGGGCAAATTGCTGGCGCTCTCGCTGGTGACGACGCTGGCTGCGGTGCTGCTGTTCCAGCCCGCGCTAATGGGCAAACCGCGCGATGTCGGGGAGTAGGCAGATGTCGCCGACCGTATCGGCGGCGGTCTGCGTTGCCATTTTTTGATTCGCGCCGGACTGCGTCTTGGGGGCGGGAGCGGCGCTGGCCGTCCCGGTGGTCTTGGGGGCTAACGGAGCCGCCGTCTTGGGCGCCGCGCCCTTGGCCATGCTGTTGGCCGGGCTCGAGGGAATCGGCGGGGCGACGCGCGTCCAGCTCTCGCCGCCGCAAAGGAAGCCGAGCACGCAACCCTTGATTTCCAACTGGTCGGAACCGGACGGCGTAATCGTGGAACTGTAGAGCTGGCCGTCCTTGGCGTTGTAGACTTGGCCTTCCCACTGATCGGCGCCGGTCTTCTTCTTCATGTCGATCAGAATCGGCATGCCGAGCGTCGGCCTGGTCTTTTTGGCGGGGTCGGGATTATTGCTGTCGCGTCCGCCAGCCTCTTTCTCCCACGCTACAACGCCCCACATGCTACCATTGCACTGTGCGACTCGGATGTTGGCGACGCCGTCGGCCACCCGCCAATCTCCCGTCGGGTCAATCGCGAAGGCTGGCGCAACGCCTGCTGCCAGTAACATTCCCGAGCAAAAAAGGGTTGTCCGAATGAAGTTTCTTAGGCAGTGCAACATGGCGTAAACCTGAGCTTGCGTTGACGGTGCAGATGGGGGCAAAACGCCGCATTGAGCGTTTTCAGTTGACGAAATGGCCATCAACCGAAGTATGTAACTGATGCTAAATCCGAATCTAGACGTTTCCGAGATGTTTGTGGAGCGGCAGGCACAGCGCAGTTCCATGCATTCGCGCCACTTGAACGAGCAATTGGTCCGCGTCCTGAAAACGATCGGCTACGATGTCGGTTTCCAGAAGGGGCAAGGCCAGTACCTCTATGATCGCGATGGGGTCCGCTATCTCGACCTATTGAGCGGTTTTGGCGTTTTTGCGATTGGCCGCAACCATCCGGCGCTGCGCTCGGCATTGAAGAGCGTGCTGGACAGCGACCTGCCCAATCTGGTGCAACTCGACGTCTCGACATTGGCGGGTGTGCTCGCCGAGCGCCTTTTGGAATATGTGCCGTATCTGGACAAGGTGTTTTTCGCCAATTCGGGCGCGGAAACGGTAGAAGCGGCGATCAAGTTCGCGCGAGGCGCGACCGGGCGGCCGGGTATCGTTTACTGCTCCCATGCCTATCATGGGCTGTCCTATGGTGCGCTCTCGCTGACAGACGATCCGAATTTTCGCAGCGGCTTCGAGCCGCTGCTGCCGGGCTGCACCGCCATCCCGTTCAACGATCTTGCCGCGCTCGAGCACGCATTGTCGTCGCGCGAGATCGCGGCCTTCATCGTCGAGCCGATCCAGGGCAAGGGCGTCAACATGCCCACCGACGAATTCCTTCCTGGCGCCGCGGCGCTGTGCAAACGCTACGGCACGATCTTCATCGCCGATGAAATCCAGACCGGCATGGGCCGCACCGGGCGGTTTCTCGCGGTCGAGCACTGGAACGTCGAACCCGACATGGTGCTGTTGTCCAAGGCATTGTCCGGCGGCCATGTCCCGGTCGGTGCGCTGCTCACCCGCAAGAGCATCTTCGACAAGATCTTCAACCAGATGGACCGTGCGGTGGTGCACGGCTCGACCTTCGCGAAAAACGACCTCGCGATGGCGGCCGGCATCGCGACGCTCGAGGTGATCAAGTCGGAAAAGCTGGTCGAGACGGCCGCCAAGCGCGGCGCCGAACTGCGCCTCGCCTTGACCCGGATGGTCCCGGGCTACGAACTCCTGAAAGAGGTTCGCGGCAAAGGGCTGATGATCGGCGTCGAATTCGGCCCGCCGAAATCGTTGCGGCTGAAGGCATCGTGGAATGTGCTGGAAACGGCCAGCAAGGGATTGTTCTGCCAGCTCATCACGGTGCCGCTGTTCAAGGATCATAAGATCCTCACCCAGGTCTCCGGTCATGGCAGTCACACGGTCAAGCTGCTGCCGTCGCTGACCATCACCGAGGAAGACTGCAACTGGATCGAGACGGCGTTCGATGCCGTCATCGCCGCGAGCCACAAGGTGCCGGGCGCGATCTGGTCGCTCGGCAAGACGCTGGTCGACAACGCCGTGCGGAAGTCGGCTTGATCGCCCCAGGGAAAGTGCTTCTCACATCGCACCATTCTGTCTTCTGGACGCCTTAGCCCATCGTTTGAGCATGATCTCCGCGCAAACGCTTCGCGTCCGTCGCGAGGGAAAACCGGTTTCCACCCGTCGGGTCGTAGCCCGAGGCGTGCTTTTCCGGATCATGCTCTGGACGAGCCGAACGGACGCGTGAGAATGACGATCCATTTCTGCTCCCTGTTCACCCTCGCCCTGCTCTTGATCGGACCGGTCCAATTGCGGGCAGCGGAGACTGCAGAGGAGTGCAGGACGAGATGCGAGAAGCTGGCGGAAGCCGACCATCGCGTCTGTTCCGAATTGCCCGCCAATCCATCCTGCGGCAACGCGGTCGAGGCGAACCGGCAGCAGTGCCACAACTATTGCGATCGGACCTATCCCGAGCGATCCGATCCGCAAGGAAACGACGCCAGGCCCGACACATGCGATGCGGAGTCGCGGGCCTGCCGGTAGCGAAAGGGGCGCGGCGCGCGCGCCGCATCGCCGCTACCTTTCCTTGTTTGCCTGCATCGCGGTCTGGAACTTCTCGCCGAATTCGGTGAGCTCGTCGCCGCCGATGTCGCTGACCGCCCAATAGTTCAATCCGCCTTCGCTCCAGCGGCGGATGTTGAATCCCTGGATCGTTTCGGTCTTGGCGGCGCGCCGCTCGATGGTCGGGGTCTGCGCGACGAACAGGTTGATGACATGTTGCCGGCGGCGATAGACGACGGCGCCGATGGCGCGGGCATCGACATAATCGAGCCGGCCGCCGACCAGGGTAAAGCCCTGCGCGGTGAGATCGATCACCGGCGGCGATACGTCGAGCTTGCCGTTGAACCACGGCTTCACCGTATGCTGATCGGTGGAGATCACGTCGGTCAGGTGTCCGGCCTGCAACGAGCGCAGATGCGCCGAAACGACTTCCGACATGATGCGCTGCTCGTCGTCGTTGCGCAGCACGATTGCGACCAGACCGGTCGCGGCCAGCGCCGACACCGCCGATCCCATCGCAAAGCCCCTGAGCACCGCGCGCCGGCTCGGCGCGCGCGTCTGCGGCAGCGAAGCCTCGATCCGCCGGCGCAGCGCGGGCGGGGCGGTGTAGCGCAAATCGGCCGCCGCGATGGCCTGGCTCATCTGGCGATAGGCGACAAGGGCCTCGGCACAGCGCGGGCATTCGGCGACATGCGCCTCGACTTCGCGGGCGTGTCCGGCGTCGAGTTCGCCGTCGATCAGCGCATGCAGAAGGATTTCAGCCTCGTCGCAGGTCATTTCGGTTGCTCCTCTTCCGCAAGCCATGCCGAGCGCAGCATGGAGCGGGCGCGCGCGAGACGGGACATCACCGTGCCGACCGGCGCCCCCACCGCGTCGGCGATCTCGCGATACGACAGATTATTGATTTCACGCAGGACAAATGTCTCCTTGAAAGGTTCGGCAAGGGCTTCGACCAGCCGCCGGATCGTGGACGCATCGCGCTCGCGCAGGACCTGCGCTTCCGGCGTTTCCGGCGTTTCGTGCCACAGCGGGGCCTGCTCGGCGGCCTCGGCTGCATCGTCGATGCCGGCGGTTGGCGCCGTCGCGCGGCGAGCGTATTCGGCGCGGCAGACGTTGCGCAGGATCGCAAACAGCCAGGGCTTCATGGCCGGCCCGCGATAGCTGTCGAAATGTTTCAGCGCGCGCAGGTAACATTCCTGCACCGCGTCCTCGGCGTCGGACGGATCGCGCAGCAAATAGCGCGCCAGGGTATAGACGTCGTCCAGATACGGCAGCGCTGCGTCCCGGAAACGCCGCGCCTTGTCAGGGTTGTCGTTGGAGCTCGTTGCCGGCATCGCTTGCTGCCCCGCCTTTGCGGAATTTACGTATGCCCGGCCGGCGGGTTGCCACCGGCCGGGCACCGTCGTGATGCCTTGGATTTGACCGTTACTCAACCTTGATCATCCCGGTCATGTGCGGATGCAGCGAGCAAAAGTACTTGTAGTCGCCCGCGGTGGCGAAGGTGAACGAGAAGGTGCCGTCGGTATCCATCGTCTTCGACCTGAACTTGCCCGCGGACACCACGGTGTGGGGAATGTCATCGCGGTTGGTCCAGGTGACGGTATCGCCGACTTTCACCTTGAGCTCGGTGGGCGCGAAGGTGAAATTGTCGATCGACACGGTGACGGTTTCGGCATGCGCCTCGGCACCGCCGAGCTGCAGGACAACGGCCGCGGCGACGGCGAAGCCGAGGCCGCGGAAGGCAGTGAACAGCATTTGCAATATTCCTTCAGCCCTGCAGCGGCGTATCGATGAACGCGAGCGGTTGGTTGCCCATCTTGAAGTTGATGCTGGCGACGCCGAGCATGCTGCGCAGCTTGTCGTCGGCGACCTTCATCGGTCCGGGCGAGGGGGCGGCGCCGGGCGCGGGCTGCGGGAACGCGGTCGAGCGCGCGGTGTGGAAGGTGACGCTGCCCTCCACCTTCTGCATCACCTGGTGGATGTGGCCGTTCAGCACCGTCACAGAGCCGTAGCCCTTGAGATACTCGAGCGCGCGCGCGCCGTCCTCGGTGCCCCAGCCCCATTGCGGATACACCGTCCAGAGCGGGATATGGGCGAACACCACGACGGGGGTGGATTTCGAGCGGCCCTTGAGGTCGTTTTCGAGCCATTCGAGCTGCTCGGCGCCGAGATTGCCGAGCCCGCCGGCCTTGAGATCGACCACGTTGACAAGCCCGATGAAGTGCACGCCGCCGGCGTCGAACGAATACCAGCCGGCGCCCTTGGCGCCCTTGCCGTAGCGCTCCTTGTAGAACTTGATCTCTTCATCGAGGAAGTCGTGCTCGCCCGGCACATAGTGCACATCGAGCTTGGCCTGCGAGATGATGCGGTCGGCGTCGTCGAACTCGGAGGCCTTCGACAGATGCGAGATGTCGCCGGTATGGATCATGAAGGACGGCTTCTTCGGCATCGCGTTGATCTTGTTGATGGCTTCTTCCAGCGTGCCAAGCGCGTTCGGATTGGCCGGCTTGTCGAAGCCGACATGGCTGTCGCTGATCTGCAGGAAGCTCATGCCCGCGGGTTCGGCGGCGTTGGCGGCGTCGACCAGTCCCAGCGAGCGCGGTACGCCGCCTGAAATCGTCCAGAGCACGCCGGTGCCTGCCCATGTCATGCATTCCAGCACCTTACGGCGGCTGACGCCGTGGTTTTCGTCGTTATGATCGTGATGGCTCATCGCGTTCTCCTCGGACCCCTGATTGGGTTTCCGGGGGCTTGATCGGGCGGCGAGGGGCTTTATTCCCGGGATCGGCAGGGAAGGCGGATCCATCCGGCCAACGCCGATGACGAATCCGTGAGGGGCGTGAGGGCGCCGCGGTTCGGCGGTAAATTAACCCTGGCCATTTTATTGCAACAATTCCGTCGCCCCATTGTCGGCGCTACGTCAGGTGATTCGGTTATTGCGTACAGCGGTGTAAGCGTTGCGTGGTGCGTCTTGCCGTCCCTGGTGACAGGGACGGCATGTGACTACGGTGCCGGTACGGTTTGCGGGTGACAGCCCAACGTCCCTCTAAAAACGACGCTTCGCGCGAAATACCTTCCGCGCGCTTTGCGGCATCATGGCGGTGCCTCCGCCCGTCGATCAATATGTCCCGGAAGCGATGTCGCCATCGCCCTGGCCTCCCTCACGCAGGCCTTTCGGTATTGACGCGCACCGCTTCTCCTGAGCTTTCTTGAAAAGGTTTGGCTGTCCATGACGGGACAGCGGAGCAGACATATGCCACCGGTGGCCTATTGCGACGAGACGATGATGGCCTACCGGTCGGCGAGGAAGATATTTCAACCGGGCGAATGTGTCGTATTCGACGAAGGATATCGGCTTGCGCACCTGCCTCTCGTCAATCCAGGGCACCCTGCCATTATCAGCGAGATCGACGGTCGGGACTATCGAAGCGGCACCTACGACAAGGCGCGATATGCCCTCGTGATGCCCATTGCGGGCGAACTGTTTCTGAAATCCGACATGGTTCAGACGCTCGAACGGGCGATGAAATCATCAGGCTTCGCGGCGAAGATCGCGTGGGAGTTCTGCGAACGCCGCCGATCGAAGCTGCACGCCACTCTGGCCAGCGGCCTCTTGGAGGCCGATCTCGATCGCTGCATTGCGGCGGTCCAAGCCGTACTGGACCAGATCGGTCCGATAGCTGTTCGCCTGAAAGGGCCCTTCATGGGCACGCGGAATACCGGCCGCATCTATTTTCCGATCTACCCCGAGACGATCCAGGGTGAAGATGCATTTGCCTTGGTGCAAAGGAGCATCGGCGCGCCCCTGACACGACTCTACCTCGTCGGGTATTACCATTTGCGCGATGAACTCGATCCGGCGGAAACGCGCGAACTCGCCGAAATGCTCGACCTCTGGCGTGATCGGGTTGTCGTCGAGGCAACCATTCCCTTCCTGGAATTGCACGCAACCAACGACGATCTCGCGCTGTCCGCGCGGACCCGCGCGACAATGTCAGCCGAAGGGCATCCGAGGTAAGACGCCGAACTTACCTCGCATGCTC
>WNFD01002098.1_pt1 | contig 40433 bp, 29 predicted proteins | sample 5400491 | NCBI WGS metagenome assembly WNFD01 (sample SAMN13153343, study PRJNA577476) | soil metagenome | isolation source: 120 cm saprolite under Douglas fir tree site 2 hole 2 replicate 2 | place: USA:California | collected 2015-04-18
CTCGAGGAGGTCCTCGCGCCACACGGGTTCGCGGTGTTCCAGGCAGTAAACGGGCGCCACGCGCTGGCGCGTGCTCATGCAACGCAGCCGGACGCGATCTTCATCGACGCGGTGCTTCCCGACATGAGCGGGCTGGAGTTGTGCCGCCTGCTGCGGGAGGATCCTCGGATCACGCCCGCCACACCGATGCTCATCACGACCCCGCACAGTCCGACGCGCGAGCAGCGCCTCGCCGCGTTGCGGGCAGGCGCGTGGGACTGCATCGGCCGTGCGAGAGACCCGGACGAGCTGGTCCTCAAGCTCGAGGCAGCCATGGGCGCGAAACGGGACGCGGATCGCGCGCGTGCCGAAGGCCTGGTGGACCCAAGCTCCGGACTCTACAATCGCCAAGGGGTAGCGCGCCGCGCGGTAGAGCTCGGCTCGCTGGCGTTTCGCCAGCGCAGCGCCCTGGCGTGCGTCGTGTTCGCCGTCGACCTCGAGCCCACCGCTGCTGCAGGCGAGGCGGCCGCGGCCGCGATCGGGCGGTGCGCGCAGGTGTTGAAGGCCGCCGGCCGCGTGTCCGATGTCATTGGCCGTCTCGGTCCGACCGAATTCGCTGTGCTCGCGCCTGCCACGGACTGGGTCGGAGCCACCAAGCTCGCCGAGCGGCTCATCGGCGCCATCGAGACCACGGCTGTTCGCGGCCAAGCGGCTGCTCCGTTGCGGGTACGCGCGGGCCTCGAGGCAGTGGACAACGTAGGCTATGCGCCGATCAAACCGATGGACCTGCTGATCCGCGCCAGCGCCGCGTTGCGGCGCGGCACGCCGGTGGAGGGCAGCTCCTCGCTCCGGCGCTATGACGAGGGCGGAAGCGCCCAGACTCCCTAGCCCCCCCGCCCCCCCCGCCCCCCCGCCCCCCCGGACCGCAGACACGCCCTCCGGCACGAATGGCGGGTGTCGCAAATCAGTGCACGGGCAATGGTGGGTCGGATGCAGGTTGGTGCAAACGCCGCGCCGCTTGCATACCAGCGGCGAGCCCCAACTCCAAGATCTGCCAGTAATTCCACGATCGCTGCACGGCCGCGACATTGTGGCCCGATCCCTGCGTAGCACGATCGCAGAGGAGCGTGACACTCATGGCGATTCCCCTGGCAACGAACAGTACTGGCAACGCGGCGGACGCGAGCAGCGTGACCACGCTGCTGGCGATCGGACCAGAGGACAAGGCCCGGATCCGCATCCTGGTCGTCGACGACGAGCACACGCTGCGGGAGAGCTGCGCCAGCGTGCTCGGCCTCGAAGGCTACGACGTCACGGCGTGCGGGCGCGGCCAGGAGGCCCTGGCCCTCTTCAAGCGCCGGCCGTTCGATATCGTGCTGGCCGACCTGTACATGTCGCAGGTCGACGGGCTCGCCCTGTTGCGAGCGGCACTAGCGGCAAACGCCGAGACGATCGTGATCGTGATGACGGGGAACCCGAGCGTCGAGTCGAGCATCGAGGCGCTGCGGCAGGGGGCGTGGGACTATCTCCCGAAGCCGTTCTCTGCGCAGCATCTGCAGATCATGATCGGGCGCGCCGCCCACACCGTGCTGGTCGGCCAGGAGACCCGCGAGCAGCAAACGGAGCTCGAACGGCAAGAGGCCACCGGCGACAACATCACGTTGCTCGGGACATCTCCGGCCTTTCGGCGAGCGATCGAGTTGGCCCGGCGGGTCGCTCCCACCGACGCGTCGGTCTTCGTCACGGGGGAGAGCGGCGTAGGCAAAGAGCTGATCGCCCAGTTTATCCACCAGCACAGCCGGCGCTCGAGTCGGCCCTTTGTCGCAGTGAACTGTGCCGCGCTCCCCGAGCCACTGCTCGAGTCGGAGATGTTCGGGCACCGCAAAGGGGCGTTCACCGGCGCGGTCCGCGACAAGCCGGGGCTGCTGGAAACGGCAAGCGGTGGGACGCTGTTTCTGGACGAGCTCATCGAGATGTCGCGGCCGATCCAGGCGAAGCTGCTGCGCGTGATCCAGGACGGCATCGTCCGCCGGGTGGGGAGCGAGACGACCGACGCCGTCGTGAACGTCCGCTTCATCGCCGCCACGAACGGAGACGCGGAAGCCGCAGTGCAGGCTGGCACCATGCGCGAGGACCTGTACTACCGGCTGCGCGTGGTCCCCATCCACGTACCGCCCCTGCGGGAGCGGCCCGAGGACATCCCGCTGCTGGCGGAGTACTTTCTCTCGACCTATTGGGTCCGTCACCGCAAGAAGGGCGAGGCGTTCCCGAAGTTGTCGGAGGGGGCGCTGCGCGCGCTGTGCACCCATCCCTGGCGCGGCAACGTGCGGGAGCTGCAAAACGTGATCGAGCATGTAGCCGTGCTCGCCGAGCCAAGCTCCAGCATCCGGCCCGAGGACTTGCCGCTCGCGGCCGAGGCGCGGGGGGGGGGGTAGGAGGGGCCGGCGGCGCGAACCCGGCGACGCTCATCTCCTCGCTACTAGAGGAGAGCTACCACGTGGCGCGCGACCGCGTCATCACTCAGTTCGAGATGCAATATCTGACCTGGCTACTGAGCCGGGCGAGTGGCAACATGTCCAAGGCGGCGCGCATCGCCGGCGTGGACCGAACAACTTTGTACCGCCTCATGGAACGCCATGGCCTGCAACGGAGCCCAACCCCCACCTGGGTGGTCGAGCGCGAGGCGGTGACTGCTCCCGCAGAAGCTCCCCAGAACGCGGCATGAAGACGAGCACCGCCGAGCGGGTGCAGCGCAGTCCCCCCCCCCCGGCGACCCTCCCTCAGGACCTGGCGGACTGTTTCACGGGATCGCGCGGGCTGGAGCTCGTCTTGGAAATGGCCCACGACCTCCGGTCCCCGCTCACGTCGATCATCTTCCTCGCGGAAGCGATGCAGCTGGGACAGGCGGGCCCCGTGACCGATACGCAGCGCCGGCACCTCGGCCTGATCCGCAGCGCGGCGCTGGGCTTGTGCGCGTCGGCGAGCAACGTGCTCGAGCTGGCACGCGGCGGCCACCGCTTGGTGGACCGCGAGTCCGCCCCATTCTCCATCCGCGACGTCTTCGCTTCCGTCCGCGACCTCGTGACCCCCCTCGCAGAGGAGAAGGGGCTGGATCTGCGGTTCCTCGCGCCCGCACACGACCGACGGCGCGGCCACGAGCGGGCGCTGTCGCGGGTACTGCTGAACCTGACCACCAACGCGCTCAAGTTCACGGAGCGGGGACACGTGGAGGTGGCAGCCCGCACGACGAAGGGGACGCGGGTCGAGTTCGCCGTCCACGATACCGGCCCGGGCATCGACGCGGACACGCTGCGCACTCTGTACCAACCGTTCCGGAACACGCCCTCGAGTCCGCGGCAGCATTTCTCACACTCCGGACTCGGGCTCGCGATCTGCCGCAAGCTCGTCACGGCGATGGGGTCCGAGCTTGCGATGAAGACCCGGCCGGGCTGGGGGACGACGTTCTCGTTCGAGCTCGAATTACCCCCCACCACGTCGAAGGTCGCCTGAGCCGCTCCTGCTCCCGACGAGCGGCGACATACGAGGCTCGCTGGTGAGCTCGTAGCCGTCCATGTAGTAGCTGTAGGCCTGATACTCCGACCCGTCCCGCACGTCATTCAGAACCGAGCCCAACAGCCGGAGCGGCAGTCGCCGCAGCACCTCGAGCTTGGCCTCGGCCATCTCCCGGTCGGTCCTCCCGAGCCGCAGCACCAACAGCAGGCTCCCGGCGAGCGTCGTCAGTGCGAAGGCATCCACCCCCGCTCCCAGGGGTGCGGTGTCCAGCACGATAAGCGCGTAGCGCGAGCGCAGGTCGGTCAAGAGGTCGGCCATGCGAGCAGAGCCCACGAGCTCGGGCGCGTCGCGTCGCCGGGTCCCGCTGGCGAGAAAATCGAGCGACCCGTAGGCCGTCGGTTGCAGGATCCGCTCGAGGGACGCCTCGCCGGCAAGGAAGTCCGTCAATCCCGGCTGCCGCTGCACCTTCATCTCGCGGTGGAGTGCGCCCCGTCGGAGGTCGGCATCGACTAGCAACGTGCGGTAGTTGGCGTACGAGAACGCCAACGCCAGGTTCGAGCTGACGAACGACTTGCCATCCCCGCTCCCCGGGCTCGTCACCGCCACCACTACCGGTCGGGCGGGACCATACTCATTGAGCAGGTTGAGACGAATGCCGCGGAACGCCTCGATGACCGCGTCCTGGTTCTTCTCGGTATTCTTGTCGCCGTTGCGGCCGCAGCGCGGGACGACCCCGAGGACCGGCATGCCCAAGTGCTCCACTTGGCCACGCCGAGCGATGGAGCGGCCCAAACTATCGGCGAGAAATGCGGCGCCGGCTCCCAACCCCAGACCCAGCAATAGCCCGAGGGCGAGCTGCTCGGCGAGGCCCAGTCCGACGGGCTTCGTGGGGAGGATGGCGCGGTCGACAATCTCGACTTGGCCGACCGTCACGGCTTCGGCGATCCGCGCGCGCTGATACTCGCTGCGGAGCTCGTCCGCGATCCTCCGCGCATTATCGACCCGCTCCGTCAAGCGCGCCTCCTCCGCTTCCGTGGCGGACATTCCCGCCTGGCGTGCCCGCAGGTCGTTCATGGCTGCGATGCGCCCGTCGAGGGAAGCAATGGCGCTCTGCACTGCGGCTTGCACCGCGCGAACCAGGTTCGCCTCGGTAGCCGCGATCAGCAGGGTGAGGCGCGGCAGGTCCGGATGCGACGCCGAGCGACTCGCGAGGGAGTCTCGCGTCGCCTCGTACTGGAAGAGCTTGAGGCTCACCTGGGAGACGGCGGGACTCGCCGCGACGCCGGGAGTCGACAACGCGGACTGCAGTGCCCGGTGGCTGGCAGTGCTGTCCCGAAGCGAGGTCAGGAGGCCCTGGTACGTGCGACGCTCGGCGTCCAGCTGCTCGCGCTCCAGCTCGAGCCCCAGCAGTCCCGTCTGGGTGCGCGCTTCGCCCGCCCCATCGGCACGGGAGCGCCGTTGGAATGCGGTGAGGGCCTGGCGAGCGTCGGCCAGGAGCGAATCGTTGACCCTGAGCTGGGACTCGAGGAACTCCCGGCGCAGTTTCGACTGTCGTTGCGCGGCGTCGGCGCTGGTGGTTCGGAAGGCGTCGACCACACGGTTCACGACCTGTTGCGCGCGTTCCGGATCCTGCGCCGAGTACGCGACGTCGACGATATCGGTGCGCACGCGGGGCTTCACTCGGAGGCGACTGATCAGGCGGCTGATCGCGGCATCGCGACCGAACACCCAGAGCTTCCCTCGTCTCGCGTCCGCCGCTTTCAGGACCACGAACCGCACGCCCCCAAACTCCACCGCCGAACCGTACGCCGCCCGGCGCTCTCCAGATGAATCGGCCGCGACGTAGCCATCCCGGCCGAACGTGAGCTGAAACGAGTCGGGTCCGGCGGCGTCTGCCACCGTCACGTCACTTAACAGACTGAGCGGAAACTTGCGCGTCTGCACTCGCAACACCGGCATGCTGTCGACGACCACACTGGCGACCGCGCGACTGGTGAGCAGCTCCACTTGGGAGAACAGCGGGTCCACGGACGTCCCCTCGCCGCTGGCGCTGCGGTCCTCCACGACCCCACCGGTCAGGGCGCGCCGAGGATCCGACAGGCGAATCACCGCGACGGCGCGATAGACCGGCCCGACCGCGTGGGCCACCCACGCGGTGGCGGCGACCACAGCCGCGGTCACCCCGACGATCAACCAGACGTGCCGACGCAAGACGGAGAGCACGTCTTCCAGACGGACGGTGCTGACCGCCGCCTCCAGCTCTTCCTGGTCGGCGTCCGACCCCGCAGGGTGCCTCGCCTGAGCGAGGCTGCGGAAATCGGTCATCGCCGGCGATACGCCAGGACGGCCGCAACCGCCGCCGTCAGGCTGGTCAGCGGGTACAACACGTCCCGCAGGATGTTGAGCCCCGTCCGATGGGCCACGAGGATCTGATCGCCGGAAGCGATCGGCACCGCCTCATACCGTGAATACCCTCCGGCCAGGTCGATCGTCATCACGCTGTCCCTCCGGATCACGCGCACTTTGTCCAACCGTCCCGCTTCCGTGAGCCCGCCCGCTTGCGCGATCGCCTGCGAGAACGTCGTCCCCTGCGGCAGGCGATACAGACTGGGCAGACGCACCTCGCCCGCCACGGTCACGGGGAACAGGGGCTCGATCACGAGCTGCACATCTTGCTCGTAGGTGGTGAGCAGACGACGCAACCGCTCCTTCGCCTCCGGGAAAGGGACCCCCGCGATCTTGATCGTCTGATATACCGGGTGCACGAGGGTGCTATCCGGACCGACGAGAAACTCGCCGCTCAGCTCGGGGTGATGCCACACCGTGACCCGAAGCGCGTCCCCCGGACGCAGCACCGGATCGGTGAGAGCGGGAGCCCGCCGCTGCGCGGCTGCGGACCAGAGCGGCATGAGGACCAGGACGGCAACGGCCCAGCTACTTCCACCGCGCATGCGGTCTCCCCCAATGCGTAGGGAATGCGGCTCCTGGATTCGATCCGAGCAGACAGCCGGTCGGCGGGCGGCGAGGCACGCGGCTCACCCGCCGAAAGCCCACGTTGAGCAAGAAGTGCACCAACCTGCCCGCGGCAACGCGGGGCGGCCCGGTCCGCAACGAGGTGTCGCAGCAGTGACGGGGAGGCCATGGCTGTTGCGTTCCCGCAGCAGGCGATCGGCCCGATCGATCACCTGGCTCCCACACTTTATGAGAAGTCGGCCCCAAACCGTTTTCTCCGCAGCAGAAAATCGACCACGGTCATGTCGCCTGCCACATTGAGCGTGTGGACGCCCACCACATTCGGCTCCCAATTGGGGATGATCCGGTCCACCTCACGTTCTTCATAGATTTCCGGGTTCAGCTGAAGAATGTGATTGATCGAGACTGCATACCCGTAGCGCGTGGAGCAGTCTTGGGCGGGTCTATAGAACTGACCATGGCGCTCGAGAATCCGCCCCGCCGGGCGGGCCGAGTGAACGTCGCTCTTGATGGGGTTGTTGCGATGCGGCGTCCAGGGTCCCACGGGTGCATCGGCACTGAAAAGGTGCAGCTCATCGTTGATCCCTGCACCATAAGCAGGAATAGTCGCGAACAACCACCATTTGCCGAACAAGAACGCTGGTGTGGGATCGAAGGCCCGCAGGCCCGACAACACCACGCGCTCCAGTTTCCAGCGCGCAGGGAACTCGACGCAGCGATACAGCTCCACTTGATTCTGCGACGCCGTCTCGGGGACCATGAACCAATCCCCATCCCATTGGAATACGCTGGGGTAGGACAGGTGATAGCCCTTTTCCAGGATCGGCACGGGCGGCGCGACGGCACCGCTGTGGTCCACGACCGTCAGGACAATGGTTCCTTTACCGGTTGAACGCAGCAATTCCTCGTGAAAGATGTAAGAGTCGTTCCCGACCTGGACGGGAAACGGATCAGCCCAGATCCGATCCCTCGGAGGAATCAGCTTCCGGAAAGCGCCCATCCCCGGTCGCTGGCCCGCCCCGCGGTGATAGGCGAGCGCCCATTGTTCGCGATACAGCGCGCTCGCGCCCTTATCCGCGACGTACCGTCGCAGGAGACGAGCCCCCGCCCGCAGCACCGCCAGATTACCGGGAGGACGGGACGGGCCCCTGGCAGCCGCGAACGGCTTTGCCGCCTGGAGCGTGTCGAGGAATGCCTCTGGATCCTCCCACAACTTCTGAACGTTCCTCACCAGAGCGGCGGACACCTTCCAATAGACGTTATTCCGGCTGCGAGACACGGAGCGCCGATCGGTCGGTGCGACGGATAGGTAGAGCGACACCTTCTCTGCACACGCCCGCCACCTAACGCAGAGACGTGTCTCGGTGCTCGGTCTTCCCTCGATGACCTCCCAGAAGCCTGGCGTTGATTGCGTTCTCGAGTCGCCACTCCGGCCGAACGTCGTGCTCCACACACCATACCGAGCGAAGTCCCCGGAGAATCCATCCGACAATTGCGAGAACGGGTCCAGAACGAGATCGATGGGCGAGCCCACAAGAGCGGGTTGCAGTTCCGCTCGCTCCAGAACGGGACAATGGGGGAGCGCGGAGTGCAGGGCGATCGGCGCGAGAGCGTCCGGACGCCGGCGAAACAGATGACGATCCAGGCTCTCGTACAACGAGAAACAGAGGCGGCGCAGTCGTTGCGTGAGCCTAACCGGGCCCCGCACCTCCGTCGGGGTCGCAAGCCACACCAGCACGACTTGCGCAACTCCGGATTGCTCGACCGCCTTTAGGCACTCGAACAGCCAAGTGGGAATCGTTCTGCCGGATGTGACGAGGAGCACCTTAAGCGTTGCGCGGGATGTGAGCGCGGAGTCTCCGCGAGACGTGCCCGTTGTGGGCAGGGACGAAAGACGCGCGTCGGCCTGAGTCATCTCACCGCGCCGGGCTCGAGGCACCGGCCGCTCCCGCCTTGCGATACGCGTCGATGGTCCGCGCCGCGATGGGTTCCCAGGCGAGCGCCGTCTCGGCGTAGCAGCGGGCGTTCGTCTCTAGCCGCCGGCGCAGGCCAGCGTCGGTGAGCAGGCGCTCGAGCGCCACTGCCAAGCCCGCCACGTCGTCCACCGGCACCAAGAGCCCACACCGGCCTCGCTCCACCAGGTCAGCAAGCCCGGCGATCCGCGTCGCGACGATCGCGCGACCCATCGTGAGGGCGGCGATGGCCACCCCGCTCTGGTCGATGGCGCGGTAGGGCAGCGCGACCACCGACGCGGCCTCGAAGTACGCCGGGACCGCGTCTTCCTCGATGTACCGCAAGTGGAACATCACCCGATCTTCGAGGCCGAGCTCGCGCGCGAGGTCGCGATAGGGCTGGGTGGCGGCGAACGGAGCGCCGGCCAGCACGACGCGGAAGGGAACTCCGCGGTCTCGCAACCTCGCCGCGGCGCGCAACAACACGTCCGTGCCCTTCGACTGCCGTAGCTCCCCGAACATGAGGATCGTGGGCGTGCGCTCTGCGTCGTCGAGCACCGACAGCGACGCCCGCTCCTGGTTCCAGAAGTGCCGGAAATTGCCGTGCGGAATGCGCGAAATCCGCTCTGGTGCAACCCCGAACTCGTCGACCAAGCCCTGCACCGTGTCCTCGGTGTGCGCGATGAGGTGGTGGCAGGCGTGGTACAGGCGCCGCAGTCGCTGCCGATCGCGCGCATCCCGCCGAGCGCCGTGCGGCCACAGGTTGTGCACGGTATGCACGACGGGGATGCGCCGCCGAACGAGCTGCAACCACCGACCGTCCACCGGAAGCACGGGCGGGAAATGCAGATGCAGCACGTCGTAGCGGCCGATCGCGGGCGTGAGGCGAGCCAGGGACGTGAGATGGCCGGCGAGACGGAGGCAGCGCCACAGCGGCCGCGTCAGCCGCCCGGCTCGATAGCTCGGCAACTGCGTCCGCCGATAAAACGCGATCCGGGGCACATAGGCGATCTTCTCCCACGAGCGACTCGCGCGCTCGAAGGCCGGACCCGTGAAGAGCTCGACCGCACAGCCCGCGTCCGCCAGCGCGTCGCACAGGTTGTGCATGTACGCCGGCGCGGAGAACGCGGGGTTCAGCATCAGGACCCGAGGCCCGGCGCTGCTCATCGCGTTCCGGAGGCGCCGTTGCGGCGCACAGCGCGGTAGACCGCTTCGTGGCGCCCCAGCCAGTCGCCGAGTCCGAATTCTCGTTCCAACCGCTCGCGCGCCGCGTGCGCCCGTCTCCGGGCCGCGGCCGGATCCTGAACCACCTCGCGCAGCGCCATGGCGACCGCCCGAGGATCCTCCGGAGGGACCAGCAGCGCCTCCTTGGCTGATACGACGTCAGGGACTCCTCCCACGGAGGCGGCGATGATCGGCACCTCAGCGGCCATTGCTTCGAGCAGCGCAATGGGCGTGCCCTCGGTCCGGGAGGTCAGCGCAAACGCCCCGAATGCTCGTAGCAAGCGTCCCGCACCCGGCACTACCCCATGCCAGTGAATGCGGCTCGCCACGTGCAGAGCCGCGGCGTGGTTTTCGAGTGCCTGTCGTAGTGGGCCAGCGCCCACGAACGAGACCGTCGCGGGAACGTCGCCCATGTGTTGCAACGCCTCGACCAGCACATCTGGGCCCTTCTCTGCATTCAATCGCCCGACCCACCCCACACGAAACCCGTTGAGCGCGATTCCAAGGGCGCGGCTTGCCGCCTCCCGATCAAGCGGAGGTTCGGAGGGGGGTCGCCAGGCGTTCTGCACGTAGTGAATGCGCTCGCGGGGGACGCCGCTCTCGGCCAAGTCGTCCACAAGCGGACGGGAAACGGCCACGACGGCGTCGCACTGCCGCAACGCGCGGCGCTGCAGCCACTGGTAGAGACGGTTCCTCGGGCCTCCATGCGTGAAACCGTGCACCGTCGAAACCACGGAAATGCCCAAGCCACGTGCGATCGGCGCATCCAAAACGTCCGCCCGATAGCCGTGCGTATGCACCACGTCGGGGCGCAGTCCGCGACACAGCCGCGCGACCTCGGCCCGCTCCTGCAGATAGCCCCTCTGGGGAACCTCGATGGGGAAGACTCCGACGCCGGCATTCCCGAGCAGGACAAGGAACGGGTGGTCGAGCTGGCCAGCTGGAATCACGGCTGCGACGTGGGCCTCGACCTTGGACCCGCGTGCTCCCTGAGCCAGGGCCGCCACAACCGCCTCCAGGCCTCCGACGGGAGCGGGGGCGAGAACATGGAGCACGGAAAGACTCCGGATCGCGGCGTCTGTGGACACCATGGCGGAAGGCAACCCGCAAGCCCGGTGCCGGACGGCATCCGAGCGATTCTCAGGCCAAGACGCACGCGGCCTCACTTGGCAGTTGCGTGTCCGCAACAACCCGCGATAGCGGAGGTCGCCTAGCCCGCTTTGTCGGAGCACGTCGGAGCACGTCGGAGCACCAAACAGGCGTCAGCTCGGGATGGTCTCGCTCTTGCTGCCCGTCCCTGGTGTGCGTGGCCGAGCGGTGCTTTCCGAAAGAACAGGGTCCGGGACCCATGTGGAGGTCCCCGTCAGTGCTCGCGTGACCAAGGCGCCGAGCGACCCCCGCCGGCTGCTCGTCATCACCTATCACTTCGATCCCAATCGTGCCGTCGGTGGGCTGCGGTGGTTGGGCCTGACGAAATACCTGGCCCGGCTGGGCTGGAAGGTTGCAGTCCTCACCGCCACCCCTCCCGCCGGGGATGACGCATCGCTCAGCGGCCAGGTGGAGGAGTGTCCGCGCCTAGAGACATTCCTCGACGGCTTGCGGATGCTCCGTCGGCTGACCTTTGGGCAATCGCTGGGGTGGTCATCCCATGGGTCACGTGTCGCGGCCCAGTCGGCGCCCCCGGGTCCGCTACACCGTCTGACGATGGAGGTGCTGGGATTCTTGAACTTTCCTGACGAGAGCCGAGGCTGGATGTTCCGCGCCGCACTACGGGCGCGGTCGGTGATCCGGCGATTCCAGCCGCAGGTGGTCGTGAGCAGCGGACCGCCGCACGCCGCCCACCTCGTGGCGCGGATGGCCACGATCGGGAGCGCGGTCCCCTGGTTCATCGACATGCGCGACCCGTGGGCGGGACCGCTCCCGAAGGCCTGGCAGTCCTATCGCTGGGGGACCTGGATGTTCCGCGTCTTCGCCCCGCTTCTGGAACGCCTCGCCTTCCAGGCAGCCCAGGGGATCATCACGACCACCAGCGCGTTCGCCGAGGCGCTCGCGGAGAAGTATCCCGCCGTGCCGGTTGTGTGCATTCCCAACGGCGTCGACGCCGAATGCCTGCCGCCACCGGCTCGAGACCGGTACCCAGGATTGGGCATAGCCTACGCCGGTACGCTGTACGCCGGCCGCGATTTGGGGCCGCTGGTGAGCGCCCTGCGGATCTTCTTGGAGCGCCACCCCGCCGCCGCGCAAGACGGTGCCAAGCTGCGCATTGCCGGTGAGGCCGGGGCTGGTCATGCTCGGTCGTTCTACGAAACGATCGCCGCAGCGCGAATGGAGCAGTACGTCGAGGTGCTGGGCAGGCTTCCCCGCGCCCAAGCTCTCGACGTTGTATCCCGTTCGCGCTTGGCCGTGGTCTTGGCCCAGGAGCAAGAGCTGCAGGTCCCCGCCAAGCTCTACGAATCGGTCGCGATGGGAATCCCCACGCTCGTCGTGGCGCCGGCAGACAGTGCCGCGGGGGTCGAGGGAGGCCGCGTCGGGGCCGTGGTTCGCGATCCGGCCGATGTCGAAGGGATTGCATGCTTGCTCGAGCAGCTGTGGCGAGACGACGCGCGACGGCAAACCCTGTGCCCGGTGTCGATCACGTACGAGGAGATCGCTCCCCTCGTCGACCAGCTCCTCGAGACGAGCCTCCTGCTCGCCTGCGCCCGCGAGGGAGTTGGGGCGGGTTTATGAGGACGAAGACGTTGCGGGTCCGCCTAGGGGTGCCACTCAAAGGCGCCGATGTCGTAGGCGGCGCCATAGGGACGCAGGAAGCCGTCGTAGTCGTAGAGGGCGGCGGCGATGGCGGTGCCGGCGTTGATCGACGGACTGCCGAGCGCTTCGTGGTAGTCGCCCACGCCGGTCGGATTGTAATTCACAAAGAGCGGAGCGGCGGTGACCGTGTTCGTGCCCTGACCCCCGGTGGTCATCAGGTTCCAATTGCCCGGTCTGTTGCCGTACACCAAGTTGTTGGCATATTGGGCGTTGACGATCCCGCTGGTTGCATACTCCTCAATCCCGTACCCGTTCGCGTTGGAGGCGGTGCCGTTGTTGTAGACAATGTTGTTGTTGATCACGGAGTTGCTATTTGTGCTCGCAAAGGGGCACTCCGAGTTGCCACCGATCACGATGCCGCCGTTGAAGTTGTTGAAGACGGTGTTGTTGGATAGGGTGTCATTAGTGGGGCAGTGCCACAGCTGGATGCCCCAGGCCGCCGCCCGGTACACGATGTTGTTCTGGACGACGGTCCCGGCATTGGCCACATAGATGCCATGGACGGTGTTCGACTGGCCGAGCGAGGTCGCAATGTCGTGCACCACATTGCCGATGATGCGGTCGCCCCGGGACGTGTAGGTGCAGCAATCCGCCAAGATCCCGCCATAGCCACCGTTATTCCCCGGCAGATCGTGCACATGATTGCCCAGGACCCCGTCATAGTTCCCGTTGACATTGATCCCGGTGGCACAGCTGCCGGTCACATCGAAGTTGACGAGGTCGACGTAGTCGCCGTAGTTCTCGAGCACTGGGCAGCCGCCCGTGATCTTCGCCCCCCATTTCACATCAGAGATATAGGTGATCCGAGCGCTCGCGGTGCCGCTGACCGACACGTTCTGGGCGCTCCAGGAATAATTCCCCGCCGCGAAGTGGGCCGTGGCGCCCGGGGACAGCAGCTGGCTGACGCGCTGCATCGTGTAGCAAGGGGCCGCCACGGTGCACGGATTCGCATCGTTCCCGGAGGGCGCGACGTAGTAGTTGGGGCCCGCGCTAGGCACGGTGACGGAGATCAACGCCGTCCCACTCTTCCCCTCGCTCGTCGCCGTGATGGCCACCGGCCCCACAGCGATCGGTGTCACCAGTCCATTGCCGTCCACCGTGGCCAGGGCCGGGACACTGCTCGCCCAGGTCACGACCCGCCCACTCAGTGGGCCGCCGGCAGTATCCTTCGGGGTCGCCGTCAGCTGCAACGTCGCCCCCACCAGAACACTCGCGATCGCTGGGCTCACTGTTACTGATGCCACCGGCACGTTGGTCACCGTCACAGTGGCCGTGCCGGACTTGCCCTCGCTCGTTGCGGTGATCGTGGCGGATCCGGCCGCCACTCCCGTCACCAACCCGCTGGCGCTCACCGTGGCGACCGCGGGCGCGCTGCTCGACCAGGTCACGACCCGGCCACTGAGCGTGGCGCCAGCCGCGTCCTTGGTCACAGCGGAGAGCTGCAGCGTCGCGCCAACCAGCAGGCCCGCCGGCGCCGGGCTCACCGTCACACTCGCCACCGGCACATTGCTCACCGTGATGGCGGACGTACCGTTGATCCCTTCGCTCGTCGCCGTGATCGTCGCGGAGCCCGCGGCGATGCCCGTCACCAACCCGCTCGCGCTCACCGTGGCCACGGCCGTGTTGCTGCTCCCCCACGTCACCACCCGGCCCGCGAGAGCCACGCCGTTCACGTCCTTCGGCGTCGCAGTCAGCTGCTGCGTCGCGCCGACCAGCAGGCTCGCCGCCGCCGGGCTCACCGCGACGCTCGCCACCGGCACGACGCTCACCGTAATGGCCGACGTGCCGTTGATCCCTTCGCTCGTCGCCGTGATCGTGGCCGAGCCGGCGACGACCCCCGTCACCAAGCCGCTCGCGCTGACCGTCGCCACCGCCGCATTCCCGCTCGCCCACGTCACGACTCGGCCACTAAGCGTGGCCCCAGCCGCGTCCTTGGTCACAGCGGAGAGCTGCAGCGTCGCGCCGACCAACACGCTCGCCGGCGCCGGGCTCACCGTCACACTCGCCACCGGCACATTGCTCACCGTGATGGCGGACGTACCATTGATCCCTTCGCTCGTCGCCGTGATCGTCGCGGAGCCCGCGGCGATGCCCGTCACCAACCCGCTCGCGCTCACCGTGGCCACGGCCGTGTTGCTGCTCCCCCACGTCACCACCCGGCCCGCAAGAGCCACGCCGTTCACGTCCTTCGGCGTCGCAGTCAGCTGCTGCGTCGCGCCGACCAGCAGGCTCGTCGCGGCCGGGCTCACCGCCACGCTCGCCACCGGCACATTGCTCACCGTGATGGCGGATGTGCCGCTGATCCCCTCGCTCGTCGCCGTGATCGTGACCGAGCCGGCGGCGACCCCCGTCACCACTCCGCTCGCGCTCACCGTGGCAACGGCCGTGTTGCTGGTCACCCATGTCACGACCCGACCCGTCAGAACAGTGCCGTTCACGTCCCTCGGCGTCGCGGTCACCTGCACTGTCCCGCCTGCCGTCACGGTGCCCGTCGCGGGGCTCACCGTCAGGGAGGCTACCGGCACGTTGTTGATCGTGATCGGGGCGGTGCCGGCCAGTAAGCCACCAGTCGGGTACCAGATGGTCGCGACCACTTGGTAGGCTCCCGCGCTCTGCCCTGCGGTATACAACCCCGCGGCAGAAATGGTGCCACCGCTGGCGGAGTAGACCACGCTGACGGGAACGCTGTCCCCGGCACGCGTGCGGCCATAGGCCGCGAACCGCTGGGCCTGCCCGGTCAGCAGGCTGGCAGTGCCCGGAGTCAGAACGATCTGTGCCAACTTGCCGCTGTTCCTGACGCTCGACTTGGACGACACCGCCACGTTGGCCGCCGCGCTGGCGGCGCTCGCCGTCACGGCATAGAGGCCCGCCATCGAATCGGACGTGTAGAGACCACTGGGCGAAACCGTGCCCCCGGTCGCCGTCCAATGCACGACAGCGGCGACGCTATCGCCGTTCTGGGTGCGACCGAACGCGCTGAATTGCTTGGACTGGTAAGCAATGAGGGTGACGGTATCGGGACTGATGACCAATTGCACAATCGAGCCAGGGGGACCGGTGGGACCGGTGGCTTTCGTCATGTCGCAAGCGGCCGCCAGCGCCGCCGCGGCGGCGATGGCGAGCGGCGCCTTCATCAGCGCCAGGCCCTGCGACAGCTTGAACGTGTAGGGCATCGACCCTCTCCCAGCGTACAGAGTTGAGGTTCGGCGGCTCGACTGGCGTGGCACGCGACGGCGTGCGGTAGCCTCGGGGCTTTGCGTCCCCGGCTTTCGCCGGGTTTGCCTTTCTCGCGCTCCCCTCTAGGGGAGTGGGGCGATCCTGCCGAACTGCTGTGCTGCACTTGCCTAAAACGAAACGGCCGCCAACCACTCGCGAACGTCTCGAGTCGCTGGCGGCCCGGCGGACGTGGCGACCAACTCGCTGTAGTCCCGTGGCTCTGCGTCGCCGTCTTTCGACGGCTTTGCTCTGAGCAGCGTTGTGCTTCCACGTCGCCCAGACGCAACAGGTATGCCGCCCGCGCATCACGTCAGAGGAGTCGAGGCGGGCTGGAAGGAGTTACAATACCATCAAATCATGCAATTCATGCAATTTGGCACCTCAATTGGTATTGCATTTAGCAGTGTTTCTTGCAGTACGCGAGACTATTGTTTGGCTCGGAGCGCCGGTAGCGACGCGCTCCTCAAGGGCCATCCACTTGCTTTGGATAGCTAAGGAAAGGAGAAGCGTGTGTCGCGACCGCCTGTCGTCTCCGTTGTCGTGCCGTGCCGCAACGAAGCCAAGTACGTGGGGCGAATGCTGGATTCGATCCTGGCGAACGAGTACCCGCGCGAACGTCTTGAAGTGCTGATCGTCGACGGCCTGAGCGACGACGGCACCCGCGCCGTGATCTCGGACTACGCCAGCCGCCATCCGGTGATCCGGGTGATCGACAACCCGCACCGCACCACGCCGTACGCTCTGAACCTTGGCATCTCCCGCTCGCGCGGCACGATCATCATGCGCATGGACGCGCACACCTATTACCCACCCAACTACATCGCCGACCTCGTGGCATGGCTGGAGCGGAGCGGCGCGGATAATGTCGGAGGAGCGTGCTTGACTGTGCCGGCGGCAGCGACGGCCACGGCCCGCGCAATCGCCGCGGTGCTGGCGCATCCGTTCGGGATCGGCAACGCCCAGCACCGCCTCGGCACGAATGAGCCACGGGAAGTCGACACGGTGCCGTTCGGCTGCTTCCGGCGAGAAGTGTTCGAGCGCGTGGGCCTGTTCGACGAAGAACTGGTGCGCAACCAAGACGATGAGTTCAATTTCCGGTTGCTGAGGGCGGGCGGACGCGTCCTCCTCGTACCCGGCGTAGTGACTCGCTACCATGCGCGCGAGTCGCTCCAGAAGCTCTGGCGAATGTTCTTCCAGTACGGCTACTTCAAGCCTCTGGTCGCGCGCAAGGTCGGGGCGGTCATGACCGCGCGCCAGCTGGTTCCCGCGCTCTTCGTTTCCAGCGCGCTGCTCGCGGCGCTGTTCGCACCCTGGCTCGGTGTCGCGCGCTTGCTGCTTGCCCTCGAGCTGGGTGCCTACGTGGCCGCCGACCTCATCTCCTCCCTGATTCTCGCCCGGCGCGTGGGCGTATTCGTGGCACTCACGTCGAGCATTGTCTTCCCCGTGCTCCATCTCGCGTACGGCGTCGGCTACTTGCTCGGGACTCTGGATTTTCTCATTCGCCGCAGGCGCTTCGTCGCGGCGGTGCCATTATCGCGGTGACGACGGCCATGCCTGTCGCCTCGCTTCATCAAACCGGATTGGCAATCGCCCCGGGTTGGGCCTTCAACACGAACAGTTTTCTAGATGCTTCCCTTGGTATGCTCCTTGCCACTCCCGATACCACCCTGTACCTGCTGCGCTAGCTACCGGGAGTCCTGCATGTCACGTATCCAGACTATCAAGCTCATCACGGACGGCGCGGCAGCGCCGTCCCGAATCTACCTGTCCCCTCCCCACATGAGCGGCGCAGAAGAGCAGCTTGTGGCAGACGTCTTCGCCAGCAACGTCATCGCCCCCCTCGGCCCCCATGTGGAGGCCTTCGAGCACGAGTTCGCCAAAGCGGTAGGCGCCCCCCACGCGGTCGCCGTCAGTTCCGGGACCGCGGCGCTGCACCTCGCGCTCCGGTTGGTCGGCGTCGGCCCCGGGGACGAGGTCCTGGTCAGTACTCTGACGTTCGTCGCGAGCGTGAACCCGATCCTGTACCTCGGCGCCACTCCGGTGTTTGTCGACAGCGAGCGCCTTTCCTGGAATATGGATCCAACGCTCCTCGCCGAGGTGCTCGAGGCCCGCGCCCTCGCAGGCAAGGTGCCGAAGGCCGTCGTGGTCGTCCACCTCTATGGCCAGAGCGCCGACCTCGCATCGATCGGGGACGTCTGCCGTCGTTTCGGAGTCGCGCTGGTCGAGGACGCCGCGGAGGCGCTGGGTGCTACCTGTCACGGTCGTTCGCCTGGAACGATCGGCCAGGCCGGCATCTATTCGTTCAACGGCAACAAGATCATCACGACCGGGGGCGGCGGCATGCTCGTCGCCGAGGACCCGGGGCTGATCGCGCATGCCCGAAAGCTCGCGGCCCAGGCGCGAGAATCGGTCGCCTATTACGAGCACCTGGAGATCGGTTACAACTACCGCCTGAGCAACGTGCTCGCCGCCGTGGGACGGGGGCAGCTGCGGGTGCTCGAGGCCCGAGTGGCAGCTCGCCGACGCAACTTTGCGTTTTATCTCGAATCGCTCGGCGACCTTCCTGGCATCCAGTTCATGCCCGAGGCATCGTGGGGGCGGCACTCCCGTTGGCTGACCTGTCTAACGATTGAGCCACGCGAGTTCGGCGTGGATCGGGAGGCGCTCCGGGTCGCCCTCGAGGCGGAGAATATCGAGGCCCGGCCCGTTTGGAAGCCGATGCACCTTCAGCCCGTTTTCGCGCGCTACCAGCATGTCGGGGGAACGGTCGCGGAGGATCTTTTCGCACGTGGGCTGTGCCTACCGTCCGGCTCAAGTTTATCCACCGGCGACTTGGATCGGATCGTTCGAGTCGTGCGGCACGCCCATCGCCAGGTCGGCAGAGCACGGCGAGTCTCCGGGCTGCCAAGCCTAAAGGTTGAGAAGCGTGTCTTCGACGTGGTGTTAAGCGCGCTGGGCCTCGCGTTACTCTGGCCGCTCTTCCTCGCGATTGCGCTCTTGATCAAGCTGGAAGACGGGAGCCCGATCTTCTTCCGACAAGTGAGAGTGGGATACCGGGGCCACCGCTTCAGCATCTGGAAGTTTCGGACCATGATACCTGATTCGGCTGCGCATGGCACCTCACTCACTGTGGGGGAGGATCCTCGCGTGACGCGGTTGGGTCGTTGGCTGCGGCGCCTCAAGCTAGACGAACTACCACAATTGATCAATGTCCTGCTGGGTGAAATGAGTCTTGTCGGGCCTCGCCCGGAGCTGCCATGCTACGTCGCGCGCTACAGCGCGAGAGAGCGCAGAGTGCTGGACCTGTTGCCCGGGATCACGAGCGTAGGATCGCTCCGGTATCGCAACGAGAGCGAGGTCCTGGCACAGGCAGACGATCCTGAACGTGCCTTCGTCGAGGCAATCATGCCTGAGAAAATCCAGCTCAATCTGGCCTATAGCGACGAGGCAACGCTCTGGACGGACTTCCTGCTGATTATCAGAACCCTGCGCGCGGTGTGTCTGCCGTCCGCTCTTGGTGGAGGTGAAACTGGATCGCTCGGGGCCGCCGCGCGGGGCGCGTAAAGCTGTAGACCGACATTAGGGTAAGCCTGGCCGGTCACGAGTGTTCGCACCACCGGGGTCCGCGGGGCCGCTCTCCCCGACGGTCGTTGCACCGCCTGCGCCGCCAGTATCCCCAAGACAAACCAGAACTGCTTTCGGTGATCCCAGGACAGGTCGAACGAGCCGACCACAAGGGCGAGCAGCAAGACAATCGAAAACCGCCGCTGGAGAGGCGGCAGGTGCCGCAGGGGCTTCATCGCCCCCGCCACCATCGCGAGAAACAGGCCGAGTCCGACCAAGCCGTCCTCGACCAGAATCGCCAGGAGGACTTGATGGGGATCGCGTTCCCTGAGGCCCGTCAGCTCAAGGGCGGCCTGGAACTCTCCGGCACCTACGCCGACGATCGGATGCTCGCGAGCCACCACAAGGCCGGCGCGCCAGATACGTCCACGGCCGCCGAAGTAACCAGCCTCGATGTCGGCTTGCGTGCTTCCAAGGCGCTCCAAGGACGCTTTCGGCACGAAGCTACCCACGAGCACGAGCGATACGACCGCCAGGGTGTATAGGGCGGCCTTCGCTCGCAGACGCAGGCGCTCTTGCGTCCATGGAATGATCGCGAGGCCTACGAGCGTCGTCAGGAAAGCCCCGCGGGACGCGGTGAGGAGAATCGCCGTGATGGCGAGAGGCAGGTAGAGTTGCCACAGCCACGCGATGCGTCGGAGCGGCTGCGAGAGGCTGATGTACCACGCCATCGGAATGCCGAGCGCCAGTGTCAACCCGAGCTCGTTCGGGTCCTGGTTCAGCGCCGCGAACCGCGCGGCCTCGAGGGTGGCTAGTGGATTAAAACCAACGCCGGACAAGTAGTTGTGGATGATGACGATGGCACTCACGCTTTCACCCAAGACAAATGCTTGGAACAGCGCCCGTTGCCGTGCCGGCGACCACGCGACCTCCCAGATGAGCCAGGCCAATACCACAAGCTGGAGATACGTCAGGACCCGCGTTTGGGTCGCCTCCGCATCCATCGACCAGAAGCTGCTCACCCCGGCCCAGAGCACAAACAGTCCCGCGAACACGTGAAAGGGAGAGAGCGGCCGGATGCGACAGCGCGCGAGGGTGTAGAGGATACCGACTGCAGAGGCGACAAGGCCGACTAGGCGCGGGATGGAGCCCAAGACCGGCAGGTAGCCGAATACGTCCCACGGCAGGACGAGGACGAAGCACCAGAGAAGCCAGAAGGCGGCCTTGCCCATACGCCGCGTGTAACGCAAGGCTCACCGCGGCAGATGTCGCCCTTACCCAACAACGTTCGCCGAGCGCGACCCGAGGGAGTGCCGCGCGCGTGCTCAAAGACACTCATGATGCGGTCCTTACGCGCCCCCTGCGTCGGGGCACCGGCGGGCAAGTTCCTTGCACGTGGTGGCACGCGTGCCAAACATTCGCAACCGCTATCTCTTTCTCTCGGATCTGGCGCTACTCGCCGCCGCGCCGTGGCTCGCCTACGCGATTCGGTTCGAAGGCCTGGGGTGGCGCCCCGCCGACGCTCGCACGGCCGCCGTCTACGCCGGAGCGTCGCTGCTGGTCAAGCTGGTTGTGTTCCTGTCCTTCGGGATGTACGGGCGGCTGTGGCGCCACGCCAGCGTTCCCGACCTGACGAAGATCATCGAGGCGACCGTCGTCGCGACCAGCGCGTCCGCCCTCCTCGGACTGATCGGGCTGCCGGCGAGCGGCCTCACGCTCGTGCGGGTGCCCATGTCGGTGGCCATGTTGGACGCGTTCCTCACGATCACCGTCGTGGCCGCGCCGCGGCTGCTGGTCCGGACGCTCGCGAACGGCCAGCGCCGCGCCGGCCGCGCTGGCAAGCGGGTGCTGATCGTGGGTGCGGGCGCCGCTGGAGAAATGATCCTCCGCGAGCTGCTCGCGAATCCGCAACTCGCGCTCGAACCGGTGGGGTTCGTCGACGACGACCCGCGGAAGCACAACACCCGGCTGAACGATGTCCCCGTGCTGGGGGCCCTGTCCGAGACGCGCACGCTCATCGAGCAGCACCGTATCGAAGAGATTCTGATCGCTATGCCCGCCGCTCCCGGGGGAGTGGTCCGCGGCGTCGTGCGAGCGGCGATGGAGGCTCGCATTCCCGCCCGCACGGTCCCCGCGCTGTCCGAGATCCTGTCGGGGCGGGTGAGCATGTCGCACCTTCGCAAAGTCGAGATTCAGGATCTGCTCCGGCGCGAGCCGGTGCGGACGGACCTACAACCCGTGCGCGCCATCGTCGCCGGCCGCACTGTCCTCGTCACGGGCGCCGGCGGCTCGATCGGCAGCGAGCTGGCGCGTCAGCTGGCGTGGCTCAAGCCGGCGCACCTGGTGCTCCTCGGGAACGGCGAGAACGAGATCTTCGACATCCGCGAGGAGCTCAATGGCGCCTTCCCGGCCCTGCGCATCACGGCGGTGATCGCCGACATCCGGGACCGGCTGCGGATGCGGACGGTCTTCGGTCGCGTTCGCCCCGACGCGGTCTTCCACGCAGCGGCACACAAGCACGTGCCGCTGATGGAAGACAACGTCTCCGATTCCGTCACCAACAATGTCCTAGGAACCAAGAACGTCGTCGATTGCGCCGTCGAGGTCGATACGCGGCACTTCGTCTTGATCTCCACGGACAAGGCGGTGCGCCCCACCAGCGTCATGGGGGCCACCAAGCGCGTGGCGGAGATGGTAGTGCAGGAGGCCGCGGTGCGGACCGGGCGGAATTTCGTGTCGGTCCGTTTCGGCAACGTGTTGGGCAGCCGGTGCAGCGTCGTGCCAATCTTCCTCGCACAAATTCGCGCGGGCGGACCGGTGACCGTTACCCACCCCGACATGCACCGCTACTTCATGACTATCCCCGAAGCTGTCCAGCTGGTGCTGCAAGCGAGTGCGCTGGGCTCGGGCGGCGAGGTGTTCGTCCTCGACATGGGCAACCCGATCCGCATCGCGGACCTGGCAACGGATCTGATCCGCCTGTCCGGACTCGAGGTGGGCAAGGATATCGAGATCCGCTACACCGGGATCCGACCGGGCGAGCGCCTGCACGAGGAGCCGTTCTTCCTACACGAGGAGGTGCTGCCGACGCGGCACAGCAAGATCCTGCGAGCGACGAACAATCACCTTCCCGAGGAGGTTGGCGAGTCGGTCGCCTTACTCGTCGAGGCCGCGCGGGCCTGTCGCGCGGAAGAGGAGCTGCGCTACCAGCTCCGGACGCTCGTCCCGGACTTTCACACGGACGCGTCGACGAAGCCACCGGCGCCGGTTCGGTCGCCCTGGCCGACGAGCATCACCTCGAAGGCGGGCGTCGCGGCATCAACAGGCAGGTGATCAGGGCGACGCGCGCATCGCCCGCAGGCCGCGGGCAAATGCCGCCAGGCGCCCGCGATGCAAGGCAAGGCACGTCACAACGTAGACGACCACCCCAGCGCCCACCTGAGCGCTGAAGCTCATCGCTCGCGACAGCGATCCCCCCACCGTCCATTGGACCGCCAGCACGGCGGCGCCCATCAGCAGGGAGGCGCTCGCCGCTGGCCACAGCGCCCCCAGGTACTCCAGGCTCGGAAGGTCGATGGTCCGCAAGACACGCCGGTACGCCGGGAGCACCAGGATCGGGAAGACGAACACCCAGACGAGCGCGATCCCCACGATGCCCCAGCGCTGCCCCAGCAGGTAGAACCCCGTGGGAAGCACGATCGCGCACAACGCACCGTATTGCAGGGCGAGACGAGTCTTGCCGACCGCGATCAATACCTGGGGCAGCATGGGAGTAACGGCGCGGAACGCGGCGCTTAGCGCGAGCAGCTGTAGCGGCACGATGGCGCCATGCCACTTGTCGCCGAGCGCGAGGAGCACGAACTGCGGCGCGACCAGCGCCATCCCCAAGGCCGCAGGGAGGGTGACCAGCGCGAGTCCTTCGGTGACCCGGAGGAGGTAGCGCCGGAGCGCGGCGTGGTCCTGCTGCACCGCGGCGAACACGGCCGGGGTGACCTGACCTACGAGGCTGGTGACCTTGTCGATGGGGATGTTCGCCAGGTTCCACCCGATCTGGTACAGGCCGAGCGCCGCACTCCCCAGGATTCGGCCGGCAACGACGAAGTCGGCGTTCGAGTACCAGTACCAGGAGAGCCGGGCGACGAGCACCTCGCCACTGAAGGTCATGGCGTGCGCCAGTGATCCCCGACGGGGCCAAGCGAACGCCGCGCGCCGCAGCGCGAGCGTCGCTCCCGTCGAGAGCGCGGCACTCAGCAGCCCGCCGACGACGAGCGTCCAATACCCCAGGCCGACCACCGCGCAGGCGATCATAGCGACCGACAGCAGTACCGCTTGAGCCGTGTCCACGAGGGCGAGCGCCCGGAAGCGCAGCTCCCGCTGCAGCAGCGCGAAGGGCACCGTTTTGAACGCGGTGATCAGGAAGCCAGCACTCATGGCCACGACGACGACGGGAAGCCGCGGCGCGTGGAAGAAGCGACCGAGCAGGATCGCCGCGACGCAGGAGACGGCGAAGCTCCCCACTCCGACCATCAGTGCAAGCCCGTTGAGCTGTGCCACCTGGTCTGCGCGCAGATCGCGAAGCGTGACCACGGTCGTCCCGAGACCGAACTCGCTGACCACGGTGATCAAGCCCAGGTAGATGGAGGCCATCCCCACCAGACCGTAGTCCTCCGGGCTCAGCAGCCGCGCCACGATGAGCGCCGAGGCCCACGCCAGCACCTGGCCGACCCACTTCGCGCCGCTGGTCCAGGCGATGCCGTGGAGCAAGGAGCGATCGAGCGCTCGGGAATCCCTGGGCGGCCGCGCGATCACGGGCGGAGTGGCGGGCTGGGCGGTCATTCAGCGCTTAGGAGAGCAAGAGCAAGACCACAGTGAGCGACGGCCCGAACGGTGACTCCAGACCACGCGGGTGTCGCGCGGACGCGACACTCTCGGCCTGCCCGCCGGGTCGGACCAGAGTCCGAATCGATTGTGCCGTCGTGCGGCACTCGTCTTGCGTGACTCACGGCCGACAACTCGAGCGACCTCTGAGGAATCAGCGATGACTGCGGGGACGTCCGGTCAAGTCTGCGAGCCTGCCAGCGCCACCGCGCCAGCGGAGCCCACCCCTGGGGAGCGCGGGCGGAGGGGAGGCCGCTGCCGGTTCTGCGGCACCTCGCTGCGGCAGACGTTCGTGGATCTGGGCATGTCGCCGTTGTGTGAGAGTTACGTGAGCGCCGAGCGGCTCGACGCGATGGAGCCGTTCTACCCACTGCATGTCTACGTGTGCAGTCAGTGCTTCCTGGTGCAGCTGGGGGAGTACGTGAGCCGGGAAGAGATCTTCACCGAGTATGCCTACTTCTCGTCCTACTCGGATTCGTGGCTGGAGCACGCCAGGCGCTACGTCGACGCCATGGTGAGCCGCTGTGCCCTCGGCCCGCACAGCCACGTAGTGGAAGTGGCGAGCAACGATGGCTATCTGCTGCAGTACTTCGTCGCCCGGGGCATTCCCACGCTGGGCATCGAGCCCGCGGCGAACGTGGCGCGGGAGGCGGAGCGCAAAGGGGTACCGACGCTCGTGCAGTTCTTCGGGCGCGACACCGCACGCGAGCTCCTGGCGCTGGGGCATCACGCGGACCTGCTGCTGGGCAACAATGTGCTCGCCCAGGTGCCCGACCTGAACGACTTCGTCGCCGGCTTGAAGCTGCTGCTCGCCCCGCGCGGGGTGATCACGCTGGAGTTCCCCCACCTGATGCGTCTCGTTGCCGAGAACCAGTTCGACACGATCTACCACGAGCACTTTTCGTACTTCTCCCTGCTCGTGGCGCAACGCGTCTTCGCGGCGCACGGCTTGATGTTGTTCGACGTCGAGGAGCTGGGCACCCACGGCGGCTCCCTGCGCGTCTACGCCCGCCATGCAGAGGACGCTACGAAGCCCATCACGCCGCGCGTCGTCGAGCTGGCCCGCCGGGAGGAAGAGGCCGGGCTATCCGGATGGGCCTACTACGCGTCGTTCGCCGAGCGCGTGCGGGAGACGAAGCGTGCGCTGCTCGAATTCCTCATCGCGGCAAAGCGGGCGGGGAAGACGATCGTCGGGTACGGCGCGCCCGGGAAGGGCAATACCCTGCTGAACTATTGCGGCATCCGGACCGACTTCCTCGACTACACCGTGGACCGCAGCCCCCACAAGCAGGGCAAGTTCCTCCCGGGAACGCGCATCCCGATCCACTCTCCGGAACGTCTGCGCGAAACGCAGCCCGATTACGTGCTGATCCTCCCGTGGAATCTGAAGGACGAGATCCTGGCGCAGCTCGCCTACGTCCGCGAGTGGGGCGGCCGGTTCGTCGTGCCGATTCCGACCGTCCAGGTGCTCCCGTGATCTTCACGGCGACGCCGCTGGCGGGTGTGTTCCTCATCACGTCCGAGCGGAAGCAGGACGTCCGGGGCTTCTTCGCGCGCACCTGGTGCGAACGGGAGGCTGTTGCCCACGGGCTCAATCCGCGAGTCGCGCAGTGTGCCACTTCGTACAACCGGAAGCAGGGAACGCTACGGGGTCTGCATTACCAGGTCGCCCCCTATGCGGAGGCCAAGCTCGTCCGCTGCATCGCCGGGGCGATCTACGACGTCGCCCTCGACCTGCGCCCGGATTCGCCCACGTTCGCGCAGCACCTGGCGGTGGAGCTGACGGCCGAGAACCGCCAAATGCTCTACATCCCGGAGGGGTTGGCCCACGGGTTCCAGACCCTGGTCGACGATTCCGAGGTGTGCTATCAGATGTCGGAGTTTCACATGCCGCAGTTCGCCCGCGGCGTGCGCTACAGCGATCCCGCCTTCGGGATCCGGTGGCCGATCGCGGAACCGGTCATCCTAGAGCGAGACGCGAGCTACCCCGACTTCGCGCTCGTTCCCGGATGACGCAAACCCCGAGCGCAGCGCCGCGGGCCGCGCCGCCGCCCGCGACGGACGACCTCGGGTGCGAGATGCACCGGCTCGTCGCGGACCTCTACCCCATTTGCCGCAGCATCACGGGGAACGGCGTCCGCGAGTCCCTGGACCTGATCGGCCGCCACGTTCCCCTGAACGTTCACGAGGTCCCGAGCGGCACGCCGGTGTTCGACTGGACGGTGCCCAACGAGTGGAACATCCGCGACGCGTACGTCCGGAACCGGCAGGGCCAAAGGGTCATCGACTTCCGCAAGTCGAATCTCCACGTCATGAGCTATAGCGTGCCGGTGCGCCGCAGCGTGTCGCTCGAGGAGCTCAGGGCGCATCTGCATACCCTGCCCGCGCACCCCGACTGGATTCCCTACCGCACGTCCTATTACCAGGAGGACTGGGGGTTCTGCCTAAGCCACCGGGAGCTTGGCGAGCTCACTGAGCCTGAATACGAGGTGTGCATCGACGCGACGCTCGCGCCGGGGCACCTCACGTACGGCGAATGCTATCTCCCGGGCGCGAGCCCCGCGGAAGTGCTGGTCTCGACGCACGTCTGCCATCCGTCGCTGGGCAACGACAACCTCTCCGGCGTCGCACTCGCCACGTTTCTCGCGAAGCAGCTTCAAGCCGCTCCGCGACGCCTCTCGTATCGCTTCCTCTTCATCCCCGGCACCATCGGCGCGATCACGTGGTTGTGCCAGCGCGAGGCGGAGGTCGCGAGAATCCAGCACGGCCTGGTGCTCAGCTGCGTGGGCGACGCCGGACACGTGCACTATAAGCGCAGCCGACGCGGCAACGCGACGATCGACCGCGCCATGGATCACGTCTTGCGGCACTCCGGTGACGCATACGTAGTCGAGGACTTCTCCCCCTTCGGCTACGACGAGCGTCAGTATTGCTCCCCGGGATTCGATTTGCCGGTAGGACGCCTGTCTCGCACTCCGCACGGACGGTTTCCCGAATACCACACGTCTGCTGACAACCTCGATTTCGTGCGCCCGGCCGCGCTCGCCGATTCCCTGGCGAAGTGCCTAGCGGTGTTCTCGATCTTGGAGCACGACACGCCCTACCTGAGCCGAAATCCGAAATGCGAACCGCAGCTTGGCCGGCGGGGACTGTATCGAACCACCGGCGGTCACCAGGACGAGCGCGTGACTGAGATCGCGCTGCTCTGGGTCCTCAACTTCTCCGACGGACGGCACACGCTGCTGGATATCGCGGAGCGCGCTGGTCTGCCGTTTGAGCAGCTGCGGCGGGCCGCGGAGGTGTTGGCGGCGCACGACTTGCTCGCGCCCGCGCCATGATTGCGACGCCGTCCGTCGCGCCCACGCAACACACACAGGGCATGCCCCTGCTCTGCCGCCTCGGTGCATGCCTCTTGCAGAGCCGTGGGGTCGTGATCGGCGCAACCGACCAGGACACGGCGGGCGCCTATGATCGCGGCGACACAGCTCACGTGAAGGGAAGGTGGGTATGAACTCCGTTTTCTTGGATGCCCAAGTGAGCGACACTGTGCGACGGGAGCGACTCTACAGCGGACAGCTGTTCCTGTACGCGCCGACGCCGAGTTCGCTGGCGCTGTGCGAGTTCGCCCGGTCCATGATCCAGGAGGCCTTCGGCACGCGCGACCCGGAAAAAGCCCAGTTCGACATGCCCGTCGAGGAGTACGCGGCGCTGCTCGCCGACCTCAAGCCGAAGTTCATCCACCACCCGGCCTGCAAGGAGTACATCCAGGGCATGCTTCGGGAGCTCGGGTGCGACTTGAGTCGGACGTACTTCGACGTGCCACGGATGCGGACGGCTACCAGCGACGAGTACCTCACCGCAGGCATCGCGTACGCGTTCCATCCCCATCGCGACACTTGGTACTCAGCGCCTCTGTGCCAACTGAACTGGTGGCTACCGGTTTACAACATCGCGCCCGAGAACGCAATGGCGTTTCATCCCCGGTACTGGAGTCAACCGGTTCGCAACGGCTCCAGCGAATACAACTACACGGAGTGGAACCGGGAAGGCCGTCAGAATGCGGCGAAACAGATCAAGACGGACACCCGCAAGCAGCCGCGTCCCGAAGAGCCGCTCGAGCTCGACCCGCAGATCCGCCTGATCCCACCGGTCGGGGGACTGATCATCTTCTCCGCGGCGCAGATGCATTCGACGGTTCCCAACACGTCGGGACGTACGCGCTTCAGCATCGACTTCCGCACGGTGCATCTCGATGATGTGGTGGCTAGACGCGGCGCGGCGAACGTGGATTCGGCGTGCACAGGAACCACGATGCGCGATTATCTCCGGGGCACGGACCTCTCCCACATTCCCGAAGAGCTCTGTCTCCTGAACGAGCGCGAGCCGGTCCCGATCACTGTGCCCGTGTCGCAGCAGCTGGCGTTCGCTCCAGTCGCATCCGGGGCAAGTGCATGAGAGTGCTGCTGACGGGTCACGAGGGCTTTGTCGGCTCGGTCCTAGCGCCGCTGCTGCGAGCGGCCGGCTGCGACGTGACCGGCCTGGACACCGGCCTGTTCGCGAGCTGCACGTTCGCGGAGAGCCCCGTGGAGATCACCGGGCAGCGCATGGACGTCCGGGATGTCGCGCTTGGGGATCTCGTCGGCTTCGACGCCGTCATCCACTTGGCCGCTCTGTCGAACGATCCGGTCGGCGACCTGGATCCCGAGACCACCTACGCCATCAATCATGTCGCGTCCGTGAAGCTCGCCCGGCTGGCCAAGGCGGCCGGGGTGACGCGGTTTCTGTTCGCGTCGTCGTGCAGCCTGTACGGGGTGGCGGCCGACGACATGTTGCGCGAGGACGCGGCGTTCAACCCGGTCACGCCCTACGGGGAGTCCAAGGTGCGGGCGGAGCGGGACATCGCCGCACTCGCGGACCGCGGGTTCAGCCCGACGTTTCTCCGCAACGCCACCGCCTACGGTGTCTCCCCGCATCTAAGGGTCGACCTGGCCGTCAACAGCCTCGTCGGCTTCGCGTACACCACGGGCGAGGTCCTCATCCAGAGCGATGGCACTCCGTGGCGACCCCAGATCCACGTCGAGGACATGGCGCGAGCCTTTCTCACGATACTCCGCGCGCCCCACGAGCTGGTGCACAATCAGGCCTTCAACGTCGGGCGCTCGGAGGAGAATTACCGCATCAGCGACTTGGCGGAAATGGTGCGAGCGATCGTGCCGGGGAGCCGCGTCCGGTTCGCCCCCGGCGGCGGGCCCGACCCGCGCTGCTACCGAGTGGACTGCGGCAAGCTGGCCGCTACGCTTCCCGACTTCCGCCCCCAGTGGACAGTGCGGCGCGGCATCGAGCAGCTGTACGCGGCCTACCGGGAGCACGGACTGACGTTCGAAGAGTTCACGGGGCCGCGGTATCTGCGGATCAAGCGGCTGCTCGAGCTGCAGCGGGACGGTCAGGTGGACGAGACGCTACGCTGGCTCGCGCCCGTGGCGAGTCGCGACGCGATCGGCAAGTAAGAAAGGAGACCGGGGAATGAAGGTCGTGCTCTTCTGCGGTGGGCTGGGTATGCGGTTGCGCGACGTGGCCGAGCACCTGCCCAAACCGATGGTCCCCATCGGCTATCGCCCCGTGCTGTGGCACGTGATGAAGTACTACGCCCACTACGGCCACAAGGACTTCATCCTCTGCCTGGGCTACCGGGGCGACGCGATCAAGAAGTACTTCCTGAGCTACGACGAGTGCGTCTCGAACGACTTCGTGCTGTCGGACGGCGGACGCAAGGTCGAGCTCGTGCACAGCGACATCTCCGACTGGCGGATCACGTTCGCCGACACCGGCGGGACCTCGACGATCGGCCAGCGGCTGAAAGCCGCGGAGAAGTACCTCGACGGCGACGACGTGTTCCTGGCCAACTACTCCGATGGGCTCACCGATCTCCACCTGCCCAGGCTGCTCGACCACAGCCGCCGTCACGACAAGATCGCCAATTTCGTCAGCGCGCGCCCGAATCTGAGCTATCACATGGTGTCGAGCGGGCCGGACGGGCTCGTGAACGAGATCAAACCGATCACCGAGGCCAACATCCGCATCAACGGCGGGTATTTCGTGTTTCGCCGCGAGATCTTCGACTTCATCAGGGACGGGGAGGATCTCGTCCAGGAGCCGTTCCAGCGCCTGATCCGGCGACAGCAGCTGCTGGCCTACGAGCACGACGGGTTCTTCGCGTGTCTGGATACCTTCAAGGACAAGCAGCACCTCGACGACCTGTACGCCCGGGGCAACGCTCCCTGGGAGGTCTGGCGAGCCGAGACCGCCCCCGCGCGAAAGGTCGCCTCGATCCCCGAGCGGCTCGTCGGCATCCGGACCGCATGACGGTCCGTCGGTCCGCACCGCGGGTCAGCATCGGGTTGCCGGTCTACAACGGCGAGCGCCACCTCGCCCAGACCCTGCATTCGATCGCGGCGCAAACCTTCGGCGACTTCGAGCTCTTCATCTGCGATAACGCGTCCACTGACGCGACCGGCGAGATCGCCCGGGCGTTCGCCGCCCGGGACCCGAGAGCCCGCTACGTGCGCCACCCGACGAACATCGGGCTGGGGCGGAACTTCCGCAGCGGGCTGGAGCGTGCCACAGGCCAGTACTTCAAGTGGGCCACCCACGACGACCCGCTGGGTCCCGAATTCCTCGCTCGCTGCATCGACGTGCTGGATCGCGATCCGTCGGTCGTCCTCGCCTATCCGAGGACGAAGCTCATCGACGCGGAAGGCACGGTCATCTCCGAATACGACAATCGGCTCCACCTGCCTTACCTCACGGCCGCAGAGCGTTTCGCGGCGCTGCATCAGCGTCTGAGACTGTGCAATGCACAGCTTGGAGTCATCCGGGCCGATGTCTTGCGCAGAATCGCGCCGTACGGCACCTACGTCGCTTCCGACATCTGCCTGCTCGGCGAGCTGACGCTGTACGGAAAGTTCTGGGAGGTTCCCGAGTTCCTGTTCTTTCGCCGATTCCACGAGGACGCCTCGAGCCACAAGAGCTCGGCCGAGCTGCAAGCCTACTATGAGCCCGGCCGTCCACCCCGCGCCTCCATGCGAACGTGGCGGCACATGTGGGAGCACGCTCTCGCGGTCAACCGCGCCCCCTTGCCCATCCTCGAAAAGGCGCGACTGGGCTGGTTTCTGGTGAGGATGGCCGCATACCGACGCGATGGGCTGGCGCGCGAGGTAGGTGCCGCCTTGCGCCAGTGGTTGCGCGGACAGGCGACGGACGTGCCGCTCGGCTAGGACCAGACCCGGTAGCTTGTTGCGGCAGCGCAGCGGCTCACGCTCGGGCGCTGCCGTCGCGTGTTGCATCCTCGATAACTCATTGCTCTGCAACATGTTGAATCGTTGATCCGACATCGGCCGCCTTAGCGCGTCTCTTGCACTGACACAGCGCGACTGACTTGGCTGGGGAGGACATGCGACCGCTGACGTTCCGGACCGATGGCGACGCCGCCCTGCAGATCCTGTGTCTCGGCGCCCATTCGGACGACATCGAACTGGGGTGCGGCGGCACTCTGCTCAAGCTCCAGGCAGAACACCCCTGCGTGAGCGTCCACTGGGTGGTCTTCAGCGCCGACGAACAGCGCGCCTGCGAGGCTCACCGGAGTGTCGGCTTGTTTCTGAAGCCCACGACTCGGCGACAAGTCGTCGTGCACGGCTTCCGCGATGGATTCTTCCCGTCCCTATGGGGCGAGATCAAGGAGCACTTCGAGGACCTGAAGACGCAAGTCTCCCCGGATCTCGTGTTCACCCACTATCGGGGGGACCGGCATCAAGATCACCGTGTGGTTTCGGACCTCACCTGGAACACGTTTCGGGACCACCTGATCCTCGAATACGAAATCCCGAAGTACGACGGCGATCTCGCCTCGCCCAACTGCTACGTGCCGCTGGATGAAACGACGTGTCGCACGAAGGTGGATCATGTCCTGGCGGCGTTCGAGTCGCAGCGCGGGAAACGCTGGTTCACGTCGGAAACGGTGCGCGGCTTGATGAGGATCCGCGGCGTCGAGGCGGCGGCTCCTGGCGGATATGCCGAGGGATTCTACGCGCACAAGCTCCTGCTCGAAGGCTGACCCGGCGCCGGCATCGGAATTGCCGTCCGGAAGCGAGTACCCGTTCTCAGCGAGGCAGCGAATGACGAATTCACTCGAGCTCAGGACCGACAGGGAAGCCGCCCGCGAGCCACGCCTGCCGACGATCGGCGAGCAGGGCCGCTTCTGGGACTGGCATTGGCAACATTGGCGGGAGCGGAACGCGATCAGTGACTGGGCGCTCAAGGGCGGCGAGAGGGTCGTGAGCATTCTGCGCTCGCTCGAGCTGGATCGCCCCAAAATCCTGGACATGGGGTGCGGCATCGGGTGGTTCAGCCAAGAGTTCTCCCAGTACGGCGAGGTCACGGGAATCGACCTTTCCGAACATGCCATCGCGCAGGCCAAAGCGAGCTATCCGCATATCAGGTTCCGGGTAGCTAACGCCCTGGCCGATCCACTCCCCGCCGGACAGTTCGACGTGGTGATCTCGCAGGAAGTGTTCGCCCACGTCGAGGATCAGGCTAAGTACCTGCAAGCGGCGGCCAACACTCTCCGTCCCGGCGGCTACCTGATCGTGACGACCGCTAACAGATTCGTCTTGGACCGCCTCGGAGACTCGATGTGGAAGTGGCCTCGCGAACACATCGAGACGTATCACGATATGAAAAGCTTCAAGCGGTTGCTGTCTCGCAGTTTCCGTGTTCTGAGGACCACCACCATCCTCCCCATGGGGAGTGTGGGGATTCTCTACTTCGTCAACTCGAGAAAGGTGAACAAGACGCTGAGTCTGCTGATCCCGGAACGCTGGCTGACCGCCCTGAAGGAGCGGGCCGGCCTCGGATATTGCATGATCGCCCTGGCGCAAAGAAAAGATGACTAGGGAGCGCCCCCCCACCCGCATCGGGATTCTTGGTCACGTCGGCACCAAGAACCTTGGTGACGAGGCCATCATGGCGGCTGTAATCCAGGAGATCCGGGAGCGATACCCCGATGCCGACATCATCGGGATTACCTTCGACGCGGCCGATACACAGGAAAGGCACTCGATCCCGTCGTTCCCTCTCCGGAGAGGAGGAGTGGGCCGAGGGCCAGGAGGCGGGGTCTCCCAACCGAGCACGCTGTCCCTGCTCACATCACGGATCAAGGCCGCGATCAAGGCAACCCCGAAGGTGTACGCGGTGCTCAAGAGACTGCGGACAGGCGCGCGCCTCCTCTGGCTCGCTCCTCGGCTGATTTGGACTGTTCCCCAAGAGCTGCGATTCGTCGCACGATGCTACGCTCAACTCAAGGGCCTCAATCTCCTCATAGTGGCCGGAAGCAACCAGCTCAATGACTACTTCGGAGGAGCGTGGGGGTTTCCGTACGACCTCCTCAAGTGGTGTGTCCTCGCCAAGTGGCGCGGGGCCAAGGTCGCGTTCCTCTGTTGCGGAGCTGGGCCACTCGATTCGTGGCTCGGCAAGCTGCTCATCAAGTACAGTCTCTCGTGGGCCGATTCCCGCTCGTATCGCGACGAGTTCTCCTGGCGCCTGATCGAGCGGATCGGTGTCGCCGGGGACAATCCGGTCTGCACCGACCTCGCCTACGGCCTGCGGCTGACGCCGCCAGCGAAGCGGGAAGCGGCGACGCCGCAGCTGATGGTTGGCATCAATCCATTCCCATTTTTCGACGGGCGCTATTGGCCCGAGGACAACCCGCGGAACTATCAGGGCTACGTCCGAAAACTCGCGGACTTCGCCGTGTGGCTCCACGAGCGAGGCCACAGCGTGTCGTTTTTCCCCACGCAGCTGCGCGCGGATACACCCGTTATCAAGGATATCCGCGAGTTGCTGAAGCGGAGTTCGGCGGCAAACGTCACAAACCCGCTGGGGGACTGGCCGATCAGCTCCTTGGACGATCTGTTACGCCGCATCTCCATGATGGACATCGTCGTCGCAACGCGGTATCACGGCGTCTTGTTATCCGCCGCGCTCCATCGGCCGCTCCTCGCCATCTCCTACTACGAGAAGACGCGCGACCTCATGGCCCAGATTGGACAGTCTGACTGCGTAGCAGACATCAACGCGTTCGATGCCAACTCGTTGGCGCAGCAGTTCGTTGCGATCCAATCGCGCACGGAGGCGATCCGCGCGGAGATCGCGCAACGAACCGGGGCCCTGCAACAAGTCCTGGCAAGGGAATACGACCGCGTCTTCGGCATGGTGCGAGACGCCAGCCGGGTCGGCGTCGCGGACGAGCGCGTGGCCGCGCTAGCACGGCTGAGCGGATGACCCGACCGGCTCGATATCGGGACGCGGCGCGAATCGCGGCGTTCGCTGCCGTCCGGAAATGCCTCGAATTCAGCGACACGAAGTTGGGAGAGCTCGTGATGACCCTCTCTCCCAGGAACGCGAAGGAACGCCCGCGCGCAGGTCCGCAGTGGTTCACAGCCGACGAGTCGGCCCAGGTGGAGATCCTGGCCAATCTGATCGTGCCGTCGGATGACACGGGACCGGGCGCCGCGCAGCTGGCCCGTGCGGGTCGACCCGCGGTGGCAACGCTGGACCGGCTCGTGGCGGGCTCGCGGCCCCGGCAAACCGTGTATGCTCGGGGCCTCGTGGCATTGGACCGATTGGCGAAGGACGCCTACCAGTCCAAGTTCGCGGACCTGTCGCAGCAGAACCAGGTGCGGCTGCTCCAGCTGGTCGATCGCGTGGGCCGAAAGTGGGCCGAGCCCGGTTCCTTGGCATCCAAGATCGGAACCAGGATCATCATCCTGTATCACAAATGGAGCGGCCTATTTCCAGCGGTGGAGTTCTTCCGAACACTCGTCCAGGATGTCCTGCAGACCTTTTACACCGATCCCCTGAGCTGGGCGTGGCTCGACTACGACGGGCCACCCATGCCGGAGGGATACCCCGGCCTGGTCCACCGCCCGTTGAAGAGGGCCGCCCGGTGAACTTGCCCTCCGTAAAGCAAACCACAGACGCGCTAGTCATCGGCTGTGGCGCCGGTGGTGGGGTTATCGCCAAAGAGCTGGGTGAGGCGGGCGTTTCGGTCGTGGTGTTGGAAGCCGGGGGACACTATGACCGCCCAGCGACCGATTATCCGACGGACCAAGCGGACTTTGAAGTGACAGCGATGAACGTCCTGCATCCCAAGGACGACCCAAGCTATCGGTATACTGTCCCTCTCCGAAGCAGTTTCGCCTACAACCGCGTGAAGGGCGTCGGAGGCGCGACGCTGCATTACCACGCCATCTCTCCCCGCTTTCACGAGTCCGACTTCCGGGTGCGCAGTCTTGATGGAGTCGCCGACGACTGGCCGATCAGCTACCAGGATCTCGAGCCCTACTATACGCGCGTCGAGTACGAGCTCGGCGTGTCCGGCCCGGACGGCGCCGAGGCCAATCCCTTCGACCCGCCACGGTCGCGGCCGTATCCGACCCCGCCACATCCGTTCAACTGCGTCAGTAAGGCTGTGAAGCGCGGGGCTGACAAGCTGGGGCTGCACATGGTGCGCGAGCCTCTGGCAATTCCCTCGAAGCCTTGGAACGGACGCCCGGCGTGCATCGGGGCAGGCACCTGCGTGTTGGGCTGCGCCATCTCCGCCAAGTCCAGCATCGATGTCACCTACGTGCCCAAGGCCCGAGCCACGGGACGCGTGGAGATCCGACCGCAGTGCATGGCGCGGGAAATCACCGTCGGCTCCGATGGCAAGGCGCGGAGCGTCATCTATTTTGACGCGGAGGGACGCGAACAGGAGATTTTTGCCCGGGCGATCGTGGTGGCGGGAAACGCGATCGAGACCCCGAGATTGCTGCTGCTGAGTCGTTCCAGCCGGTTTCCGGATGGGTTGGCCAACTCCAGCGGCCTGGTGGGCAGGTATTTCACCGAGCACATCGGTGTGTGGACGCACGGCCTGTTTCCCCAGCGCCTGGACCCCTGGCGCGGCACGCCGTCCGGCGGCCACCTCCAGGACTTCTATGAAACCAACGCCCGCAACGGTTTTGCGCGCGGGTGGACGATAATCGTGACCAATAGCTCGCATTGGCCTCTCACCGTCGCTTCGGGTGTGCTCGGCTGGGGAGCCGAGCACAAGGCGCGCACCAAGCAACTGTTCGCGCACGTCGCGGGAGTCTGCTCCTGCGGCGAGCAACTGCCCGACGTGCGCAACCACGTGACGCTGGACCCCATCGTCAAAGACAGCTACGGCTTGCCGGTCCCCCATTTGGTCAATCGGCCGTATGAAAACGACCGGGCGATGATCAAGGCGATCTCGCTGCGCCTGCGCGAGGTCCTGGAGGCGGCGGGTGCAACGGAGATCTGGGGTGGTCAGCACCAGCCGGGCCAGCCTTCGCACTACATGGGCACCTGTCGCATGGGCGCGAACCCAGCGACGTCGGTGGTGAATCCCTGGGGTCGTGCCCATGACGTGCCCAACCTGTTCATCGGCGACGGCAGTGTGTTCGTCACGGGTGGGGCCGCTAACCCGGCGTTGACGATTTCCGCCCTGGCGGCGCGGACTGCGGAAGGCATCGTCGCCCGCTTCAAACGGAAAGAACTGTAGCGCCGGACCAACCGGTGGCACACGACTTGCGAACCGGAGAATGTCATCATGACGGCTGACACGACGAGCGAGCTCGGTCTCAGCATCGACCACCAGAAGAGTTTCTGGGACTGGCACTGGCAGCACTGGCAGGAGGAGAAGGTGCTGAGTGACTGGGCCGTGCGGCGTGGCGAGATCCTCCTCGCGCTACTGCGCTCGCTCCCGGTGGTGCGCCCCCGGATTCTCGACTTCGGGTGCGGCATGGGTTGGTTCACCGAGAAGTACGCCGAGCTTGGTCCCACGACCGGCATCGACCTCTCGACCGAAGCAATCGCGCTCGCGCAGGCGCGCTGCCCGCACGTCACGTTCATAGCCGGCAGCGCCTACGAGGTCGCGCTTCCCCCAGCCAACTTCGACATCGTGGTCTCGCAGGAGGTCTTCCCTCGTGTCCAAGATCAGCCTCGCTACCTCGAGCGTGCCGCAGAGCTGCTCCGGCCGGGGGGCTACCTGGTGCTCACTGCCGCCAACAAGTTCGTCATGGACCGACTCGGCAGGAGCCTGGGCTTCGCTCCGCGCCCGCCGGAGCTCATCGAGCAGTGGGTGGACCGGCGCGGACTCAGGCGCATGCTGCGTCCCTGGTTTGACGTGATTCAAATGACGACGCTCATGCCCATTGGCAACGCCGGGATTCTCCGCCTGGTGAATTCCGGCAAACTCAACCGGTTGCTGGGGGTGGTGATTCCGCGCCGCTACCTCGAGCGGCTCAAGGAGTGGGCGGGCCTCGGCTATACCGTCCTGGCGGTCGCACAGAAACGAAGACTGTAGCCTACGCGCAGCGGCTGCGACGTTTTCTGTCCCATGGGGCGCATCACGCTCCCGATGCGAGGCCCCGCCCTAGCCGGCGGAATGCGTGTCGGAGTGCCGCGTTACGCAGCATGATGTCCTCACCACAGTACAGCCCTCCCAGACGTAATTCATTGAGCTGCCTCCACATGCAAACCCGGCATTAAGATTGCCGGTTCATTATCGTAGGGAGGCACCATGATCACACCCATGATCCATCGCCAGCTTACTCGAGGCGACCTCGGCCGTCTGGTGGACGAGATCGCGCGCCTGGATAACGCTGCCGGCCGGAGCGCTGAGCAAGCGCTCGAGGGCGGCGATGTGGACGCGGTGCTCGACTCACCTGCGGCACTCGAAGCCGTGCGCGGCCGCGGCGGGGCGCCGGCGCCGTTGCCCCTGACGTTGCTGTGGTACATCCCCATTCGCGCCGAGCTGCGCGCCAACGGCGTGACCGACATCGAGCTCGCCGACTATACAGCAACGTTGCCGGTGGTGTTTGCCACCTCGCGCGCGCTGCGTGGCGTGGCCCACGGAGACAACGGGGTCGCCGTGTGGTGGCGGTTCGTTTCCTCGTTGCCGCCGAGCACCGTGGCGCAGGCGGAGGGGGCAGCCGACTCCGCCGCCGTCGCGTTGTGGTGGGCGGGGTGCTTCCCCGAATGGGTGGCGCGCCGCGGGGCCGGGAATGGAATGGTCGACGCCTATGTGACGTTTGCCGGACAGATGCTCGCGCTCGCCTCAGAGCTGTTGGAGCAGCGCGCCCCCGACGTCGCCTCGCTGTGGGCGCGGGCCGCAGAGCAGCGCGTCGCCCTGCACGCGGCCCTAACAGAGGCCCGCAGCGACTATCTCGGCCCCGACGTGCACAGCACTGAGAGCCGGCTCACGCGGTTCCTCAGACGGCTGTCCTTCGGTCCTCCGCCCCAGGATCCATCAGCCCTGAACTGATCCCGGCGCTCACGGCGTCCCCCCCCCACTCCCCCCCGGAACGATGTTGCCGACGTTCTGTTGCTTGAGGGACGCGTTGAACTGGGCCAGGTCCTGATTGAGGAGTCCATCGAGCTGCGTCCCAACCGTCTTGAGCTGCCCTTCGAGCAGCTGGGACACTTCGGTCTGCTGCATCGTCGGCGCGAAATCCGAGCTGGCGATACCCTGAGCCAAATACGCGAGCTGCCCGGCGAGCATCGTCGGCCAGCGGACGTCATCCTGCCCTCGCCCCGTGAGGCGCAGGTCGATCAAGCTATTCTCGATCCCGGTGAATTTCTTCTCGAGCGAATCGGCGCGGGCCCGGAGGTCTGGTGGAAGGAGCGAGCGCAAGTTTTGGAGCTGGCTCCGCACCACCTCGATCCGGTTGATCATGTCCACGGCGCTGTTCAGGTCGCCCTGGAGAGCACCGAGTAGCTTCGCCTGGGTCTGAATCTCGGCGTCACTCCCCCCTGAGTTGGGATCTTTCCGCACGACGAGCTGCTGGCTCAGCTCCTGCCCACCGACTTTGAGCTTCACGGTGTAGGTCCCCGGCGGCACCAGCACTGTCATCCGGCCGACCCCGGGGGCCGCTCGCCAGCCCTCGGGGCCAAGCCGGAGCTCGGCGTCGTACAGCGGCGCGGTCCGGAGCCGGGCCGCCTTGGTAGAATCGCTGCGGAGATCCCACCACACGCGGTTGATCCCGGCATTCTTGGTCCCCTGGAGCGTGCGGACCACCTGACCGCCGGCGTCGAGAACGGTGAGCGTCACCTCCGCTCCCCCCGTCGGGCCCGACGTCAGCCAGTAGTTGATCGCCGCCCCGTAGGGCGGGTTCTGCCCGGCCGTGGGGTCGTCCGTCATCGCCATCGGGGTCGTGATCTGGCGGAAGCGATACGCGGGCCGCGGCTTGAAGAGATACGCCGCCTGGGAACGAATGTCCGCGCTGAGCTGCTGGAGCGGGGTCACGTCGTCCAGGATCCAGAAGCCGCGCCCGTAGGTGGAGACGACGAGGTCGTTGAAGTGCTCCTGGAGCACCAGCCAGTAGACCGGCGCGTGCGGCAGCGTGGTCTGCAGCGGCTGCCAGCTCTCCCCGTCGTCGAACGACACGTACAGCGCGCTCTCGGTGCCGAGGTAGAGTAGCCCGCGGCGCACCGGGTCCTCCCGGATCACGTGCGCGTACCCCGTCGGACTCCTGGGAAGTCCGGTCACGATCGGCCTCCAGCTGCGCCCATAATCGGTCGTCTTGTAGACGAACGGATCCCGGTTGTTGGCCTGATGCGCGTCCACGGTGATGTAGGCGGTCGCGGTGTCGTAGCGCGACGGCTCGATGTTGGACACTGTTCCCCACGCCGGCATCCCCGGGATGCCGGATGTGACGTTGCTCCAACTCTTTCCGCCGTCCCGGGTCACCTGGACAAGGCCGTCGTTGGTCCCGGCCCAGATCAGCCCCGGCTTGAGCGGCGACTCGGCGATCGCGAAGACCACGTCGGCGTACTCGACGCCGATGTTGTCCGGGGTGAGGCCGCCCGAGATCTGCTGCTTGCTCTTGTCGTTCAGCGTCAGATCGGGGCTGATGATCTGCCAGCTCTTGCCGCCATCGCTCGTCACGTGCACGAACTGGCTCCCGACATAGACCTTGTTGTGGTCGTGCGGTGAGATCGTGAGTGGGGCAGTCCAGACGAAGCGGTACTTCACGTCCGCGGCGGGCCACCCGATGGTGCTCTGCGGCCAGATCTCCGCGTGGAGGGCCTGCCGGGTGCGCTCGTCGTACCGCGCCACGATCCCGCCGACGCTCCCCGAGCCCGACGCGCTCGACCAGATGATGTTCGGATCCGTCGGGTCGGGGGTCGCCCAGCCGCTTTCGCCCCCCGCGACCGAGTGCCACTCGCCCCGGGGAATGACGCCGGCCCCCCCCCCCCCCCCCCCCCCCCCCC
>WNFD01000538.1_pt1 | contig 40317 bp, 46 predicted proteins | sample 5400491 | NCBI WGS metagenome assembly WNFD01 (sample SAMN13153343, study PRJNA577476) | soil metagenome | isolation source: 120 cm saprolite under Douglas fir tree site 2 hole 2 replicate 2 | place: USA:California | collected 2015-04-18
CCACCGATTCGAAGATGGCCCGGAAGGCCTGCGGCCGGGTGTCCAGGATCACCAGGTACCGGTCGGACATGTCAGGCGAGTCGCCGATCTGCCGCATCTCCCCGTCGGGGATCACCTCGCGGTTCACGTACGCCGGTCCTGAGCCATCGGCAAAGGGGTTGGGTTTGTCGGCGACTTCCGAGGCGCTCCGCAGATCGAGAACCGTGGTCACGCCGTAGGCGATCAGTGCCTCGCGTCCTGTCGCGGTGAGATTGCCCAGGAAATCGGACCGCACCAGCACGTGCGAGCGGGTGACGCCACCGGCTCGCGGCAGACCACCAAGGTCGCGAGTGTTCTGGCAATCCGGCCAGTCCAGCCGGCGGGAGGCTAGCGCTTCGTGTACTGGGGAGCTTTCCGAGCCCGCTTCAGTCCGTACTTCTTGCGCTCCTTCATCCGCGCGTCCCGCGTCAGAAGACCGGCTTTCTTGAGCGTGGGGCGCAGGTCCGCGTCGTAGCGGATCAGCGCGCGGGCGATGCCGTGGGCGATGGCTCCGGCCTGCCCGCTCGTGCCGCCGCCGATCACCTTGATCGTGATGTCGAACTTGCGCTGCGTTCCCGTCACGCGAAGGGGCGCCATCGCCGCCATCTCGAGCACGCGCCGGCCCAGGTAGGCAAGCGGGTCCTTCTCGTTGACCGTGACCCGGCCCTCGCCCGGCTGCAGGCGCACCCGGGCGATGGCGTTTTTGCGCCGTCCGGTGCCTCGGTTCAGCAAATCAGCCAATCTTCAAGTTCCCCTTTGCGTCGAAGGACAGCGCCTTCGGCTTTTGCGCCTGGTGGCCGTGCTCCGCTCCGGCGTAGACGCGGAGGCGCTTGAGCATATCGGCTCCGAGGGTGTTGCGCTGCAGCATCCCCCTCACCGCGGTCGTGACCGGGAACGTGGGGTCGATGTCCTGAGCCTGCTGCAGAGTTCGCTTGCGCAGGCCGCCCGGATACCCGGTGTACCGCGTGTACTCCTTGGTCTGGAGCTTGCTCCCGGTGACCTTCACCTTCGCGGCGTTGATCACGACCACGTGGTCGCCGCTGTTCAGGTGGGGCGTGAACGTCGGCTTGTGCTTGCCGCGCAGGATCGCGGCCACGCCCGACGCCAGGCGGCCGAGCACCTGGTCTGTCGCGTCGACGACATACCAGTCACTCTTCAACTCCGCGGCTTTCGCCGTCCACGTCTTCTGTTTGCTCACAAGCTCCTCAGTAAATCACTTCCATCAAAGTCAACCCCCCTGCGGGGGCCGTGCGCGGCGCCTGGCGGCGGTCGCACGCCTGCAGGACCTCTCCCACCCACTCCGGCGGCCGCTTTCCGCGACCCACCTCGGCCAGCGCGCCCGCGATGCTGCGCGCCAGGCCTCGCAGGAAGCCCTCCGCGACCAGCTCCAGCTCGACGAATTCGCCTCGCCGCGCCACGCGGGTGGAGCGCATCTCGCGCACCCTTGCGTCCGGCGGCTCCGAGGCCGAGCAGTAGCTGGTCCAGTCGTGCTTGCCGATCAAGGCCCGGGCCGCCTGGGACATCGCCGCGACGTCGAGGCGCTCCCTAACGTGCCAGCAGCGCCCTCGGTCGAGGGCAGGCCGGGCGGCCCGGTCGAGATATCGATATCTGTAACGGCGCCAGCGGGCGGAGTAGCGGGCGTGGAAATCATCCGGCACCACCTCCGCCGACAGCACCGCCACGTCATCCGGCAGTCGCGCGTTGAGCGCGGCCATGAGGCGCGTCGGTGAGATGCGGCCGTCGGTGTGAAAGTTGGCGACCTGCCCCTCGGCGTGGGCGCCCGCGTCGGTGCGACCCGCGGCATAGACGGTGATCGTCTCGCCGGTGATCGAACGCAGCGCCCGCTTCAGCTCGGCCTCCACTGTTCTGCCATGGGCCTGCTGCTGCCAGCCTGCGAAACCGGACCCGTCGTACTCAAGCACGACTTTGATATTCACTTTTGAACCGACCGCCGGTCTAGTCGACCAGTTCGATGATCACCATCGGGGCCGCGTCGCCGAGGCGAGGGCCCTTGCGGATGATTCGCGTGTAGCCGCCCGGGCGCTCCGCGAGCCGAGGCATGAGGTTGGAAAAAAGCCTCTCGACTACCTCCGGCTTCGATACGTCCTCGCTCACCCGCCGGCGAGCGTTGACGTCCTGCGCCTTCGCCGCCGTGATCAACCGCTCCACCCACCGCCGCAGCTCTTTCGCCCGCGCCTCCGTCGTGGTGACGCGGTTGTGCTCGAGCAGCGACGTGCACAGGTTGCGCATCAGCGCTTTGCGTGCATCGGTGTCTCGGTTGAAGCGGCGGCCGCTCTTCTGGTGTCGCATCGAGTCGCGTTAGCCGCGCAGGACCGTGCCCATCTCTTCGGGCTTGATGAATCCCTTCTCGACGAGCTTTTCCTTGATCTCGTCCAGCGACTTGCGGCCGAAGTTGCGCAGCGCGAGCAGCTCTTCCTCGCGCTTCTGCAGCAGCTGGCCGACCGTCTGGATCTCGTTCGCCTTGAGGCAGTTGAACGCGCGCACAGAGAGATCGAGCTCCTCGATCGGCGTGTCCATCAGCCGGTTCTGTCCTGTCTTCTCGCCGCGCAGCTCCTGTTCGTGCTTCTCGATCGAGTCGCGGAAGCGGACGAACAGGTTCAGGTGCTGCGTGAACAGCTCGGCCGCGTGGCTGACCGCCTCCTCGGGCGACATCGTGCCGTCGGTCCAAACCTCGATCAGCAGCTTGTCGTAGTCGGTCGACTGGCCGACACGGGTCTTCTCGACCGTGAAGTTCGCCTTCTGGACCGGGGAGAAGATGGCGTCGATCGGAATCACGCCTATGGGCTGGCCCTCGCGCTTGTTGCGCTCCGCGGGCACGTAGCCCTTGCCCCGCTCGACGTTCAGCTCCATGCGCAGGTGGCCCTTGGCCGCCAGCGTGCAGATGTAGAGGTCGGGGTTGACGATCTCGACGTCCGAGGTGGCCTGGATGTGCGAGGCGTGGACCTCGGCCGGGCCCTTGACGTCGAGGGTCAGGGTGATCGGGTCCTCTGTGAAGCTCTTCAGGCAGAGCTTCTTCAGGTTGAGGATGACCTCGGTTACGTCCTCTTTGACGTGCGGGATCGCGCTGAACTCATGCGCGACGCCGTCGATCTGGATCGAGGTCACGGCCGCGCCCCAAAGCGAAGAGAGCAGCACGCGGCGCAGCGTGTTGCCCAGGGTCGTGCCAAATCCCGGGTCCAGGGGCTCGATGTCGAACTTGCCGTAGTTCGCGCTCGTCTCGAGCTTGCGGACCTGGGGGGTCACTGTCATCTGCGTGTCAATTGCCAAGTGGGTTATCTACCTCCGACTACCTTGAATAGAACTCGACGATCAGCTGTTCCTCGACCCCGGACTCCATCTCGTGGCGCTCCGGGCGGGCGAGGATCTTGGCGGACTTTTCGTCCGTGTTGAAGGAAAGCCATGACGGCACTGGGCGCACCTTCGACGCGTCGAGTGCGACGTCGAACACGCCGTTGGATGGCCTGACCTTGAGCTCGTCGCCAGGCTTGACCTGGTACGACGGGACGTTCACCAGCTTGCCATTCACCTCGAAGTGCCGGTGCGTGACGAGCTGGCGCGCCTGCTTGCGCGAGGCGCCAAGGCCGAGCCGGTAAACCACGTTGTCAAGCCGCGTCTCGAGATGCCTGAGCAGGTTCAGACCTGTCACCCCAGGCTCGTCCGTGGCCTGGTCGAAGTAGTTCCGGAACTGCTTCTCGAGCAGGCCATAGATGCGGCGCGCCTTCTGCTTCGCGCGCAGCTGCAGGCCGTAATCAGACGTCTTGCGCTTGCGCGCCTGGCCGTGCATGCCGGGCGCGAACGCCCGGCGCTCGATGGCGCACTTCGGCGTGTAGCAGCGCTCGCCCTTGAGGTAGAGCTTGGCGCCCTCGCGGCGGCAGAAGCGGCAAACCGGGCCGCTGTAGTTCGCCATCTAGACGCGCCTCCGCTTCGGCGGACGGCAGCCATTGTGCGGGATCGGCGTCACGTCGGTGATCGCGCTGACCTCCAGGCCGGTCGCCTGCAGCGAGCGGATCGCCGCCTCACGGCCGGCGCCCGGCCCGCGCACGAAGACCTCGATCGAGCGCATGCCGTGCTCGAGCGCCTTCTTGGCGGTCGACTCGGCCGTCTGCTGCGCGGCGAACGGCGTCGACTTGCGGCTCCCCTTGAAGCCCTGCGCGCCGGCCGAGCCCCACGCGATCACGTTGCCCTCGATGTCGGTGATCGAGACGATCGTGTTGTTGAAGGTGCTCTGGATGTGCGCCTGCCCCGCCACGACGTTCTTGCGCTCGCGGCGCCGCGTCCGCACGACCTTCTTCTGCTTCGCCACTACTTGCCTGCCTTGACCTTCTTCTTGCCCGCGACCGCACGCTTCGGACCGCGCCTGCTGCGCGCGTTGGTGCGGGTGCGCTGGCCGCGCACCGGCAGGCCGCGGCGGTGGCGCATGCCGCGGTAGGAGCCGATCTCCGTCAGCCGCTTGATGTTCAGCGCGACCTCGCGGCGGAGGTCACCCTCGATGAGGATGTCCTTCGCACTCGCCATGCGGTCGATGATCGAGCGCAGGCGGGCGACCTCCTCCTCGGTGAGGTCCTTGGTGCGCTTGGTGGGGTCGATGTTCGCGTTCTTCACGATCTTCTCGGCGGTGGTGTTGCCGATGCCGTGGATGTACGTCAGGGCGATGACCGCCCGCTTCTGCGGGGGTATGTCGACACCGGCGATTCTCGCCATTTAGCTCCTTACCCCTGCCTTTGCTTGTGCTTCGGCGTCTTGGAGCAGATCACACGGACCACCCCATTGCGCTTGATCACCTTGCAGCTGGGACACATCTTCCTGACGGACGGTCGTACCTTCATCTCCAAATCTCTCGAATTCTTCCGCGCGACCGGTCGCTGGCCGCGAGCTCGACCCCGACTTTGTCCCCGGCGAGAAGCCGGGTGAAATGGGTGCCTGCGCGGTCGGCGACGTGAGCGAGGACCTTCGCCCCGTTCTCGAGCTCGACCCGATAGACACCGTTGGGAAGGGGCTCTACGACGACCCCCTTCACGAGTGGGGGGCGCTGGGGCACGAAACGCGATTGTACCAAACTCGGGCGATCGCTCAGTCGAGGGCTCCCTTCGTGAGCACGATGGGACCCTTTTCCGTGATAGCGACGGTGTGCTCAAAGTAGGCGGACAGGGCGCCGTCGGCCGTGCAGATCGTCCACCCGTCCGGCTTCATGTACACCTCGTGGGTGCCTGCGTTGACCATTGGCTCGATCGCCAGGGTCATGCCCGGCTTCAGCCGCGGCGGGGTGCCCGGGGTGCCGAAGTTGGGGACCTGCGGGTCCTCGTGCATCTGGCGCCCGATCCCGTGGCCGACGAACTGGCGGATGACCGAGAAGCCGGCCGCCTCGACGTGCTTCTGGATGGCGGACGAGATGTCGCCCAGGTAGCCGCCGGGCCGGGCCTTGTCGATGCCCACGTACAGGGCCTGCTCGGTGACCTTGAGCAGGCGAGCGGCCTCGGGGGTGATGTCGCCCACCCCGACGGTGATGCCGACGTCGGCCCAGAAGCCCTCCAGGACCAGGCCCAGGTCAAGGCTGACCAGGTCGCCGTCGGCAATCTTGCGGTTGCCCGGGATGCCGTGCACCGCCTCGTCGTTGATCGAGACGCAGATCGAGCGCGGGAAGCCGTGGTAGCCGAGGAATCCAGGCGTGGCGCCACCCTCGCGGATCAGGCGATCGGCGATCCGGTCGAGCTCGATGGTCTTGGCCCCCGGCCTGCAGGCCTCCTTCAGGGGCGGCAGGACGGACGCGAGCAGGGTGCCCGCCCGGGCCATGAGCTCGATTTCGTGCTGGGTCTTGAGGTTGATCAAACTCGGCTTTTCACTCCGACCGCCTGGAGAACATGGCGGCTTATCTGATCAATTGTCCCCCGGCCGTCGATCTCGGAAACCAGCCCCGAGACCCGGTAGTGGTCGAGCACGGGCACGGTCTTCTCCAGGTAGATCTCGATCCGGGGGCGAACCGCCTCGGGCCGGTCGTCCTCGCGCTGGACGAGCTCGCTGCCGTCCGCGGCGCAGGCCGCCGTGTCGGGCGGGTACGTGCGCTGGCACACCGGGCATACCAGCCGGCCGGACAGGCGATGGAGCAGCTCTTCGACGGGGACCTCGAGGTAGATCACCCGGTCGAAACGCTTGTCCAGCTCGTCCATCAGGCCGTCGAGCGCTTCGGCCTGCGGCACCGTGCGGGGGAAGCCGTCGACGATGAATCCAGGCTCGCAGTCCGGCAGGCGGAGGCGGTTGCGGATCATGCCGACCATGATGTCGTCGGACACGTACTGGCCCGCCGCCAGGATGGGCTGCGCCTTGCGGCCGAGCTCGGTCCCGGCCTGGATCTCGGCCCGGAGCATGTCGCCGGTCGCGATGTGCGGGATGCCGAAATGCGCGCGCAGCATGTTGGCCTGTGTCCCCTTGCCGCTGCCAGGGGCGCCGTACAGCAGCAGGTTCAATCAGCCCCATCCCCCGGCTTCGCCGGGTACTTCCCCATAAATGGGGAAGACCAACTTATCACTTGATGAATCCGCGGTACTGGCGCATCACTAGCTGCGTCTGCAGCTGTTTCATTGTGTCGAGCGCGACGCCCACCACGATGAGGATCGCCGTGCCGCCCAGGTACATCTGCTGCGTGTTGATGCCGGAGATCTTGGATGTTGCGATGGGCAGGATCACGGTGATGAACCCCAGGAAGATCGCGCCGACGAAGGTGACGCGGTTCATCACCGCCTGGAGATAGTCCGCGGTCGGACGTCCCGGGCGGATTCCCGGGATGAAGCTCGAGTAGCGTTTAAGGTTGTCCGCCACCTCATGCACGTCGAACGTGATGGCCGTGTAGAAATACGTGAACCCGAACGTGAACAGGAAGTAGAGCCCGTTGTAGGTGATGGCCATCGGGACGTTGCTGGTGTTGGGTGAGAAGTTGCCCTGGATCCAGTGCGCCGCCTGGTAGTACCAGGTGCTCGGCGGGGCGGCGTTGAAGTAGTTGGCGATGATGGTCGGAAGGAACATCACCGAGATCGCGAAGATGATCGGGATGACGCCGGCGTGGTTCACGCGCAGCGGCAGGAAGCTGGCCCTGCGGCCGACCTCGCGCCCACCCGCGACGCGCTGCGCGGACTGGATCGGAATCTTCCTGACCGCCTGCTGGACCTCGATGATCACCGCGGTCATGCCCAGGGCGATGACGCCGAAGATGATGAAGGGCACGTAGTCCGCCAGTCCGCCGCCGGTGGAGTGTGCCGTGAACACCGCCGCCACGCCCTGCGGGCCGCGGCCGATGATGCCGGCGAAGATGATGAGCGACACGCCGTTGCCGATGCCGTACTCGGTGATCAGCTCGCCGAACCACATCAGCATGACGGTGCCGGCGGTCAGGACCAGGATGATCTGCGTGCGCTGGAACCAGTCCAGCGTCCCGAGGATCGCGGGGTTCGTGTTCTGAAAGAGGACCGTGAAACCGTAGGCCTGGCCGGCGCCGAGGGCGACGGTCAGGTAGCGGCTCCATCGCTGGATGCGGCGGCGACCCATCTCGCCTTCCTTCTGGATCTCCTTGATGCGCTCGGAGATCACCGTCATCAACTGCATGATGATCGTGGCGTTGATGTAGGGGTTCATGCCCATCGCGACGACGCTGAATCGCGAGAGGCCACCGCCTGAGAACAGGTCGAGCAGTCCGAGCAGCGCCTGCTGGTTGAAGAGCAGGCCGAGCGCCGTCTTGTTCGCCTCGGGGATCGCGATGTTGGCGAAGAGGCGGAAGACGATCAGGATGCCGCCGGTGAAAAGGATCTTGTTCCGAAGCTCGGGCAGCCGGAACGAGTTGATGAGCGCCTCGAGGAGGTTCATCGATCAGACCTCGTCGGGAGGGGTGACCTCCTCGACCGATGCCGCCGGTGGGGCACTCTTGGCGCGCGCCGGCTTCGCGGCGGCCGCGGCCAGCTTGGGGGCTTCAGGGGTAGGGACAGGCTTTGGCGCCTTGGCCGCCGTCCGCCTGGCTCCGATCTTGCGAGGCTCCCCCAAGACCGTGACAGAACCGCCGGCTTTCTCGATGGCGTCGCGGGCGCTGGCGCTGAACGCATGGGCTTCCACGGTCAGTCTGCGCTTGAGGCCGCCCGTGCCCAAAATTTTGATCTCCTCGGCGGCGCGGACGAGGCCCGCCTCGAGCAAGGCCTGGGCGTCGACCTTCGTGCCGTCGGCGAAGCGGCTGAGCTTCGAGATGTTGACCACCGAGTAGACCTTCTTGAACGGGTTCTTGAACCCGGGCAGCTTGGGGATGCGCTGCGAGAGCGGCATCTGGCCGCCCTCGAAACCGAGGCGAAAGCCTTCGCTTCGGGCGTTCTGGCCCTTCTGGCCGCGGCCCGAGGTCTTGCCCCGGCCCGAGCCGGTGCCGCGGCCGACGCGCCGCGGCCTGCGGTGAGCGCCTGGTGACGGCTTCAGGTCGTGGAGCTGCATCTTTCCTAGTTGCCCCGCTGGTGCTTTTTGGTCGAGCGCGAGCGCCAGATCTTGTACCGGCTGCGCTTCGGCCGCTCGAACGGCTCGCCCTCGACAGCGACCAGGAAGTTGACCCGGCGCAGCATGCCGCGGACGGCCGGGTTGTCCGGCAGCTCGCGGGTCTGGTTCATGCGGCGAAAGCCGAGCGACTCGACGGTGGCCTTGATCTCCGGCCTGGCGCCGATGGGGCTCTTCATCAGGGTCGCCTTCAGGGTGTCAGCCACCGTTCTGGCTCACAGGCTCTGGGCTCTTGTAGGCGGCGGCCAGCTTCTTGCCCACCATCGACTCCAGGTCCTTGCCGCGCAGCTCGGCCACCTGCTGGGCCGTCTTCAGCTGCTGCAGCGCGGCCAGGGTCGCGCGCACCGTGTTGATCGGGTTGTTGGTGCCGTGCGACTTCGTGAGGATGTCCTTGATCCCCGCGGTCTCGATGACGGCGCGCATCGCGCCGCCGGAGATCACCCCCGTGCCCGGCGCGGCGGGCTTGAGCATGATCCGCGCGGCCCCCCACTTCAGGTGAACCTCGTGCGGGATGGTCGTGCCGACCATCGGCACCGTGATCATGTTCCGCTTGGCGACCTCCATCCCCTTGCGGATCGCTTCGGTCACCTCGCGTGCCTTGCCGATGCCGGCGCCGACGCGTCCGTTCATGTCGCCGACCACGATCAGCGCGCTGAACGAGAACTTGCGGCCGCCCTTCACGACCTTGGCGACGCGGTTGACGCGGACGACGCGATCAGCAAGCTCTGACCGTTCACCCGACGAGTACCGGCCGCCGCCCATGTTTCTTGACATCAGAACTCCAAACCTGCTTCACGCGCCGCGTCGGCGAGCGCCTTGATTCTGCCGTGGTAGAGGAAACCGCCGCGGTCGAACACGACCTGGCTGAAGCCGGCGGCCTTGGCCTTGACCGCGATCGCCTTGCCCACCTCCGCCGCCTGCGCGACGCCGTTGCCTTTAGCCTTCATCTCGACCGTCGACGCGGCGGCCAGCGTGCGGCTCGCGCCGTCGTCGATGAGCTGCGCGTAGAGGTGGTTGAGGCTGCGGAACACCGCGAGCCGCGGCCGCTGCGACGTGCCCTCGACGTGCACCCGCACGCGCCGGTGGCGCTTCGAGCGGTTCACCTTGCGGTCCTGTCGTTTGATCATGCGGTGGCTTTGGCCCCCTTGCCCGCCTTGCCCGGCTTGCGGCGGATCTTCTCGCCGGCGTACCTCACGCCCTTGCCCTTGTACGGCTCGGGTGGCCGCAGGCCGCGGAGATTCGCGGCGACCTGGCCGACGTCTTCGATCGAGATCCCGCTGACCGAGAACTTGGTCTGGTCCTGCACGTCGATCGTGATGCCCTTCGGCGGCTTGAACCGGATGGGGTGCGAGTAGCCGAGGCTCAGCACCAGCTCTTCGCCCTGCTTGGCGACACGGTACCCGACGCCGACGAGCTCGAGGTTTTTCGTGAAGCCCTTGTCCACGCCCTCGACCATGTTGGCGACGAGGCTCCGGACAAGGCCGTGCAGCGCGCGGTGGCGGAAAGCGTCGTCAGGCCGCTCGAAAACCAGCTCGCCGTCCGCTTGCTTGACCGTGATGTCGGCCGGCAGGGTGCGCTCGAGCTGGCCTCTGGGGCCCTCGACCTTGACGTGTCCAGGCGCCAGGGTGACCTTCACCGACTTCGGCACCTGGACGGGCAGCTTTCCGATCCGCGACAACTCTTTCTCTTTCTCCTGGTTACCAGATGTAGGCCAGCACTTCGCCGCCCACCCCCTGACGCAGCGCCTGCCGTCCGCTCATGACTCCCTCAGCGGTGCTGAGGATGGCGATGCCGAGGCCGCCGAGGACTCGCGGGATCTCGGTCTTGCGCGCGTAGACGCGCAAACCTGGGCGGCTGATCCGCTTCACGCCCGAGATCACCCGGGTGCGGTCCGGGCGGGACTTGAAGATGATACGCATCGTCTGCGTCGTTCCGTCGGCCTCCACGTCGTAGCCCGCGATGTAGCCCTCGTCCTTCAGGACGCGGGCGATCTCGAGCTTCAGGCGCGACGCCGGGACCTTGACCTCGGTGTGCCTCGCGGCGTTGGAGTTGCGGATGCGCGTCAGCATGTCGGCGATCGGGTCGCTGACGATTCCCGGCGGGGCCTTCTTGACGGTCTTGGCGGCTGTCTTGGCGACTGCTGTAGCCATCACCAGCTCGACTTCGTGACCCCGGGGACGCGTCCCTCGGAGGCCAGCTCCCGGAAGCAGATGCGGCACATGCCGAACTTGCGCAGGAATGCTCGCGGCCGCCCGCAGATGCGGCAGCGATTGTGAAAGCGCACCTTGAACTTAGGTGTTTTCTTCCAGCGCTGGATCGATGATTTCTTCGCCAAACTCTCTCCCCTCTACCTCTTTCTAAATGGCATTCCGAGTCTTGTCAGGAGGCTGCGCGCCTCGTCGTCGGTGCGGGCGGTCGTGATGATGGAGACCTCCAGCCCGCGCAGCTTGTCGATCTTGTCGTAGTCGATCTCCGGGAACACGACCTGCTCGCGCAGGCCAAGCGAGTAGTTGCCGCGGCCGTCGAAGCCGTCCGGGCTGACGCCGCGGAAGTCGCGGATGCGCGGCAGCGCGATGTTCAGGAGCTTGTCCAGGAAGTACCACATGCGCCGGCCGCGCAGTGTCGTCTTGATGCCGACTGTCTGGCCGGCACGCAGCTTGAACGCCGCGACCGACTTCTTGGCCTTGATCAGCTGCGGCTTCTGGCCCGTGATGGTCACCACGTCGCCGACGGCGGCGTCGAGCGCCTTGTCGCTGTCCTTCGCCTCGCCGATGCCGATGTTGACCACGATCTTGTCGACGCGCGGCACCTGCATCGGGTTGCCGTAGTCGAACTCCTTGGTCATCTGCTGGGCGATCGTGTCGCGGTAGGCCTGGAGCATGCGCGGCGGCGCCTCCGACTTCGTGCCGGGGGCCTTCGGAGCCTGTTCCTTCTTGGGTGCCTGCTGCTGTTTCGCTTTGGCCACGCTTACTGAGCCTCCGTCTTGCGCACGCGCTCGTATGGCTCGCCGCAGTGCCGGCAGACAAGGGCGCGCGCGCCCGACTCGAGCACGGTGTGCTTGGTCCGCGTGGGCCGCCCGCACGAGGGGCAGACGAGCATCACGTTGGAGTAGTCGAGCGCGGCCTCGAAGTCGACGATGCCGCCCTGCGCCACCGCCACGCCTCCCCGGCGCTGGCCGGCCTTGGTGTGGCGCTTCAGCAGGTTGACCCCCTTGACCACGATCTTGTGCTTGTCGGGGATGGTGCGCAGCACCTCGCCCTGCTTGCCCTTGTCCTTGCCCGCGATGACGATCACCGGGTCGCCCGGCGCAAGGTCGAGCCAGCGGCGCGTGGGTTGCTCTTTGTTTCTCAGCATCTGTTGTCTTTAGAGGACCTCCGGGGCGAGTGAGATGATCTTCATGAAGTTGCGCTCGCGCAGCTCGCGCGCGACCGGGCCGAAGATGCGCGTGCCGCGCGGGTTGTTGGCCTGCGCGAGGAGGACCGCGGCGTTCTCGTCGAACCTGATCAGCGATCCGTCCGGTCGCTTGTATTCCTTGTTGACGCGGACGACCACAGCCTTCACCACCTCGCCCTTCTTCACCTGGCCGCCCGGCTGGGCGGACTTGACCGTGGCGGTGATGATGTCGCCGACGTACGCGTACTTGCGGTAGTGGCCTCCGGCCACGCGGATGCACAGGAGCTCTTTCGCCCCTGAGTTGTCCGCGACCTTCAGCCGGGTTTCTTGCTGGATCATTCCTGGTTAGCGGGCCTTCTCCACGATCTCAAGTACGCGCCAGCGCTTCTCCTTGGAGAGCGGGCGCGTTTCGGTGATCCGGACGAGGTCGCCCACGCCGCACTCGTTCTTCTCGTCGTGGACCTTGAAGCGCGTGCGCTGCTGGATCGTCTTCCGGTACAGGCGATGAGCCTTGGACGAGCCGACCTGGACGATGACCGTCTGGTTCATCTTGTCCGAGATCACGTAGCCCAGGCGGACCTTGCGCTGGCCACGCTGCTCCGCAGTCTGTTCTTGGGTCGGCTTCGCTTGTGTTGCCGTGTCGGTCATTCGGATTCCTCTTTCTTGGTTCGGCGGCCGCGCTTCGGCTTGGGCGCCTCTTGTTCCTGTTCTAGTTCTTGCGCGGCAGGCGGCTCTTCCAAAGCCACGGCGGCGGCCGCCGTGGCGCCTTCCTCGACGGTCGGCTGGATGCCGAACTCCCTCTCGCGGAGGACGGTCATGACGCGGGCGATGTCGTGGCGGACCTTCGAGATCTGGCTCGAGTTCTCGAGCTGGCCGACGGCGTGCTTGAAGCGGAGCTCATAGAGCTCGCGCCGCGCTGTGCGCAGGCGCATGCCGAGCTCATCGGCTTCCAGGACGCGCAACTCGTCGACCTTCATCTCGACCCCCCAGCTTCAGCCGCGGACACGAAGCGAGTCTTGATCGGCAGCTTGGAGGCGGCCAGCTTCATCGCCTCCTTGGCGACCTGGGGCGTGACGCCTCCCATCTCGAAGAGGACGCGGCCGGGCTTGACCACGGCGACCCAACCCTCGGGGTTGCCCTTGCCCGACCCCATGCGGGTCTCCGCCGGCTTCTTGGTGATCGACTTGTCGGGGAAGACGCGGATCCAGATCTGACCGCCGCGCTTCACGTGGCGGGTCATGGCACGCCGGGCGGCTTCGATCTGCCGGTTGCTCATCCAGCATGCCTCCATCGCCTGCAGGCCGAAGTCGCCGAATGCCACCGTGGCGCCGCGCGTGGCGATGCCCGTGCGGCGGCCGCGGTGCATCTTGCGGTACTTGACGCGCTTGGGGATCAGCATTAGCTGTCGGCCTTCTTGCGTGTCGCCGGCTTCTTGGCGGCTGGCTTCTTGTCGGCTGGCTTCTTGTCGGCTTGAGAGGTGGGCTTCGCCGCGGCGGCTGCCCGGGGGGTGGCGGTGGTGCGGGTTCGGCGCGGCGCGGCGGGCTTCGCGGCGGGCGCGGCCGTGGTTTGCGTCACGACCTCGGCGACCGGCGCCGGTGCGGTCTCGACGATTACGGGCTGCGGGGCGATGACCTCGGCCAGCGGCGTCGCGTCCTCCGCGATCGGGGCGAGCCGGCGCTGCGCGGGCGAGATCTGGTCTTTGTAGATCCAGCACTTCACTCCGATCGCGCCGAACGTGGTCTTGGCGGTGGCGCGGCCGAAGTCGATGTCCGCGCGAAGGGTATGGAGCGGCACCCGGCCCTCGCGGTCCCACTCGCGGCGCGCCATCTCTGCGCCGCGGAGGCGACCGCCGCAGTAGATCCTCACGCCCTTCGCGCCCGCGCGCATGGTGCGCAGAATCGCCTGCTTCATCGCGCGCTTGTAGCTGATGCGGCGCTCGATCTGGCTCGCGATGTTCTCCGCGACCAGCTGAGCGTCGAGCTCCGGCTGCTTGATCTCCTGGATCGAGATCCTTACCCGGTTGCCGAAGCGCTTCTCGAGGTCCTCGCGGAGCTGGTCGACGCTCGACCCGCCTTTGCCGATGACGATGCCCGGCTTGGCGGTGTGGATCGTTACGGTCAGCTGCGCGTTGGAGCTGCGCTCGGTCTCGATCTTCGCGATGCCCGCATTGCGAAGGCGCGCGAGGATGACGCGGCGCATCTCGAGGTCCTCGTGCAGCATCTTCGTGTAGTCCTTGGGGTTGGCGAACCAGTTGGCCTCCCAGGGACGGAAGACGCCGAGGCGAAACGCGTTCGGATGAACTTTATGTCCCAACTATTTGCGAGCTCCTTGCGGCTGGTCTTCGACGACCGCCGTGATGTGGCAGGTGCGGTGGAAGTATTCGTGCGCCATGCTGCGGCTCACGGGGCGGCGTCGCTTGTAGGTCGGACCCTCGTCGATGAGCAGCTGCTTGAGCACGAGGTCGTCGCGGTTGAGGTTGAAGTTGTGCTCCGCGTTGGCGGCGGCGGACTTGATCGCTTTCGCCACGTCCTTCGCCGCGTGCTTGGGCGAGAACTCGAGGTAGGCGAGCGCCTCCGCGACCTTCATGCCCTCCACGGAGTCGGCAACGAGCCGCGCCTTGCGAGGCGTCCTACGAACAAACTTCTGCACTGCTGAAACTTCCATCGTCGCCAACTTCTACTTCAGCGCCGTCGTCTTTTCGGTGTGGGTGCCATGGCCACGGAAGTGGCGGGTCGGCGCGAACTCGCCGAGCCGGTGACCGACCATGTTCTCGCTGATGAAGACAGGCACGTGCTTGCGCCCGTCGTGGACCGCGATCGTGTGCCCGACCATGTCGGGGTAGATGACGGACGCGCGCGCCCAGGTGCGGATCACCTTCTTGTCGCGCGTCTGGTTCATCTTCTCGATCTTGTCCCTGAGCGGGGCGCTGATGAACGGACCCTTCTTCGTTGAACGTGACACTTACTTCTTGCGTCCTTTCTTCTCTCGGCGGCGGATGATGAGCTTGGCCGAGGCCTTGTTCCTCTTGCGGGTGCGGTAGCCGAGGGCGGGCTTGCCCCAGGGTGTCTTGGGGTTGCCACCGGGTCCCGTCTTGCCCTCGCCACCGCCATGCGGATGGTCGCGGGGGTTCATGGTCGAGCCGCGGACTTCGGGGCGCTGGCCGAGCCAGCGGCTGCGGCCGGCCTTGCCGCCGGACTCGTTTTCGTGCTCGATATTACTGACCTGGCCGATGGTGGCCTGGCAGCGGATGTGGATGCGCCGCAGCTCACCGCTCGGCATACGAATGACGGCGTAGTCGCCTTCCTTGGCGAGGAGCTGCGCGCTGGCGCCGGCGGACCTGACCAGCTGGCCGCCCCTCCCGAGGGTCAGCTCGATGTTGTGCACGGTCGCGCCGACCGGGATGTTCTCGAGTGGGATCGCGTTGCCGATCCGCACCGGCGCGTCGGGCCCGCTCTCGATGGGGTCGCCGACCTTCAGGCCGAGCGGCGCGAGGATGTAGCGCTTCTCGCCGTCCTTGTAGTGGATCAGCGCGATGCGGGCGCTGCGGTTGGGGTCGTACTCGATGGTCGCGACCTTGCCGGGCACGGCGTGCTTGTCGCGCTTGAAGTCGATCTTCCGGTAGAGCTTGCGATAGCCGCCACCCTGGTGCCGCGTGGTGATGCGCCCCTGGTTGTTCCTTCCGGCGTGCGTGGGCAGAGATTCGAGCAGGGTCTTTTCCGGCGTGTCGGTGGTGACCTCGTCGAAGCCGGAGATCGTCATGAAACGCCGGCCGGGGCTGGTGGGCTTGAACTTTCGTACTGGCATCTTGTTTTCTCTAGGCGCTCCCGAACAGGCCTTCGATCTTGCACCCCGCGAAATCTGCGATTTCGCGGGGACCCCGCAAACCCGTGGCCGCGGTTGTCTTAAACACTTCCGAACAAGCCCTCGATCTTCTGGCCCGCTCCAAGCGTGACGATCGCCTTCTTCCAATCGGACGTGCTGCCCACGGTGCCCGAGCCGACACGGCGGAAGCTGCGGCGCTTCTTGCCGCGCATCGTCACGGTGTTGATGTCCCTGACCTTGATGTTCTGGGACTCGTACTGCTCCTCGAGCGCCTTCTTGATCTCTGTCTTCGATGCGCGCGCCAGGACCTTGAAGGTGTAGCGGCCCTGCGTGTAGAGCAGGTAGGTGCGCTCGGTGATGACCGGCCCGATCACGATCTCGGAGGCGGCTCTGGTCGTCATCCCGCCTCCTCTTTGTGGCGCGGGCTGAAGTTCTCCTCGAGGAGCTCGAGCGTGTCCTTCGAGAGCAGCAGGTAGGTGTGCGTGAAAAGGTCTCGGATGTTCAGGTTTCTTGCAAGCACGATCTTGGCGCCCGCGAGGTTTTCGAAGGAGCGGCTGACCGTGTAGTTGGGCGCGGGCAGCACCACCAGCGCCGTGCTGTCGAAGCCGATCGCTTCCATCAGCTCGGCGGCCTGGCTCGTCTTGGGTTCGTCGAAGACAAAGCTCTCGATGACGCTGACCTGGCCGTCGATGGCCTTCTGGCTGAGCGCGCTGCGCAGCGCGAGGCGGCGCATCTGCTTCGGCATGCGGTGCGAGTAGTCGCGGGGCCTCGGTCCGAAGACGTTGCCGCCGCCCTTCATGCTGGGCTCGCGCGTCGAGCCGTGGCGGGCGCGGCCGGTGCCCTTCTGGCGGTACGGCTTGGCGCCTCCGCCGGATACCTCGCCGCGCGTCTTAGTGCTCGCTGTGCCCTGTCTTGCGTTGGCGAGCTGGCGCAGGTAGGCCTGGTGCATGACCGGCATGTTGGGCTTCTCGTTGAAGATCGCCTCCGGGAGGTCGACCTCGCCGTTGCGCTCGCCCAGCGCGTCGAAGAACGGGGCCTGGACGGCCATCTAGACCTTCCTCGGGTTGGGCTTGCCGGCGGGGCCTTTGGGTTTGACTTTCTTGGTCGATTGCCTGACCAGGACCAGGGCACCCTTCGCGCCGGGCACACCGCCCCGGACCAGCAGGAGGTTTCTCTCCGCGTCGACTCGCACGACCCTGTACGCGCGCGAAGTCGTACGCACGTTGCCCATCTGGCCCGACATGCGCACGCCCTTGAAGACCCTTGCCGCGTCGGTTGCCCCGATGGAGCCGGGCTGGCGGACGTTCATGCTTCCGTGGCTTTCCGGGCCGCGGCTGAACTTGTGTCGCTTGATGAGGCCCTGGAAACCCTTGCCCTTGCTGGTGGAAGTCACGTCGACCAGTTCGCCGGCGGCGAAGATCTCGGCCTTCAGCTCCTGGCCCTGTTCCAGCCCGTCGTAATTGCGGATCTCGACGATGTGGCGGTGCGGGTCGAGGTTGGCCTTCTTGAATTCGCCTTTTCGCGGCTCGTTGGCCTTCTCTTCCTTGATGGGTTCGAACGCGATGCGGGCGGCGCTGTAGCCGTCCTTCTCCTTGGTCCTGAGCCCGAGGACCCTGCACGGACCGGCCTCGAGCACCGTCACGGCGCTTATCGTCCCGTCCGCGTTGAAGAGCTGGGCCATGCCGAGCTTCTTCGCAAGAAGTCCTTTCATGACTTGATCTCGATGCTCACGCCTGCAGGCAGGCTGAGGCGCATGAGCGCGTCCACGACCCGCGGGTTGGGATCGAGGATGTCGACGATGCGCTTGTGAGTGCGCATCTCGAACTGCTCACGCGAGTCCTTGTCGATGAATGGGCTGCGGATCACGGTCAACTTGCTGATTTCGGTCGGAAGCGGGATCGGGCCGGCAGTGCGCGCGTTCGTACGGCGGGCGGTGTCCACGATCTTGTCCGCCGCCTGGTCAAGGACCCGATGGTCGTAGGCCTTGAGCCGGATCCGAATCTTTTGCGCCAACTGCCTTTTCCCTCTCCTTCTATGTGTGGGTTACTTGACGACCTCGGTCACCACGCCGGCGCCGACGGTCTTGCCGCCCTCGCGGATGGCAAACCGCAATCCCTGCTCGATACCGATCGGCTCGCCGAGCGTGATGTCCATGACGACGTTGTCGCCGGGCATCGTCATCTCGACGCCCTCGGGCAGCTTGACCTCGCCAGTCACGTCGGTGGTCCGCATGTAGAACTGCGGGCGATAACCGCTGAGGAACGGCGTGTGCCGTCCACCCTCTTCCTTGCTCAGCACGTACACCTGGGCCTTGAACTGCGTATGTGGCGTGATCGTGCCGGGCTTGGACAGCACCTGGCCACGTACGACGTCCTCGCGCTTCACACCGCGAAGAAGCGTTCCGACGTTGTCGCCGGCCTGGCACTCGTCCATGTCCCTGTGGAACATCTCGATGCCGGTCACGACGGTCTTGGTGGTCGGGTGGATGCCGACGATCTCGATTTCCTCGTTCTTCTTGAGCTTTCCGCGCTCGACGCGACCGGTGGTGACCGTGCCGCGACCCTCGATCGTGAACACATCCTCGATGGGCATCAGGAACGGCTTGTCGATCGGCCGCTCAGGCTCCGGGATGTAGGTGTCGACGGCGTTCATCAGCTCGAGGATCTTGGGGCTCCACTCGGGGTCGCCCTCGAGGGCCTTGAGCGCGGAGATGCGCACGATGGGGATGTCGTCCCCAGGGTACTCGTACCGGTTGAGCAGCTCCCGAAGGTCGAGCTCGACCAGCTCGATGAACTCCTTGTCGTCGACCATGTCGCACTTGTTGAGCGCGACCACGAGGAACGGCACGTTGACCTGGCGCGCGAGGATGATGTGCTCGCGGGTCTGGGGCATTGCACCGTCGTTGGCGGCCACGACGAGGATCGCGCCGTCCATCTGGGCGGCGCCGGTGATCATGTTCTTGATGTAGTCCTGGTGGCCCGGGCAGTCCACGTGCGCGTAGTGGCGCTTCTCGGTCTCGTACTCCACGTGCGTGATCGAGATCGTGATGCCCCTCGCCTTCTCCTCGGGAGCCTTGTCGATCCTGTCAAACGGTGTGAATTCGGCCAGGCCCTTCTCTGACAGCACCTTTGTGATGGCCGCCGTCAGCGTCGTCTTGCCATGGTCGATGTGACCGATGGTCCCGACGTTGAGGTGGGGCTTGGTCCGCACAAACTTCTTCTTCGCCACTATGTCCTCCTGTTAACTCCTCGCCCTATCGCGGCGGCCCACAGCCTCCGCCAGGTTTCCGGGCATCTCCGCGTAATGACCGAACTCCATCGAATACGTCGCGCGCCCCGAGGTCATCGACCGAAGCTCGGTAGCGTAGCCGAACATCTCAGCCAGGGGCACGTTTGCCTTCACGTTCTGCGACGTGCCGCGGCCTTCCATGCCGAGGATGTGACCGCGCCGCGATGCGAGGTCGCCCATCACGTCCCCGAGGTACTCCTCGGGCATGACGACATCGACTTTCATGATCGGCTCCAGCAAGTACGGCCCCGCCTTGTGCATGCCGTCCTTGACCGCCATCGAGCCCGCGACCTGGAACGCCATCTCGCTCGAGTCGACCGGGTGGTACGACCCGTCGACGAGCGTGACGGTGATGTCGACCACCGGGTAGCCGGCGGCGACACCGGACTGCAGCGCCTCGCGGATCCCCTTCTCGACCGCGGGGATGTACTCACGGGGGATGCGGCCCTGCGTGACCTTGTCCTCGAAGATGAACCCGCTGCCCCGCTCGCCCGGCCGCACATCGACCTCGGCATGGCCGAACTGGCCTTTGCCGCCGGTCTGCCGGATGAAGCGGCCGACACCGTGGGCGGCGCGCTTGATCGCCTCTTTGTAGGCGACCTGCGGCTTGCCCTGGTTGGCGTCGACGCGGAACTCGCGCAGCAGCCGGTCGATGATGATCTCGAGATGGAGCTCGCCCATGCCCTCGATGATCGTCTGGCCCGTCTCCTCGTCGGTGTGCACCTTGAAGGTCGGGTCCTCTTCAGACAGCCGCTGCAGCGCCATGCCGAGCTTTTCCTGGTCTGCCTTGGTCTTCGGCTCGATGGCGACCGAGATGACAGGCTCGGGGAAGGTGATCGACTCGAGCATGATCGGCGAAGACTCGTCGCACAGCGTGTCGCCGGTCGTGGTCTGCTTCAAACCGACAGCCGCGGCGATATCTCCCGTCCAGACCTCATCGACGTCCTCGCGGCGGATCGCATGCATGCGCAGGATCCGGCCGATGCGCTCGCGGCGCCCGGTCGATGCGTTCATGACGGACGACCCCGCCTTGAGGCGGCCTGAGTAGACGCGGAAGAACGTCAGCTTCCCGACGCCCTGCGGGTCCATCTGGATCTTGAAAGCAAGCGCGGAAAACGGCTCGTTGTCATCGTGCTCGCGCACGAGCAGCGCGCCGGTCTTCGGGTCCTTGCCCTCCACCGCCGGCACGTCCGCCGGGGATGGCAGGTAGTCGACGACAGCGTCGAGGATCGGCTGCACGCCGCGGTTGCGCAGCGCGGCGCCGCACAGCACCGGCACGAGTATGCCGGCCACCGTCCCCCGGCGCAGAGCGGCGCGAATCTCCTCCTCGGAGATGTCCTGCTCCTCGAGGTACTTGTGCATGATGTCGTCGTCGAAGTCCGCCACGGCCTCGACCAGGTCGTGCCGGTACTGCGAGATCAGGTCGGCCATGCCGGCCGGGATGTCGAGCGACTCGGTCGACTTCGTCCCGAGGTCGTCCGTGTACACCACAGCCTCGCGCGACAGCAGGTCGACGTAGCCTTCGAACGAGGCTTCCGACCCGATGGGCAGCTGGATCGGCACCGCGCGCGCGCCCAGCCGCGTGCGGATCGACTGCAGCGAGCCGTAGAAGTCGGCTCCGATGCGGTCCATCTTGTTGATGAAGGCGATCCGGGGCACGCCGTAGCGGTCGGCCTGGCGCCACACCGTCTCAGACTGCGGTTCGACGCCCGCGACGGCGTCGAACACCGCGACCGCGCCGTCCAGCACGCGCAGCGATCGCTCCACCTCGACGGTGAAGTCCACGTGTCCGGGTGTGTCTATGATGTTGATCGCGTGCTCGCGCCAGTTGGCCGTCGTCGCGGCAGACGTGATCGTGATCCCGCGTTCCTTCTCCTGGACCATCCAGTCCATGGTCGCTGCCCCTTCGTGGACCTCGCCCATCTTGTGGATGCGCCCTGCGTAGAACAGGATCCTTTCCGTTGTCGTCGTCTTGCCTGCGTCGATGTGCGCCATGATCCCGATGTTTCGGACCTTGTCGATGGCGACGGGACGCTCCTGCATCTTCAGTGCCACGTTCATCTCTCTTAGTACCGGAAGTGCGAGAAAGCTTTGTTGCTTTCGGCCATCCGGTGGGTCTCCTCTTTGCGCTTCACCGCGCCGCCGGTGTTCTGCGCAGCGTCAAGAATTTCGAAGGCGAGCTTCTCGCTCATACTCTTCCCGCCACGCTGGCGCGCGAAACGGACCAGCCAGCGCCGGGCGAGCGCAAGCCGGCGCTCCGGCCTGATCTCGACGGGGACCTGGTAGGTCGCGCCGCCGACGCGCCGGGGCTTGACCTCCAGCAGCGGGGTCGCGTTCCGAAGCGCAAGGTCGAAGACCTCGAGCGGCTCTTTCTTGGCCTGCTTCGAGGCGCGCGACAGGGCGTCGTAGACCACCTTCTCGGCAGTCGAGCGCTTGCCGCGGCTCATGACCACGTTCACGAACTTGGCGATCGCCTCCGACTGGTACACCGGGTCGGGCGCGACGACACGCTTGACGGGACGGTTGCGGCGAGGCATCAGGCCGCCGCCTTGCCCTTTTCCCGCTTAGCTCCGTATTTCGAACGAGCCTTCTTGCGGTTCTTGGTACCAGCCGTGTCGAGCGTGCCGCGGATGATGTGGTAGCGGACGCCCGGCAGGTCCTTGACACGGCCGCCGCGGATCAGCACCACCGAGTGCTCCTGCAGGTTGTGGCCGATGCCGGGGATGTACGCCGTGACCTCGATCCCCGTGGTCAGGCGGACACGCGCCACCTTCCGGAGGGCCGAGTTCGGCTTCTTGGGGGTCTGGGTGTAGACGCGCACGCAAACGCCCCGCCTCTGCGGCGAGCCCCGCAGCGCGGGCGCCTTAGACTTCGCTCTGGCCGCCTTGCGCCCAAGGCGGACCAACTGCTGGATGGTTGGCAAACGTTTCTCCGAATGGCGGTTTGATCCCACGCGGCAATAGCCGATTGGGCGACAAGCGATGAGTATACCCAAAACCCAGTACTTCGAAGCTGAGCCGGCGGTCGCCTCGCGGCCTCGCCCGGTCCACCTCCGCGTGGGCGGCCTGGACCTCGAGCTGCAGGCCGACCGGGGCGTTTTCGGCTCCAGGGGCATCGATCTCGGAACGATGACACTGCTCAAGGAAGCCCCGCCGCCGCCGCCCCAGGGCGAGCTGCTCGACCTCGGCTGCGGCTACGGCCCGATCGCGATCGTCCTGGCCAGGCGCTCACCCGACGCCAGGGTCTGGGCGGTCGACGTGAACGAGCGCGCCCTCGAGCTCACCCGCGCCAACTCCGCAACCGCCCAGACGCCCAACGTCGCGGTGGCCGCGCCGGCGGGCGTCCCGGAGGATGTCCGCTTCGACGCCATCTATTCCAACCCGCCTGTCCGGGTGGGCAAGGCCCCGCTGCACGCGCTCCTCGCGCAGTGGCTGCCCCGCCTGAAACCCGGCGGCGCCGCCTACCTTGTCGTGCAGCGCAACCTGGGGTCCGACTCACTCGCCAAGTGGCTGTCCGAGCAGGGCTACGGGGTGACGAGGCTGAAGTCGAAGAAGGGCTACCGGATCCTGGAGGTCAGGCCGCCGGCCTGAGGCTCAGGCCTGGCCGGCGAAGTGGCAGGCCGCCATCTGGTCCTGCGCGCCGTGCGGCTCGAGCTGCGGCTCGACCTCGGAGCACACGCCAGGCACGCGGGCGATCGGGCAGCGCGGATGGAACCGGCACCCCGACGGCGGATTGACGGGGGAGGGGATCTCGCCCTTCAACATGATCGGCGCCCGGTCCCGCTCCACGACGGGGTCGGGCACCGGGATCGAGGACAGCAATGCCTTCGTGTACGGGTGCTGCGGGTGGTCGTAGATGTCGTTTCGATCCGCCGTCTCCACCACCTTGCCGAGGTACATCACCGCGATCCGGTCCGACAGGTGCCGCACCACGGCCAGGTCGTGGGCGATGAACAGGTAGGTCAGGTTGAACTCCCGCTGCAGGTCCTGAAGCAGGTTGATGATCTGGGCCGCGATCGAGACGTCGAGGGCGGAGACCGCCTCGTCGCAGACGATGAAGGACGGGTTGACCGCCAGTGCCCGCGCGATGCCGATGCGCTGCCTCTGCCCACCCGAGAACTCGTGGGGGTAGCGGTTCGTGAAGTTCGGGTTCAAGCCCACCAGCCGGAGCAGCTCCTGCACCCGCCGGCGCCGCTCCCGCACCGAGCCGACGTGGAAGTTGTCCAGCGGCTCCTGCAGGATGTCCCCGACCGTCATCCGCGGGTCGAGCGAGGCAAACGGGTCCTGGAAGATCATCTGCATCTTCCGCCTCACTCGGCGCAGCCCGCCCCCTCGCAGCCGCGTGATGTCCTGGCCGTCGAACATGATGCTGCCCGCCGTCGCCGGCATCAGGGCGGTGATGAGCCGCGCCAGGGTCGACTTGCCACATCCCGACTCGCCGACAAGGCCCAGCGTCTCGCCGCGCCTGATCTCGAGGTCGACCCCGTCCACGGCGCGCACCGCCAGGCCGCCGAACCCGCCGATCGGGAAGTGCTTGTAGGCACCCTTGATGTGGACCAGCACCGGGTCGGTCGCCGCCGTCCTGGCCGGCGCCCGCTCAGCCGCCTGCATCGCCCCCCACCCCGACGGTCGGCGCCTTCAGCTTCGCCGCGGCGTCCTTGGACAGCGCGCTCTTCTTCGCCTCCTCGACGTCTTCCTCCTTGACGTTCCGCATCAGCACCCAGCACCGCGCCACCTGGCCGAGCGCCACCTCGTCGAGCGAGGGCTCCGGGTCGACCGTGCAGCGAGCCACGACGAACGGGCACCGCGGGTGGAACTTGCACCCAGGCGGCGGGTGCGAAAGGTCCGGCGGCATGCCCTTGATCGAGACGAGCCGGTCCTTTCGCGACTCGTCGACGCGCGGCACCGAGCGCAGCAGCGACCACGTATAGGGATGCTGCGGGCTCTTGAAGATCTGGTCGACCGGGCCCTCTTCGACGATCCGGCCCGCGTACATCACCACCACGCGCTGGCACAGGCTCGCCACCAGCGCCATGTTGTGGGTGATCAACATCATCGCCGTGCCGAGCTCGCGGTTGAGCTGCTTCATGAGCGAGATGATCTGGGCCTGGACGGTGACGTCGAGCGCCGTGGTCGGCTCGTCCGCGATGAGCAGCGACGGCTCGTTGGAAAGCCCCATGGCGATCATCGCCCGCTGCCGCATGCCGCCCGAGAACTGGTGGGGGTAGTCCTTGACGCGGGACTCCGCCGCAGGCACCCGCACCCTCTTCAGCAGCTCGATCACCCTTCCCCGCGCCAGCGTCTCGGTGAAGCGGTTGTGGGCCGTCATCGCCTCTTCGATCTGGCTTCCGATCTTCGTGACCGGGTTGAGAGACGTCATCGGGTCCTGGAAGATCATCGCCACGTCGTTGCCGCGGAAGTCGCGGATCTCCTCGTCGGTCATCTTCGTCACGTCGTGGCCGCGGAACATGATCCGGCCCGAAACGATCTTCCCCGGGTCGGGGAGCAGCCGCAGGATGGAGAGCGCGGTCATGGTCTTGCCGCAACCCGACTCGCCGACCACGCCCAGGGTTTCCCCGGCGTCGACGTGGAAGCTCACGCCGTCGACGGCACGCACGACCCCACGCGACGTGAAGAACTGCGTGTGCAGGTCTTCGACCTCCAGCAGGGTTTGTGCCAATTTGCCTGCTGAAATCTACAGGAGCTAGCGGCGCATTCGCGGGTCTAGGGCATCGCGAAGCCCGTCACCGATGAAGGAGAAGGCCAGCAGCGTGAAGCCGATCGCCAGGGCGGGAAACACGACCGAGGTCGGGTTGGCGTAAATCGCCTCTGTGCCGTCGGCGACCATCTGGCCCCAGGTGGGCTGCGGCGGCTGGATGCCGACTCCGAGGAAGCTGAGCACAGCCTCGAGGAAGATCGCGTTGGGGATGCCGAAGGTCAGGGTGACGATGATCGGACCGAGTGAGTTCGGCAGCATGTGCTTCAGGATCAGCTTCAGCGGCGAGGAGCCCGACGACCTCGCGGCCTCGATGTACTCCTTCTCCTTGATCGACAGCACCTGGCCGCGCACCAGGCGTGCCAGGCCGACCCAGTTGACGAGCGCGATCGCGCCGAAGATCGGGATCAGCTGGACGAACCAGCTCCCGCTCACCCTCCACACCGAGACCACCACGAGGACGAAAAGGAGGTCGGGGAACGCGTACCAGATGTCGGTGAACCGCATGAGCAGGTTGTCGATCCGGCCGCCGAAGTAGCCGGCGGTCAGGCCGATCGCCAGGCCGATCGGAAAGATGATGCCCTGGACCAGGAGGCCCACCGTCAGCGAAACCTGGCTGCCGAGCATGAGCCGGCTCAGGGTGTCCCGCCCAAGGATGTCTGTGCCGAAGATGTGGCCGTTCACTCCCGGCCCCGTCTCGATGCTCTCGACCTGCTGCTTGATGGGGTCATGAATGATGCCGAAGTGGACGAGCAGCGGCGAGATCAGCGCGACCACGATCAGGAAGGTGACGAGCCCCAATCCGAGCACGGCGAGCCGGTTGCGGCGAAAGCGCTGCCACGCGTCGGCCCACAGCCCGACCTGCTGCTCGGGGACCTCCCAGTCGATCGGCGAACCCTCGACGGCCGCTACCGGAATGGCCATCTAGGTGAGCCTCACCCGTGGATCGATGAACACGTAGAGCACATCGACGACCAGGTTCGCGACCGCGATGATGATCGAAAACAGGACGGTCGTGCCCAGGATCATCGGGTAATCGCGCGAGGTCACGGCCACGACGAATGCGCGGCCGATGCCCGGGATGCTGAACACCGTCTCGACGATGACCGACCCCGTGACCAGGAAGGCGAACGTGGGGCCGAGCGTCGTCACGACGGGGATGAGCGAGTTCTTGAGCACGTGACGGATCACGACCAGGCGCTCAGACAGGCCTTTCGCCCACGCCGTCCGGATGTAGTCCTGACGGATCGTCTCCAGCGTGCTCGCCCGGGTAAGCCTCGCCGTGTAGGCGATGGGAAGGAGCGCCAGCGTGACGGCCGGCATGATCAGGTGATCGTCGAGGCCCCACCCACCTGCAGGTAGGAAGAATTGGCCTCCTGTCCACTTGTAGAGCAGCACTGAGAAGAAGACGATCATCAGCGACCCGATCACGAAGTTCGGGAACGACGCGGAGAATGTCGCGAAGCCGACCGTCGCGTAGTCGACCCGCGTGTTCTGGCGCAGGGCGGCGAGCACGCCGAGGCCCACGCCGATCGGCACGATCAGAAGGAAGGCGAGCGTCCCGATCGTCGCCGTGTACGGCCAGCCCCCGCCGATCAGCTCGACCACGCTCTTGCCCTGGTACTGGTACGAAAGCCCGAAGTCGAAGTGCAGGACGTTCCAGATGTAGAGGAGGAACTGCTGGAAGACAGGCTTGTCGAGCCCGTACTTCTTGTTGAGGTTGTCGACGATCACCTGGGACAGCTGGCGGCCCCCGCTCTTGTCCCACGGGCTGCCCGCCGCGCTGTGCATGAGGATGAACGTGATGACGATGACGAAGAACACGACCGGGATCATCCACAGCAGCCGCCGGATCACGTAGAGGACGAGGCTCCCGACGCGGCTGTTTGTCGCGTCGGTCAATCGGGAGGGGAGCAGGGCGCCCCGCTTGGGGCGCCCCGCGATTACGGCCAAATCGACTCCTCAGTGGGTGGTGATGTACGCGTCGTGCCAGTAGAAGTTGCCAGGCAGAGCCTGGTCGTCACCGGCGGTGATCGTGAGGTTGCCGACGTACGGCTTGATCAGGTTGTACTCGTAGTCCTGGAAGATGAACGCAACCGCAGCGCTGTCGATCAGCTGCTTCTGCGCCGTGTTGTAGTCCTTGTTGCGGGCGTTCTGGTCGAGCTCGCCGTCCGCCTTCTGGACGAGCGTGTCGTAACCAGGCAGGTCGACGCAGCCCCAGTTGAGGCTGTGGCACGAGTTCTTGAAGAAGATGTCGTACCAGTCCTGCTGGTCGGGGTAGTCAGCGCCCCATCCGTCCGGGCCGTAGATGTCGAACTGGCCCTTGCGGATACGGCTGGTGACCGTCTTGCTGTCGATGACCTCGAGCTGCATGCTCAGGCCGAGGTTGGTGTTCCACTGGTCGATGATGAACTGGTTCAACGTCTTGTTGCGGGTCGTGTTGCGGGTCAGCAGCGTGAACTTGTTCAGCTGGGCTGCCGTGACACCCGCCTTCGTCAGCAGCGCCTTCGCCGCCGTCGGGTCAAAGCTCTGCGACTTGTCTGACGTGTCGTAGCCTGCCATGCCCTTCGGGATGAAGCTCAGGATCGACTGCTGGATGTCGTGCTGGACCTGCTTGTTCAGCTTGTCCCGGTCGAGCGACTTGGCGAACGCCATGCGGACGTCCGCGTTGTTGAAGGGTGACTTCTGAGCGTTGAAGGTCATCCAGAACGTGGTGAGCTTGGGGTAGACCTTCGCCTGCTTGCTGAGCACGGGGTCGTTGCGCACGACGTCCACGTCGGCAAGAGGCACGGTCATCATGTCGAGGTCGCCGGTCTGGTACTTGGCGAACGCGGTGTTCGCGTCTTCGATGAAGTTCTCCACGATCTTCTGGAGGTGCGGCGCGCCGCCCCAGTAGCCCGTGTTCGGCACGAGGGTGACGTGGTCCTTGGACACGATCTCGGAGATCTTGTACGGGCCGTTGCCGATGATGGTGTTGGCGCTCTGCGCCCACTTCAGCGGCTTGGTCGTGTCACTGGACGGGAACGTGCCTCCCGCGGCCTGCTCGACGACGTCCTTGCGGATGGGCACCGCGACCCACAGGGTCGCGACCCACTTGAAGAAGGCGGCCGGGTGCTGCAGCTTGATCACGAACGTGTTGGCGTCCGGGGCTGAAAGACCCAGGCCCGAGATGAAGCTGTCGATCGCGCTGGAGCTCGAGACGTCGACGTTCGCGTAGTTGTCGGCGCCCTTGATCGTCGTGTCGAAGAACGGGTCGACGTAGCCGGCCGCCAGCGCGGGGTTGAGGAAGTGCTGGTAGCCGTAGACCCAGTCGGCTGCCGTCACGGCCTTGCCGTCGCTCCACTTCGCGTTGGCGCGGAGGTGGAACGTGTAGGTCAGGCCGTCAGCCGAGACGTCGAACTTCTCTGCCGCCGCCGGAGTCACCTCGGTGCCGGCGGGGTTCGGCTTGAGCAGAGACTCAAACGTCTCTCGGCCCACGCCCGCCTCATACGTATACGTCTGCTGAGTCGGGTCGTAGCTGTTCGGCTCGGTGCCGTCGTTGACGCTGAGTGTCTGTTTGTCGGCCGGTGCAAGGTTCGCGCTCGGAGTGTTTGTCGGCCCACAAGCACTCACCACGAAAAACCCTGCAGTCGCGAGCGTGAACGCCCGGATGCTTACCCGAAGATGCATACGCGTCTTACCTCTCAGACTCATCCTGCAGCCTTCTTCCCGCAGCGCGGGGCGAGAGTGCGCCGGCGGCAGGTCTTACTCACAGCCTCGACGGCCAATTGGAATTCTCTTGTTGTTGGCTCACAAGTGTCAAGTTGCGTAGAAGAATAGGCACCCGAACGCCCGTTCGTCTACGGCCTTGACAAACCGAGAAATCAGTGTGGGGCGATGGCGATCTGGCCCGGGGCGAGGGCGCCCGGCCACTCGTCCACCGGCGACGTGATCACGCCCCGCACGTACGGCTGGACCAGGTACCAGCTCACCGTCTGGGCGAGAAACGCGACCGGCACCTCGCCGACCAGCATGGACTGGGCCTGGAGATACTCCTGGTCTCGGCGGGCCGGCTGTGTGTCGGAGCGCGCCACCCGGACGAAGTTGTCGTACTGCTGGTTCTGCCAGAACGAGACGTTATAGGAGCTCGTCGTCAGGAAGGTGTCGTACCAGTCGGCCTGGTCGGGGTAGTCCGCGCTCCAGCCGTCCGGCCCCGTGATCTGAAACTGGCCGCTCTCCCGGTTCGAGCCGAGGGTGTTGGGGTCGAGCCCCTCCAGCATCACGTTGATGCCGAGGTTGTTGACCAGCTGGTCGTGGACGAACCTGGCGGTCGCCTTGCGGAAGTCGGACGACTGGTCGTACGAGAACGTCACCGACACCTGCTTCGCGGTGAGTCCCGACGCCGCCAGCGACGCGCGCGCCTGCGCGACGTCGAACTTCTGCGTGGTCAGGTTGGGGCTGTAGCCGTGCATCCCCTTCGGGATCAACGCCGCCGCCGGCAGCCCCTCACCGGCAAGGACCTGCGACACGAACGCGTCGCGGTCGATCGCCTGGACCAGCGCCTGGCGCAGCTTCGCGTTGTCGAGCGGCGGCGAGTTGACCCGGAAGTCGATCCAGAACACGGTGAGGTTGGGGGTCTTGACGAGCTGCCGGCTCAGGGCCGAGTCGCCGGCAACCGCCGCCGCCTGCGCCGGCTGGACGGTGATCTCGTCCAGCTCTCCGTTCTTATATCTCGTCAGCGCGATCGCGCCGTCGTGGACGACGACGAAATCGATCCGGGTCAGCGTCGGCTTGCCGCCCCAGTAGTTCGGGTTGCGCTCGACGCTGATGTGGTCGTTGTTCACGATCTCGGTGGCCTTGAACGGCCCGTTCGTCACCAGCGTGTCGGGGCTGGCCGCCCACCTGTCAGCGTTCTTCGCGACGACGTCTTTGCGGATCGGCGCACCCGCAGGCATCGCCGCGAGCCAGATGAATGCTGGGTCGGGCTGGGCGAGCTGGACCTGGAAGGTGAAGTCGTCGACGGCCTTGAGGCCGAGAGTCGCGAGCGCCGTGTCGATGGTCGAGGCGTCGCGCTGCGGGTCCATGAGCGAAACGCGCTGTCCGTTCTGCACCGCGTCGGCGAACAGCGTCTCGTTCGGCGCGGCCAGGCGCGGGTCGATGAGCCGCTGCCACGCGTAGACGAAGTCCTGCGCTTTGACCGGCGTGCCGTCCCAGTACTTCGCGCTGGCGCGCAGGTGAAAGACGTACGCCGTGCCCGAGCCGTTCACCTCGAAGCTCGACGCAGCAGCCGGAACCACGCCGCTGAGGTCTGGATTCGCCTTCAGCAGCGGCTCGGAGATCGCGCGCTGGACCGCCGTCTCGTACGGGTACTGCTGTGTCTGGCCCGGGTCGAGCGATGACGGCTGGTCCTCGAGCATCAGCCGCAGCACCTGGTCCTTGGCCAGCTTGGGGCCGACGGTGATCCCGGACTGGCAGGCGCCGGCAGCCACGAGCACGAGCAGCAGGACTCCGACGGCGCGCCACAGCCTCGAGCCTGGAGTCACCAACTCATCATAAGAAACAGGGAAGGAGGCAACCCTGGCGGGCGGCCCCCTTGTGCACGTGAACCTGACTTTAACCCAAACCGGCCCGGGTGGAAAGCCAATTGCGCACCGTTGTATCCAACGGCGTGCATCGCGCGCCGGAATTTGGCTCCGTTGGCGCCACCGGGGTAAAAAAAGAAAGGGGGCCGCTGCTGCGCGGCCCCCCTTTGGTGCTGTGTCCCTAGACCGACAGCGTCTCCAGGTCGATCGGCTCCTCCTCGAGGATCCGCGCCGCCTGCTCGCGCTGCTTCTTGTAGTAGTCGAGCCCGGTCCCGGCCGGGATCAGCTTGCCGATGATCACGTTCTCCTTGAGGCCGCGCAGGCGGTCGACCTTGCCCGAGATCGCGGCCTCGGTCAGGACCCTGGTGGTCTCCTGGAAGGAAGCGGCCGACAGCCACGACGTCGTGTTCAGGGCCGCCTTGATCAGGCCGAGCAGCACGGTCTGCGCGGTGGCGGGCTCGCCGCCCTCCGCCAGCGCCCGCGCGTTGGCCTCCTCGTACTCCCACTGCGAGACGATCTCGCCCGGCAGCAGGCCGGTGTCGCCGGCCGAGTCGATGCGGACCTTCCGCATCATCTGCCGGACGATCACCTCGATGTGCTTGTCGTTGATGTCGACACCCTGCGACCGGTAGACCTTCTGCACCTCGTCCACGAGGAACGTCTGCACGGCCTCCTTGCCCAGGATGTGGAGCAGCTCCTGCGGAGAGATCGAGCCCTCCGTGATCTGCTGCCCCGCCTTGATCACGACCTTCTGGCCGTCGCGCCGGTCGAGCTCCGGCCGGATGCGGACCTGGTGCGGAATCGCGTACTCGCGAACCTCCTCGTCCACCGTCCGGACCGTGATCTCCTTGGCCGAGATGGTGACCTTGCCGGCGTGCCGCGTCCGGAGGCTGTTGCCCTTGGCGTCGCGGGCCACCTCCTGGCCTTCCATGACGTCGTCGCCGGACTTGACCAGCGCCTCCGTCTTCGCCTCGAGCGGGTACGAGACCTCGAACTCCTCCCGGGAGGTCACGCGCACCTTGCGGGCGCCTTCCTGCCGGATGATCTCGAGCTCGCCGTCGATCTCGGAGATGATGGCCTTGCCCTTGGGGATGCGAGCCTCAAACAGCTCCTCCACGCGGGGCAGACCCTGGGTGATGTCCACCCCGGCGACACCGCCGGTGTGGAAGGTGCGCATGGTCAGCTGGGTGCCGGGCTCCCCGATCGACTGCGCGGCGATGACACCCACCGCCTCGCCGATCTCGACCAGCTTGCCGGTCGCCAGGTTGCGGCCGTAGCAGGTGCGGCAGACGCCCTCGCGCGCCTCGCACACGAGGACAGAACGAATCTTGACGTTGACACCCGCCGCGATGATCTGCCGCGCGGCATCGTCGTTGATGGACTGGCCCGCCGGCACGACCACCTTGCCGTTCACCGAGATGTCCTCGGCCGTCACCCGGCCCGCGACCTTCTCGAAGATCGGATCGTTCTTGGCCCGCTCCGGTGTGATGTCCCGGATCCAGATCCCGTTGCTGGTGCCGCAGTCCTCCACGCGCACGATCACGTCCTGGGCGACGTCGACCAGGCGCCGGGTGAGATACCCGGAGTCGGCGGTGCGGAGCGCGGTGTCGGCGAGACCCTTGCGCGTGCCGTGGGTCGAGATGAAGTACTCGAGCACGGTCAGGCCTTCGGTGAAGTTGGCCTGGATCGGCAGGTCGATGATCCGCCCCGTCGGGTCGGCCATCAGGCCGCGCATCCCCGCGAGCTGGCGGATCTGCTGGATGTTGCCGCGGGCGCCCGAGCCCATCATCATCCAGATCGGGCTGAACTTGTCGAAGGCGATCTCGGTCTGGGCGCCCACGTCTTCGTAGGCCCGCTGCCACAGCTCGATCACCTTGCGGTAGCGCTCGTCCTCGGTCATGACGCCGCGCCGATACATCTTCTCGACGTCCGCCACTTCCTTCTCGGTCGCACGGATGATCTGCCACTTGGTGTCCGGGTGCGGGATGTCCATCGCGGAGACGGTGATCCCGGCCTGGGTCGCGTAGCGGAAGCCGAGCCGCTTGATGTCGTTGACCACGCTCGCCGTCGTGTCGCTGCCGTACAGGCGGTACAGCTCGGCGACCAGCACGCGCAGCAGCTTGCGGTCGTAGTGCGCGTTCTGGAACGGAAGGGGATCCATGGTCGGCTCCATCGGCGCCTTGCCGACGGGCAGAGGCTCGTTGAAGACGACGCGGCCGGGCGTGGTGACGATCAGCTGGTCGCCGATCTTGACCCGCACCCACTCCTGGAGCTTGACCACCTTGGCCTCGAGCGCCAGGACGGCCTCGTTCTCCGAGCTGAACGTCCGCAGCTTGCTCGCCTGGTCGTTGGCCGGCATCTCGCCGCGCGTGGCGGTCAGCCAGTAGCAGCCCAGCACGACGTCCTGCGTCGGCGCGACCACCGGGTGGCCGTCCGCCGCTGACAGGATGTTCTGCGACGACATCATCAGGTTCTTGGCCTCGGCGATGGCGCCGCTGAAGAGGGGCACGTGCACGGCCATCTGGTCGCCGTCGAAGTCGGCGTTGAAGGCGGCGCACACCAGCGGGTGGATCTGGATCGCCGAGCCTTCCACCAGCACCGGCATGAACGCCTGGATGCCCAGGCGGTGCAGGGTCGGGGCGCGGTTGAGCAGCACCGGGTGGTCGCGGATGACCTCGTCGAGGACGTCCCACACCTCGGTCCTGCTGCGCTCGACCATGCGCTTGGCAGACTTGATGTTCGTCGTGTAACCCTTGTTCACCAGCTCGCGCATGACGAACGGCTTGAAGAGCTCGAGCGCCATCTTCTTGGGCAGGCCGCACTCGTGCAGCTTCAGCTCGGGACCGACCACGATGACGGAGCGGCCCGAGTAGTCCACGCGCTTGCCGAGCAGGTTCTGGCGGAACCGGCCCTGCTTGCCCTTGAGCATGTCGGAGAGCGACTTCAGCTTGCGGTTGCCCGTGCCGGTGATGGCGCGGCCACGGCGGCCGTTGTCGATCAGCGCGTCGACCGCTTCCTGGAGCATCCGCTTCTCGTTGCGCACGATGATCTCGGGCGCGCCGAGCTCGAGGAGCCTCTTCAATCGGTTGTTGCGGTTGATCACCCGGCGGTACAGGTCGTTCAGGTCGGAGGTCGCGAACCGGCCGCCGTCGAGCTGGACCATCGGCCGCAGCTCGGGTGGGATGACCGGCAGCACCTCGAGCACCATCCACGTCGGGCTGGCGTTCGACTTGCGGAAGTCCTCCACGACCTTCAGGCGCTTGATCGCCTTCTGCTTGCGCTGGCCGCTGGAAGACTTCGACTCCTCGCGCAGCCGGTACATCTCGGACTGGAGGTCGATGCGGGAGAGCAGCTCGCGGACGGCCTCGGCGCCGATGCCGGCGCGGAACGCGCGGCCGAACCTTTCCTGGAAGTCGCGGTACTGGGTGTCGGTCAGGATCTGCTTGGCGTGCATCGCTTCGAGGTCCGTGCGGGTGGCCTCGATCTCCTGCTGCAGCGCCTCGAGCTGGCCCTGGATCGCCTCGCGCTCGGTCTTGGTCGCGGCGTCGATCGACGACTCGAGCGACTTCTTGTCCGTGTCGAGTCTCTCCTTGGCGCGCTTCTGCGCGGCCTTGGTGTTGGCCTCGAGCTTCTCGACCTTCTCCTGGACCTTGGTGAGCACGCTGCGCGACATCTCGCGCGACATGAGGTCGCCCTTCTCGATCACGGTCTCTTCGTCGCCGTCGAGACCGACCGTCATCGTGCGCCGCGACTTGGTGCCGATGCCGGCCTTGATGTGCTCGGTCGCCTTCTTGCCCTGTGTCGTCAGGTCGTCGACGGCCTCCTGCAGGTCCTCTTCGAGCTTGGCGACCTCGGCCTCGACCTCGCCCTTCAGCCTCTTGGTCTTGGCCTCGTGCTCCTGGCGGAGCTCACGCGCCTTCGCGTCGATGTCGGCGCGCAGGCGGATCGCCCGCTCGTCCTTGTCCATGTTGAGGACCGAGAGCATGTCCTGGCGGACTTCCTCGTGGACGTCGGTGACGATGTAGTTGGCGAAGTAGAGGATCTTCTCCAGGTTGCGCGGCGACATGTCGAGCAGGAGTCCCATGCGGCTCGGGATGCCCTTGAAGTACCAGACGTGGCTCACGGGCGAGGCGAGCTTGATGTGGCCCATGCGCTCCCTGCGCACCTTGGACCGCGTCACCTCGACGCCGCACTTGTCGCAGATGATGCCCTTGTAGCGGTAGCGCTTGTACTTTCCGCAGTGGCACTCCCAGTCCCGCGTGGGACCGAAGATGCGCTCGCAGAAAAGACCGTCGCGCTCGGGGCGCAGCGTGCGGTAGTTGATGGTCTCGGGTTTCGTGACCTCGCCGTGCGACCACGACATGATCGTGTCCGGCGATGCCAGCGAAAGCTTCAGCGCGTCAAAGTTCTCGAGTTTCAGCATTTATTCGGCGGAATCCTCCCCGAGTTCCTCTCTTTCAAGCGAGATTCCAAGGTCGAGCGGAATCTCCGGTATGTCCTCTTCTGACAGCACGATCTGGCGCTCGTCCTCGCTCAGGATCTCGACTCCGAGCGCGAGCCCCTCCAGCTCCTTGACCAGGACCCGGAACGACTCCGGGATGCCGGCTTCGAGCGTGTTGTCGCCCTTGACGATTGCCTCGTAGGCCTTGACCCGGCCCACGATGTCGTCCGACTTGACGGTCAGGATCTCCTGCAGGACGTGAGCGGCGCCGTACGCCTCGAGCGCCCACACCTCCATCTCTCCGAACCGCTGGCCGCCGAACTGCGCCTTGCCCCCGAGCGGCTGCTGGGTGACGAGGCTGTAGGGTCCGGTCGAGCGAGCGTGGATCTTGTCCTCGACCAGGTGGGCGAGCTTCAGCATGTAGATCATCCCAACCGTGACCGGCTCGTCAAACTCATCGCCGGTCCGGCCGTCACGCAGGCGAACCTTGCCGTCCGCCGGCAGGCCTGCCTTCTCGAGCTCACTGACGATGGTGGCCATCGGCGCACCGTCGAAGACGGGCGTGGCGACCTTGATGCCCAGGGTGTGCGCGACCCAACCCAGGTGCGTCTCGAGGACCTGGCCGAGGTTCATGCGGCTCGGCACGCCGAGCGGGTTCAAAACGATGTCGACCGGTGTGCCGTCCGGCAGGTAAGGCATGTCCTCCGACGGCATGATCCGGGCGACGACGCCCTTGTTGCCGTGGCGGCCTGCCATCTTGTCGCCGGCCGAGATCTTTCGCTTCTGAGCGATGTAGACCCGGACCATCTCGTTGATGCCTGGCCCGAGCTCGTCCTTGTTCTCGCGGGAGAAGACCTTGACGTCGACCACGATGCCGCGCTCGCCGTGAGGCACGCGCAGGCTCGAGTCGCGCACCTCGCGCGCCTTCTCGCCGAAGATCGCGCGGAGCAACCGCTCCTCGGCCGACAGCTCGGTCTCGCCCTTGGGCGTGATCTTGCCCACCAGGATGTCGCCCTGCTGGACCTCGGCCCCGATGTAGACGATGCCGCGCTCGTCGAGGTTGCGCAGCGCGTCGTCCGCCACGTTGGGGATGTCGCGCGTGATCTCCTCGGGGCCGAGCTTGGTCTCGCGAGCCTCGGACTCGTACTCCTCGATGTGGATCGAGGTGTACATGTCTTCCTTAACCACCCGGTCCGAAAGCAGGATCGCGTCCTCGAAGTTGTAGCCCTCCCACGGCATGAAGGCGACGAGCACGTTGCGACCGAGCGCCATCTCACCGTTGTCGATCGCGGGACCGTCAGCGAGGATGTCGCCCTTCTCCACCTTCTGTCCGGGCTTCACCACCGCGCGGTTGTTGAGGCATGTGCCCTGGTTGGACCGCGCGAACTTCTGCAGCGGGTAGTGCCTCTCGGGTCCGCCGCCGTCCGGCTTGACGACGATCTCGAAGACCGGCGTGGCGTGCACGTTTTTCATCTCTTTCGGGTGCGCGACGTCGACGACCGTCCCGGGGACGTCGGCGACGATCATCTCGCCCGAGTCCTTGGCGGCGTAGTACTCGACTCCGGTGCCGACCAGCGGCGCGTCGGTGACGAGCAAAGGCACCGCCTGGCGCTGCATGTTCGCGCCCATGAGGGCGCGGCCCGCGTCGTCGTGCTCGAGGAACGGGATCATGGCCGTGGCCACTGAGACGATCTGCTTCGGCGACACGTCCATGTACTGGATGTTCTGGATCTCTTCGATCTTGAAGTCGCCGCGGGCCCTGGCGGGCACGCGCGCGTCTACAAATGTGGCTTCCGGAGTGAGGGCGGCGTTCGCCTGGGCGATGCCGTACATGTCCTCCTCGTCAGCGGAGAGGAACTCGACCTCGGTGGAGACCCAGGGCACGATGTCGATCGAGGCGACCCGCGCCTTGATGAGCTTCTGGATCGACTTCTCGTCCAGCACCTCGTGCGCGGCCATCACCTCGCCCCCCTTGGGGTCGACGGCGGCGCGGCGCAGGGTGCGGCCTACGAGCTTCGGCACGACGGCCTCGTTCAGGGCGACGCGGTTGTACACGCGGCGGAACGGGGTCTCGATGAAGCCGAACTCGTTGACCTTGGCGTACGTCGCGAGGTTGCCGATCAGCCCGATGTTCGGACCTTCCGGCGTCTCGATCGGGCAGATCCGGCCGTAGTGGCTGTGGTGCACGTCGCGGACGTCGAACCCGGCCCGCTCGCGGGAAAGGCCGCCCGGGCCCAGCGCCGACAGGCGGCGCTTGTTCGTCAGCTCGGACAGCGGGTTGTGCTGGTCCATGAACTGCGACAGCTGGCTCGAGCCGAAGAACTCCTTGATCGCCGCGACGACCGGGCGCGCGTTGATCAGCGATGCCGACGTGACCGTGTGCGGGTCACTGATCGTCATGCGCTCCTTGATGATTCGCTCCATCCGGATGAGGCCCATGCGGAACTGGTTTTGCAGGAGCTCACCGACCGCGCGCACCCGGCGGTTGCCGAGGTGGTCGATGTCATCCGGGATCTGCTTCTCGCGAGGCGCGTTGTTGAGCTCGATCAGCTTGCGGATGAAGGCGATGAAGTCGCCCTTCTCGAGGATGCGCAGCTCGCGCTGGCGGACGCGCTCGAGGATGTCCTCCTCGTCGCGGCCCAGGCGCTTGTCGACCTTGTAGCGGCCGACGCGGCCGAGGTCGAAGCGGCGGGGATTGAAGAACAGCGACTGCAGGAGGTTGCGCGCGTTGTCCACGGACGGCGGGTCGCCGGGGCGGACGCGACGGTACAGCTCGAGCAGGGCATCCTCGGTCTTGGTCGTGGTGTCCTTCTCGACCGTTGATTCGATGTAGCGGTGCTCTGGGTTGTTGTCGACGTCCCCGAACAGCTGGGTAAGCTCCAGGGCCTTGAGCAGAACGGTGACGGGGACCTTCCGCTTGCGGTCGATCTTGACCGTCAGCAGGTCCTTGGCCGAAGTCTCGATCTCGAGCCACGCGCCGCGGTTGGGGATGAGCTTGGCCCCGAAGAGCTTGCGTCCGGTGTTGGGGTCTTCGGCCGCGGTGAAGTAGACGCCCGGCGAGCGCACCAGCTGCGACACGACGACACGCTCCGTGCCGTTCACGATGAACGTGCCCTCGTCGGTCATCATGGCGAAGTCGCCCATGTAGACCTCGGACTCCTTGATCTCCCCCGTCTCTTTGATCGTCAGGCGGGTCCGGATCCGGAGCGGCGCGGCGTAGGTCATGTCGCGGTTGCGGCACTCTTCGACGGAGAACTTCGGCTGGCCGAACTCGTAGTCGAGGAACTTCAGCTCGAAGTTCTTGCCGGTGTAGTCCGTGATCGGGTTGATTTCGTCGAACAGCTCACGCAGGCCCTCGGTCTTGAACCAGTGGAACGACTCGAGCTGGGTGGCGATCAGGTCCTTGAGCTCGACGAGGTTCGGGATTCGGCCATAGCTAAGACGCGCGGGGGCTCTCATCTCTGAGATCAATTCGGTACTCCTTCCAGGAAAAAGGGCGCGCTCAGCTAGAGGGCAGGGTGAGCGGCCGGGACGTGCACGAACGGCCAGTATACGAGAAAAACGCCCCGTGTGGGAACGTTTCATTGAGACCAGGCTTAGCGGGCACCTGGCCGAGGTTTCCGGCACTATACCACCCCCAGCCCGGAGTGTCCTCCCCATTCACTGGAGAGCTGTCCTCCCCATTCATGGGGAGGTGTCGGCGCAGCCGACGGAGGGGCTGGGGTTAGCCTTTGCTGGTGCCGGACTGGGCAACCCTCAGGGCCGAGTTCCCCCTTCTCGACCGCTACATCTACTTCAACGCCTGCTCGCTGGGGCCTCTTCCCCGCCGCGGCAAGGCCGCCCTGGCCAGGTACGCCCAGGACTGGGACGAGCAGGGCACGCCGGTCTGGTACTCGACCTGGCTCCCCCTCCTCGAGCGCTTCCGGGGCAAGGTCGCCGAGCTGCTCCGGGCCCCGGCCGGCTCGACGGCCATCGCCCCGTCGGTCTCGGTGGCGCTGACGACGCTGGCGACTGGCCTGCCGCTGCCGGCCGGCCGCAGCAAGGTGCTGATCGGGGAGCTGGACTTCCCGACCATCGGCCACCAGTGGCTGTCCCGGCCCGAGTTCGAGGTCGAGTTCGTGCCCAGCCGCGACGGCATGACCATCCCGCCCGAAGCCTTTGCGGAGCGGATCGACTCCCAGACCGCGCTGGTGGCAACGACCCATCTCTTCTACGCGACCGGCTACCTGCAGGACGTGCGGGCGATCGCAGACGCCGCGCACGCCGCGGGGGCGCTGTGCGTCATCGACGGCTACCAGACGTGCGGCTGCGTCCCGCTGGACGTCGAGGCGATGGGGTGCGACGCCTTCGTCGGCGGCTGCCTGAAGTGGCTGAGCGGCGGCCCGGGCAACGCATTTCTCTACGTCCGGCCCGACCTGGTCCCGCGCGTCCGGCCACAGGGCACAGGTTGGTTCGCTACCCGCGACCCCTTCTCATTCACCCTGCAGGAGCTCGTCTTCGCCGACGACGCGCGCCGGCTGGAAACGGGGACCTGGGCCATGGCCTGCCACTACGCCGGCCTGGCGGGGCTCGAGCTCATCCTCGAGGTCGGGGTCGCCAACATCCAGGAGAGGCTCCGCGACCTCACCGACCGCATCCTCGAGCGCTGCGACGCGGCCGGCGTCCGCACCTTCACGCCGCGCGAGCGCGAGAGCCGCTGCGGCATCGTGACGCTCGAGTCGGACCACCCCGAGGAGGTGGAGGCGATGCTCCACACGGAGGGCGTCATTGTCGACTCGCGCCCGGGTCGCGTCCGGCTGTCGCCTCACTGGTGCGTCACCGACGAGGAGCTGGATCGCGGCATGGACCTGGTCCTGGAAGCCGTTGGAAGACAGTCTTCCCCGCTTGCGGGGAAGTACCCGGCGAAGCCGGGGGATGGGGCTGTCGCAACGTAAGTGGCTCTCGGGCTGCCTGCAACGATCCGCGCCGGCCTCTTCGACCTGGACGGCGTCATCACCCAGACGGCCAGGGTCCACGCCCAGGCCTGGAAGCAGGTCTTCGACGAGTTCCTGAAAACACAGAACCAGCCCCCCTTCGACCCAGTTCAGGACTACGACCTCTACGTCGACGGCAAGCCCCGCGAAGACGGCGTCCGCTCCTTCCTCGCCTCGCGCGGCATCACCGTCCCGGACGAGACCGTCCACGACCTCGCCACCAGAAAAGACCAGCTCTTCCTCGACTTGATACACGCGCACGGCGTCCAGACCTACGACGGGTCGATCCGCTACCTCCGCGCCGCCAAGCAGGCGGGCCTCAAGCTGGCCGTGGTCTCCTCGAGCCGCCACACCAGCGAGGTCCTCGCCTCGACGCAGCTGAAAGACTTCTTCGACGCACAGGTCGACGGCATCGTCGCGGAGCGTGACCACCTCGAGGGCAAGCCCGCGCCGGACACGTACCTGAAAGCGGCAAGCATCCTCGACGCAGAACCAAAGGAGGCAGCCGTCTACGAGGACGCCCTCGCCGGAGTCCAGGCCGGCCGCGCGGGTGGTTTCGGCCGCGTGATCG
>WNFD01000458.1_pt1 | contig 40309 bp, 34 predicted proteins | sample 5400491 | NCBI WGS metagenome assembly WNFD01 (sample SAMN13153343, study PRJNA577476) | soil metagenome | isolation source: 120 cm saprolite under Douglas fir tree site 2 hole 2 replicate 2 | place: USA:California | collected 2015-04-18
ATGAGGAAGGCGGGCAGCTGACCGAGAAGGTCCGCCGCAAGCCGTTCTCGGTGGTCCTGTTCGACGAGATCGAGAAGGCCCACCCGGATATCTTCAACTCGCTGCTGCAGATCCTTGAGGACGGCCGGCTGACCGACGCGCAGGGCAGGCTGGTCGACTTCAAGAACACCGTGATTATCATGACGACCAACCTGGGTACCCGGGACATCTCGAAGGGCGTGTCCGTTGGCTTTGCCCGGCGGGGTGAGTCCAAGGGCTCGTACGACCGGATGAAGTCCAAGGTGCAGGAGGAGTTGAAGCAGCATTTCAGGCCCGAGTTCCTGAACCGCGTCGACGACACGATCGTCTTCCATCAGCTCACCCAGGAGGAGATCGTCACGATTGTCGACCTGATGATCGCCAAGGTGGACGAGCGGCTCAGGGATCGCGACATGGGTCTGGAACTCCGGCCCGCGGCCAAGAAACTGCTCTCCGAGCGTGGTTACGATCCGGTGCTCGGCGCGCGGCCTCTGCGGCGCACGATCCAGCGGTCGATCGAGGACAGCCTGTCGGAGAAGATCCTCTTCGGTGAGCTGAAGGCCGGCCAGATCGTCATGGTGGACGTGAAGGGCACCGGCGAGGAGGCGCAGTTCACGTTCAAGGGCGTGGCCAAGCCGGATGCCGTGCCCGACGCGCCGCCAGCCGAGATCGAAGCGGCGGTCGATACCAGGGCGGCCACACCACCGCAGGACCGGTCCGCCTAGTTCAACCGGGCTGTCTAGCTCAGCGGGACGCTTGTCAGAGTGACAGAGCCTGGCCGGGGATGATCTCCCCGGCCAGGCTCTTTTGGCGCTTGTCTGCTTTCTTCACGCCTGTCGTCTTTCGGAAGGCCGAATGTGCCGTTCTTTCACGCTTGCCCTCTTCTGGAAAGCCAAACGTGCCGTCTGGCCGGGGATCGATGAGCCCGTCCGCGACGAGGCTGTCGAGCGCCCTGGCCCGCTGCGCCGGATCCGGCCAGGCGGCGTCCAGCCGGGGTCCCGGCACCGGGCCGTGCGCCTCGCGCAGGACAGCGAGCAGACGTCCGCGGCACTGCCGGTCGGTGCCCTCGTAGGTCTGCGCGCGGCGCCGAGCGTCGCTGCGCGGGCTGCCTGCCAGCCGCCAGGCGCAGGACAGGGCGACCGGGCAACTGGGGCAGTCCGGCCGCGCGGCGGTACACACCAGGGCGCCTAGTTCCATGACCGCCACCGACCATCGTGCCGACCGGCCGGGCTGCGCCGGAAGCAATGACTCGGCCAGCCGTACTTCGGCTGCGGATGGGCTGGAAGGTGGCCGTTCCTGACCATGGAACAGGCGGGCGAGCACCCGCCGCACGTTGATGTCCAGCACTGCCTTCCGCTGCCCGAACGCGAAGCTCGCCACCGCGGCGGCCGTGTAGGCGCCGATGCCGGGCAGCGCGATCAGCGCATCCACCGACGTCGGAACCTCACCGCCATGGTGCTGCGTCAGGATCCGCGCCGTCGCATGCAGGCGAAGCGCGCGCCGTGGGTATCCCAGGCGTCCCCACGCTCGCACGGCATCCCCGGCCGGCGTGGCCGCCAGCGACGCTGGCGTGGGCCACCGGGAAAGCCACTCCTCGTACACCGGCAACACCCTCGCGACCGGTGTCTGCTGCAGCATGACCTCGCTGACCAGGATCGCCCAGGCCGTCGCGTCCGGGCGGCGCCACAGCAGGTCCCGCTGATGGGACGCGTACCAGTCCAGGATCGCGGTCACATTCCCGGTTGCCATGATGCCTGGATCCTCGCACGACTACGGGTGTCGGCAAGACCTGGGCAGCTGAGTTACGGATAGTAGCTGAAACTCGCGCCCGCAATGGGGTTCTGGTCGGACATGATGCTGTCGATATTCTCTTGACCTGGGAAAATGTTACACGGCATCGGCGGGTCGTCGAGTACTCTCCGTAACGGTCTTGCATACTCGTGGCATGGGCATGAACGCGCCTCGCGACCAGCAACGCGCGCCCCAGCCGGACATTTTCTGGCGGCGCAGGGTTGTCGCGCTTGCTCTGGGCATCGCGATTCTCGGACTGTTGGCATGGGCCGTGAGCGGGGTTGTCGGCGGGGGCGCGGCGACCGGTCAGACCGCGGACGTCGGCCCAGTGACGCCGAGCGGGGCCGCCCGCGCTGGCCCTCCCGCTACGGCCTCCGGCGGGCCCGCCACTGCGCAGGCCTCGGCCCAGGGAACGCCCTCGGCCCGGGCGCGCACCCCCGGGCCGACGCAATCGCCCGCGCCGACGCACAAGGCGGTCACGACCGCGCACAGCGGCAACTCCTGCCCGGCGGGCGACGTGGTGATCAGCCTGATGGCGGCCCAGGACAGCTATGGTGCGCAGGTCCTGCCGGAGTTCGAGGTCGCCATCGTCTCGACCGCCGCGCAGACGTGCACTGTCGATGTCGGCGCGAAGGGCGTGCAGTTGGTCATCAAGTCGGGGCCGGCCCGGGTCTGGGGCTCATCCGATTGCGCGGCGGACGTCGGCTCTCGGATCACCGAACTGGCGAGGGGTGTGCCGGCCGTGCTGCGCATCTCGTGGGACAGGAAAACGTCCGTGCCCGGCTGCCGGCTGGCCCGCGCCCCGGCGCTCCCCGGCACCTACACGGCCACCGCCTACGGCGGTCAGCTCAGCAGCAGCACCATGGTCTTCGTGCTCCGCGGCGCGGGAGTCGCGGTGCCCTGAGCACTGCCGGCGGACGCGCGGGCTCTCTTCCCGTTGACACCGACGACACCGATTCCGCACAGGGCTCGTCCCGGCGACACCGATTCCGCACAGGGCTCGTCCCGACGACACCGATTCCGCACAGGGCTCGTTACGGAGTTACCCGGTTGGGCGGAAGACGGCCCGGATGAAGAACTCGGCATGGCGGGCAGACATGTCACGCCCGGTCTGGCGCTGCGACGGCGTCGCGTCGGCGTGCAGCCACAGCAAGCGGGCCTGGGCGACCGGGCTGATCAGGGCGTACGCGAGATCCGCTGGCTCGCCCAGGTCAGCGTCGATGTGCCCGGCCGCGATCCATCGCTCGAAGAGCGCGGCCAGCCGGCCGAGCGTCTCCTCGATCGCGCCGACCAGCGCCGCGTCGTGGGTGAGGCCATCGTGGCTCATCAAGCTGATCAGCTGCCGGGCCTCGGGGGTATCCCAGGACTGGATTACCCGGGTGACGAGCATGCGGACGACGCCCGGAGGGTCGGCGTCCAGAACTCCCGGGCCGACCTCCCCCAGCACCGTCGCCGCGCTCTGGGGGCCAAGCTGGGCCAGCACGGCCTCGAAGATCGCCCGTTTGCTGTCGAAGTGCGCGTACAGCACGCTCTCGCTCAGCCCGACCTCGCGAGCGATCGCCCGGATCGAGGTGCCGGCGTAACCATTGCGAGCAAAGAGCTTGAGTGCCGCAGCCAACAGCCCTGCCTTGGTGTCACCGGCCTCGACCTTCGGCGGTCGCCCAGGGCGCCGCGTCGGGCCACTCGTCTCCGGCGGCGGCCCGGGCCGCCGGGCCTGGTCAGTCGTCGTCGGCGGATGCCTGGGCGGCCGGGCCTGGTCAGTCGTCTCCGGCAGTCGCCCGGCGCGCCGGGTCGGGCCACTCGTAGTCACCATCGTCTCTAGCTCACCGGGTCCGCTGTCGCGGTGAGCCCACCTCCCTGGCATCTATCTAAGCACTCGTTCTAATAACCCTTGAAACTAATCGATCGTTCGGTTATTTTATGAGTGAGGACTTAGTCCGGCCCAGCCAGCCGGGCACCGACAGTTGAAGGACACCATGCAGTTGGAGGACACCATGGCTGGCCCACCAGAGCTCACCGCCGCCACGACGGCGACCGGCAGCGCAGCGACCCAGCCCCGCAACCCGTGGCCGGTGCTCGTGATCATCCTCAGCGCCGTGTTCATGCAGCTGCTCGACACCACCATCACGATGGTTGCGGTGCCAACGATCCAGACCAGCCTGAAGGCCTCCTATGGCGAGGTTCAGCTGGTGGTGGCCCTGTACATGCTCGCCTTCGCCTGCGTGCTGGTCACTGGCGGGCGCCTCGGCGACACCTATGGCCGCAAGAAGATGTTCCTGTGGGGCATGGTCGGCTTCACCATCGCCTCCGCGGCCTGCGGCGCCGCACCGAACATCGTCACCCTCATCGCGGCCCGGGTGGTGCAGGGCATGAGCTCCGGGCTCATGTTCCCGCAGGTGCTCGGGATCATCCAGGTCATCTTCAGCAAGGCGCAGCGGACCAAGGCGATCACCTTCTACGGCGCCACCATCGGCCTGGCCACCATCCTCGGCCCGGTCACCGGGGGCGCCCTCATCGGCCTGAACCTCGGCGGCTCCGGCTGGCGGTCGATCTTCTACGTCAACGTGCCCATCGGCCTGGCCGCGCTGGCCCTCGGCCTCGCGATGATTCCCGAGTCCCGCGCGGAGAAGGCCAGCCGTATCGACGTCACGGGAGCGCTGCTGCTGGGCGCCGGCCTGTTCCTGCTGGTGCTGCCGATGGTCATCGGACGCGACAACGGCTGGCCGGCCTGGTCGTTCGCATGCATGGCGATCAGCCCGTTCGTGCTCGCTGCCTTCATCGCTTACGAGCGCGGCCGCACCCGGCGCGACGCGGGCCCGCTGATCGACACCAGCTTGTTCCGGCAGCGCCCCTTCACCGTCGGCCTGCTGGCCAGCCTGGTCTTCTTCACCGGCATCCCGTCCTTCTTCATGGTCCTGCTGATCACCCTGCAGGGCGGCCTGGGCTACAGCCCGGTCAAGGCCGGAGCGGTCACCCTCGGCTTCGCCCTCGCGCTGGCCATCGGCTCGGCCCGTTCGGCTGCGGCGGCCCGCCGGCTCGGCTCCCGCATCCTCGTGGCCGGCTGCCTCCTCATGCTGATCGGCGAGTCCTCGGTGATCGCGGTGATGTACTGGCAAGGCACCAGCCTGGCTGGCTGGCAGCTGCTGCTCCCGCTCTTCGTGGCCGGGATCGGCGGTGGCTTCTTCCTCGCCCCGGTCACCAACGTCGTCCTGGCCGGCATCCCGGCCAAGGACGCCGGTGCCGCGTCCGGGGCGCTCGCCACCGCCCAGCAGGTTGGCGCCGCCATCGGCATCGCCGCCGCCGGCGTGATCTTCTTCGGTCTCATCGGCCACAACGCCGGCGGCTCGTCCGCATCGGCTCTCCCGCGGCTACGCGCGGACCTCGCCGCGGCCGGGCTGCCCGCCCCGGCGCAGCAGCAAGTCGCAGCCCGGTTCCAGACCTGCTTCAACGACCGGGCACACGCCAAGGACCCCGCCAGCATCCCCGCGAGCTGCGCGGTCATCGCCCGGCAGATCGCCGCCAGCCCGGCCACGGCGCAGGTCAAGGCCAAGGTCGCGGCGGCTGTCCAGAACACCGCGGTCCCGGCTGCCCGGCGCTACGACCTGGAGCACTCCATGCGCACCACCCTCGACTGGCAGCTGGGAGTGTTCTTCCTCACCATGCTGCTCGTCGCCCGCCTGCCGAAGGTCAAGCTGGACGGCGACGCCCTCATGCCCGGCGGCGCCTGACCGTCAATTCACGGCCAGGACGCCCTGGTCCCGCTTCCGAACCGTCCGGGAGCGGGACTCGCTCGTCACTGCACCTCATCATCAGGAAGTTCCGCGGAGCTGCGTCAGACACGGCCGGGTCGTGCGTAAGAGACGCGACTCACACGTACCGTTCCAGGATTGACACTTCGGCCAGCCTGGACAGGCCCTCCCGCGCGTCACGCGCATGTGCCTCGCTGATGCCCCCCACTTCCTGAAGCTCATCGACGCTCGCGGCGAGGAGTTTCTGGAGGCCGCCGAAATGCCCGACCAGCTGCTCCACCACGGACTTCGGCAGCCGCGGGACCTTGGCGAGCAGGCGATACCCCTGAGGGGTGACCGCATCGTCCAGCACGTCGGATCCGCCGAGCCCGAGCACCTTCGCCACGGTCGCCACGTCCAGAAGCTCTTCGGAGGACAGGCCCGCAAGCTCGGCGAGCACGTCCGCCACCCGGCCCGGCAGGCGCCCGTCGGGTGAGGGCAGGTAGTCCTGGACTATGAGTTGCCGCTCGAAGTCGCGGCCGGCGACCAGTTCGTCAAGTTGCAGGGCGAGCAGCCTGCCGTCGGTCCCCAACTCCACCATGTAACCCTCGATCTCGCGCGCTATGCGCCGGACCATCTCCAGACGCTGGGCCACGGCGGTGACGTCGCGGACGGTCGCGAGATCCTCGATCTCAAGCGCGGTCAGCGCGCCGGAGACTTCGTCAAGGCGCAGCTTGTACCGTTCAAGGGTCGCCAGGGCCTGATTGGCCCGGGACAGGATCGCGGCCGGCTCCTCCAGCACATAACGAGTGCCGTCGAGGTACAGGCCGATGATCCGCATGGACTTGCTGACGGAGATGACCGGGCAGCCGGTCTGTCTGGCGACGCGTTCGGCGGTCCGGTGCCGGGTGCCTGCCTCATCCGTGGGCAGGGCCGGATCCGGCACCAGGTGCACGGCCGCCCGGACGATGTAGTTCGCCCCCGCGTCGACCACGATGGCGCCGTCCATCTTGGCCAGCTCACGCAGCCTGGTCGCAGAGAATCCGACCTTGAGCTCGAAGCCACCGGTGCAGACCTCGTCGACCACCGGGCCGTCGCCGAGCACGATCAGGGCACCGGTATTGCCGCGCAGTATCCGCTCCAGGCCGTCCCGCAGTGGGGTGCCCGGCGCGAGTGCGGCAAGGGCGGCCCAACGGCGTTCGTCTCGGCCCTTGTCGGTTGGCGACACGGAACCCCCGGAAGTTGCTGGTCACGGTCAGTGTATCCACGCGAGACGCGACGTGCCGGTCGCTCGGCCGGCTGGCTCCGGGTCGCTCGGCCGGCTGGCCCGGCTATCCGGGCTGACCTGGCCGCGTGGTTCCGCTGGCCGGGTGGTTCTGCTGGCCGGGTGGTTCCGCTGACCTGGCCGGGTGGTTCTGCTGGCCGGGTGGTTCTGCTGGCCGGGTGGTTCTGCTGATCCGGGTGGTTCCGCTGACCGGGCCTCTCGCTCTGCTATCCGGGCCATCAGCCGCCGAATGCAAGCGTGATGGCCTCCCGGATGGTCTCCACCTCCTTGACGTTGATAAGCGCAGGCTGGCCGTCTCCTCGCTCGGTGCGCGGCAGGCCGCCCGAGCCGGCGGGCACAATGGCCCGGCTGAATCCCATCCGCTCGGCCTCGGCCAGCCTTCGCTGGACCCCGCTGACCCGCCGTACCTCGCCGGCCAGGCCGACCTCTCCGATCGCGACCAGGCCGCCAGGCGCGCTGAGATTGGCTATCGCGCTGGACAGGGCCAGCGCGATAGCCAGGTCAACGGACGGCTCGGTCAGCCGCACCCCGCCGACGGTCGCCGCGTACACGTCCTGCTTGCCGATCTTGTGGTTGGCCCGCCGCTGTAGCACCGCGAGGACCATGCCGACCCTCGATGCGTCCAAGCCGGAGGTGACACGGCGCGGAACGTCCAGAACGGACTCGGCGACCAGGGTCTGCACCTCGGCCAGGAGGGGGCGTCGGCCCTCCAGGGTCACGGTCACGCATGTCCCGGGCACCGGGTCGCGTTGCTGCGACACGAACAGGCCACTTGGATCCGGCAAACCAATCAGGCCGTACTCGCCGAGGTCGAAGCAGCCGATCTCATCGGTCGGGCCGTAGCGGTTCTTGAGCGCCCGCACCATGCGGAGTTGGGCGTGCCGGTCGCCGTCGAAGTGCAAAACCACGTCCACCAGGTGCTCGAGGGCTCGCGGGCCGGCGATCGACCCGTCCTTGGTGACGTGCCCGACCAGGACCGTGCTGAGCGCCTGCTGCTTCGCCACCGCCATCAGGGCCGCGGTGACCTCCCGGATCTGAGTCACCCCGCCGGGGGTGCCGTCCACCCCGTCCGCGGTGATCGTCTGTACCGAGTCGATGATCAGCAGGTGCGGCCGGACCGCCGCCACGTGCGCGAGCACGGCGGAAAGCTCGGTTTCCGCCGCGAGGAAGAGGTTCTTGCCGGTCGCGCCCACCCGGTCGGCGCGCAGCTTCACCTGGGCCGCCGACTCCTCGCCGGTCACATACAGGACAGGCCCGGCCTCCGACGCCAGCGCCCCGGCCTCCAGGAGCAGCGTCGACTTGCCCACCCCTGGCTCACCGGCCAGCAGCACGACCGCGCCGGGCACCAGCCCGCCGCCCAGCACCCGGTCCAGTTCGTCCAGGCCCGTGGGTCGGGCGCCGGCGGCGCTGGCGTCCACCTCCGCTATGGGGAGCGCGGGGGAGCTGGGCTGAGCGGCACCGCCCAGCCGGCCGGCTCCCAGCGGCGAGCGGGCTGGGCCCCGGATCGCGGTCTCTTCGACCGTCCCCCAGGCCTGGCACTCACCGCACCGGCCCGACCATTTGGTCGTGCGCCAGCCGCACTCGGCGCAACGGTAGAGCAGGCCCGCGGATGACTTCACCATGGCTGGCACGGTATCGGCCGGGTCAGACACTCCACGGGGACACGTGGTGAGTGCTGCGGTTCACCGCGCCGCATAAGCTGATCGTGCGGCACCAGACCATAACGCGCGCCCGGAAGGAGACACGTTGAGCAATGCCGTCGTGACGCCCGGATGCCTGGTGGCCCTGTCCACCGCATCGGTCTTCCCGGATAGGACGCCAGACGCGTTCGAAGCGGCGGCGCGCCTCGGCTACGACGGCGTCGAGGTACTGGTCTCGGCCGACGCGGTCAGCCAGGACGTGGACGTGCTCCGCAGGCTCGTCGACTATCACGGCATTCCCGTCCTGGCCATACACGCTCCCAACCTGCTGATCACCCAGCGGGTCTGGGGCCGCGAGCCGTGGGGGAAGCTGGTCCGGGCCAAGCAGGTCGCTGAGGAGCTTGGCGCGCGGGTGGTCGTCGTGCATCCGCCCTTTCGCTGGCAGCGGGAGTACGCCAAGGACTTCGGGGCCGGGCTGGCGCGGATGGAGGAAGAGACCGATGTCGTCTTCGCCGTGGAGAACATGTACCCGCTGCGGGCCGGCGGCGCGGAGGTCGCGCCGTACGCGCCGCACTGGAACCCGGTGCCCTTGGACTACCCGCATGTGACCCTGGATCTCTCGCATACTGCGGTCTCCGGGTCCGACGCCCTGGCGATGGAAGAAGAGCTGGGCGGCAGGCTCGCGCACGTGCACATGGCCGACGGAACGGGAATCCCGTACCGGGATGAGCACCTGATCCCCGGCCACGGCACCCAGCCGTGCGCGGCGCTGCTCAGGAAGCTCGCATCGGACAGGTATACAGGTACGGTCGTGCTCGAGGTCAACACCCGCCGCGCCACGACCAGGGAAGCCCGGCAGGCGGACCTGGCCGAGTCGCTCGAATTCACCCGGAAGCACCTCGCCCAGGCGAATCCGGCCCAGGCGGGCGCGACCCAGGGCTCTGCCTCATCAGGCCGCCGTTAAGGCGTGTCCCCGTACCGTCCCGGCGGGGCTGCAGGCGCGACGCGCGCCTCAGCTCGCGCTGGCCGGTCCGCTGGACGAGGCCGTAGCCGAGCAGGCATCCTCCCCTCATGACCTCGAGCAGTCCTGCACATCCCTTGCGCGCCGCGCCCCGCCACGCCGCGACGCTTATCACGGTCGCGCCTACCGGCGCCGAGTCCGACAAGACAGCGGTCCCGGCGCTGCCCGTCACTCTTGACGAGCTGGTCGGCACCGCGAAAGAGTGCCGTGCGGCCGGGGCTGCGGTGATCCACGTGCACATCAGGGACGATCAGGCGCACCCAACGCTGGACCTGGCCCGGCTCAAGGACACCGTGCGTGCGCTGCGGGAGAACACCGACCTGATCGTGCAGTTGTCAACCGGGGGTGCGGTCACCGACAGTTTCGGCGACCGGCTGGCCGTGCTCGACGCGGCGCCTGACGCCTGCTCACTGACCTGCGGCACGGTCAATTTCGGTGACGAGGTGTTCGCGAACCCATGGCCGTTCATCCGTGACCTGTACGCCAGGACCCAGGAACTCGGGGTGGTGCCCGAATTCGAGATCTTCGACCTGGGCCACGCGGCGACGCTGCACCGGCTGCTCGCCGACCTCGGTGCCCCCCATGGCGGCCACGTGCACTGTGACCTGGTGATGGGGGTACCCGGGGGGATGCCAGGCGACGTGGCCACGCTGGCCGCCGCGGTGGCGGCGCTGCCCGAGGGGGCGACCTGGTCCGCCACCGGGGTTGGCCGGACGACGCTGCCTGTGCTGCTCGCCGCGCTTTCCGCCGGGGGGCATCTGCGCGTGGGCATGGAGGACACGACCTCTTTCGCACGGGGTCGCCCGGTCACCGGCAATGCCGAGCTTGTGGAACGCGCCGCCGCGCTGGCCGGGCTGGCCCAGCGCCCGCCGATGCTGCCCGACGAGGCTCGCGTCATGCTAGGAGTGAACGGCCGTCACTGAGAGCGCCATACTGGCCCGGGTGGTGGGTGACATCCGGGCGAGGATTCCGTTCTGAAGCATGGTTTCGTGTGCTTGCTGGCCCGCTTGCAATTGCAAGCGGAGGGTGATTCACTGTCAGCGTGAGCCCTGTGAGTGTGAGTTCGATCGGCGAATACATCCGCGAGCAGCGAGAGCAGGCAAAGATTTCGCTGCGCCAGCTGGCGACTGCGGCGGGTGTCTCCAACCCGTACCTCAGCCAGATCGAGCGGGGTTTGCGCAGGCCAAGCGCCGAGATATTGCAGCAGATCGCCAAGGGCCTGCGGATCTCCGCCGAGGCGCTCTACGTGCAGGCCGGGATCCTGGAGGACCGGCCGGCGGATTCGGGGGTGCGAGCAGCGGTGCTCGCCGAGCCGGGCCTCACCGAGCGGCAGAAGCAGGTGCTCCTGGAGATTTTCGACTCATTCCGCAAGGAGACGGCCGCGCGGACGGCCGCGGCGACCGACGTGGTGGCCGGCGCCACTGTGGACGTGGACGCCGCGGACGTGACAGCGGAGCGCCTGGCGGCCAGGGCCGGCCGCTGGCAGGCGCGCAGGCTGGTAGTGGGGGACGACGATGATGATGACGACGACCCCCTGGCAGGCGGAGGGCCGCTGGCCTCCGGCGACGATGCGTTCCATGGGCGGCGCGACAGCCCGAAGACCTGAGGCCCGCCGGTGACGGCAGGCCGGGAAAGGACGAACTGGCATGAATCGTGCCATTGACGTGAAGACTGTGAAGACCGAGATGCGCAAGCTGACCAGCCGCAAGCCGCTGCATGCGGCGGCGGGGGCGGGCGTGCTCGCTTCTGAGGCGCTGCGCGAGCTTCCCGGGCGGATCGCCCGGTGGCGGGAGGCTTCCGTGACGTCGCTGCCGAGCCGGGCGACCGAGGTCGTGACCATGGCGCGGGCCAAGGCGGCGCGCGGCTATGACCATCTGGCCGTCCGCGGGGAGCGCGTGCTGACCGGGAAGGCCGCCCAGGGCGGCAAGGGCGCCATGAACGGGAAGCGAAAGTAGGACGTGTCTCGCGTGCTCGCGTTACCGGCTGGCTGCCTCCGGTCCGGGCGGAAAATGGCGCTCGTTCCCAAGTTCCGCCCGGACCGGATAGCCTGAAACCGTGTTTGCGACAGCTGGGGCTTACACCCCGCTCTACTGGTTCTTCGAGGTGCTTGCCATCGGCGCGTTCGTCGCCGAGGTGTGGGCCTTCGTTGATGCGCTGCGCCGCCCGACCAAGGCATTCGTGGCGGCAGGTAAGCAGACCAAGCCGTTGTGGCTGATCATCCTCGGGGTGGCGACGGTGATCGGGCTGTACTTCAGCACCCTGGCCAACGGCGCGTCCGCGATCGGCATCCTGCCCATCGCGGCGTTCGTGGCTGCGGCGATCTATCTCACCGACGTCAGGCCCAAGGTCCGCGGATTCAACGGTGGCGGCACGAGTTCTGGCCCCTACGGCCCCTGGTGACCGACTTCTGCCGGGCCGCGGGCGTTCGGGCCCCGGCGCTCGCCGCGCTGCCTGCTTGAAAGCGTGCCTAATCCGCCTGCTTAAGGCGTCCCTAGTCCGCGATGCGGATGCGCAGGCGTCGGAATCCTTTGCCCTTGTTCTCGATCTTGACTACCTCGATCGTGCCGACCTGGCTGGTCGAAGCCACATGGGTGCCCCCGTCCGCCTGCTGATCCAGCCCCACGATGTCGATGATCCGGACATCGGGTACATCGGGCGGGATCAGGTTGGTCGCGGTACGGATGATGTCAGGGATCGCGAACGCCTCGTCACGGGGCAGCACCCGCACGTCGATGCGCCGGCCGGCGCCGACCTCCGCGTTGCAGGCCTCCTCGACAGTCTCCTTGAAGCCGGCCGGCACCTCCGGGAGATCGAAGTCCATCCGCGCGGTCAGTGGCTCCATGTTGCCGCCCGTGACCAGCGCGCCGAAGTCCCGGAACACGACCCCGCACAGCACGTGTAGTCCCGAGTGCGTCCGCATCAGGGCGGTCCGGCGTTCGTCCTCGATGGCGCCGCGAACGGCGATGCCCGCGGGCGGCAGCGGATCGGCTGGCTCCGGGATCAGGTAGAGGTCATCGGCCTTCCTGGCGCCGATGATCCGGGTCTGCACCCCGCCCCACAGCAGGACGCCGTGGTCGGGCGGCTGGCCGCCACCTCCCGGGTAGAACGCGGACTTGTCCAGCACGATCCCGTCGGGTTCCGCGGCCAGGACCACTGCGTCCCACTCACGCAGGGTCTGGTCGTCCAGTTCGAGCCGGTGCGTGCGCCATTGCATTTCGCTCACGCTGGCAGCCTACTGCCGGGCCCCCGGTCATAAGCCTCTGGTCAGACAGGGTGCGCGAGCAGCTCAGACGGGCAGGACGAGCAATGCGGCCGGAACGAGGACGAGCAGTGCCGCGGCGGCGCAGACCAGGGCGAGAGAGGGTGCCGAGAGCCCAGGCGCCGGCTCAAGCAGGCGCGCCACCCGGGCGGCTACCTCGCCGTCCTGCGTGCCGCCCGCGGCGAGGGCGCCGGTCGGTGCGGCATCCGGGCCGGACGCCCCGACCCGGATCAGGGCGGTGACAAGCTCCCGGGCGGGGCGCTGCTTGAGCGCGTGATCGTCGGCGAGCATCTCGACCAGCAAGGCGACCGCGGCATGCGCCCGGCGAGCCGAGGCGGACCGGGGGAAGGCCCGGCGCAGGGCGGTAAACGGCAGCAGCACAAGATCGTGTCGTTCCCGCAGGTGAGCCCGTTCATGCGCGAGCACCGCGGCGAGCTCGGCCTGATCGAGCAGGGCGAGCGCGCCAGCGCTGATCACGATCCGGGAACGCAGCCCGGGGACGCAGTACGCGGCCGCCGCCGGGTAGTCGATCACGAGTGCCCCCGGCACCTTGGGATCCCCGTGCGCCAGGAGGCTGAGCAGCATCCGCTGGCGCCGCCTGGCCCGCAGCACCGCTGCGGACGCGGCCAGCAGGACCCAGCAGAGCAAGAACAGCAGCCCGGTCCCCGCCGCCAGGCAGAGCAGCCGCAGCGCCGCGATGAGGTCCGGCGGCGCCGCGCCAGACGCTACGTCCCGGGCGGCACTGGCGGCCATTGCGAGGGCACCACCCGCCACGCCGAACCCCCCCGGAGCGGCGCCCAGCCCGGCCAGGGCGCCGACCGCGGCGAGGCCCCAGCCGAGGCCGAGTGCCTGCCACAGCAGGATGGCCGCGGCGGGGGACCGGCACGGCCAGCCCGCAGCCGCGAGCCCCGCGGCGGCAGGAATGATGCCGACCGCGAAGGACGCGAGAACCAGGACGGGCGATAGCACGCGGTGTCAGCTCCCGTGACCCTCTCCGCCCGCCTCCAGGGCCCGGCGCAGTACCCATGCCTCGGTGTCCGTCACCCGGCGCGCGAAACTGGCCAGGGCGGCCGACCTGTCGCCAGTCTGGTCGAGCGCGTTCAGCATAAGTTCCGTGACATACGCTTCCCGGCTCGCCGCCGCACGGTACAGCCAGGCGCGGCCGTCCCGCTCGCGCCGGGCGAACCCCTTCTTGGCCAGCCGGTCGAGGACCGTCATCACGGTAGTGTGGGCCAGGTCCCGGTCGGTCAGGCGGCCGCCTACCTGGCGGACGGTGAGCGGGGCCTGGCTCTCCCAGAGCACGTCCATAATCGCGCGTTCCAGATCGCCGAGTCGGTTCACGCCGTCACTCTACTAACGCCTACCACTGGCGAGTAAGACAGGAGGACACCGGTGTCCGGAGGATCGCCCCGCTTCCGCCCTGTCCTGGATCAGTTCGCCCCGTATCAGCCGGGCCGGCGAGTGTCCGGGCCGGGCGGCAGGTCCGTCAAGCTGTCGTCCAACGAATCCCCGTTCGGCCCGCTGCCGTCGGTGGCCAAGGCCATCGCCGAGGCCGTCCGCGACGTCAACCGGTACCCCGACAACGGCGCGGCCGGCCTGACCGAGGCGATCGCGCACCGCTTCGCCGTCCCGCAGGAGCACATCGCGGTCGGTTGTGGTTCGGTCGGCGTCACCCAGCAACTGCTGGAGGCGGTGGGCGAGCCGGGTGCTGAGGTGGTTTACGCGTGGCGGTCGTTCGAGGCCTACCCGACCCTGGTCGATCTGTCCGCGGCGACGTCGGTTCGCGTTCCGCTCCATAACGAAACGCATGACCTGAACGCAATGGCCCAGGCGATCACCCCGCGGACGCGGGTGGTCTTCGTGTGCAACCCCAACAACCCGACTGGAACCGTGGTCCACACAGCCGGGCTGACGGAGTTCGTGGACCAGGTTCCCGCTGACTGCCTGGTGGTGCTGGACGAGGCCTACGCGGAGTACGTGCGCGATCCGGACGTGCCGGACGGGATCGACCTCTACCGTGACCGGCCGAACGTGGCCGTGCTGCGTACCTTCTCGAAGGCGTACGGCCTGGCCGGATTGCGGGTCGGCTTCATGGTGGCGCACCCGGCCGTGGCCGGGGCGGTCCGCAAGACGATGCTGCCGTTTACGGTGAACGGCATTGCGCAGGCGGCGGCGGTCGCCTCGCTCGACGCCGAGGGCGAGTTGCTTGAGCGGGTCGCGGTGGTGGTCAAGGAGCGGGCCCGGGTCCGCGATGAACTGCTCGCCCAGGGCTGGACCGTGCCGCCGACCGAGGCCAACTTCGTCTGGCTGCGTCTCGCCGAGGACACCCTGGACTTCGCTATGGCCTGCGAGCGAGTCGGGGTCAGCGTGCGGCCCTTCGCCGCCGAGGGCGCCCGCGTCTCGATCGGTGACCACGACGAGAACGACACGTTCCTCGAAGTCGCGCACGCGTACCCGCGCCGCCACTGACGGAGCTCAGGAGCGCTCGCATGCCGTGCTTCAACGGGCGGCGCGGCGTTCCAGCTTCTCGGTGACCAGCCGGTAGAACTGGCGCGGCCGTCCCGGCTGCGGTGTCCGGCTCGGCGGCAGCGGCCACGCCAGCCCGTCCTCGACCAGGCTGTGCAGCAGTCGCCTGGCCGTCCGCGGCGTGACGCCGAGCAGGCGGCCCGCCGTCTCCGCGTCCACGACCAGCGCGCCTTCCGCCGCCGCCAGCTTGTCCGCTAGCCGGGCCAGCGTCTCCAGGCCACGTGGCCGGTTGGCGGGCGCTGCGGCGGCCGGATGGCGTGGCGCGGGCACCAGGGCGTGCCCCTCGCGGTCCAGCGCGAATCCGCGGGTGCCCGGTCCGGTATGTGAGCGGGACAGCGCCGCGTGCGCATGCGCCTCGGCGTCCTGAGCGGTCCGGCCCATGCCGACTCCCACTTCGACCGCGATGCCCAGTTCGCTGCGGGCGCGCTCGGTGAAGGGCGGCACGCGGAATCCGTCGGTGGCCGCGGCCAGCGATCCGCGGGTGGCGGTGATGAGGAAGCTGTGATCACCCAACGGGCTGACCGAAGCGTGCATCCGCTGCGCCTCCTGCACCAGGAACCTGTGCACGGTGAGCCGCAGTTCCTCCCGTGATGGGCGCGGCGCCGACCGGCGTGCCGTGTCGCGGAGCGTGGGCACCTCCACGACGGCCATCGCGAGCTGTGCCTCCTCCAGCCTGCGATGCGCGCCGAGCAGGGTCGCGGTGCGCAGCGCGGACCGGATCGCGCTGCCGGTGGGCCGCACGGTGAGCACCGGGATCCCGGCCGCCGACAGCCGCTGGGCGACCGAATCAAGGCAGGTGAACGCGGCCGAGATCTCTTCCCGGCGCCAGAGCCGCTCGTGGAAGGCGGCCAGGGTGGCCGCGCTCGCGGCATCCTCACGCACGTGCACGTTCGCGGTGGCGACGCCAAGCTCACCGAACGCGTCCTCGACGTCGATGCGGCTCAGCACGTCGACGCTGACCCGGCTGAGGTCATGACCGCCGTCCCTGGTGGCGCGCAGCAGGGCGGCGTACAGGGCGCTGCCGCTGAGCGGCACATAGGTCGCGGGACCGCGCAGGACCCCCGCCCGGCGCGCGTACTCGTAGGGCACCTGGTTGGCGAACAGGCAGGCGTCGACGGTCGTCCCGAGCCGGAGGACCTTGTCGGCGGCCTCCTGCTCGCTGCGGTACGCCGCGGCGATCAGCCGCCTGGCCAGCCCGGTCCCGCCTGCCGCCGGGCCCGGCCACAGGCCCGGGATGGCCTGCGCGGACCCTATGCCGTGCGTTCCCGCCGCGGCCGCGCCTGAGAGCATGACCCGCTCGACCAGGTCGTGCGGGCCGATGACGCCAATGGTGAGTTCGCCCGAGGGCTGTCGCTGGCTTGTCACCGCTGGTCACCCCGGAGACCGGCGCTCACGCCCGCAACGGGCACTAACTGCCCGCTGGCCGTGCGCGGTGACATTTCCTGAGCACTCACTGTCGGACCCTTACGCTGTGCGATTGCACGATCGTATATTTCGTAACTCACCTGGGAGGCACCAAAACGGAATCTATGTCACAGTTTCGGGCATTCATTCCCGATGAGCCCGCATCTGGCCCGTAAAACAGGCAGCCCTCAGCGCCGCAGGAACTCTGCGGCAGTCCGTGGCGGCCCGGGTGGTCAGCCGCTGGCCTCCACGGTGATGTCGGCGCCCAGGGTGGTGAGCCGCTCGGCGATGGTGGCGTGGCCCCGGTCGATCAGGTAGCCAGGCGCGACCACGGTCTCTCCCTCGGCGCAGAGCCCGGCCAGGATGAGTGCGATGCCGGTGCGCAGGTCGTGGGCCACGACCTTGGTCCCCTTGAGGTTGGACGGGCCGTGCACGATGACCACGTTGCCGCCGTCCACCTCGACCTTCGCGCCGAGCTTGTTGAGCTCACCGACGAGCGTGTAACGACCGTCGTAGATGGTTTCCCGGATATAGCTCGTGCCATCGGCCAGGCAGCTCAGCGCCATGATCGGCGATTGCAGGTCGGTGGCGAACCCGGGGTAGGGACTGGTGATCACGTTGATCGGCCGCAGCGTACGCTCCCGCCGGACCTGCAGCACAGCGCCGGCCGTCGAGAACTCCACGCCCATCTGCTCCAGCTTCCAGCGGACGACGCCGAAATGCTCCAGGGTGGCGCCCACCAGGCTCAGCTCGCCGCCGGTGATCGCGGCCGCCATGGCGAAGACACCCGCATCGATCCGGTCGGGCATCACCGTGTGCTCGGTCGCGGTCAGCTCGCTGACTCCGTGCACCGTGACGAACCCGGTGCCACCGCCCCTGATATCGGCGCCCATCTTGGTGAGGAAGGCGATGACATCAAGCACCTCGGGCTCGAGTGCCGTGTTGTCGATCACCGTGGTTCCTGGCGCCAGGGACGCCGCCATGATCAGGTTCTCGGTGCCGGTGTGGGACGGGGTGTCCAGGTAGAGGTGGGCGCCGCGGAGCCGGCCAGCCTTGATGTGGATCCGGTCCTCGCCTTCCTCCACCGTCGCGCCCAGGCGGGCGAAGCCCCGGTAATGGAAGTCGAGGTTGCGGCTGCCCAGATTGCATCCGCCGATGCCTTCGATGACCGCCTCGCCCAGCCGGTGCAGCAGCGCGGGCACGAACAGCACAGAGCCGCGGAACCTGCGCGCGATCTCGGCCGGCAGCACCGGGCTGGTCAGCCGGGAGGCGTCCACCACGAGGGTCCGTTCGATTTCATGGAACTTGACCACCGCGCCGACCGCCTGGGCCAGCTCCACCGCCCTGCGCACGTCCTCGATCGGCGGGACGTTCCGCAGCACCGTCCGCCCCTTGGCGGTCAGCAGGGACGCCGCGATCATTTTGAGCGCGGCGTTCTTGGCCCCCTGCACGAAGACCGTGCCCTGCAACGGGATGCCGCCTCGCACGCGGTAGCAGGTTTCCGGGCCGATGGTCATAGAGCTCAAGCTCCTGTCCCTCCGATACGCGACGCCTGGCCCGCGGCCGGGCGTCGCACTGGGTTAGCCAGCGGCAGCCTGCCTGGCAAGCGGGAAGCCTGGTGCATACCGGGTCCAGTATTCCACCGGCCGACGCGAGATCCGCTGGCTGCCTGGATGCCCGGCGTGCTCGCCGCACGCGGCTGGCCGCGCGGTGTTGTCTCCTGGGCTGTCACGGAGTTCACTCCCATCGTCGTCCGGTGATGCGCTCATAGGCCTCGATGTACGACGCGCGGGTCCGCTCGACCACACGGCCGGGCAGCGGCGGCGGATCGGTGTCCCGTCGTTGCCAGCCGGCCTCCGGTGAGTCTAGCCAGTCGCGGACGATCTGCTTGTCGAACGAGCGCTGTGGCCGGCCCGGCCGCCATTGGCCGGCCGGCCAGAACCTGGACGAGTCCGGTGTCAGCACCTCGTCAGCGAGCAGGAGCCTGCCCTCGGGATCGAAGCCGAGCTCAATCTTCGTGTCGGCCACGAGCAGGCCTGCCTGCCGGGAGATGGCGGCGCCGCGCCGGTACACCTCCAGGGTGATGCGCTCCAACTGGCCGGCGAGGTCGGCGCCGACTGTGGCGGCGACGGTGGCAATTGATATGTTTTCGTCATGTTCACCCCGCGGTGCCTTGGTCGCGGGGGTGAAGACCGGCTCGGGTAGCTTGGACGCTTCGACCAGCCCGGCAGGCAGTGCGACTCCGCAGACCGCGCCGCTGCGCCGGTACTCGGCTACGGCTGACCCGGTCAGGTAGCCGCGGGCGACGCACTCCACCGGAACCATCGCCAGCTTCCGGCAGGCCATCGCGCGGCCGGCGAACTCGGCCGGGATGTCGGCGGCCACGAGGTGGTTGGGCACCGCGTCGGCGAGCTGATCGAACCACCACCGCGAGAGCTGGGTTAGGATCTTGCCCTTGTCCGGTATCGGCGTGGCCAGCACGTGGTCGTAGGCGGAGACCCGGTCGGTGGCGACGAGCAGGAGCAGTCCCTCGTCGGTCTCGTAGACCTCGCGGACCTTGCCGGAATAGACATGTTTCACGCTGTGTTCCACGCGGGCCGTTTCTGCCCGGTCGCCGCCGTGGACGCGCCACGCCTCATGACAGGCGCTCCAGCCGGTCGAACACCGGCCCGAGCCGCTCCACGTAGCGCCGGGGCCGGCACGCCTCGTCCAGCCGGGCCTCATCGAGTTCCTGGCCACGCGCGGCGGCTTCAGCGCGGAGTGTCTCGCGCAGCGGCGTCCCGTTCTCCCAGGTGGCCATGGCGGCCGCCTGGACCAGCGCGTAGGCGTCCTCCCGGGACATCCCGGCGGCCACCAGGTCGAGCAGGATGCTGGAGGTGTAGATCAGGCCGCCAGTGGACTCCAGGTTGGCCAGCATCCGGGCCTCGTCCACGACCAGGCCCTCGATCACGCCGGTGGTCAGGTGCAGCAGGTAGTCCGTGGCGATGGCGGCGTCAGGCAACGCGATCCGCTCCACGCTGGAATGCGAGATGTCCCGTTCGTGCCAGAGCGCCATCCCCTCCATGACCGGCGTCACGTAGCCCCGGACCACCCGGGCCACGCCGCAGATCCGCTCGGAGCGGATCGGGTTCTTCTTGTGCGGCATCGCCGACGAGCCTTTCTGGCCCGCGGAGAACGGCTCGGCGAGCTCGGCGACCTCGGTCCGCTGGCCGTGCCTGACTTCCAGCGCGATCGCCTCGCACGCCGTGGCCAGCAGGGCCAGCACGGACACCCACTCGGCGATGCCATCGCGGAACACGACCTGGGTGGCCACGTCCGCCGGGCGGAGCCCGAGTTCAGCCATGACCGTGGCCTCGATAGCGGGGTCGATGTTGGAGTAGGTGCCGACCGGCCCGGACAGCTTCCCGACCGCGACCGAGTCACGCGCCCGGTGCAGCCGGTCCCGGCAGCGCGCCATTGCGAACGCGAAGTCAGCGACCCGGTGCCCCCAGATGTCGGGTTCGGCATGAATTCCGTGCGTTCGGCCCACCCGCAGTGTGCCGGAGTGCGCGAGAGCATGCTCGCGCAGCGCCCCGACCAGGCGGGAAGCCTTGGCCAGGAGCAGATCGCTGGCCTCGGTCAGCTGCATGGCCAGAGCCGTGTCGAGCAGGTCCGAGGAGGTCATCCCGTAGTGCACCCAGGCTGCCGCGGACCGGGGCGTCGTGTTGTCCGCCCACGCGGTGAGGAACGCGATCACGTCGTGCCCGGTGACGGCCTCTATCGCCGCGACCGCCTCGGGGGTGGGCGGGGGCGCAGAACGCACCGCAGACACGGACTCGACCGGCACCGTCCCGGCCTTGGCGTGCGCCTCAAGGACCAGGGTCTCCACCTGGCACCACAACTCGTACTTGTGGGCCTCGCTCCAGACCCGGCCCATCTCCGGCAGCGTGTAGCGGTCGATCACGTCCTCTATCCTCTCTCGGGCCGGTGCCCGCCCGCGTCCAGGCGCCCGCCCGCGTCCCCGCGCCAGCCCGCCTCCCTGCGCCGCTCCACCGCCAGCATCGCCACCAGCCCGGCGAGGAGCACGGCCAGCTGCGCCTCGATGGCGACCGCCGCCCCGAGCGCGGTGGTCGCGAGGGCGAACACAGCCGTGCCGAAGCGAGGCCAGACGGGCCCAATGCCCCGTGCGTCAAACCCCAGTACCCGGCGGAACATCGCGTGCCCGGCCAGGAACAGCGCCGTGCCCCCGCCCACCGCGAGCGCCTGGCCGACTGGGTGCGGCTGTGCCGCGTTCCCGATGGTCAGCGTCACCCCGGCGGCCAGCACCACGATCCCGAGCAGCATCGGGATGTGCGCGTAGAAATACGCGGCCAGGGCGAGCCCGGGCCGCCGCTCCCGGCTCGCGTCGGTCATGGCCCGCTCGGCGCGCTCGTCGTCGCCTCCGCCGAAGTAAATCCACCATAGCGCGGCGGACAGCGCCAGCCCGAGCACCGCGGAGGTCACCACCTGGGCATTCACGGCCAGCCGGGAGGCGCCGATGCCGACGGCCGCGACCGACTCGCCGAGTGCGACGATGACGAGCGCCCCGTGCCGTTCCACGAAGTGCGCGGGCTGGATCTCAAACCGGCCGGCCACCCGCACGATCAGCGGTGAAAGAACCTGGATGGCGAGCGCAGCCACCCACAGCGCGTAAGCTGCGGCGCCGCCAAAGACGCCCGCGAGGATGACGCACCCGGCCGAGGCGAGGTTGAACGGCGCGACTCGGGCGATGTTCTGGTTGACCCGGTAGTACAAGGTCGCGTGCACCAGCACGACGACCAGGTAGCCGAGTCCCAGCACGAGCCCGGCGCGGCTGAACCCGGCGTGGCTGAAACCACGCGGGAGGGCCAGCCCCACGACAAGGAACCCGGCCATCCCGACCAGGAGCAGGAGTCGCTCCACGGTCCGGTCCGGGGTTCGGGTGTTGGTCAGCCACGCGTATCCCCCGTACATCCACCACAGCACGCCGAAGATCAGCAGCACCTGCGTTACCCCGGCCGGCGAGAGGTGGTCCGCGAGCAGCGCGGTGAGCTGGGTCAAGGTGAACGCGAAGACCAGGTCGAAGAACAGCTCCAGGGTGCTGACCCGCAGCGGCGCACCCGGCTCGCCGGGACCCGGTCCGGTGCGGTCCGGCCCGGTGGGGCCCGGTCGGCCGGGATGCTGACCGGTGGGATCCGGCGGGGACGGGGAAGGCACGGGCTCAGATAGCCGCTGCGGCCGCCTCCGCGGCGATGTCGCCGCGGTACCAAGCACCCCGCATCTCGATCCGGCCCGCGGCCTGGTAGGCCGTGGCCCGCGCGGAGTCCAGGTCCGGGCCGGTGCCCACAATGTTCAGGACGCGGCCACCGGATGAGACAAGGCGACCCGCCCGGTCGACCGCGGTGCCCGCGTGCAGGACATAAGCACCTGGAATACGTTCGGCTTCGTCTGTTCCTTCGATGCGGTCACCCGACGCCGGACGGCCCGGATACCCTTCCGCGGCGACGACTACGGTGACTGCCGCTCCTGGAGCCCAGGTGAGCGGCCCGGCCCCGGCCAGCGAGCCGGCCGCGGCCGCGGCCAGCAGCCCCGCGATGGGCGTGACCAGCCGGTCCAGCACGACCTGGGTCTCAGGGTCGCCGAACCGAGCGTTGAACTCCACTACCCGCAGGCCGGCTCCGGTCAGGCTGAGCCCGGCGTACAGCAGCCCGCGGTAAGGGGTGCCGCGGCGGCGCAGGTCGTCGATCGCGGGCTGGATGACCGTGCCGAGCACCTCCTCGGCGAGTCCAGGTGGCGCCCAGGGGAGCGGCGCGTACGCGCCCATGCCCCCGGTGTTCGGGCCGCGGTCCCCGTCCTGGGCGCGCTTGAAGTCCTGCGCGGCCAGCAACGGCACCGCGGTCACGCCGTCGGCCAGCGCGAACAGCGAGACCTCCGGGCCGTCCAGGAATTCCTCGATGACGACCGTGCCGCAGTCCCGCGCGTGGGCCCGGGCGATGGCCAGGTCCCCGGTCACCACCACGCCTTTGCCCCCGGCGAGCCCGTCCGCCTTCACCACGTACGGGGGGCCGAACCGGTCGAGCGCGGCGTCCACCTCCGCGCTGGTCACGCAGGTGCGCGCGGCGGCGGTCGGGATCCCCGCCGACTCCATCACCTGCTTGGCGAATGACTTGGACCCTTCGATCATGGCGGCCTGGCGGCCCGGCCCGAAGCAGTCGAAGCCGGCCGCGCGGACCGCATCGGCCACCCCGGCGACCAGCGGGGCCTCGGGGCCGATCACCACCAGGTCGGCCGCGGTTGTGCGGGCCAGTCCGGTCACGCTCTCGGCGTCGGTGATGTCCGCCTCGTGGACCGCCGCGAGCGCCGCGATGCCGGGGTTGCCCGCCGCGACATGCAGATCCGTGACGTCAGGATCGGCGCAGAGCGCCCGCGCCAGGGCGTGCTCGCGGCCACCGGAGCCAAGGAGGAGGACTCGCACGGCGCGAGCCTACCCGTGATCACCGGCCTGCTTGCGGCTGCGCGCCACGCGGCGAGTCAGATGAGCGGGAGTCAGATGAGCGGGAGTCAGATGAGCGGGCGGAGCTGGAGGGTCTGGTCGCGGCGCGGGCCGGTGCCGATCGCGGACACCGGCGCGCCGATCATGTCCTCGATCGCTTTGACGTAGCCCCTGGCATGGCGTGGAAGATCGGCGAACTCCCTGGCTTCCGTCAGGTTCTCCCACCAGCCGTCCAGGTACTCGTACACGGGCGTGGCATGGTGGAACTCGGTCTGTGTCATGGGGATCTCGGTATGCCTGGTCCCGTCCACGTCGTAGGCCACGCAGATGGGCACCTTGTCCAGGCCGGACAGCACGTCGAGCTTGGTCAGGAAGTAGTCGGTGATGCCGTTGACCCGGGTCGCATACCTGGCAATGACCGCGTCGAACCAGCCGGTGCGGCGCTCCCGGCCGGTGGTAACGCCGTACTCGCCGCCCGTCTTGCGGAGCCATTCGCCCTGCTCGTTACGGAGTTCGGTGGGGAAAGGCCCCGCGCCTACCCGGGTCGTGTAGGCCTTCAGGATGCCGATCACCTTGGTTACCCGGGTGGGCCCGATGCCAGAGCCCGCGCAGGCACCCCCCGCGGTCGGTGAGGACGAGGTCACGAACGGGTAGGTGCCGTGGTCGACGTCGAGCAGGGTCGCCTGACCGCCTTCGAGCAGGACGGTCTGGCCGTTATCGAGTGCCTGGTTGAGGATCAGCCCGGTGTCCGCCACGTAGCGCCGGATCCGCTCGCCGTAGCCCAGGTACTCTTGCGCGACGGCGCCGGAATCGATGCCGCGCCGGTTGTAGACCTTGGTGAGCACCTGGTTCTTCTCGCGGAGCACGAGATCCAGCTTCTGGTTCAGGATGCCCGGGTCGAGCAGATCCTGGACGCGGATGCCGGTGCGCGCCACCTTGTCGGCGTAGGTGGGCCCGATGCCACGCCCGGTCGTCCCGATCCGCGCGCTGCCGAGATAGCGTTCCGTCACCTTGTCGAGCGCTCGGTGGTGGGGCATGATCAAGTGCGCGTTCGCGGAGATGAGCAGCCGGTCGCAGGACACGTCGCGCTGTTGCAAGCCCTCGATCTCGGCGAACAGGAACTCAGGGTCGATCACCACGCCGTTGCCGATCACAGGTGTGACGGCGGGTGAGAGCACGCCGGACGGGAGCAGGTGCAGCGCGTAACTCTCGTTGCCGATGACCACCGTATGCCCGGCGTTGTTGCCGCCCTGGTACCTGACGACGTAGTCGACGCGGTCCCCGAGCAGGTCGGTCGCCTTGCCCTTGCCTTCGTCGCCCCACTGTGCGCCTACCAGCACAACGGCCGGCATCTGACCAGCCCCTTCCAGGCGTCGCCCGCGCGCGGAGTCCCGAGGCTACCGGACGGGTGTCACCCGCCGTGCAGCCAGGAGCGCTCCGGCTGCCGTCCCGTCACGTCCAGTCCAGGGCGCCCTACCTGCGGCGCTGCGATCCGGCCCCGTCCGGCCCCGGTCTGGTCCCCGTCCCGCCGTGCAGTCAGGAGCGCTCCAGCTGCGCCGCCGCGGTAGCGCTGCTGTCGCGCAGGAACGTGGCGCAGCGTATGGCCTCGTCCTCTTCGCCGATCGCGGCGGCGGCCCGGCCCAGCGCGTGCAGCGATCGCAGGAAACCCTGGTTGGGCTCGTGCTCCCAGGGGATCGGGCCGTGCCCCTTCCAGCCCGCCCTGCGCAGCTGGTCGAGGCCGCGATGGTAGCCGGTGCGCGCGAACGCGTAGGAGGTGACCGCCTCGCCCTTCTCCATCGCCAGGTCCGCCAGGGCTCCCCAGGCGGCCAGGAAGGCCGGGTGCTCGGCGGCGACGTCGTACGGGTCTGTCCCTGCGGCGAGCTGCGCCGCCGCTTCCTCGTCCTCGGGCAGGTAGGTGGCCGGCGGCCCGGAGAACAGGTTCTGATGGTCCATAGGGTCCATCCTGCCCTCAGTCGGCGGCTGGCTGAGCCGGTCTTAGCTCATGCGCTTGCCTGCGCACATGAGGTCCTCGCAGGCCTGCACGACGCGGGCGGCCATGGACGCCTCCCCGGCCTTGCCGTAGGCGCGAGGGTCGTACGCCTTCTTGTCACCGACCTCGCCGTCGATTTTGAGCACCCCGTCGTAGTGGGTGAACATGTGGCCCGCGATTGGCCGGGTGAACGCGTACTGGGCGTCGGTGTCCACGTTCATCTTGATCACGCCGTAGGAGATCGCCTCGCGGATGTCTTCCAGGGATGACCCGGAGCCGCCGTGGAATACCAGGTCGAACGGCCTTTCATGACCGAACTTCGCGCCGACCGCCTCCTGGATGTCCTTCAGGATGGAGGGGCGCAGCGTGACATGGCCTGGTTTGTAGACGCCATGCACATTCCCGAACGTCGCGGCCAGGATGTAACGTCCACGCTCACCGAGGCCCAGCGCTTCGGCGGTGGCGAGAGCGTCTTCCGGCGTGCTGTAGAGCTTCTCGTTGATCTCGCCGACGACGCCGTCCTCCTCACCGCCGACCACGCCGATTTCGAGTTCCATGACCGTGTGCGCCTTGGCGCACTCGTCAAGCAGTTCCGACGCGATCGCGAGATTCTCGGCCAGGGGTACCGCCGAGCCGTCCCACATGTGCGACTGGAACAGCGGCTCCTCACCGCGGGCCACCCGCTCCTGGGACAGCTTGACCAGCGGCCGCATGAAGCCGTCCAGTTTGTCCTTGGGGCAATGGTCGGTATGCAGGGCGATATTGACCGGATACTTCACCGCCACCGCACGAGCGAAGTGGGCCAGTGCGATCGACCCGGTGACCATGTCCTTGACCGCGGAACCCGAAAGGTAGTCGGCGCCCCCGGTGGACACCTGCACCATGCCGTCGCTCTCCGCGTCAGCGAATCCGCGCAGCGCCGCGTTCAGCGTCTGGCTCGACGTCACGTTGATCGCCGGGTAGGCGAAGCCATGCTCCTTCGCCCGGTCGAGCATCTGTGCGTAGACCTCTGGGGTCGCGATAGGCATAGCGTTCGGCTCCCTGTCTCGTGCTTGGTTCTAGTATCCCGGAGGCACGCGTCCGTCGGCCACCCGAGGGTCAATCCGCCGGGCACCCGAGGGTCAATCCGCCGGGCACCCGAGGGGTCAATCCGCCGGGCACCCGAGGGCCCGGAGCGGCCCGTTCGGCCCGCTGACCCAGCCCGGTCGGGCGCTCGCGGTGTTGGAAGATGGTGGTAAAGGGTCTCCTAAGCTCAGCGGATGTGGTCCGGTACACACCTCCGCATGCTGTACAACAGGGATCTATGGAGAGCTTTCTCAGTGAGGCGGGCCTTGCCGCGGTCTTCCTGTTCGGGTTCCTGGAGGCATGCTGCGTCCCAATTCCCTCCGAGATCACATTCGGATTCGCGGGCGTGCTGGCCTACCAGGGCCATCTGAACATCGTCGCCGTGATCATCGTCGGCACGATCGCCGAGCTGATCGGCTCCTTTGTGGCCTACACAGTCGGCCGGGTGGGAGAGCGGCCCCTGGTCGACAGATTCGGCCGTTACCTGCTCATTACGAGTGCGGACATCGACCGCGCCGAACGCTTCTTCGCCAGCCGCGGCGCATGGGCGCTTCCCGTGGGGCGGGCTCTGCCGGTGGTACGGACGTTCGTGTCAATCGTCGCGGGATTCATCAAGATACCGCCGGTCCTGTTCGGGGTCCTGAGCCTGATCGGCACGGCGGTGTGGGTGACCGCGATTTCCCTCATCGGCTACGGCGTCGGCAGCGCATGGCAAAGCGTGGCGCACGGCATCGCTCTCGCCGGATACGTGATCGCCGCCGTCGTGCTAGTCGCTATCGTCGGCTTCATCGCCTACCGGCTGCGCGAGGTCCGCAAGGAGGCGGCGGAGCGGCTGGAGCCGGTAAGCCAAGGCGAGGATCAGCCCAGGCCCAGGTCGCCCATGTCGTAGGCGGCGCGGAAGGGCAGTCCTCGCTCGGCCACCCGCGGCCGGGCGCCGCGCTCCACGATGACGGCCACCCCCACGACGTTCGCGCCTGCCTCGCGCAGGGCGTCCACCGCCGTGAGAACCGAGTTGCCCGTGGTGGAGGTGTCCTCCACGGCAAGCACACGGCGGCCCGCGACATCGGGTCCTTCGATCCTGCGCTGCAGGCCGTGGGCCTTTCCCTCCTTGCGCACCACGAAGGCGTCCAGAGTCCTGCCCGCCGCATGGGCGGCGTGCATCATCGCGGTCGCTACCGGATCGGCGCCCAGGGTCAGGCCGCCGACGGCGTCATAATCCAGGTCGGCGGTAGCGTCCAGCATGACCCGGCCGGCCAGCGGCGCCCCGCGACCATCGAGCAGTACCCTCCGCAGGTCGATGTACCAGGTGGCCCGCTGGCCGGAGGCCAGGACGAAGTCGCCGTGCACGACGGCCTTTTCCTTGATCACCCGGAGCAGATCATCGCGGTCGGTCACGATTGGCGAGCCTACCCACGGTCTGCACGGGTCAGCGTCACGGGTCAGCGTCACGGGTCAGATTCGCGGGTCAGATTCGCGGGTCAGCTTCGCGGGGCCGCTTCAAAGGCCAGCTTGACGGGTCAGCTTCGCAGGTCAGCTACACGGGGCCGCTTCAAAGGCCAGCTTCGCGGGTCAGCTTCGCGGGTCAGCTTCACAGGCCAGCTTCACGGGTCAGCTTCACGGGTCAGCTTCGCGGGTCAGCTACACGGGGCCGCTTCAGAGGCCAGACAGGATGGCCTGTTCCTTGGCCGGGTCCAGGCCGATGCCGGGCGCCCGCTCGAACTCGGTGACCGCCCGCCCAGTGGCCACGGCCTCCCGCCGCAGCCACAGCCAGGTATCGCGCACGGTGTCGGCGAGCGGGCGATAGCGGATCCCGGTGCGTACCGCGCGATCCCCGGAGAGCTGCCAGATCGCGGCGAGTTCCGGGATGTCCGGCGCCCACATGGGCAGTTCCATCCACGGCTCGACGCCCGCGTCGAGCAGCACCCTGTCGGGCACCCACTGGATCGTGGCCGGGGCGGCTCGGTCTGCCTCAGTGATCTCGCTGCACCGCGCGAGCAGCCCGCCGAATGTGATCCCGTCGGGACCCGGCACATTGACGGTTCCGGGGATGCCCCGCCGGGTGTTGTCGACGAGCCAGGACGCGAGATCCCTGGCATCGGTCATCCGGATCTGGCGGCCCGGCTCGCCCGGTGCGAGGACAGTCCCGCCGCGGGCGAGCCTCGTCAGCCACCAGGGCAGGCGGCCGACATTCTCGTGTGGCCCCACGATCAGTCCTGGGCGGACGATCAGGTGCCGGCCGGGTAGCGCGGCGGCCACAGCACGTTCAGATCCTGCTTTGAGTTCCCCGTACCCGAGGGTCTCTACGGTTCCTGTGGCGTCGGCTGCGCAGTCGAGGACGGCAGAGTTCTCGGTGACCGGATCACCCGGGTAATCCCGGTACACCGAGATAGTGGAGATGTAGGTGTAATGACCCACGTGATCGGCGAGCAGCCGGGCGGCGGCGGCCACATGCGCCGGGGCGATCACGGAGGTGTCGATGGCCGCGTCAAAATCTCGCCCAGCCAGCCTGAGCAGGTCCTCGAAGCTGGTACGGTCTCCGTGCAATGCCTCGGCACCCGGCCGGGGCTCGCCGCTCAGCCCCCGCGAGAAGGTCGTGACGTCGTGGCCACGCCTGATCGCTTCGTCCACGATGGCACGCCCCAGGAACCGGGTACCCCCGAGAACAAGAAGTCGCATGGCGGAAGATTCTGCCGGGCCAAGAGGAGTCCGCGGGATGCTTCTGCCCAGAGCGCACTTCTAGGCTGCGGATACCGGCGATCTGTGCGCGATCCGTTACGGAGGCGGCTGAGCGCTGGTAACGTCTCGCGTCGAAGGGAAGGACGGTGTCGCGTGGATCGTTGCGCGCTGTTCGTGGACGCCGGTTATGTGCTGGCGGATGGCGCGATGGCCGTCCACGGAACTCGCCACCGGGAGTCCGTTTCCTGGGATTACGCAGGTCTTCTCCAGTTTTTCGGGAGCATAGCCCGGGATCGGACCGGCCTCCCGCTGCTGCGGTGCTACTGGTACGAGGCGACCGTCGAGGGCCGTCGCAGCGCCGAGCACGATGCGCTGGCCGACCTGCCGGGCATCAAGCTGCGGCTGGGCCGGATGAGGCCAGGACGGCGCGAGGGCGTGGAGAGCGAGATCCATCGCGACCTGGCCACCCTGGCCAGGAACGGCGCGGTCAGTGATGCCTTGATGATCAGTGCCGAGGAAGACCTCACTCAGGTCGTGGCGGATGTGCAGGATCTCGGGGTCAGGGTGACCATCGTGCACATCACGGTGGATGGCAACTGGACCATCTCCCGCACGCTCCGCCAGGAATGCGATGACATCATCGAGATCGGCGACGCTCACCTGCGGCCCTTCGTGGAACTGATCGCGGGCGCCGAGCCGTTGCGGGACGATGAGCGGTATCAGGTCCCAGCTTTCGCTGGGCGCGCGCTGACCAATGGTCACGGATCGCTGGTCGGATCCCTTGGTCACCAGCAGGCGTTGCCCGCAGGCTCTCATCCGGCACCTCCCGCCATCTACACCGCACCGGTGGTCGCCGAGTACCAGCGTGCTGCCCAGCCGGCGGTGAACGCGCACCAGGCTCCGCTGCCGCATCGGGAGCCGCCAGCGCCGAGCGACAGGCCTGCCCCGGCACCGCAGAGCCTGCAAGTCCCGCCAGCCCAGTCGGCCGTGCCAGGTCCGCCATCTGTCCAGAATCCTTCCGTCGCGCCGGCTGCGCCCGTCCCGCAGGGTCAGCATGGTCAGCAAGCCATGCCGGGACCGTCCACCGCGCCAGGCCCGCTCGGTGCGGCGGCTGCGCCGGGCCAGCGAGGCCCGTCCGCGCCAGGCCAGCCAGGCGTCCAAGCTCCGCAGGGCATGCCGGGCCAGTCAGCTGTCCACGCGCCGCCGGGGATGCCAGGCCCGGCCCGCGGCTCGCACGGGCTCACGTCTCGCGCTGACGAACAGAACAACCAGGCGGCGAGCCCGCAGATGTACCCGGCTCCGACCGCTCCGCAGTTCCGCGGCCCGGCCCAGGACATGCAGACGGGCCAGGGAGGAGCGGGACCACGGCAGGCGATGCCGGGGCCGGGCGGCCCCGGGGCACAGAGCGCGCAGCCGGCCCAGCCGCTCCATGGCGCCCCGCGGCAGCAATACCAGCCGGAGCAATACCAGCCGGAGCGGTACCAGCCGGAGCGGTACCAGCCGGGCACGTTCCCTGGCGTGCCCCAAGATCAGGCCGTCCCTGGGCCGTTCTCCGGCGCGCCGCCCGGCCAGCATGAGGCCACGAGCGCCGGGCCGCCCGCATACGTGCCGCAACAGGGGCCCTACAGTGGGCCACAGTCGGCTGCTCAGCATGCTCCCGTTCCACAGCCCGTGACGGTGTCGTTGGCGGACGCGGTCCAGTCGGCGCACTCCGAGGGCTTCGAGTTCGGACAGTCGGTGGCCCGTGAGGCACCGGCGCTATGGCTGGAGGCTGTCCTTGCCCGCAAGCCGCGCATGCCGTCGGATCTGGAGGCCAGGCTGCTTCAGGATTCCGCGCTGCCCATCGACTCCCTCCTGCACGACGAGGTGCGGCACGCGCTGCGCCGCGGGTTCTGGGACGCGTTGGAGCGGTCACGCAGGTAGCTGGGTTTCTCCGTGACTGAGTTCACTCGCGGCGTTGAAACTGGGTCTGGGCTGGGTAATTTTCCGGGTGTGGTAGTGCTGACCCGTGACTTGTTCGACGCCATCGAGTTCGATGCCGCGTGCAGCGGCGATCACCGGACGGCGGCACAGCAGATGAGCGATCTGGCCGCTACGGGCACGCAGACCGATGCCTTTCCCCGATCAGAGGCATTCGTGAGGGCAGGCGAGCAATGGCTGCTCGCGGATGACCCCGCAGCCGCCGCGACCGGGTTCCGGTCCGCGCTCGCGGACGGCGGCCCGGCCCTCAGCGATCCGCGGGTGCCCTTGGCGCGTGCTTTGTTCCTGATGGAACGGTCGGCCGAGGCGGAGGCGCTGATCGGCCAGCTGGAATCGGAGCAGCCACGTGATCCCCGGCTCTGCGACCTGGTCGCGGAGCTCCTGGTGGAACGTTCGGACTTGCCTCGCGCGCTGCGCTGGGCCACCGTCGGCGTCGAACTGTGCCTCGGTGGCGCAGTCGGCTCGGATTCTGGCGGCTCGGATTCTGGCGGCTCGGATTCTGGCGGCTCGGATTCTGGCGGCGCGGGTTCCGGCGGCGAGGACACCAGTGCCGCAGTGGCGGCCGCCGAGCGCTTGCCGGTGCTGCCCGACGGTGACCGGACCGAGTTGCAGCTTCTGCTGCGGCTGCGGTACCGCGTCCGCAACGATCTCGGCCTGCCGGAGGACAGCTACGACCTGCTGCTTGACGGGTTAGGCGGGTTAGGCGGGTTAAGTCACGAGCCGGCTGGCACGCCTGACGTCGGCTGACCGCCGCGGACAGTCAGCGTGTCGGACGCAGGATCCAGGTCGGCGGTCACCTGGTCGCCATCGCTGATGTCCCCGGCGAGTAGGGCCCGGGCCAGCTGGTCGCCGATGGCTGACTGAATGAGCCGGCGCAGCGGACGCGCGCCATAGATCGGGTCGAATCCGGTGAGCGCTAGCCACTCCCGCGCGGCCGGCGTGACCTGGAGCGCGAGCCTGCGATCCGCGAGCCGCCTGCCCAGCCTGCTCACCTGCACGTCCACGATCTGGGTGAGTTCCTCGGTGGACAGCGCGTCGAACAAGATCACATCATCGAGGCGGTTCAGGAACTCAGGCTTGAAAGTGGCCTGCACGACACCCATGACCGCGTCCCGCTTCGTTTCCTCGCTGAGAGCCGGGTCGGCGATGTACTGGGAGCCGAGGTTGGACGTGAGGATCAGGATCGTATTGCGGAAGTCGACCGTGCGTCCCTGGCCATCGGTGAGCCTGCCATCGTCGAGAACCTGGAGCAGGATGTCGAAGACCTCCGAGTGTGCCTTTTCCACCTCATCGAGGAGGACGACGCAATAGGGCCGGCGCCGGACGGCCTCCGTCAGCTGGCCGCCCCGCTCGAAGCCGACGTATCCGGGCGGGGCGCCGACGAGCCGGGCAACCGAGTGCTTCTCTCCGTACTCGCTCATGTCGATGCGGACCATGGCGCGCTCGTCGTCGAACAGGAACTCGGCGAGCGCCTTGGCCAGCTCGGTCTTGCCCACTCCGGTGGGGCCGAGGAACAGGAACGATCCGGTCGGCCGGTCCGGATCCGCGATGCCGGCGCGTGACCTGCGGACCGCGTCGGACACGGCCTGCACCGCCCTGGCCTGGCCGACCAGCCGCTTGCCGAGCTCCGCTTCCATCCGCAGCAGCTTGCCTGTCTCGCCTTCGAGCAGGCGGCCAGCCGGAATGCCGGTCCAGGAGGACACCACATCCGCGACGTCGTCGGGACCGACCTCCTCCTTGACCATGGGCGCGCCGTCGGGGACCGTCGGATGGCCGGGCGCCTCGGACGCCGCGGCCAGTTCGCGCTCCAGGGCCGGAATCTCCCCGTACATGATCCTGGACGCGTTCTCGAAATCGGCGTCCCGCTGCGCGCGCTCCGCCTGGCCCCGGAGGTCGTCCAGGCTCTTCTTCAGCTCGCCGACCCGGTTGAGGCTGGCCTTCTCCTGCTCCCAGCGGGCGACCAGCGCGGTCAGCTGCTCCTGGCGATCGGCCAGATCCGCGCGGAGCCGCTGCAGTCGCTCCTTGCTGGCCGGGTCGGCCTCCTTGGCGAGGGCCAGCTCCTCCATCCTCATCCGGTCCACCGACCGCTGGAGCTCGTCGATTTCGACGGGCCGTGAGTCGATCTCCATGCGCAGCCGCGACGCTGCCTCGTCGACCAGATCGATCGCCTTGTCGGGCAGGAAGCGGGCGGTGATGTACCTGTCGGACAGTGTCGCCGCGGCGACCAGGGCAGCGTCGGAGATCTGCACCTGGTGGTGGGCCTCATAACGGCTCTTCAGGCCGCGCAGGATCGCGATTGTGTCCTCAGCCGATGGTTCGCCGACGAACACCTGCTGGAAGCGGCGCTCCAGCGCCGCGTCCTTCTCGATCCGCTCCCGGTATTCGTCCAGGGTGGTCGCGCCGACCATCCGCAGCTCGCCACGGGCCAGCATCGGCTTGAGCATGTTGCCCGCGTCCATCGACCCTTCCGCGGCGCCTGCGCCCACTACTGTGTGCAGTTCGTCGATGAACGTGATGATCTGGCCGTCGCTGGCCTTGATCTCGTTCAGCACCGCCTTCAGGCGCTCCTCGAACTCACCCCGGTACTTGGCCCCGGCGACCATCGCGCCCAGGTCGAGGGCGACCAGCCGCTTGCCGCGCAGCGATTCGGGCACGTCACCGGCGACGACCCGCTGGGCAAGTCCTTCGACCACCGCGGTCTTGCCGACGCCCGGCTCGCCGATCAGCACCGGGTTGTTCTTGGTTCGCCGGGACAGGACCTGGATCACCCGGCGGATCTCCGCATCCCGGCCGATGACCGGGTCCAGCGCGCCGTCCCGGGCCAGCTTGGTCAGGTCGACCCCATACTTCTCCAGCGCCTGGTAGGTCCCTTCCGGGTCCTCAGTGGTGACACGGGCGTGGCCGCGCACTTTCTCGAACGCGTCGAGCAGCACGTCCGGTCCGGCGCCCACCTCGCGCAGCAGGGTCGCCGCCTGCCCGCCGTCTGCGGCGAGGCCGACGAGCAGATGCTCGGTGGACACGTACTCATCGTCCAGTCCCCGGGCTCGCTTGGCCGCCGTGGCGAGTGCCGACAGCAGCGGGCGGGACATGTCGGGCGCGCTCACGGTGGTGCCGGCCGCCCGGGGCAGCCTGGACAGCAGGTCCTCCGCCCCCTTGAGCACGGTCGCCGGGTCCACCCCGACCGCCCGCAGCAGCGGTGCCGCGGTCCCCCCGCTCTGCTCGACCAGGGCAGCGAGCAGATGGAGGGGGTCGACGTGCGGGTTGCCGCCGGCCGTCGCACGCCGGACGGCGTCTGACAGCGCCTCCTGGCTCTTGCGGGTGAGCTTGTCGTCCATGAGCTGCTTTCCGGATCTCGCGGGAGTCCTGTGGTCGGTTTGGGTAAATCGGGTGACGGGTCGTCCCGGGCGTCACCCCGGGTCGGTGGGCAGACCCTGCCTGCGGGGCCTGCCCGGGCTGGCAGCCGGCAACGCCCGGCGGGCCGACCCTGACGATCCTGACCCCGGGCTGGCCTGATCTGGCCGGCCGGCGACACCCGGGTCGCGGACCGGCACCAGCTGTGCGCTGCCGCCACGGCTGCGCAGCAGCCCGGCGAGCCGGGCAGCGACGGAGCGGGTCGATTCGAGCTCCATCCGGAGCTGTACCCTCTCCGCGCGCATCTCGGCCAGCCGCTCGCGGGTCTGAATGAGCTCGTGCTCGAGTTCCAGGATCCGCTTGATCCCGGAGAGGTTGACGCCCTCTTCCTGGGAGAGCCGCTGGACCTCGCGCAGAGTCAGGATGTCGCGCAGCGAGTACCGGCGTCCCCGGCCGGTGGCCCGGCCGGGGGAGACCAGGCCGAGCCGGTCGTAGGCGCGCAGGGTCTGCGGGTGCAGCCCGGCAAGCTGGGCAGCCACGGAGATGACGTACACCGGCGTGTCGTCGGACAGATCGAACGGACTGCTCATGTCGTCACCCTCCTCACCCGCTCTCGCCTCGGCCTCATGCCTGGTCACCTCACGCGGTCTTGGCCCTCTGCAGCAACTCGTCCCGTGGATCCTCGGCCGCCGTTGCCTCGCGGAAGGACTCCAGCGCCTGCCTGGCCTTCCCGCTCAGTTGCTGCGGCACCTGCACCTGAACGGTGACCAGTAGGTCGCCATTCGTTCCGTCCGAGCGCCGCACACCCTTGCCGCGGACCCGGAAGGTGCGGCCGTTCGGCGTGCCTGCCGGGATGCGCACGCTGACCGGTGCTCCTCGGTGGGCAGGTACCTTGACCTCCGCGCCGAGCGCCGCCTCCGGGAAGGTGACCGGCACGTTGACGGTGAGGTTGTACCCCGACCTCCCGAACACGGGATGCGGCGTGACGTGCACCCGCACGTAAAGGTCACCGGCTGGACCGCCCCGCTCGCCGGGCGCGCCCTTGCCCTTGAGCTTGATCCGCTGGCCGTCGGCGACACCGGCCGGGATGCGGGCCTGGATGGTGCGCGTGCTCATGGCCCGGCCGCTGCCGGAGCACACGGGGCACGGGTCGTCGACCACCAGACCGCGGCCGCGGCAGGTCCGGCACGGCTCCGAGAAGGCGAAGCTGCCCAGGTTCTTGCTGGCCTGGCCGGTCCCCTCGCAGGTGGGGCAGACCCTCGGCACCGTGCCCGCCTTGGCGCCCGTGCCATGACACGTCAGGCACGGCCCTTCCCCAGCCAGCCGCAGCGCGACGGTGACGCCATCGATGGCATCACCGAACGTCAGCGAGGTCTCGGTCTCCACGTCGGCACCGCGCCGTGGCCGGTTTTGCGTGGTGGGGCGCCCGCCGCCGCCGAACATCCCGCCGAACAGGTCACCAAGCCGGCCGCCAGCGCCGCCCGGTGCTCCGGTCCCCGACTGGCCGAGCAGGTCGCCGAGGTCGAAGCCGAATCCCCCGGTGCCGCCCGCGCCGGTACCGGGCCTCCGGAACCCGCCGCCGAAGAGGGAGCGGGCCTCGTCATATTCCTTGCGCCGCTTCTCGTCGGACAGGACCGAGTGGGCCTCGGAGATCTCCTTGAATCGTTCCTCCGACGCCGTGTTGCCCTTGTTCGCGTCCGGGTGATACTTGCGGGCGAGCTTCCGGTACGATTTCTTGATCTCGTCGGGGGTCGCGGTCTTGGAGACGCCTAGAACCTTGTAGTAGTCCTTCTCGAGGAAGTCCTTGGTGCTCACTGGCCTCTCCTGGGCGTCATTCGTTTCCTGCTGGAGTCCTCCGCGATCCGGGCGGATCTGGCCTGCCCCCGCCTCGCGCGGCGTGCCCAGCCGAGGTGTCCTGGCCGGTCTCGTCGTCACCGGGTTCCGCGACCGCGACCCTGGCCGGCCGGATGATCCGGTCGCCCACCCGGTAACCGGGCTGCAGGATCTGGACGCAGGTCGGCTCGGTGACCTCCGTGGAGTAGGAGTGCATCAATGCCTCATGCACCCGCGGGTCGAAGGGCTCGCCGGCATCCCCAAAGGTCTCCAGGCCAAGCTTGGCCGTCGTCGCCTCCAGGGATTCCGCGACCGACTTAAAACCACCGTTCAGCTCGCCGTGTTCCCTGGCCCGGCCGATGTCGTCGAGGATCGGCACCAGCCCGGTGAGCACATTGGCGAGCGCCTGCTCGCGCACTGCCACCCGGTCCCGCTCGACGCGCTTGCGGTAATTCGCATATTCCGCCTGAACGCGCTGCAGGTCGGCGGTGCGCTCAGCAAGCCGCTCCGCGGCGGCACGTGCGTCGCCGTTGCCCGGCCCGCCCGCGGCCGGCCCCTCCGGACCTCCCGGGCCCGGTGTCCCGGGACCCGGTACGCCCGGACCCCGTGTCGCAGAGCCGGGTGCCCCGGAGCCGGGTGTCCCGGAGCCGGGTGCCCGAGGGCCTGGTGCCGCGGAGCCCGGGGTCCCGGCGGGCCGCGCCGCGGGAGGGCCAGGCGTGCTCCCGGCCCGCTGGCCCTCCCGCGGCGCCGCGCCACCTGGCTTGGAGGCCGCGTGCCGGCCTGGCCGTGACTTGGCTGGCACGCGGGTCCCCCCAGCAGGCTGGGCCGGGGCGGGATTCCTGACCTGTCCAGTCGCCGGGTCAATGCGCCTGAGGTCCCGGATCACCGGTCCTATGTTGGTCTCCTCATCCGGCGAATTCATCAGGCGGCGCCGCCTTCTTCGTGGCGCCTGTCCTTGTCCTCGTCGACGATCTCGGCCTCGACGACCTCGTCGTCGTCTGGTGGGGTCTGGGTCTCACCCGCGGCGGCGCCGGGCTCGCCCTCCTGGGCGCTGGCCTGGGACTGGGCGTAGATGGCCGTGCCCATCTTCTGGCTCACCTGGGCCGCCTTCTCACTGGCCTCGCGGATCGCGTCCGTGTCGGTGCCCTCGAGCGCCTTCTTCAGGTCGGCGATCGCGACTTCCACCTCGGACTTGATGTCGTCGGGCACCTTGTCGGAGTTCTCGGCGAGGAACTTCTCCGTCGTGTAGGCGAGGCTGTCCGCGCGGTTGCGGACCTCTGCCTCCTCACGGCGCTTGGCGTCCTCCTCGGCGTACTTCTCCGCTTCGGCCATCATCCGCTCGATGTCGTCCTTGCCCAGCGCGGAGCCGCCGGAGATGGTCACCCGCTGCTCCTTGCCGGTGCCGAGGTCCTTGGCGGAGACGTTGACGATCCCGTTGGCGTCGATGTCGAAGGCGACCTCGACCTGCGGGACGCCGCGCGGTGCCGGGGCGAGGCCGGCCAGCTCGAACATGCCGAGCTTCTTGTTGTACGCCGCGATCTCCCGCTCACCCTGGAACACCTGGATCTGCACGGAGGGCTGGTTGTCATCCGCGGTCGTGAAGATCTCCGACCGCTTGGTCGGGATCGTGGTGTTGCGCTCGATGAGCTTGGTGAAGATCCCGCCCTTGGTCTCGATGCCCAGCGAGAGCGGGGTGACGTCCAGCAGCAGGACGTCCTTGACCTCACCCTTGAGCACGCCGGCCTGCAGGCACGCGCCGACGGCGACGACCTCGTCGGGGTTGACGCCCTTGTTCGGGTCCTTGCCTCCGGTCAGGTCCTTGACCAGCTCGACCACGGCAGGCATCCGGGTGGAGCCGCCAACGAGGACCACGTGCTGGATGTCGCCCAGCTTGACCCCGGCGTCCTTGATCACCTGCTTGAACGGCGCCTTGCAGCGGTCCAGCAGGTCCGAGGTCATCTTCTGGAACTCCGCGCGGGTGAGCTTGGTGTCAAGGTGCAGCGGGCCCTGCTCGGAGTGGGTGATGTAGGGCAGGTTGATCTGGGTCTCGGCCGAGCCGGACAGCTCGATCTTGGCCTTCTCCGCCGACTCACGAAGCCGCTGCAGCGCCATCTTGTCCTTGGACAGGTCGGTGCCGTAGTTGTTCTTGAAGTCCTTGACGAGCCAGTCCACGATGCGCTGGTCCCAGTCGTCACCGCCGAGGTGGTTATCGCCGCTGGTGGCCTTCACCTCGACGACGCCCTCGCCGACCTCGAGCAGTGACACGTCGAATGTGCCGCCCCCCAGGTCGAAGACGAGGATGGTGGCCTCGTTGGCCTTCTCCAGGTGGTACGCGAGCGCAGCGGACGTCGGCTCGTTGATGATCCGCAGCACGTTCAGCCCGGCGATCGTGCCGGCTTCCTTGGTGGCCTGCCGCTGGGCGTCACTGAAGTACGCCGGAACGGTAATCACCGCGTCAGTGATCGTCTCGCTCAGGTAGGACTCGGCGTCCCTCTTCAGCTTCTGCAGGATGAACGCGCTGATCTCCTGGGCGGTGAACTTCTTGTTGTCGATCTTGACGGTCCAGTCGGTGCCCATCTGGCGCTTGACCGACCGGATCGTGCGGTCAACGTTGGTCACCGCCTGCCGCTTGGCGACCTCGCCGACAAGTACCTCTCCGTTCTTGGCGAAGGCGACCACGGACGGCGTGGTCCGTGACCCTTCCGCGTTGGCGATGACGGCGGGCTCGCCGCCTTCGAGAACTGCGACGACAGAGTTGGTCGTCCCGAGGTCGATACCTACCGCACGTGCCATGTGTAGTCCCTATGGTTGATCGTGGTCCAGAGTTGAGTGCTGTCGACGCAAGTTTGCCAGCGCCTGCGGGCCTTGGCAAATGCGTTGAGTCTATTGGGCTCAACTTCTCTGAGCGAGAAGTCATTCCCGCCGCTTCCCAGCCGGCCAGGCGCGCCCAACAAAGTGCGAATCAGGCAGAACGCTTGCGGGCAGCACCTGCCGGTAGCGGGCTCCGGGCCAGCCATGGCCAGTCAGCCGGCCGGCCGGCCATCGCCCCGTCTACTGAGCTACAACGCCGGACGCGTCCTCGCCCATCCCGTGAAGGCATACCGGGCTTGGCGTGGTTGTGTCAGTGAAGTCCATGCCTGGCGAGCGGCGGCGCGAAGTTACTAGCCGGTACGATGCCGGAGTCGCCGTGTAAGGCACCTCTTGATCACGAGGCGGGCGGAGGCGCGGCGTACGCTGGCAGCCGGCCAGTGCTAGCCGACCATTGGTCCGGATCTCGCCCCGGTGCCGCATGAGGAGGTCTTGGTGGCCCTGCGTATCATCATCGGTTTGGCCTTGACGGCTGCCGCGGCGGCGTTCGCTGGTCGGCGGGTGTGGTGGCTGTTCCGGCTGGGCCGTAGTGGCCAGCCGGCCCCGGAGCGGGTCGAGGCGGTGCGGGACCACCTGGCCCAGGATGTCGGCACCCAGGCGGTTGAGGTGATCGGCCAGCGCAAGCTGCTGCGGTGGACGGTGCCGGGCGCCGCGCATGCGCTGACGTTCTGGGGTTTCATCGTCCTCATCCTGACCATCGTTGAGGCGTACGGTGACTTGTTCAGCCGGACGTTCGCGATCCCGGGGATCGGCCACTGGGCGGTGGTCGGCTTCGCCGAGGACCTGTTCGCGGCCGGGGTGCTGGCCGGGATCGTCACGTTCGCGGTGATCAGGTTCCGTGAGGACCCGAAACGGGAGGGCCGGGCGTCCCGGTTCGCCGGGTCGCACACCGGGGCGGCGTGGCTGGTGCTGCTGGGGATTTTCCTGGTCGTGGCGACCCTGCTGGTGTACCGCGGTGCGCAGGTCGACACGGGCGTGTTCCCGTATCCGGATGGCGCGTTCGCGTCGCAGATCGTGGGGCAGTGGCTGGCTCCGCTCGGCGTGGCCGCGGACAAGGCCATCGAGACCGCGGGCATCTTGGCCCAGATCGCGGTGATCCTGGCGTTCGGGGTGTTCGTCACCTACTCCAAGCATCTGCATATCGCGCTGGCCCCGGTGAACGTGCTGTTCTCCCGCCGCCCGGATGGCCTGGGCGCCCTGCAGCCGATGCGCAGCAACGGCCGGGTGCTGGATTTCGAGGAGGCCGACCCGGATGCGGACGTGTTCGGGCGGGGGAAGATCGAGGATTTCACCTGGAAGGGCCTGCTGGACATGGCGACCTGCACCGAGTGCGGGCGGTGCCAGTCGCAGTGCCCGGCGTGGGCGACCGGCAAGCCGCTGTCCC
>WNFD01000459.1_pt1 | contig 40289 bp, 46 predicted proteins | sample 5400491 | NCBI WGS metagenome assembly WNFD01 (sample SAMN13153343, study PRJNA577476) | soil metagenome | isolation source: 120 cm saprolite under Douglas fir tree site 2 hole 2 replicate 2 | place: USA:California | collected 2015-04-18
GTTGTACGATCACATCCGCTCCAATGCCTGCCGTTCGGTTCTTGGAGTCGTTCATGATCCCGTAGCACAGGCCCACAATCAGCAGAATCAGCGTGACCTCAAGCGCAATGGCCACAATGCTGATCAGCGACCGGATAGGCCGATGCACCAGGTTGGCTACAACCATTTTGTTCATCATGATGGGGACACCTTACGGCGACATCTTCGCGCTCGAAGAAGATATTACTGATGGCTTTCTACAGGCCCGGCCACCGAGCTCGACTGTGGCCGGTCCAGGTGCACCACCTCCGCCCCGACCGGCTGCTCCAGTGTGAACTGTTCGTCCTTCAGCGGCTTGTTCATCTCCAGCTTCAAGACATTCATTTTGATGTCGTACTCTTCCTGCGGCCGGTAGATCTCGATCCGCGACGGGAAGCTGACCCCGTTGTAGTCTTTGTAATCCGCATAGCGGGCATCGGTTATCAGCTTGCCCTGATCGTCGTAGATATACTGCTTCGTCGGATGAAGGTCGGTGCGGCTGAAAACAATTTTGCGCGCCAACATCGCATCCTTATCGCCCCGCTTGCGGATCACTACCAGCTCGTAGTCATCCTGAAGGATCGAATGGCCCTTGCTGTCGTGCAGAATCTCGTAACTGCTCTCGAGCACCGCAATCTCCGACTCCGGATCGATGGGACGGATCAACAACGCGTCGTAGATGTTCTGCGGTCGAATACTCTCCATCGGCTGGTCGGCATTCGTGGTCTGCACTTCATTGCGTCCCATCACGAAGCGGTTCTTGGGAGGAATCCATAGCTTGAATTCCTCCCCGTTGCTCACCATGTCAAAAGCTGTGGTGCGCACGATAGGCATCAATCCAATCATGTGCAGCATGGCCGGCTTCCGCGCCAGCACATAGCCGCGAATCTCCTTGTAATCGGTGACATGCCCCTTCTTCACGCCGCCCGCAGAGGTGTCAATATCCACCGTCGCCTGCAGCGACCGGATTTTTTCTGCTTGATTGTTGATGGCCGCAACCAGCCCCTGTTGCGTGGATTCCAGAAGCGGAGCCTTGGAGTACTGCTCCTCGACCGGTCGGGTTCGGAATAGGCAGCCCGCGGCCGGCAACGTCGCCGCCACTAAAATGAGCGTCCAAAAAGGCGAGGTACGTCTCATGCAGATATAAGATGATCTCCAGAACATTTGAGTATATCTCGGCCGAAAGGTCGCAATTTCCCAAATCGACTCCCCTGGGACGAACACCTAAGCCCAGTGATTCCAGCGCATCACGGACTCCGTGAACCTGGTTCGTCAACCGCAAACCTTGTCCCTCAGCCTCTGAGCTCCAACGCGTAAGCCCCATCATCTAAACTATTTCCATCGTGCGGCGAATTGTGTGGCTCATCCTCGTTGCGATATTGGCCGGCGCCGGCTGGTTTGCCTGGGCTCTGTTGACCCCTGTCTCTCCGGCGGGCCAAACCTTCGTCATGCTGCATCCGGGATACTCCACCCGGCGGATCGCTTCTGAACTGAAGCGCGCTGGCGTCATTCGAAGCGAAGATGCGTTCATTCTCTGGCACTATCTTCACCGCCGCCGCTCGCTCAAAGCCGGAGAGTATCTCTTCGAGAAGCCCGCGAATGCGAAGGATGTGCATCGGCGCCTGGCTCACGGCGACGTTTATTTCCACACCGTGGTTGTGCCTGAGGGCTTTACGATGTTCGACGTAGCTCATGCTGTCGAAGCGGCAGGCCTCGGCCCGGCAACAGATTTTCTGAAAGTCGTCCAGTCCGACACTCAGCTGATCGCCGACCTGGCTCCGGGTGCGCAGTCGCTGGAAGGCTACCTGTTCCCTGACACCTATGAATTCAGCCGCATGCAAACCATGGAGGACATGGCAGCCGCCATGGTGAAACAGTTTCGCCAGGTAGCACACCAAATCGGATTGACCCCAGCCACCGCGGAGAGGGTGCAAGGCGGCTCGGGAGTGCCTCTCCAAGCAACCTCAGGCAGCCAGGTCCCGCCCGACGACATTCAGCGCACTGTGATCCTGGCATCGATCGTAGAAAAAGAAACGTCCGTTCCCGGAGAACGTCCGCTGGTGGCTAGCGTGTATTGCAACCGTTTGGCGAAAAGAATCGCGCTCGACGCCGACCCCAGCATCATTTACGCCGAACTCCTGGCAGGAACTTACCAGGGCGCGCTCCATCACGCGGACATGCAGTTCCGTTCGCCGTATAACACTTATAGAAACGCGGGCTTGCCACCTGGCCCCATCGGCAACCCCGGCCGCAGTTCGCTCGAAGCAGCCATGCATCCCGCGCCCAGCGACTACTACTACTTCGTAGCTGACGCCGCCGGCCATCACCGCTTCGCCCACACCATCGAGGAACACAACAAGAATGTAGCTGCGTACCGGCGCGCTATGCGGGGACAGTAAGAATGCCGGACCTCGGGGCGTCGGACATGAGACTTGACTTTCGTTTCAGGCCACCGAGCGGTTGGTGCTCTCGGGGGTCTTGATGGACTGGATAAGAGAGTTAAGCATCCGCCCACGTTCTGTTGAAGTCTTGAGCAGAGCTTCAGCGCGCGGCGGAGTCAGGTACGCCAATCGCTGACCAATTAGAATCTGAGTTTCCAGTTCTAGTAGTGAACCGCGAGCATGACAGAAGAACAGGGCGCGATCACGATCTGTCGAGCGTCCTTTTCCCTCTGCTATGTTGCTTGGAATCGAGACAGCGGCTCTTCGCATCTGGCTCGTCAGGCCATAGAGTTCCTCTCTGGGGAACTCGTGAGTTTCGTGATATACGCTGACAACCAGGTCCATCGCATTCTGCCAAACTCTGAGATCCTGATACGAAGCAGACATAATTACGTTGACCTCCAGACTCATCCATGCCCTTTGCGAGAGATTGATTGATCCCGCGAAAAGGACGCAAGGACATGCGTCACAGCGGACAAAAGTTTTCTGTGCATCGAAGGCGGGAGGCCTGAAGTCCGAAGTCAGAGGTCCGAAGTCAGAGGTCCGAAGTCAGAGGTCCGAAGTCAGAGGTCCGACATCCGCCGCTACCGTCCCCGCCGCTCCATCCACCCCTGCAGAATGAGCACCGCCGCCATTCGGTCGACCGCCTTCCCTCGTTTCTCGATCGAGAGTTCTGTCTCCCGCAGCAACCGGTTCGCCTCCGCCGACGTGAGTCTCTCGTCCCAAAGGTGGACCGGCAATCGGAAACGTTTGCGCAAATCTTCAGCGAAGATCTGCATCTTTTCAGCCTGCCTCCCTTCGAGTCCGCTCATCCGAAGGGGCAGGCCCACCACGATCTCTTTCACGCCAAACTGGCGAATCACACGCTCCAACTCTGCGAAATCCGACCTCTTATTTCTGCGCTCGAGAGTTTCGAGCCCCTGAGCCGTGATGCCGAGAGGGTCGGACACTGCAATCCCGATCCTCCGCGCGCCAACGTCAAGGCCGAGAATCCGTTCCCTGGAGGGTTCAGGCCGATCCCGTGTTGAAGGATCGGACGCTACATCCGAATCTTGTTCGTCAGGCACGACGGCGATTATATGCGCGAGAAACCTTCGTGACCCAGAATTGGAGAAGTGCCAGAAAGGGATTAAGGTTGCTGCCCGCACCAGAGCACGATCACACCCCTCACCGAGCGCTGCAATAACCTCTTTACATAGCAATAGCTTACGCTGCTATGCTGGCAAATCGTTGCGAGCTCAGCCCGCTCCGTCTTGCTTTCGTCATGTTGTGGGAGTAAAATTAATGTTAGATACATAAGGCTTTCCCCGCTGATCCTTCGCCATCCTGGATGTCCATATGAGTAATGGTGATTTGAATTTCCACATCGGCGACAAAGTCGTCTATCCCAATCATGGCGTTGGTGTTATTGAACAGATCAGCAGCCGCTCTATCGGCGCCACGATGGAGAAGTTCTACCTCCTTCACATCAAGGCCAGCAGTCTGAAAGTGATGGTGCCTTGCCACAGCGTTGGCAGCGTGGGTTTGCGGCGTGTTGTGCGCAACGGAGAAATTCAGAAGGTCATTGATTTTCTTACAGTTAGCGACGCCGCAAGCAATGGTGACTGGAAAGACCGCTTTCGGGAAAACTCCGAACGTATGCGCACCGGATCGCTTCTAGAAGTCGCGGGAGTCCTGAAGAACCTGATCGCATTGCACCAGGCAAAACCTCTCTCCTTCCGCGAGAAAAAGATGCTGGAACGTGCCCGCTATCTCTTGGTCAGTGAACTCGCCATGGCCCGCAACGTCGAAGAGACGAAAATCGAAGAAGTGCTCACCGAAGCTCTCGCCAAGTGCAAGCTGCGCTTCCCCGAGGCCTCGGAACTCCAGGCCTAGTCGTCGGCGAATACCCTCGTTGTACTTAAATTCTGCACTTCCTCATTGCTGCCATCCATTGATCTATTGATCTATTTATCTTTGGCCCACGCCGGGAGCAGCAATATTTTGGCGGAAGAAATCCAGCGCCAGAAATCCGCCCGAAGGTGCAAGCCGCGCGCCGGGTTTATAATCACTTAAGCAGCGCAGTAATCTTAAGGTGTGCCGCAATAAATGACTGAGCTCATCAAGAAAAAACTTCGGGACGAGATCGAGGCGCTCGAACACGAGCTCATCCACGAACTCCCCAAAGAGATCAAGAAAGCCGCCGCCCTGGGCGACCTGAGCGAGAACGCCGAGTATCATATGGCCAAGCAGCGCCAGGAGTTCGTCAAGGCGCGCGTCCGCCAACTCGGCAAGCGCCTGGCCGACCTCTCCATGGTCAACATGAACAACATCCCCAAGGACAGAGTGGGCTTGGGTTCAACCGTCAAGGTCTACGACAACACCAAGAATGAGGAAGTGGAATACAAGCTGGTGACCAGCGAAGAGTCCGACGTGACGGCGGGCAAGATCTCCACCACGTCGCCTATCGGCCGCGCCCTGCTGAACAAGAAAGTCGGCGACACGGCTCTGTTCGTCACTCCAAACGGCAAGCGCGAAATGGAAATTCTAAGCTTGTCCACAATTCATGACGAGGCTGCCCCGGAAGAGGCGAAAGCCTAATGGCCGGCTCTTTGCAGTGGAGATCATGGACCAGCGCCTTCGGCCGCGCCTGCGGAGTCTTGCTCGATACCATCGTCCGCTGGCTGGCGTTGTCACGCATCAATCCCAACGTTCTGACCTTTATGGGACTGGTGGTGAACACCTGGGCAGCCATCCTTTTCGGCTCCGCCACGGCTGCGAATCAAAGGCGCATGTTTTTCTATGCCGGCCTGGTGATCATCTTCTCCGGCTTCTTCGATCTAGTGGACGGCCAGGTCGCCCGCGCCACCAACCGCGTCACACGCTTCGGAGCTTTTTTTGACTCGGTGGTCGACCGCTATAGCGACGCTTCCCAGTTTCTCGGACTGCTCGTTTTCTACGCTCGCGGCGACCGCTTCTTCTACGTGGTGCTGACTGCCTTCGTGATGATCAGCGCCATCATGGTCAGCTACACGCGCGCCCGGGCGGAGTCGCTGATTGGTTCCTGCCGCGTAGGCTTCATGGAACGTCCCGAACGGCTGGTGCTGGTCATCCTTGGCGCGCTCTTCAACCGCATGGGCCCCGTGCTGTGGGTAATCGCAGTGCTCTCGACCATCACCGTAATCCACCGCATGCGCTACACCTGGACCAGAACCCAAGACGCCCCGCCCGCCGCAGCCAAAGCCGGCCAAGCCGCGTAAGCTCCCGCGAAAATTCGCGCCTTTGTCCATTCCGGGATACGTACCCAACAAAAACTCGGACTGCAAACCTGGAACAAACCAAAAGTCTGTCATCCTGAGCGGAGTCGAAGGACAGGGAGTTGCCGTGCAGGATCACAACTATTTCGTCTACATCGCCTGCAGCCGTTCAGGAACCTCTACATCGGCATGACCAACAGCACTACCGGCGCGCGCTGGAACACAAGCGCGGGGAAATCGAAGGATTCGCAAGCAAGTATGGATGCGACCGGCTGGTGTATTACGAGACCTTCGACGATGTTCACAAAGCGATCGGACGCGAGAAGCAATTGAAGGGCTGGGTAAGAGCGAAGAAGATTGCTTTAATCGAGTCGAAGAATCCAGGCTGGGAAGATTTCGCCGAAAAGTGGGGAGCGCAGATTCTCTTTACGGGCGAAGCAATGAAGGGCAGATGAGAGACTCCCGAGAAGCCTGTGCCGCGATTGACGGGCACCAGTTCCCTCGACTCTGAGAATGCTTCGCTTCGCGAACGCCACCTTCCCCAAAATGACCTGTCATCCTGAGCGCAGCGGCCTGGTTCGCAAAGCGAAGCGGCCCGCGGAGTCGAAGGACCCCTTAACTGCTTGTGCCGCGATGGACATTTAAGGGAGTTCTCACTGTGCTGTCGAACATGTATTGAGGGCAGATGGCGAAGCGATCAAATGCGGATGAAGAACTGCGCCTTCAACCGAAATGAATTCCTGCGCCCGCTCGACCGCTTCTACAAGGCCATCGAAGTCAGCGCCGAAAACACCACCGGCATTTCCGAAAAGCAGGCTTTCCTCAACAAAGTCTACGAGCGCTTCTTCCAGGGTTATTCGCCCAAAGAAGCCGACACCCACGGCATCGTCTACACGCCGCGAGAACATCACCGACTGGGCCCTCGAACAATTCCGCGCACACTACCACGACCCCTCCATCACCAAGGGGGATATCTTCCAATACATCTACGCCGTTCTGCACCACCCCGACTACAGCGAACGCTACGCCGCCAACCTCCGCCGCGAACTGCCGCGCATTCCGTTCGCCTCTTCCGCGCGTTCCTCCTTCTACTCTGTCATCCCGAGCGGAGCAGGATCGTCCAACGGACGATCCCACGGAGTCGAGGGACCCCGCGACTGCCGACACCCAGCAGCGGCCTGGAAAGGAGTTCTCTGCACGAAGTTCGTCCGGCAGCGTTCGTAGTGAGAACTCCGCTATACGCCGGTTGGCAGCTCACGCAGACGCGGGGTCTTTCGACTCCGTCAATGGATTCGAGAGCGAGTCCATTCACTACGCTCAAGATGACAAGACAAAGGGAAACGATCTCGATGTGTTTCGTACTTTCTTAAAAACCGGCCAGCGTCTCGCTGAAATCCACGTCCACTACGAACAACAACCCAAATACAAGCTCACCAAAGGAGAGAAAGCCGGCGAAAAACTCGACTACCGCGTTACGAAAATGAAGTTGAGCAAAGACAAGACCACGCTCATCTACAACCAATTTTTAACCCTGAGCGGCATCCCGAAGAAACCTACGACTACCGCCTCGGCAACCGCTCCGCATTGGAATGGGTCATCGATCAATACCAAATCTCAACCGACAAGCGGAGCGGCATCACCAACGATCCAAACCGCGCCGACGACCCACAATACATCCTCCGCCTCATCGGCCAAGTCATTACCGTGAGCCTGGAGACCGTAAAGACAATCCAGTCATTGCCGCCACTCGGCTTGCCCGGATAAGCTCTCGTCCATCAAAGAATCCACAGCACCCTTGTGACATCTCACCTTGTGCGCCACCCCCAATTCGTCTCATCATTGTCCCAGCAGAGGCAGTACATCCCGCCGAACAGCGGGACAACAAAGTGGGGCCACAACTCCTTTGTTTCACGGATTTTGACCTCTAAGCTCTTCGAAAACCGGATTTTGCGCGGAATTTCTTGCTAACCCGCTGAGTCCAAAGATTCGGGGGGGAGGGGGGATACCCTTCCCAGTCCTCACCTGCACACTCAAAGCGTTCCATAGCGGGACTGCCAAGGCGCCGGAACGCGCTTTGCTAGACTAAAGCGCGATGCCAACCAATCCCGTTCTCGTCATCCACGGCGGCGCGTGGGCCATGCCCGATGATATGGTCGACGCCCACATCAACGGCGTGCGCAACGCGCTGGCTGCGGGATGGCGCGTGCTCGAGCGCGGCGGCTCAGCGCTCGATGCCGTGGAGGAAGCAGTCGTCATCATGGAAGATGACGAAACCTTCGACGCCGGGCGGGGGAGTTTTCTCAATCGCGACGGCAAAGTGCAACTCGACGCGCTCATCATGGACGGATCTACGCTACGCGCCGGAGGCGTGGGATGCGTCGAGCGGCTGCGCAATCCCGTGCGCGCCGCCCGCAAGATTCTCAGCGAAAGCCCGCATGTGTATTTTGTCGGGGAAGGTGCAGAACATTTTGCCGCCGAACATGGCGTCCCGCTGTGTGCGAATGAGGAGCTGGTCATCCCGCGCGAGGTTGCCCGTCTGCGCGAATATCAGGCACAAGCCGCAAACGGGGGAAATGATTTGTTTGCGCCCGCGATTTCACACGATACGGTGGGTGCGGTTGCGCTCGATCGCGACGGCAACATCGCCGCTGCCACTTCAACCGGTGGCACGCTGAACAAGGCTCCGGGACGTCTGGGCGATTCGTCGCTGATCGGCTGCGGCTGCTATGCCGATAACGAAAGCGCGGCCGCCTCGACCACGGGATGGGGCGAACCGATCATGAAGCTGGTGCTGGCCAAGTGGACCGCGGATCGGATCTCCGCCGGCAACTTGCCGGAGTGGGCGGCACAGGAGGCCATGAATTATCTGAAGCAGCGGCTCAACGGCCACGGCGGCATCATCGTTCTCGACGCGAAGGGACACTTTGGCATCGCCCACAACACGCCACGCATGGCCTGGGCGTATAAGAGCGTCCAAAAAGAAGAGGCCGGTGTCGAGCGCGCGGGCTAGATTTCAATGCCAAAATCGAAATCAAAGGCAGCGGACAGAGCCTGCCCTGAGCTTGTCGAAGGGAATGTCCGCTCTACATGTTTACAGCCATCCTTTTGTTCGCGCGATCCTCGCGGGCAATCCGTTCGCGCTCCGCTACTTTGGCGAGGTGCTCGATCTCTTCGTTCGCCTTGCGCAGCCGCCGGTTCATGCGGTTGCGCGGGCGCCTGCACGTTCTTCATTTTCGCGGCGGCGATGGTCCCGTTTTCGGTTGAGACGCAGGCGCTCCCATCACCCCGAACGTTCCGTAGGTTGCAATCAGATAGGTAGGAACGCCGGTACCGCCGATCGCTTCCCTCGAGTTCAGCACCAGCCCGAACAGCACGTAGAACATGAGGGGGAAGCTGATCACCGATGCCGTGTATACGCGGAGACGAAGATTCTTGAGAAACTCGTATTTTGCTTCCTTCAAGTAAATGGTCGCCGTGTGGCTCATCGAACGTCCCATGGGCGGGTTGCTTAGTGCTGCCACGGCTGTGCTCATCGTGGACTCCGAGATTCGTGACGCAGCGAATCCACTTTCCGCTGGTTTGCTTCTTGATCTCGGCTGGAGTCCCTTCGGCGATGATTGCGCCTTGATTGATGACTGCGATGCGATCCGCCAGCGTATCCGCCTCTTCCAGATAGTGCGTGGTGAGCAGTACTGTCTTGCCTCGCTCCACCAGGTTGCGAATTTCATCCCAGAGCGCGCGCCGGGCTTCCACATCGAGCCCGACCGTCGGCTCGTCGAGGAGAAGCAGATCCGGATCGCCGCAGATGGCGAGCGCAAACAGCACGCGCTGTCTCTGTCCGCCCGAGAGGTCCCCAAACTTGCGATCGACAAACTTCTCGAGGCCCGCGGCTGCCAGCACCTCTTTCAGCGGCAAAGGTTTTGAATAATAACTGGAAAACAGATCGATATGTTCACGCACCCGCAAGGTCTCGGGCACGCGGCCAATTGCAACATTGCGCCGGTTCTCATCCGGTTTTCAGGATTCGTCGGGTCCCCGCCCAGAACTCGCACCTTGCCGGCATTGGGTGGCATCAACCCGAGCAGCAATTTCACTGCGGTGGTCTTTCCCGCGCCGTTCGGCCCCAGCAGCACGACAACCTCCCCGGATCACACCGCGAAGTTCACGTTGCGTAACGCCCGTACTTCACCGTAGTTCTTGCAAACCTCTTCCAGGCTAGCCGCTGTGGCTGCCTTTCTGGTTTGTGCGCTTTGTGTTGGCTCCCCGGTTGCGATCATGTTGAATTCTCCCGCCCAGCTAGGGCCCGGCGAAAATTTCTCACTTTATCTTTTTTGTCTGCCCAGCGATTGCATCATGGCGGAATGCGGGGCTGCGCACCAGTGCTATCCATCACTCGGCCAACGTGACAAATGTCATTCAGGCCTCACGGCAATATCTGTCTTTCGAGGGTTACGCCAAGGGAATGTACTAGGAAGGAAGCTAGATGAAGACCGATAAATCTGAACACCAAACGTCGTTCTGAAAAAACCGAAACAGTTAAAAAAATCAGTTTTTTTGTTACGAATTCCGAACAAACTGGCGCGCTACACAAAAAATAAAGCTCCCTGCCGAGGAGCGGCACTTGTGCGTATGCTGCGTAATCCGCCAATTGCACAAGGGTAGTGTCTGTTCGGAAAACGTAACATGTCCTCACGTGTCAAAAAATCTCGGCACCCAACACATTCGACGTTCCCATTTTGATATGATGTCCCACACTTCTTGGAGGCGTGCTCATGCTCCCGGCCGGAAAGAGCCTGCGAACCCTGCGCGAAAAGCTCGGCTTGACGATGCGCGACGTAGAGACTTCAAGCGCACGCATCGCGGACAAGTATCGTAACGAAGAATTTTCTGTTCCTCCCAGCCGCTTGTCCGATATTGAGACCAAAGCGATTCTCCCCAGTATCTATCGTCTCTACACGCTTTCGGTCATTTACCGTCGTGATCTGCGCGAATTGTTGTCCTGGTATGGCGTCGACATGAACAATATGGCCGCCGATCTCGGCTTGGTCTCTCCTCCGCGATCGCACGTCTCGGAGGCGCTCGCTGGCTTGTCGTCAGTGCAGGTCCCACTACGCATGGATCCTGGTTTCGATGACCGCCGCACCACCAATCTCGGACGCATGGTCGAACAGTGGGGGATGGTACCCTTCGCCTATCTCGCCCAATTTGCAGTCTCTGATTTCACCTATGGCTACATCGGCAATCAGGACTTTACCATGTACCCCATCCTGCCGCCCGGCAGCTTCATTCAGGTCGACGAAGCGCGGAATAAGGTGGTAGAAGGAGCGTGGCGGTCGGAATACGAGCGGCCCATCTACTTCGTGGAAACCCGGGACGGGCATACCTGCTGCTGGTGCAGCCTGCGCCGCGAGGAACTTATTCTTCAACCGCATCCATTGTCGCCGGTTGCCGTGCGCATCCTGCGGCATCCGCAGGATGCAGAGGTGCTTGGGCAAGTCGTCGGCGTCGCTATGAAGTTGACCGAGTGGCGTGCCCTCGAGTCTTCTCCAAGCTCGAAAGCGCAAGCAGCACTGAATTGAGATGACTGGCCGCCGGTGAATCTTTGCGGGCTCCCGGCAGCAAATCCTCGATTTGCCCGCGCATTCCTTCGACGTAGGCGCGCGCAGAAACTCCGCTGTTCTGGCTGGATTCTTCCAAATCGTTCACCAGAGATGCTATGGGGGCGCGCAAAACATTAGCAACCACTTCAGCATGGGCCGTTTTCATGGCCCGATCAGACGACTCTGACCCATGCACCAGAGACATTCCCCAGTGCTGGTAACCGTCTTGCCCCCGCCGCAATGAGGCCAAATACGCCAGTTTCCCTAATAATCCGGAGACTGCCGCCAGGGTAGTTTCCTTCACATCCTGCAAAGCTGATTTCAGCGTCATGGTGTTACAAATTCCGAACAATCAATGATTTGGCAACTCTTTGCGCGCCTATGCGCGCTCATGAAAATATCACGATCCAATTCCCTCTAACAAGGAGAAAACAATCGTGAAACGTATCCTGCTCGTACTTGCTGCAGCTGTCCTTTTTCTGAACACCCTCGTCGTCCCAACCATTGCCCATGCCGACGGCGTTGGCGGCACCAGTTGCGGCGGAGGCGGTGGCTGCAAGCCCTAAGTTCTGAGTAGCTTTACGAAAACCGAACAGGATTTGCATCGATATTGCCGCCTGCAGCGGGTCGCGGTATAGTGCCAACCTACGGCTATGCTGCAGGCGCACTCATTGCTCTGGCACTATCTGTGGCTCGCACCGCACGTTCTGCAGGTCGCGCTCGCTATACTCCTCTGGCAGCGCGGACTTCATAAGCTTTTTCCAGTATTCCTTGCTTACACGATCTTCGAAGCGATTGAGGAATTCACCCTTTACGGAATGGACGTTCTTCCTTGGGTGACGGTGGATACCTTCTGGCAAACCTTCTGGGTCGGTTTAATCATTGAAGGTCTGGTAAGGTTTGTTTTGATTGGGGAGTTGTGTCTTCACCTTCTGCGGCCTTGGCCCGCCGTCGCCAATTTGGGTAATCGGCTGATCAGTTTTACCGGTTCGGTTCTTGTACTACTAGCCACTCTGGCTGCGGCTTATGCTCCGATCGACGATCCGCAATACAGTTTGATTTCCCGCGCCCATATTCTCCAACAGACCTTGTACATAGTTCAGTGTGGTCTGGTGTTATTTCTATTTCTATTCGCCGCATATTTTAGATTGGCGTGGAACAATCGAACGTTCGGAATTGCGCTCGGCCTCGGGATCGTATCTTGCGAACACCTCGCCACCTGGGCCGTTATGGCCAACGGAGGCTTGATCGATAAGCGTTATCTTCTGGATTTCCTGAACATGGCTACTTATCACGTCTGCGTCCTGGTCTGGTTTTACTATCTGCTGGTCCCCCAAAAGACACGCACGAAGTCTGTGGTTCCACTGCCCGAGCACAACCTCGAAATTTGGAACCGGGAACTGGAGCGTCTGCTACAACAATGACTCTGGCCATCGTAATCGTCATCGCCGCTCTCCTGTCGCTGGTTCTCATTCTGCGAATCGCCCTTTCGCGAAGCCTCCAAATCTCCGCGAGCGCGAACCTGCTCACACAGATCCAGCCCATCGACGTAGAAGCCTTTCGCAATCTTGTCAATGCCACTGAGGACGACTACTTGCGCCGCCGATTGTCCGCTTCGCACTTCCGTCAAGTCAGGCGTGCACGTCTGCGCGCCGCTTCTGCGTACGTGCGCGTGGCGGGAAGAAACGCGGCCGTGCTAGTGCGCCTCGGAGAATCCGCTTTGTCCACCGGCGATCCCAGAATCGCTGACGCTGCACGGATACTCGTCAATGACGCGCTCACGCTCCGTCGCAACGCAACCTTCGTGCTCATCAGAATTCATATTGCGCTAGCCTGGCCTAACGCCGGCTTGGCGGCGGCTCCCGTCTTCGATGGATATGGGCGCCTGAGCAGTTCGGCTATGCTTCTCGGCCGGTTGCAAAACCCAGCCACTCCCATCCGTCTCGCGGTACTTTAGGGGACGCAGATCGCAGACATTTGTGTTTCGTCTTGCCCTGATCGGAATACGGAGCGACTACACCCGCAATCTCCCAGGGGTAACTCCGGCACTACCCCTTTTCATTCCGCTTGTTTTCGCGGCACATTCTGATATAAAAACCAGCGGGACCAGGCCCCCTAAATATCTTCGTGTGCACATCGGCAATCTGCCGTGGGAGTTGTTTTCGGCCGCCCAACCCGCGCCGGCGAGTCCAAGGGAAAATTCTAGGAGAACTCATATGATCCGCACGGTTAAGGCTGTTTCTACTGGTTTGTGTTTCCTGTTGCTTTCCGCAGGCGCGCTGGGCCAGGGCGGAGTCGCCACCGGTGATCTGCACGTCACTGTGAAGGATCCAAAGGGTAGCCTGGTCGCCAATGCCACCGTAACGGTGCGCGATACCGCAAAAGGATTGGAGCGTTCAGCCACCAGCGATGGCCAGGGCGGATACAGCGCTCGCTTGCTCCCACCAGGCACGTACTCTGTCACCGTCCAGGCCCCCGGCTTCGCCAGCATCCAGGACACCGGCGTCACCATTACGGTGGGTGAGTTGGCCGAACTCCAGATCGCTCTATCGCTGGCGACCGCAACGCAAGTCGTCACCGTTACTTCGCAAGCCGAGCTTGTTGAGACCTCGCGCAGTTCGACTACGGACACCATCGGCCAGCGCCGTATCGACAATCTGCCAATCAATGGCCGCAACTACATCAACTTCACGCTGACAGACTCTCAAGTCGTCCGCGACAACGCGCCGAACACCGGTGCCGCGCCTACCTCAGGCTTGAACATGAGCGGCCAGCGCGCCCGCTCCAACCTGGTAAACGTTGACGGCGCCGACGCGACCGATAATTCCGTCAACGGCGTGCGCTCGACCGTTTCCCAGGAGGCCGTGCAGGAGTTCCAGATCATCACGAACAGTTATGCCGCGGAATATGGCCGCGCCTCCGGCGGCGTGGTCAACATCATCACGCGATCAGGCTCCAACGATTTCCACGGAGATGTCTTCGGCTTCCTGCGCAATCGCAACTTCCAGGCGGTGAACCCCTTCAGCACCGTCTCGAATCCGGCCTACACGCGGGTGCAAGCCGGTGCAGCTTTCGGCGGACCGATTAAGAAAGACAAGACCTACTTTTACTTCGCTTACGAAATCACGCGCCGGCACGAGACCGGATTCTCCAGTATTGGCGCGGACAATTTCGGACTCGTCCCGTTTGACACCACGCAGGTGGGCCTGCCGTTCGGGACACTGCAGTTGACGCCCGACCAGGTATCTTTTCTGACGAACCCAGCGGTACTCGGTACCGAACAAGTAAGTCCTCTTTACGCGCAGGAGGTCGGCCAATACGCAGCTCTGCTGGGCGCGTCTTCCGGTCAGGCCGTTCAGGGCGCCTGGCCGAGCTCGCTCGTGCGGGGATCGACTGGCGGATTCTTTTCAAGCTGGTCTGGTTTCCCGACGACCTGCGCTCCTCCAGGACCATGCGTCCCGGTGCCCGCTTCCTATCAGACGCTAGCCTCGCAGATGGGAAACTTCCCGATCTTTGAAGGGACGAGTCTTTACTCCCTGCGCATCGACCACAACATCAGCAACAGCAACCGCCTGATGCTGCGCGCTAATGTCAGCCCCAGCACGATCACCGGAATCGAAGTCGGCGGTCAGGACCAGCCCTTCGGCCAGAACGCTTACTCGCGTACCTCGCAGCAAACTTATCGTGATGTTGCCGGCACCGCCCAGGATACTTGGACCATCGGCAACAACAAGGTAAACGAATTCCGCTTCCAGTACGCGCGGCGCGGTCTCTCCTACTTCTACAACACGAAGATTCCGGCAGGTTCCGATCCGGCCGTAAACATCCCCGGCTTCGCGTTCTTCGGCCGCGAGCCATATTCCTACATCCAGCGGGTCGAGCAGCGTTACCAGTTCACGGACAATTTCTCCTGGACCGTAGGCCATCATGACACCAAGTTCGGTGGCGACTTCAATTACCTCCCGATCACCGCGGTGTTCACGGTCAACTACGGCGGCGTGTACGATTTTGGGAGCTTCAGCGCCGCTAATCTCGGGTTCGTCAATCCGTCCCCGAATACCTTGCCAGATTTCAGTCCGCTCTCGCCGGTCCAAGCTTACGGCGCCGGCTTACCGGGCGACTTCATCCAAGGCATCGGCAAGCCCAACGATTCCTTCAAGAACATTCCTATTGGAGCTTTCTGGCAGGACGCCTGGCACATACGTCCCAACATCACGCTGAACTTCGGCCTACGCTACGACGTTGAAATCCCTCCGAAGTTCGCTCCGCCCAGCGCGCTCGCCCAAGCCGGCTACAAGTTCCTCGGACTGCAGAAGGGAATCCAAGCCGACAAAAACAACTTTCAGCCGCGTGTTGGTTTGGCTTGGGATCCAAAGGGCGATGGCAAGAACGTTATCCGAGCCTCTTATGGCCTGTTCTATGATCATCCGCTGCTCGGCCTTTACTTCCTCGGCGACGCTTCGGACGGATCTACTAGCGGACAACTCGCCTTTCCCGGAACTTCCCTGTGCAGCAACTCCTCTGGCTTCGGCAATCCTGCCAACCTCAATGCCATTCCGATTTTCCAGGGGTTGCCCATCAACTCGACCGCAGGGCCTTGTGCTGTTTCAGCGAATCCCGCGGTCGCCAGCGGACTCGGTTACCTGGCCGACCAGCAGCGATTCCAGGCTCTTAACTTCCCGCAATCGGAATTCATCAACCAGAACTACCTGAACCCCTCTTCCTTCCTTCCGCTGGTGTTCCAGCCTTTCGGCTATCCCCAGTCCAAGAACTTCGTCTACGCTTACTCCCAGCAGGCGAACCTCACTTTCGAGCATGATTTTGGCGGCGGCTTTGCGCTCAGCCTGGCCTACAACTACAACGGCGGCCGTCACCTGAATCGTCCCATCAATGCCAACACCATCCGCGGTGACCTGATGATCAGGAATTTGAGCGCGGCTGTTGCCGCCGGTGCGGCTCAGGCCACGGACAGCCCCTTCACCGTGAGCGCCTGCGGCGTCGGTCCACAGGGACCCTATGTTCCTGCTGCACTCACGAACTTCTTTCGCCCTTCAGGCATCAATCCTTCGATCGCGATTGCGTTGTTGTCGAATCCGTCAACGGCACCCTGCGTCCAGTTAGTTTTGCCGCTGGTGCAACAAGCCTATGGCCTGAACGCCAGCTGCGATCTCGCCACTCTGAGCAACTGCATCCCCTTCGGCGATATGGACGCGAACTATTCCAACGGCAGTTCCATCTATCATGGGTTCACCACCAATCTGCGCAAGCGGTTTGGCAGTCACTACGAATTCCTCGCCTCTTATACGTGGTCGCACGCCATAGACGACTCCACTGACCTGCAGTCCACGCTCACGCCGCAGGACAGTTACTTCCCCGGACTCGATCGTTCGACTTCGCTCTTCGATCAACGTCACCGCTTCGTCTTCAGCGGCGTCTATCAGACGGGGAAAGTTTCCGGCAGCGGTTTCGCCGGCAAGTTCCTCAGTGATTGGACCTTTGCACCCTTAATCGAAGTTGCGTCCGGACGTCCCTTCAACATCATCACCGGCAACGGAGACAATCTTCAGCTTTCGTCTCTGACTGGCCGTCCCAACACTTTCGTAAATGCCGGCTGCGGAAGCGCATTCGCGGCGGTACGTTCCAAATATTCACCAACTGGAGTTCTGCAGGAGGTTTGCCCCGCCAATTTCAACGGTTCGTTGCTCTCGCTCGATGGCAGCCTGGGCCGCAACGCCGGAATCTCGCCCTGGACCGTCTTCAATGACCTGCGCGTCTCAAAGCGCATTTACTTCGGCGAGCGCTTCAACACTGAATTGATCGCCGACATCTTCAACATCGCCAACAAGGTCAACATCGCCGCCGTGAGCCCGCTGTTTACCAATGCCGGGCAGGCCACCTCGGCCTACGACATGCGCCAGTTCCAATTCGCCATGAAATTGAACTGGTAGCGATCTTCCCTCGTGCTCGTCTGGATTCTCACCGCCGTCGAATCCAGACGAGGCCACGATCTTATCTCTCCGAGTTTTTTCCTTCGCGTACCTTCGTGCCCTTCGTGGTTTAAAGATTCGTTTCAAGATGGCAACGGGATGATCCGCATTTGCGAAAATCTCTGATAGCCGAGAACTGCCTTAGCCCAAACTTTTTTGCAACTCCCCCACGCCCCTCTGATTCTCAATAGTTAGGAGTTGCGTTTTATGGATCGCAGACGTTTTCTTAAAACCGCAGCCGCTACCACGGTCATGACATCCCTAAGCAAGAGATTCGCCCACGCCGCCGACGCTCCCGTCCCCAAGCGCACCTTGGGCCGCACCGGAGAGAAGGTCTCCATCATCGGCCTCGGTGGATACCACCTGGGCGTGCCCGACGAGCCGGAGAGCATTCGCATCATCCGCACGGCGCTCGACAACGGGGTAAATTTCCTCGACAACTGCTGGGACTACAACGATGGCCAGAGCGAGATTCGCATGGGAAAAGCGCTGCGAGATGGCTATCGGCAAAAAGCGTTCCTCATGACCAAAATCGACGGTCGCACAAAGAAGGCAGCAGCTGAACAGATGAACGAGTCGCTGCGCCGTCTGCAGACCGATCATATCGACCTGCTGCAATTCCACGAGGTCATTCGCGACACCGATCCTGACCGGATCTTCGCGCCCGGCGGCGGCATGGAGGCCGTCCTCGAGGCCAGGAAGCAGGGGAAAATCCGCTACATCGGCTTTACCGGACACAGGAGTCCGGATATCCATCTCAAGATGCTCAACACCGCTTTTGCCCACCAGTTTACGTTTGACGCCGTGCAGATGCCGCTCAACGTGATGGACGCTCACTACGACAGCTTCGAAAAGAAAGTGCTTCCCGTCCTGTTGCAGCATGACATCGGCGTGCTCGGCATGAAGCCGATGGGCGATAAGATCATTCTCAAGAGCAAGACTGCAACGCCGGTCGAGTGTCTGCACTATTCGATGAACCTGCCCACCAGCGTGGTCATCACCGGTTGTGACGCAATGAACATCCTGCAGCAGGCGCTGGATGCGGCGCGCAGCTTCCGGCCGATGAATCAAGGCGAGGTAGCGAGTTTGCTCGCCAAAACTCCGCCCGCTGCCGGCAAAGGAGAGTTCGAACGCTACAAGATCAGCCACGATTTCGACGGCACCTATCGCAATCCGCAGTGGCTGGGCTGAGCCACTGATCCGCGACCTCGTAGCCGAACTCGAGATCGGGAAAACGTCCGACGAATTCTCCTGTTACACTCTTACTTCACCCCATCCTTGGCGCTTGCCCGGAGTACCCTTTCCATGTCTCAACCCCACCTGCCCACGCCGCGAACCCGTGTGGTTCGCGAAGCCGATCGTGCCGTCTACGATCGTGAAGCAGCGTACCGCATTCTCGACGAAGGCTTCCTTTGTCACGTCGGATTCGTCGCCGATGGTCAGCCCTTCGTGATTCCCACCTCCTACGGCCGTAAGAACGACAGCCTATACATCCACGGCTCAGCCGCCAGTCGGATGCTCCGCCAGCTAAAAGAGGGCGTGGCTGTCTGCATCACCGTCACGTTGCTCGACGGACTGGTGCTAGCCCGCTCGATTTTCAATCACTCAATGAATTACCGCTCGGTCGTGGTTTTGGGGAAGGCGACCTTGGTGGAGGATCCGCAGGAAAAGATTGAGGCCCTGCACGCGCTGTCCGAGCACATCCTGCCCGGACGATGGGCCCACTCGCGTCAGCCCAATGAGCGCGAGCTCAAAGCAACTTCCGTACTGCGCGTGCCCATTGAAGAGTTTTCGGCGAAGGTCCGTCAAGGGCCGCCCATCGACGATGAAGAAGATTATTCTTTCCCCACCTGGGCCGGAGTGGTCCCGTTGGAAATGACAACAGGCGCTCCGATCGACGATCCGAGGCTTGATCCCGCGTACGAAATTCCGGCGTACGCAAAGCACTACGCACGAAAAAAATAGGTCGTGTGGCGCGGGCACTCTTGCCCGCGGCTTTTGACTTAGTTTGTAGTTGCTGGGTACTGCTCGGGGAATCTCTCCCTGCCGACGGCGGATCTGTTGTTTTTTCGCAACTTGAATATGCATGTCCCGCAGGACCTGCTGCACCACACGCATTTCCCGGGCAAGAGTACCCGCGCCACACCGTCCCAGCAAGGAACGGAAATGTTTGACTCTGTAAGTAAAGATGTATATCTTTACTCTAGGGAATGACAGTAAAGATGAAAAACTCCAGCACAATCAGCAGTAAGGGCCAGATTACCGTGCCCCAAGAGATCCGTAACCGCCTCGGCCTTGCGACTGGCGATCGCGTAGAGTTCGTCGTGGAAGGGGAACGAACCGTCATTCGACCGGCACGATCTATGCAGAATCCATTCGAAAAGTACAAAGGAGCCTTGGCGACGTTCCCGGGAGGAGAAAAAGAAATCAAAGCTTGGGTAGACGACTTGCGAAGTGAAGAGCACCGCCGCAAATGAGGACCGCGATCGACACCAACGTTCTCTCGGCTCTCTGGTCGGCAGAGCCGCTCGCTGCGCGCATTGCCAGGGAACTCGCGGAAGCACATGCCCAGGGAGGGCTGGTTGTATGCGCCCCAGTCTTCGCGGAACTGCTTGCGCATCCCAGAGCAACCCAGCACTTTGTGGAAGATTTTCTGGCGGAAACGAGCATTGTCGTTGACTTTAACCTTGAGGAATCCGTCTGGCGGCAAGCTGCGAAAAGCTTTGCGGCCTATGCACAGCGGCGACGGCGTTCGGCAGGCGACGCGCCAAAATGCCTCCTGGTCGATTTCATTATCGCCTCACACGCGCTGTTTCGCGCCGATCGGCTGATGACTCTCGATGCCAAGCGGTACAGTCAAGACTTCCCCAAACTTCGAATCGTGTGACACGGTCCATCACGGAATCAGCAGCAGCTTCCCCGTCATGGTTCGGGCTTCAAGATCGCGATGGGCCTGGGGCGCTTCGGCTAGGGGATACGTCTTTGCGATTCGCAGCTTGAGCTTCCCTGCCGCGATCATCCCGAACACCGCACCCGACCGCGCCACCAACTCATCTCTCGTGGCGGTAAAGTGCGCCAGCGTGGTGCGCGCCATGTAAAGCGATCCTTTTTCGGAGAGGGTCACCGGATCCACCGGCGGCACTGGCCCACTGGACGCTCCGTAGAGAACGACCATGCCCCGCAGCCGAAGGACATTCAGGCTCTTTTCAAAAGTGGCCTTGCCCACTCCATCGTAGACCACATTCACGCCGTCGCTGCCCGTCAGCCGTTTGGTTTCAGCTTCAAAATCTGTCCTGGTATAAATAATCACCTCGTCCGCACCCGCCGCGCGCGCCAAGTCGGCCTTCTCGTCGTTCGAGACCGTGCCAATTACCCGTGCTCCGATATGGCGCGCCATCTGCACCAGCAGCAGTCCCACTCCGCCGGCTGCCGACAGCACCAGCGCCGTCTCTCCTGCCTTCAGCCGATATGCGTCATGACACAAATAGTGTGCGGTCAGGCCCTGCAACATTGCGCCGGCTGCATCCTGGTCGCTCACGCCCTGTGGCACCGGCACCAGCGTCGCTGCGGATGCGGCTACGTACTCGGCATATGACCCGAGCGTCCCGCTCCACGCAACGCGGTCGCCCACCTTCACCGACTTGGCTTCTGAGCCGACTGCCGTTACCACGCCGGCGCCCTCCTGTCCGGGCACGAACGGCAGTGGAGTCTTGAAGCGTCCGTCGCGAAAGTACAGATCAATTGAGTTCACGCCTGCTGCGGCCACCTTCACCACGGCCTCATTGGCCTTCGGCTGGGGTACCGGGAGTTCCGCGCGTTCCATTACCTCGGGGCCGCCAGCCCTGCTGACAAGGATTGCCTTCATGTTGTTCGTGGTCATCAAGTTCGTAGTATCAGGCTTCAGGGTATCAGCAGAAGCTTCCCGGTCGTCTTTCTTCCTTCCAGGTCGCGGTGTGCGCGTTGCGCTTCGGCCAGCGGATAGGTGTGCTCAATGCGCAACTTGAGCTTGCCCGCCGTGATCATGCCAAATACAGCGCTCGACCGCGCCAGCAATTCCTCGCGGGTCGCGATGTAATTTGCCAGCGAGGGCCGCGTCACGTACAGCGACCCTTTCTGCGACAACGTGATCAAATCAAACGGCGGCACGGCCCCGCTTGACCCACCAAACAGCACCATCATCCGGCGCGGCCGCAGGACATTCAGCCCCTTCTCGAAAGTAGTCTTGCCCACCGAATCGTAGACGACATCTACACCTTTGCCGTCGGTGAGCCGCTTCGTCTCCGCTTCAAAATCTGCCTGCGTGTAGAGGATGACGTCATCCGCACCAGCCTCGCGCGCCAGCTTCGCCTTTTCCTCCGTCGAGACGGTCGCGATCACGCGCGCCCCAATGTTGTGCGCCATCTGCGTCAACAGCAAGCCAACGCCGCCCGCCGCCGCATGCACTAAAGCAGTCTCGCCTTTTTTTAACGGATAGGTGTCATGCGACAAGTAATGCGCCGTCATGCCCTGCAGCATGGCGGCTGCAGCCTGTTGATCGGTTACGCCCGCTGGGATCGGCACCAACCGGTCGGCAATCACGGCGGCATACTCTGCATAAGAACCCAGCAAGCCGGACCAGGCCACGCGATCGCCAACTTTTACCGACTTGACGTCGGCGCCAACAGCTGTGACCGTGCCCGCACCTTCTTGCCCCAAAACGAGGGGTACGGGCGCCTTGTACCGGCCCTCACGAAAGTACACATCAATAAAGTTCACGCCCGAGGCGGCAATTTTCACGACCGCCTCATTCGCTTTCGGTTGCGGAACCGGCAAGTCCACCAGTTCCATTGCCTCGGGCCCACCAACCTGTTTCACTTGAATGGCTTTCATGATTGCCTTGGATTCGTGCGCGGAGCCGAAATACTCCGCTCCTGGCGCATTTTTTAGTTCACGCGCAACGTGCGGTCCGAACCGCGCCCCGACACGCGATACGCCTCACCAATTCCACCTGCGACAGGTGCGACAATCTCTTAAAGACCCCAAGTTCAGTCCGAGAGGGCAGAGCCGGCGCCGGGCGCGATTATATAATCCCGGCGGCACCATTTGCCGCTAGGTTTTGTTACACTTGCACGTCTCGCGCGAGCCACTCACATTTTCGTCGAACCGGGGGCGGCGCCTAGGAGCCATCATGGCAGAAAAGAAACCCCAGACTTTCGCCAATCACAGGCGATTCGATCCGCTCTTTCATTTCTTCGCGCTTCCGATATTTGGGCTGAGTTTGCTCTGGTCCGTTATCCACTTCATTCGTCACCCCGGAGTGCCTTCAGCGGTGGCGTTTGTGGTCTTGGCCGCCGCGACCGTGGTCGCACTCAAGACTCGGATGTATTCCCTAAGAGTGCAGGATCGCGTGATTCGCCTGGAAGAGCGACTCCGGCTGGCCACAGTTCTCTCCGAGCCGTTGCGCTCCCGGATTCCGGAGTTAACCGAAACTCAACTTATCGGCCTGCGCTTCGCCTCCGATGCGGAATTGCCTGGGCTGTGTGAGCGGGCGCTCAGTCAGAATCTTTCCCGGGCCGACATCAAGAAGTCGATTCAAAACTGGCGCCCCGATTACTGGCGCGTCTGATAGCGAGACGGCACAAGTGTGAAGTCCGAACTGTGAAGCCCGAGGTCGAGGTCAAGGTCGAACACCCGAAGCTTTAGACCTGATCATAAGACCGCTTCAAACCTTTGCCGCCGTTCCGCCGTCTGAGTAATGGGGCGTCTGGTAACAACCGGGTCGATGCCGAAAGTAACCGGCGCTGGGCCTTTTCAGCGTTGACCATTCGCGGAGTGCCGGGTACGATTTTGATTAGAATCCAGCGGAGTTCTGCACCAGGAGAGCGCGCGCATCTGATAGAAAAATAATAGAAATATGCGAGCAGCAGACCTTTATGTCCGGACCGCGTTGCTGGCCTCCCTGGCCTTGGCAGCTTCGTCCTGCCAGACTGCCCAAAAACCGGTTTCGCTTCTGCCTCCCGCGTCGGCGCCTTCACTGAGAGCGTCCGCACCGGTTCCGGTCCAGAGTTCACCGCCGGCTCCTGCCAAGCCTCAGCAGGCTGCGGCTTCGATCCCGGTCCAGAGCAGCCAGCAGTCGCCGGATAATTCTTCCTCGCAGCCCTGGCCAGCCGCCGACCCCATCGGTGATCTCGTGGTTCGGGTCGAGAAGGAATATCAGACAGGTTTGTCTAACTACCAGGCGGGACGCACCGAAGCCGCGAAACAGAATTTCGACAATGCCTTCAACGCTTTGCTGGGCAGCAACCTTGATGTCCGCTCAGACGAGCGCCTGCAAAAAGAATTCGACCGCATCGTCGCCGGGGTCAATCAGCTCGACATCGGTGGTGCGAGCGGCGAGTCTGAAGCACAGCAAAAGTCCGAGCCCGCGCCCATCGACGAAACTAATGGCATCAACCCGGCTGCCGATCCTAATGTAAAGGCCAAAGCGCAGGCTGAGATCAAGTCCACCCGCTCCGACTTGCCGCTCATGATGACTGATCAGGTAGCGGGCTATATCAGCTACTTCTCCAATCGTGGTCGAGACACATTCGAGCGCGCCTTTTCCCGTTCCGGCCGCTACCACGACATGATGGTCTCGATCCTGAAGGAAGAGGGTGTACCTCAAGACCTGATTTACCTGGCGCAGGCCGAGTCTGGCTTCCATCCGTTGGCCGTTTCGCGCGTCGGTGCCCGGGGAATCTGGCAATTCATGGGCAGCCGCGGCCGCGGGTACGGGCTCTCGCACAACCTGTGGATCGATGATCGTCAGGACCCTGAAAAGTCCACCCGTGCCGCCGCTCACCATCTGAAAGATCTCTACAACCAGTTCGGCGACTGGTACCTGGCTATGGCTGCCTACAACTCCGGCCCTGGCACGGTGCAGGCCGCGGTTCGACGCACCGGCTACGCAGACTTCTGGGAGCTCTACCAGCGCAACGTTCTGCCTAAAGAGACACGCAACTACGTTCCCATTATCCTGGCCGTTACCATCATCGCCAAGAATCCGTCGCAATATGGGCTGCAAGACATCGCGATGGACCACCCGGCGAAGTATGACACGGTGACCATCACCTACCCCGTCGATCTTCGCCTGGTGGCGGAGTGCGTGGGCGCGACAACAGTCGAACTGCAGGAGCTGAATCCCAGCCTGCTCCGCCTGACCACGCCGCGTGAAGGAAAGTTTGAGCTTCATCTGCCGGCTGGAACGAAAGACGAATATCAGAGCTCGATTGCCGCCATTCCTACAGGTATGCGGCTCTCTTGGCGTTACCACACCGTGCAATCCGGCGATACTCTGGCTTCCCTGGCCAAAACGTACCGGGCCCCGGCCAAATCGATTGCGGAAGTCAACCATCTGGACGCCACTGATCTCGAAAATGGCGCCAAGCTGGTCATCCCGGTAGCTCCCGGCAAGCATCCCATGAGCGACACCGCGACCTACGCGCGCCGCATCACGCGCTACAAAGTCCACAGGGGTGACAGTGTAGAAACCGTGGCCGAGAACTTCGGCGTATCTCCGCAGATGCTCCGCCGCTGGAACGGCCTGCGCGGCGACAGCCTGCGCGGGCGCAAGGTGCTGGCTCTGCACCTGCCAGTCTCCCCTAGTCCGCGCGAGGCCGAAGTCGTTTCCTCGAGGTCGAGCAAGTCTTCAAAACACGGCACAAAAGCAGACCCAACCGTGAGCAATAAGCGCACCGCCAGTTCGGCCAAGACCGACGACGCAGATGCTAACGCTCATGCCGAAGAAGCCAGCGTCGTTCGCCACAAAGTTAAGTATGGCGAGACGCTCTATTCCATCGCCACTTCCTACAAGACTACCGTGGCCGCTCTCAAGCGCGACAACAGCAACGTCGCCGTCCTCCGCCCGGGTATGATCCTGGTCGTGCAGTCTGCCCGCTAAGGTCGTCTCGGACCCTCACCAAAGCCTGTGGACGTTCCGAAACACGGATATTCCATTGAGAGGAGCCTGCCCATGGCCACCGTCAAGTGAGACCTCCGAGTCTGACTCGGGGAATTGCGCCCTGCAATACCGATTCTTCTTCCCTTCTCCCGTTCCCCTGTGGTAACAGGTAGGCAGGCAGTGTCCACGGTTCCCGCAGTATGCAGCGGTCCTTGCAGTAGGCGGTAAACGTCGTGCTATAATCGCGCGCCGTTCCAGCAGCAGTTCCGGTGGTCTTTTAAATTCTCTCGTGCCCGCAGCTTAGGACGCGCAGTTCCCGCCCCAGGCCGCCACAAAGATCTGATCAGGAGGAGCAATGACGTTCTACGACCCCACGCTCTACGGACGTGACGACGAAGAAGAGTTCGGTGACAGCGGCGCCTACAGTGAATCGCTGGAAGAGGACTTCGAAGAGGAAGAGGAGGAAGAAGAAGAGTCCGGGGTATCGCAACCGGGGATAGACGAAGGCGAACCGGTCTCGACTCCCGCACCTCCTGCGCCCAAACCCGCACCCAAACCTGCACCGGCTGCCGGTGGCGGCGGAGGTGGCAGCAAACCCGCGGCGAAAAAGAAAGCAGCCAAAAAGAAGCCTGCCGCGAAGAAGCCAGCGAAGAAAGCTGCCAAAAAACCGGCGAAGAAAAAAGCTCCCAAGAAGGCGGCGAAGAAAAAGGCGTCCCGAAAACCTGCAAAAAAGGCAAAGAAGAAAGCCAAGAAGGGCCGCCGGTAAAGGCGTCCTATCTAGCTTGTCAATCGTGCCTCACGCACTGTGAAACAGCGGCCTGCGGGCCGCTGTTTTGCGTCTGAACGGATCAACCGATGCGTCCGAGAACTGCAGACGGCAGTCGGTCCATGCCAGCCTGATCGCTCCTATCGACGCTTTCCTCGACGTTCACCGGGTGCCCCGCGCTCCCTGAGCAGAGATGGCAGCGGGACGGGATTACAGCCAGAACTTGCTTTGCGCGGGCAAGGAACTGCTGGCGCTTGCGGCACGTTCGGTCCCAGGCTCGACGCGGTTGCGTCCGGCATTCTTGGCCTGATAGAGCGCGGTGTCGGCCGCCTGCAGCAATTTTTCGGTATCCGCGGCGGAGTTCCCGGCAGCAATCCCCAGGCTGAGACTCACATTCACGCAGGAGCCTCCCGCGACGACGCTGCAATTTGCGACACAGCTACGGATGCGTTCAGCCAGTTCCCAGGTTTCGGCGGCGGCACAGCCGGGAACCACGATCAGAAATTCTTCTCCGCCATAGCGGCCGACCGAGTCGTAGGGGCGAACCACCGCGGCAATTTCGCTGGCGATGATACGCAGTACCAGATCCCCGGCGACATGGCCTCGGCTGTCGTTCACCGCCTTGAAGTGATCCACGTCCGCCATGATGACGCCGACAGACCCGCCGCGGCGCTGGGAGCGGAGCAGTTCGCGCTCGAAGATCTCGAGAATCGCTTTTCGGTTCCACAGTCCGGTCAGACCGTCGCGGGAAGCCTCGCGGCGCAGCGCCTTCTGTGCCTCCACGAGGCGGTACTGGGTGACCAGAAGCCGCGCACTCGAACACACGAAGGAGAGTAAGACCACGGCCGCCGCCAGTCCGAGACGCTCCCGAGCGATGTGCAGGGACATGAAAAGCACCAGCAGCGGACAGAACAGATAAAAAATTTCGGTATGAATTCTCTTCTCCCGCTTAGGCAGCTCACTGGATAAGTCTGCCGGCTCCGGCTGGTTCCAGGTGGTCGCGATGACCAGAGGCGCTACCAGAAACAGGCTCCACAGGAGGTCAAACCATGCTCCCGTTTTCAGATTGCCTCCCGGGCCGTAGTAGTACATGGCATCGAGCATGCCCGAAAGAGCCAGCAAGACTCCCAGCTTTCCGAACAGCGAACGGACAGCGCTGGAGTGGGTAATGGCAGCTCGTAGCAGAAAAGCAGAGGCGACAAATCCGTAGCCTACAAAGTAGGGAGCCCAAACCGAATGAGCCAACTCGCCGTGCGCCTCGGACTTCGGCAGGTAAAAAAAATACAAGTAGGCCGCAACGCAAATCAGGATAGCCTGCACAAAGTCGAGAGCGACCACTGTGTCCAGGCGTCCGCTTTCGCTCTCCGAGCCCAGGAAGAGCGCCATTGCCAGGGGAGCAAACCAGAAGCAGAACAGCAGATTAGAGATCCACTGTGCGCCACCCGCAGACCTGGACAGATCGGTGTAGACGCCGAGACTCTGGGCAACAAACCACACCACGTATGCGGCCGCGGTCAGCCTCCAGACGGAACGAGCCATCCCCTCCGCGTTGCGACTCGCACGCGCGCACGCGACGATTACGAGACCACCCAAGGTGAGTTGGATGAGATCGGACAGCAGAGGCCCGGGGCCGACAGTCCCAAAGGTCGTAACCACACCGATGTGCACTAGAAACAGGAGGGCGGCAGCGGTCACAATGTTGGGCGGACGTGGCAATAGACGTGGCAATATTCAGACCTCAAATTAAGACCGCTTTCACTCGATTACCTGGGGGAATATCCGCCACACGGGCTTGCCAGGGATGCCTGTACGCCGCCCTGACATGCCCGATCGCGGATCTGACATGAGACGCTTCTAAGTATCGGGCATCCTCATTGGGATTTCACATGACCAGAGTACCCAAGCGGGAGGTAACGCGCGGCAAAGCTTAGCGCCAATCGGCCAGGATTGTCTGCAGGATCTCCACAGCCTCGCCGAGCTTGACAAGTTCTTGCGGGGGAAGGGCGTTGAGTTGGGCGGCGAGCGATTCGATGCGCAGCCGGCGTCCTTTCTGCAACAGGCGCGTGCCCTTGGGAGTGGCGCGGATGTGCATGCGGCGGGCGTCCTTGGAGTCGGCGGTGATATCGACCAGGCGGCTGCGGGCGAGGCCAGCCACAATGCGACTCATCGTGGGGGGTTTGACCTGCTCGGCTGCCGCCAGTTCACCCAGCGTTTTTGGCCCCGCGAAAACAAGGACGGACAGAGCGGAGAGGCGGGCAGGGCCTTCGCCGGTTGCGATGTCCTGCTTCCGTACCCGGCGCAGAAGGTGGATGGCAGCGGAATGCAGGCGGTCGGCTACGGCGATCGCCTGTGGCGAGATATTTTCCGACTTGACTTTGACCATTGAATATAGTTAGCTATGCTAACTAAATTAGAATGGGAGGTCAAGAAAATGGACCTGGCGGCAAATGGAATTGGAATCTCGCGGCTGGGGCAGATTGCCATCAATGCGCAGGATGTGGAGCGCGCTGCCGCTTTCTATCAGAACGCATTGGGTTTGAAGCTGCTGTTCAAGGCTCCGCCCGGACTGGCATTCTTTGATTGTGGAGGCGTGCGACTGATGCTGACCCGGCCGGAAAAACCGGAGTTCGATCATCCCAGCTCAGTGCTGTATTTTGCTGTGGCTGATATCCGGTCGGCATTCGGAAAGATGAAGGAAAGCGGAGTGCACTTTGAAGATGAGCCCCATCTCATCGCGCGAATGCCGGCGCACGATTTGTGGATGACTTTTTTTCGCGACTCCGAAGGCAATCTGATGGGGCTGATGAGCGAGGTGCCGCACGCGGATTGAAGAACCTGCCGCTGCGAACAAGGCTCTGGACGAGGCATTGCGGCGAAACCCGCGCAGCATGTTTGCCTTGAATACAAAAGCAGTAAAGTAGAGCCGTTCGCCCTGAGTGCCCAGCGGACACCGCTCTGTGGACCCTGCTATCATCGCTGGCAGAGCATTTTCAGGCGTATGGAAGACGAAGAAATCCCATTTATTTCCGGTTCAGGAGAAGGACTCATGGAAGAAGGACCAGCCTTGCATGCGGGGGCGCGCCGCAATGAGGACATCGCGCTCGACCTTATGAAGTTTGTTGCCATGACGACAGGGTACGGCCGGACAACGTCGTCCGGAGTCGGCTTCCAGGGTACGGGATCGGCAGCTAAGCCCGAAGACTACGCTGCACACCTGTTGGAGTTGTATGGGAAATGTCTGAACGCGGTGGCGGGAAAGAAATAGCGAGAAGCTCAATGAGTGAATGACCCGATCACTCAAGGATTCACTCTGTTACGTCTCGATCCCTACGTAGCAGACGCGGCCGACTAAGTAATCAGCGGCGGTCTTGCCGTCTTCCATAGTTACCACTTCGATGGGATAAGCCTGATTGTGGGGGCGCAGGATCAGATGATTGCCGGCTACTTCCACGTACTTCACGGTGCAATTCCCGTCCTTGGTGACCGCGTACATGTTGAACTCACCCTTGCGATAGGGCTTCAGCGAGTTGTAATGACGATCGAGCAGTAGTGTGGCGCCGGGCAGCAGGCGCGGGTACATGCTCATCCCTTCCCGCCCGTCAACCTTGATGAGCACGAAACGCTCCCAGCTTTCGCGATCGCCTTCGGTTTCCGCCTTCAGCTTGCGCAGGAAATTTTTCTTGAATTTCAGGATTTCTTTCACATTCATGCTCGTGATCAACGGCTGGGTGGCGGCAACGGCTCCGTCCGTCAACAATACATTCTCAAACTCGTCGCCACTGGGAGGCAGGATGGAAGCGCGCTTATTGACTTCGGTCGGATCGAGCAGGTCCAACACCGAAAGATGCTGCACCGCAAGAACTTTGTCCATGCCTTCGAGACTTAAACCGCGCTTCTTATTCAGGAAGTTGGAGATATGAGCTTGTTTGAACCCGGTCTGCTGGGCCAGCCGCAGCCCGGTCAGATCGCCCTCGCCGATGCGCTCCCAAATCGTTCTGCGGAGGTTATCTTGCAGCACGCGGAATTTCATAGCTTGGAGTATAGCATGGGCCTTATAGCATCCTGCTAATTAAGAAAGTTTTCCACAACCCTATTGGTATATCAACCTTGACCGAGATTATCACCTTGACTCAACTCTGTAGTACACTTTCTCGGTCAAGTTTGAGGCTCCCAGCGAAGGCCGGGAATCGACTTGAGCGGAGGTGTGCGCGATGGCTGAGATCAGACTGCGAGAGTTTATCTGGTTATGCCTTAAAGAGGCATGGAGAACGTCATGGGAAAAGGCCGACACTGGAGCAACCGTATTCGGTATTGTCGCGCCTGTCGTGGTTCAGTTCGTGCCGAAATGGGAGTCAGCCATGACGAGCCTAGTTTGGCAGATTCCAATTGCGTCCTTAGCAAGCATTGCAGCAACTAGGCTTTTGCTATCGCCATTCTTGCTCTATCGAAAATGTGACTCTGACTTGCGCAGTGCGCAATCGGCACTACGGGCAAAATACACAAAACAACAAATTCATGAATGGATAGGGCAACGGCTTCAGGATGCAAGGGTATTGGCTGACACAAATCCTAGAACGGATTCGGATGTGCTCACGTTTCAGCGGGATTTTGAGGCTTGGTCTATAAAGACCGAGGCTGGCCTGCGAGCCTTCGAGTTAACAGCGGAAGCACATCTCTTTGCGACCGCAGATTCAGGGTTCGTTAGGCTACCTGAGCGAGTTATTACACAGGGGGACGGGTCTTTCCAATACCTTCAGGATGTACGGGAGTCTTGCAGTGCTAGATTACTTAGATACCAGACGGCTCTCAGGGAAACGTTAAAGACGTATTCAGGCAGCGATTAAGTCCTTGTATTCTACGTTACCGGAAGCTAGCAGCCGGATCAGGGTATCCCGAAAGAGATATTGATTCTTACGGTTGTTGAAACGGAACGTCATCTCTTGTAAGTAGGCTGGAAGATGCTTTGCAGAAACCTTATGCCATGCTCCTACAATCCCGCGCTTGAAGAGCGAGAAAGCGGACTCAACCGAGTTAGTAGTGACGCACATCCCTTTCTCGTACCGGACGTACTCGTCTGCGCTGTGATTCACGCTCTTATGCTTCCCCCGGTACTTGGTCAGTCCGAAGTTATAGAGCTTCGATTCGTCAGTTATGATGACATCCACGGTCGTGTCCACGTTGCGAGCAATGATGTCGTACACGGTGCCTTGGTTTACCTGATCGGCCTTGACGAAGTGCAGATGCCCATCGCGCTCCCGGATGCCGATTACGGCAGTCTTGTTTACGAGCTTGTCTTTGTGGCCCTTGCCTCTGCGCTTGCCGCCGATGTACGTTTCATCAATTTCGACCGTGCCAGTCATCTTGTGTTCCGCCTCAGTCATAGCAGCGCGGATGCGATGGCAGAGATACCACGCCGTCTTGTACGAGATGCCGAGCATTCGCTTCACTTGGTTCGCGGAAATCCCCTTGCGGGATTCGGTCATCAGATAGGTAACCAAGAACCATTTGGTCAGCGGCAGATGGGAATCGTGGAAGATCGTTCCCACGGTCACGGAGAACTGGTAGCGGCATGAATAGCACACGTAAACCTTGCGCTCATGGACGGGAGCAACGTTCTCGCTCTGGCACTTCAGGCACTTTACGCCGTCCGGAAATCGTAAATGCTTCAGAGCTTCGCGGCAGTGCTCGTCAGTGTTGTACTTGTCCACCAGCGACATCAGATTTACGGGAGCGGAGGTCATAGAGTCACCATGAAGAAAAAGGTCAAATTCAAGAAGCACCCAGCAAAGATGACGAGCGACGAATTAGCCGAAGGCGTATTCCATCCCAAGGTGCTCAAGGCAGCGCAAGAGCATTTGGCTGCTGCGAATAGCCCGAAGAAGCCGTCAAGGTCGTCAAGGTCATCAAAGTGAATCACATACAGGACAATAGCAGAGGATCAGAGTTGAGTCAAGTACATAATCTCGACCTTGACGCTGAAAATTAGCAGCTATACGATCGCCCCATTGGTATAACTCATTTTTGATTCTGTGAGATAAAGGCAAATGGGCATTGCAGATGGGTTCAGCGAGGAGAGGACGTTCGTGGAATTCCGCAGAAAAGTGCGCGCAGCCGAGGTGCTGTCGGCGGCAATGCAACGGTTACTGCAGGATTTGCAGTTCACGGGCCGACTCACTCTGGTGGTGCAAAATGGCCGCGTACTTAAGTCCGGCTATGAGGAGGGATATTTCCGCCAGCATGGGGATGGCTCCAGCGTGGAAGACGAAAATACGCGGAAGCCATAGTTACTTCAGGGGTTTAGAAGGAATATTCGGTCTCTCACGGTTCAGCCTTTTACTAATTAAATAGCCCAAGCAGGTCATCGCAAGAAAAACGAGCCCTGCGTGCGATTTCCACCTATCGGTGGAGATCGGCGCAGGGCTTTTTGTTTTGAAACCGGCAAGCTCAAACCATTTGGAGGACCAATGACAGGCAAACAATTCGGTAACAGGAAGAATGAGTTGCGAGTGGAATTGAAATATTGCGAGTGGTGTGGAGTTTTGTGGCTGCGTGACCCGAGCACTGCACAGGTGTACTGCGAGCATTGCCGTCCCCGGATGGACGAACTGCCCGTTCAAAAGAAGCAGGGGGGCTCAGTAAGACTTCGCTGCGGCAAGCGCGCAATCGTTGAAAACTACAAACTTGATGTCTGCGAAATGAATGCGATGCCGACGCCAACCGCGGGAGGTGCGGCATGAACGACATCATTCCTGAAGATACAGCTAAGGGCCCGCAATCAAAGGACGTAATAACTCTTCGCAATCCTCCCTGGCAAGATCCCTTGAGTTCGGGAAGCCCGCCGACGGAGAAGTTGCCGCTCGAACTACTTCCGGTTCACCAGTTTCCAGCAAGCGCGCTCCTTCCGCGGGGAAATTCCGTCTGTGCCTGGACGGAGGCGGACGCTGCGGTGATTCCTAATCAGGCTTCATTGGCGCGCGGGCCGCGCGAACTGGCGCATGCAATGGATAGTCCTCTGGACCGGAATCCGAACTTACGGGCCTACCGCCGGCGGACGGTGTCGATGTTGCGGCGATACTTGCGTTACTCGCTCGAAACAGGCCGCGTGCCGTCGCTGCTCGGAGGTGAGTACTTCCGGACGGGGGTCACATCCTATGGCGTGGTGACGTTTGAAGACCGGGTGATTTTCGTGCACGACATGGAGAGCTGCCTGCAACGTCTGGGTGAATTTCCGCTGCAGCTTATCGCACGCCACACGCTGCAGGAGCATGACCTGGAAGCAACCGCGCGGCTATTACAGTGCAATGAGAAGACAATCCGGCGAGCTATTCCGGTAGCGCTAGATCAGTTGAGCGAGATTCTGCTGGAAGTGGGATTGCTGGAGAAGATGAATCCGACGGAAGAAAATTCTTGTCAAGGGGGTCAAAGCGACGAAATCCTTGCAAGTGATTGTGAAGAAAGCGAAAAAATATTTTAAAAAATGTCCGGTTTACCCTTTGCAATTTGATATTCTGAAAATAGAGAGAGAAAAAAAGAGAACTCCTGACAAAAAGCGCGCCAAAAGGCGCGCTTTCTGTTTTTTCGGCGAAGATGGCAGTCTTCAGAAACCTGAGTGTGCAGCGAATGAAGAAATCGAAACCTAAAGCGGCAGCAAACAAGGCTGCGAAGAAGGGGTCTGCGAAGATGCAGAAGCCGGCAAACCCTGTGGAAATGCGGCAGAGCGTCACCGACATGGTTGGGTCAGAGATGAAGAATATTACGCACGCGGTGGTAGAAGAGGCAAAGAAGGGCCAGCTTGCGACCGTCAAATACTTATTCGAGGTAAGCGGAGTTTATCCCGCGGCCACCGAGCAAAACCAGGCTAGACCGGAAGAAGGCGAGACGCTGGCGCGAATGTTGCTGACTCGGCTGGGACTGCCTTTGGAGCCTGCGATCTCGCCGGACGATAAGGTGCCGGAGAAGGTTCCGACTCCTGCTGCAAAGAGAGCGGCGAACGACCCAGACCCCACGGAGGACCAGCAGAAAGAAGCAGGCGAGCAGCCGGAGCCCGAGCCGGGTGATACCGACGAAGAGGCGGTAGTGTCTGTGTCCTGATCGTCGATATTCTAAGTCGATACTCTAAAATGAGGCAGAACGTGCAGAGCAAAGTAATTCGGTGGCAACCGGCGCTTTCGATCTCGCCGCGCAGCGTGCCATCACAAGGTGGCTCACGGAAAGATGGTTCCAACAGCGGGCTTATGGCTGCGCTGGAGGTATTGGGACGGGCAGGATTGCCCGTTCCCCACAGGAAGGGAATGGATATTACCTGGTTGACCGACCGAATTGCGATCGGGGGCGGGATCTGGACGTCGGATAACATGGCGAACGTGGCGCGTACGGGCGTCACGCATATCATCGACATGCAAGTCGAGTTCGACGACACTGCTTTGGGAGTGGAACATGGCGTCGAGGTGCTTTGGAATCCGACCGACGATGATTTCGAGCCCAAGCCAGCTGCGCTGTTTCGACGGGGCGTACAGTTCGCGCAAGCCGCGCTGGACGAGCCGGGATCAAAAGTGTTCATCCATTGTGCGGCGGGAGTGCACCGGGCGCCGATGATGGCCTTGGCGATTCTAGGCTCGATCGGGTGGAAGATCGAGGATGCGATACGGTTGATTGAAACGCGCCGTCCGGTGGCGGATTTTGCAGAGGTATATGTGCGGAGCGTTGAGGAGTTTTTGGATGACGGTGGCGAGAAAAAGACACATCGCTGGGTTTGATTTATTCGAGCTGCGAGTCCAAGAGTTTATCGCAGACAGGGTGAGAATCTTCCGAGAGCACGAAGACGCCCTACCAGGTTCGATGCAACAAGTACAGACATTGTGCTGAAAGGGCGGACAAGAGAGTCCGTCTTACACGACGAATTTGTCACGCGGAGGAAACATGTTTCACTCGGGCCGCCGCCCTATGGGGCGGCTTTTTTATTGGATCGTGATTGGGATTCTGGCATGGACCAATCCCTTCGCAGCGGCGTCGCCGGTGCCAGGGCCGCCGACGCTGACCACCGTAGCGGACACCGTTTATCGCGCCGACGGTACGCCAGCGCAAGGCAATCTGGTAATCACTTGGCCGGCCTTTGTGACGGCGACCGGGACGGCAGTGGCTGCCGGCAACGTAAATGTGACGCTGGGCGCGAACGGAGCGCTGAGCGTGGGGTTGGCGCCGAACGCAGGAGCGTCTCCGGTGGGCCTGTACTACACCGTGGTGTTTCAGTTGGGGCCAGGGGAAGTGCGCACGGAATATTGGGTGGTGCCGACGACTTCTCCAGCGAACCTGGCAGCCGTTCGAACAACTCCGGGATCCGGAACGGCGGCGGCGCCGGTGTCGATGCAATACGTGAATACGGCGCTGGCGACGAAAGCGAATGACAGCTCAGTGGTGCACTTGAGCGGCGCGGAGACTATTTCAGGCACCAAGTCTTTTGCCGTAGCGCCGAGCGTGCCGGCGCCGCTGGGCACCGGCGATGTTGCGAACAAGGCGTACGTGGACACGTCGGTGGCGAATGTGGGAGCAGGAAACTTCTTGCCGACGGCGGGCGGAACTCTTACGGGACCGCTGACGCTGAGTGGAAATCCGACGGCTCCATTGCAGGCATCGACGAAGCAGTATGTAGACAATGCGTCGGTCGCAAAGGCGGACCTGATCACTGGGCTTGTTCCGGCGGGAGAGTTGGGATCTGGCACGGCGAACTCAGGAACATGTTTGTACGGTAACGGAACGTGGGGCGCATGTGGAAGCGGAGGAGGAAACGTATCGACGACGCCGGCTGGAAACCAGGCAATTGCTGAGCCGGTGGGGGCGGTGTTCACCGCCAATCGTCTGGGCCAAAAGCGCATGGCCGACCAATTCAACTGGAAGCAGAGTCCAACCGTGCCTGCGTCTCTTGCGCCTGGACAAGTTACGGTGACGCTGTCTCCGTGCCCGCAGGGATTTCTGAACACCATCAATGGGTCGAATTCGAATCACTGGATCTATGTGGACTCCGCTACCGGGGATGCACAACAACCGGGCGAGCCGGTTCTGATTACGGGGGAGAATTGTCCGGCAGGGGCGGCGTCGGGAACGATTGTATTCTCCACGGCTTACGCACATGGCGCAGGGTATGCACTGGAGAGCGGGACGGGGGGATTAAGGAAGCGTCCGTAGATGCTAACCAGGTTCGCTACGACACGGTGCGCGGGAATAACACGTGGATTGAAGTCACGCCGACTTCGACCACGAAGATAAAGGCTCCGCTTTACTGGCAGACGAGCATGGGGAGGCTGATGGGAACAAGCCTTCTGGAGTGCTCGGTCAATATGTCGTGCCTGAATATAGGGGACACAAATTCGTCCGGGTTTGCCCACGGAAACGCCAACCTTTACGTAGCCAACATTTTTGATGGCTTCTGGATGCGCTCCGATGCGTCGATGACGTTCTGGGATGTTGCGCCTTCCCTTCCGGCGGCGATTGCGGCGGGCGCCGGCAGCGCGACGCTGACGATCCCAACTTGTCCAGCGGGATTCTGGCCGTTGATTCCAAATCAGATTCTCTGGTTAAACGGAACCAGCGGGGGCCTGGTGACGACGGCGTATGAAGCCGCCGCTCCGGGGCCTGGGGAATTTGTGCGGGTGACTGGAGGCAGCTGTACGCCGGGAGCGACGAACGGAACAATCACGATTGTTCCCGCAACTCCGGGGATCAGTGCACTATATGCGCACGACGCGGGCTATACCCTATCGAACGGAGCGACAGCTCTTATCGAAGATAACTCGCAGGGCACCGTGATTCGCAACCTCACGGTCAACGGTTTTGTAGGCAACGTAGGCTACGGTTTCGCGATTCAGAATGACAACAACCAATCCGAAGAAGTGAGTAACGTCAACATGTTCGGCGGGACCCCGCGGTGCGACAACGATTTCTGCGGTGCGACCCTGTTCGGGCCAGGGCCGAACAATATCAACGCGGGAATTACGCACATGCGGGGGGGATCGCATGGAACGTGTGCGGAATGGTACGACGGGAACGATCTATTGATTGGGCCGACGGTGTGCCAGGGGTTTGCGAACTTTGCACTCTTCATGTCGACCAAGCGAGGGGGAAGTCTGCAGCGGGCAGTTGTCCACTCAGTGCACCGCGAGCGCGGAGGTGTGAGCAACTCACTGGGGGGAGGCCTGGGGGCGGCGGACATGATTGTGCAAGGGTACAACGTGACCGTCGATGGAAACGGAGACGGGCTCAACGCGTTTCCGACATTTCAAGTGGTGGGAACTCCAGGCGGACAACTGCAGCTTTACTACTTATCCATGGTTGATGTAACCGATGGAACCAAGACTGTGCCGATTCCGATAGGGCTGGCAAATGTTAACAATCCCGGCGCAAACAATGTCACGGTCAAGTGGGTAACGGCCGATGTGTTGGCTGGCAAGACGGTGAACTTCGAGCTCTACCGGTTCGCGCCAAGTTATGGATCCGCCGGTCAAGTTCCATATCCGGGAATCTGCGATGGATTGAACGGGGACGGGACTTGCCTGGTTGCGGGCAATATTAATCCGGCTACAGTCTGTGATATTCACGGCGCGTGCGTGTTCACGGACAACGTGACGGCACCGACTGCGGTGACTCCTTATAACGGAGCGGACGGAACGGGAATCGGGGGATATTTTCCCGTCAGCAGCTTTAGTCCTGGCGGAGTTGTGTTAAGTGGGGGCGCAACTTACCAGGGGGAGCCGGCTTGCCTGGTGGCCAGCAGTGCTGCGTGGCTCAATACGGTCGCCTCGGTTTTCGACAATGCAAGCACACCTTCGGGCTGTATGCCTGCGGGCGGGTCCTTTAATGCAGTGCTCAGTTCATTCCCTAACAATGGAGGTGGGTATGCGCAATTCGGAATGCTCTTTCCGGATCGCAACAAAACGAATGACGGCGGGCATTGGACAGGATTGAAGGGCAGGCTGAATTTTATTGGAGGCGGGAGCTATCCGAGAGATGTTGCCACCTGGAGCGACTCCAATCCTGCCAAGACAATGAGCAGCAAGCTTGAGTATGGCACAGGTGTTGCGGGCACGACCTATGGAACGGTGAACCGGCCACAGTGGGATGCGGCAGACATTGCCACGGGCGTGGAAAACTCTGGGACGGGCCTGTACGAGCGGGTACCTGGAAATGGCGTCTTTGACTGGTACATCGGTGCCCTGCCGAACAATCCGGGCGCAACGAGTAATAACTGGACGGAAGAGCTTTCGTCTTCGGCGCACACGATCAACGTCCCGCTAACGGTCAACGGGAACCTGACAGTAACGGGGACTTGCACGGGCTGCGGCGGAGGGGGAACCGTGAACTGGCCGCTGACGGCGCCGCAAGGGACCTTGAGCGCACCGAGTTATACGTTCCAGACGAATCCAGACTTAGGGTTATACGTGGCAGCGTCGCCGGTAACGTTTTCGATTACGGCGGCTGCGAGGTCGGGGGGAATCTCGACCATCACAACAGGCGGGACTCTGAACTACTCCGTGGGCCAGACTGCGCTGGTGGCGGGAGTGACTGACCCGAGCTTTAACGGGACATTTGTGTTGACCTCGGCGACGGGGACGACGTTGACGTACGCGCAAGCTTTGGGGAATTCAACATCGAGCGGCGGAACGGTCGCGGTCTACACGATGGGGTTGGCGGGACATGATGTGCGGTTCAACCGGTTGCAGTCCAGTTCGGCAAATGTCGCACAGACGGGATCGCTCGAACTGGGACCATCGGATCCGATAAAGGCGCGAGACTCGGCGAATAGCGTCGACGTGACGTTGTTAAAAAAATGGACGGGAGCGGGTGAATCACGGCGAGCGCAACTGGGTGATGTATGGGGAGCGGCGGCACTGGGGCCGATTGAGGCTCCGAGCTTTGTGGCGGATGCGGCGACCGGAACGTCTCCTTTCATCGTGAGCAGCAGCACCATGGTGGCGAATCTGAATGCTAATTATTTGAATGGGGCGGCGGCGGCGACGTTGGGGACGGCGAATGCGATTCCGATTGCGGGAAGCAATGGGAAGTTGGATTCGTCCTGGCTGCCAGCCGGTGGCGGATCAGGAACGGTGAACAACGCACCCGCATTGCAGTTGGCGATGTATTTGGGGACGGGAACAGTAGTGAGCGGCGACACCGCATTAACGGATAGTGGGACGACTTTGAATTATTCGGGAAGCGGCGGGATTTCTGCGCCATCGGGGACCTTCGCCGGGAATGTGACGGTGAACGGGCAGTTGCTGGTGGCAGGCCCGTGGATGGTGAGTTCTCCGATTCCCGGGACGGCAATGGGCGCGGCAGGCGCCGGGACCTCGGCGCTTGGAATTTCGAATGATGGAAATTTCTATGTTTCTGCGAATGGAGGACCTCCGCAGAAAATTGCGACCAGCGCGACCAGTTCCTACTTCACAAATTTGTGGCAGGAGGATGCGAACAATCTGGGGGCTTTTAACGGGACCAATCCTCAGGGTATGAACATTTACGGAACGCGGACCGATGTAAGCAATTTCGAGAGGTTAAGGCTGGGGTACGACTCCACGAATAACTACTTCACGATGATTGCGGACTACGCGGGGACTGGGGTGCATCGAGGGCTGGGGTTCAATGTGAATGGGTCGCTGCGGTGGGTGATCGACGCCCTCAATACATTCAAGCCGTGGTCGGACAACTTGCAGGATCTGGGTTCGAGCTCGTTGCGGGTCCGGAATGGCTACTTTGGGACGGCGCTCATCACGCCTAGTTTGACTTTGAATGGGACGGCCCTGTCGGGGGTGATTGGGACTCCGTCGGGAAATTTGATCACGGCGGGAACGGTGAGCGGTTCGGGGCAGCCACTATGCACGGACGGCACCGGGAGTCTGACGATCACCACCGTGGGTTGTCCGCCGGGGACTGGGACACTGGGCGGAAGCGGCACGACTCCACAGTTCGCGTATTGGACGAACACGAACGGGCTTGGAGCAGCGCCACTGTCTGTGACTAATGCAAATACGGTGGAGCAGTTCAACGGGACAAGCGTGCAGACATTCAACGTGTACGGAACTTACACGAACGCGTCGAACTATGAGCGGGCTAGCCTGGCGTACATTCCCGGAGATGGCTACTACGAACTGCAGACGCAGCAGGCGGGGACGGGGGCGCAGCGCGGGGTTTGCTTCGGCGTGAATAATTCGTGCAAGTGGGCGGTCGACACCACGACCGCATTCAAGCCGTTCAACGACAATACGCGGGATATTGGGACCTCGAGCTTGCGAGTGCGGGACTTCTACCTGGGGCGCAACCTGGTGATGAGCGG
>WNFD01003686.1_pt1 | contig 40273 bp, 49 predicted proteins | sample 5400491 | NCBI WGS metagenome assembly WNFD01 (sample SAMN13153343, study PRJNA577476) | soil metagenome | isolation source: 120 cm saprolite under Douglas fir tree site 2 hole 2 replicate 2 | place: USA:California | collected 2015-04-18
TAACAATCCCTGGAGAAAGTTCGCGAGGTCCTCCTCGGAGAAATTTTTGAGAAATTTAAAAGAGTTGTCGGCGCGCTGGGCATGGTAGAGACTGGCGGCAAAGGCTGTGAGCGAAAGCGGCTCTGGCGCTGACGAGCCTGGCGCGTTCGACAGGCGATCAACCATGGATGCGATCTCCTTGTGGGCAAATTTACAAACACGATGCTATAGAGGAGAACCATTGTGCGCCACTTGTTATTCCACCGTCCTTGTCTCAGAGTGAGACCGCCTCATTGTTTGCATCGTGAGAGCAACGCATTCTCCCTGGGTACTTTCTCTCACTCACCCAAATATCAAGAAGACATGACTCAAAGCAAAGATTTAGAACAGATATCCGGTCTGATGCCAAAGGGTCGTCCACCAACGTAACGAACAGGTCGGCCAGGTGATGTGGGAAAGGGGACGATAGGGCAAGCAGCCAGCAAACGAAGGAGGATGGGTGAGCCAAAGCCGACTGAGCGCCCAGCGGAGACGATACAAGGGAAGTTTCGCACTCCACTGGCGCCAGTCGGCTCGTTGTCCCCAGCGAACGAGCAACCGAGAGCGGGCCAGGAAGCGGGAAGGAGCAATCCCCGCAAGGAGAAATCCGTAAGCCAGCGTGACCAGCAAAAGCAGTTTGCGGCGCGGTTCCCAGCCTTGGAGACGCAGAGATTCGATGAGCAACTCAGTTTTCTGAAAGCGGAAACTTTCCTCGATTTTCCAGCGACGAGCGTAGGAGAAGACGATGTCCCACGCTTGCTTTTCCGTCTCCACAGGTTCATTGGTGAGCAAATACCATGGCTCGCGTCCTTTGCCTTGCCGCACGACGACCAACCAGAGTTGACCCCGATACTCCGGGTGGCGAACGGGCAAAGCGAGGACACGGGTGCTCCGATGAACCCGGAAATGGGTGTCCCACAGCAGTTTCGCCTCTCCCCAGGCGCGTTTGCCACGGGCAATCTCCCAGGCTTTGCGCTCTTGCCCCGTTGCGTCGATGAGCTTGTTGCCTTTCTTCCAGCGCACCACGAAACGCACCTGACTCACCCCAAGATGCCAAAGCCAGGGACCAGTGCCATAGCCCCGGTCGAATACGTGGCGGACCTTGCGTCCCCACCGCAAGGCCACCTGACTCAATAACGCCTGCTGCTGCTGCCGTTGTTGCCCTCCCACCCCCTTTTCCCGACTCCACCAGCGCATAGCGACCACCTGCGGCTTTCCCTCTTTGCCCACCAGCACCAGGCTTTCCCACTCAAATCCTCGAACGCTCACCGGCATGCCACTGGGCCGATTGAACACGCCTTTGCGGCTGCGCGCCAATCGCCGCACCCGACTGGAACGCACCGCTCCCAATCCCTCCAGTTTCTCACTTTCCGGCTTTTCCAACACACTGCTATCCCAGAGGCACAACGGCGTCTCTCCCTGCTGCTGCATCTGCTTTCGGCTCACCTCCGCTTGTTCCCACAGCACCTCTTCGATTACCTGCGACTCCCACCCCTCATGGTGCAACGCTCGTTGCAATCGTTGTGTTCCGGCTTCCGCGTGCTCTGGCCCACAGATCGCGCTTCCCAATTCGCTCGTCGTCAACTCCGCACGCGTTTGCACGATCCCGGCCACCGTCGCGGTCAGATTCCCGACCACTCGTCGATCCAGATAGGCATCCAGCCGCTCGCTGTACGGGGCCAGATAGCTTTCCAACTGCTCAGCCCACCACTGGCTTTCTTCTTCTGCGGTTTGTTTCTCCTTGGCCTCTGTGCCATACTGAATGAACATGATGACGACCTCCTGATTCACTGAAGAGTTTTTTTTTGCTTTCCTCAGTGTACCTCAGAAGGTCGTCTCTTGTTTACTTTTTTCTCCTTTAGCTCTTTCGTTCCAAAAGTTTGCTCTGAGTCATGGCTCCTGTGTGATGATCATCTGGTACATCTACGAACGTGCTGATACCTTCTACAGGTGTTTTTGCTGCGCTTTCAGCTTTCGAGGATGAGGTTGATCACGTTCAACATAGTACTTCAGCTCCTCGAGCGACCGAACACCGACTCGGCCCATTTGGAGCTTGAAAAGAGGTGCCAGGAACAGACCGGGGACAAGACTGACGTCTATCTCGGCCCGCGTTTCAACCAGAGATGTATGTGATCCGAGTGAGTGTACCACCCAGTGGTTCTCGGCGCGCTTGAGAAACCAGGGACGTCCTTCGGTTGCCTGGTACGCGAAGTGCATGGATGCTTCGTCGAAATACGTGAATTGTTCCTGCACATCACCAAAGCCCGGTACTGAGGTAGAGCACACCCGTCCACCGACCTCAGCCCCTGCTGGAGCAGGGAGATCGGCAACGGCCCGAGATGCCGGGATCGCGCTTGCCCACTGCCCGATGGTGCCAAAATCATGCGCAAGGACGTGCCAGACTTTCTTCGCAGAAGCGCTGATCGTAATGTTGCTTTTCAATTGGATATGCACGATGTGCTCCTTTCGATGGTAGCTTTGCTTTACTCACGCATGTTGCGTAGCAAGTCAGAGGATGCACTCATTTTCTCGAGAGGCATTTGAACTTCAACGATCATTTCATCGAACGTAGCGGAACCGGGAAGCTCGAGGCCGATCTCGCGGTACGGGCCCGCGATCCGATACCCGTTTGCCTCAATCCATTGTCCAATCCTGCCAAGTGCGACGAAGACCAGGTCGGGGCCTCCTGTCTGAACTGCGGTTGCCATGGTCTGTACGGCGGGCAGTTCGCGCATCCGCAGCACATACTCTTCCGAAAGCGCAATCGGGTCTTCCACCGGTTTTTTGAGAAGAAAGCCAAATTCGACATCGTTGTTCCTGAGCGTGAAACCGTCGGTATAGACGATGCCTGCGAAAGGGCCAAGGACCCGAGGATCGACTCTGGACGGGAGGGCGCGCTGCACGTGCTCAACGAGCTGGAGCATCTCTTCCGGTGATGGAATACGTGTCCGGATCGAGAGGAAGAGCTGGGCTGGGATGGACTTGACCACCACATCAAGCGCATCGTCTGACCGCTGATTCTGCTGGAGCCGGGCCTCGATCCTGCGCAAGCGCTGCATATCTTCAAGCAACGTTTGCTCCAATTCGGCTTTTTTCATGAGCAACATGCCGCGAATTTCCTCGTCCGAGACATCTGCCTGCATCATCCCTGCAATGGAATCCAGGGTGAGTCCCAATTCTTTCAGCGCCAGAATCCGGTTCAAACGAGGCAATTGCCTGGCGCTATAGTAGCGATAGCCCGTGTGCGGATCGATGTGGGCAGGTTTCAACAACCCGATTTCATCATAGTAATGCAATAAACGCCTGGAAACCCGAGAAATTTGAGAGAATTCACCGGTGAGAAACATAATCTCCCCCAATCATTGCTTAGTCAATAGTATGTATAAGGTATCACGTAACGTGAGAGTCAAGGACTTCTTTTTATTTTCACATAAATTGGTGGCGGCTTACTTACATAAGCAGGCTAGTCCGCTTAAGGTTGTAACGATGGAGGAAGAGGTTCAGACAAGCCGGCGTAGCATTACCAGCGATTTGGAGAAGGAGAGAGTTTTACGCGTCATCAGCGAGTCAGGCGTTCATCGGAGTAGGCAGTAGAGTCGGATCTTCTCGGCTTTGTCAATGACGGGCACAGCCGAGATATTTCTGCTTTTCGTTGGAGGCTCGGCCATTACACACCAGGGCACCGCTCTCGCAATGCGGAAAATAAATCGTCATGGTGATCATGCTACCCTTCCCTATCATGCTCTTTTTCACCACTACCAGGCCCCCGTACCAGGGATTGGCGAAAGAAGGTCTCGATCTTCGCGACATAGGCCTGGCGATCAGCGAAGTACGCGCCACAGTGGTCGGCGTTGGGAATCAACCACAGTTCCTTCGGTTCCCGCGCCGCCGCGTACAGGCGCTGCGCATCGCGCGGGTCCACCACCCTATCGTCCTGCCCGTGAATAATCAAGAGCGGGCGCGGCGAGATGGCCGCGATATCCCGCAGGGGTTCCACCTGGCGGAAATGATAGCCGGCGCGCCGCCAGAGCAGCGCATCCGCCAGCCAGAGGAAAGGGAGCGAGGGGAGGTGGAGTGCATGGCGAAGTTGGAAGTCGATCACGCCGCGATGCGTCGCAAAGGCGCTATCCGCAACCAGTGCCTCTACTTCGGTCTGCCAGGCACTGCACATAATTGCCACCGCCGCGCCCATGGAGTAGGCCAGCACTCCCAGGGATGTCTGCGGCGCACGCGCCTTCGCGTAGGCAACGGCCCCAAGGAAATCGTTGACCTCACAATAGCCGAGCGTCACTGAAGTGCCAACCGGCATCCCATGCCCATAATATTCAAACACCAGCACGTTGCGGCCGGCCTTCCAGAGGTGCGCGCAGATGCCAAGCACATCGGCGGCTCGCGAACGATACCCCGGACACACTAGGATGGTCGTTGCGGCACCTGGAGACGGGATGTACCAGCCAGTGACCAGGTAATCGCCTTGCCGCGGCGGAAATGTCACGGCCTCAGCGGGCAGGTCGAATTCATAGGGCGAGAGGGCGTACAGATCGCGTGCCGTCTTCCTCTTCGGATGGGTGAGGACTGCTACGATATAGAGCGCTACCGTGACGAGCAGGCCGAATACGCCGAGACCGCTACTGATACCGGCGAGAAGGACCTGCTTGAGGGAGGGACGCGGGATATGCAGATGGTGTTGCTGCTGTATCATGGGTTCACCACAGCTTCCTGGTCTGCGCTGACCTGAAAGAACGCTTCTGTTACAGACGACAACAGCAACCAGGGCGGCCTTATTCCTGTGTAGCCGGGGCTACACAATCCTTTCAGATTCGTTCATCTACGATTGCCGGCAAAAGGTGCTGCGCAAGCAAGCGTATCACGATCTCGGTGTTTTTCTGTAGTCGGGGCTACAGAAAATGGGGAGACCAGCGGGTATGCTGAGAATAAACCCGTCGTCCTTCTGCTATCCATGTTCTCTGAAAGGGGATGTCATGCCAGAATCGCAAACGTTCACTGGGCAAAACAGGATCAAGATGTATGCCACCACCTGGTGTGGCGATTGCCGCATGGCGAAGCGCTGGTTCGATGCGCACGGCATCCCCCATGACTATATCAATATTGAGAGAGATGAGCGTGCTGCTGCCGAGGTGCTGCGTATCAACAGGGGCATGCACAGCGTCCCCACCATTGTCTTCCCAGATGGCTCGATTCTGGTCGAACCGCGCGCGCGCGAACTGGCCGCCACATGCTTACAGGAACCAGAACCCTCGCTCGGCGAACGCCTGAAACGTCTGTACAAAAGTGCTGTAAGGAGAGAGAGCTAGCAGAAGCTTTTCCTTTGGTCTCTTTTCGGGTACACTGTATCCACGTTCACCGGCACTTCTTGCAAGATCAAAAGGAGCACACGTATGACCGACGAACCCAAAAACCGCATCAATATGGAAAAGGGCCGCCAGGTCTACGAACAGACCCGCGCCCGCTTTGCCAGTAACCCCGCCCTCGGCAAAACCACTATCCGCGCCGTGGCGAAGCTGCTCGAGGACATGCACATCGAAGGCCGCGTGGGCAAATTCCATCTCGAATCCGATGAACCCGCCGCGCGCGGCGGAACCGAACTGGGGCCTACTCCCTTGCAATATTTCGTCGCCGGGGCCGCGTTCTGCCTCATTACCCAGATAGCGCGCTTCGCGCCCCTCTACGATGTCCCACTTGAAGAGGTGCAGGCTGATGTCCGAGCCGAATTCAACGCTGCCGATAAGTTCATTACGGACGGTTCCAACGGCGCCTTCGAGCAGGTCACCTACGCCCTCACCGTGCGCAGCTCTGCCCCTCCCGAACAAGTGCGCCTCCTCATCGAACACGCCGAACGGGCCTGCCATGCCGCTCAATCCCTGCGCCAGCCTGTTCCCGTCTCACTTGAGGTCCATCTGAATGGACAACTACTCCCGCTCACCGATGAGTGAATGTTGAGTTCTGTAGCGTAGGCTACAGACATGCGGAGCTGTGCATACTATACTAGAGGGAAGAATGAGGAGACGCTGCGCGTGCAGCGATCACTCTGTTTTGAAAGAGAGGGGAGGCAACCTCCTATGCGTGCGATACTCTCCGAGAAACTGCAAAGCCATCTCCAGCGAATGGGGAGTGCGGTCCTTACGGTGACACTGGAACCCCTCCGCTGCTGAAGTGGCACCTTCTTCGAGGTATCGGTCGATACTCGTGAGCCACGCGATCTGAGCCGCTATGAATCGTTTGTCCAGGACAGCGTGCGTATCTACTACTCTCCCAAGCTTGGTCGCAAGTCAGATGTCCTGGAGCTGGATTATGCGCGTCTCTTGTTTCACAGCAAGCCAGTGCTGTCCGGGCCAGACAACCTGGTAGCAACCATCCTGATGGGGCGGATCTAGGGTGTTCGAAGTGCAGTATCTATGACTTTGGTACTCCTCCTACGAGCACCTATTCGCACCAACTTAAGGCCCACTCGACCGCCTCCTGCTCCATCAGTTGGGCGGAGTTGGGATGCTTCTTGCGCTTGTTCATCTGACAGCCCGAGCGCATCCGGCGACCAATGAGCCGCAAGGCGGCCCGCACGGACCGTTTGCGCGCCAGCGGGTCCATCAGCGTCCAACTCATATCCCGCACCACCTGCGCCAGTTTGACCAGGCTGCGCTGCGGGTCATGCCAGGCGAACAGCACGATCAGCCACTGTTGCAGCAGCACCCCGATCAGTTTAGCATACAGTTCACACAACACGCGCCAGGGATTGCGCGTGCGCCATTCGTCCACCTTGCCAAACTGTTTCCAGAGTTTGTACAACAGTTCCATCTGCCAGCGTTCGCGTAGCAGCACTAACGCCTCCTCAAAGCGTAAGCGCTTGGCGGGCACATCGGTGATCAGCATCGTCCAGTCGGCCAACCGCAGCGTTTCTTCCGGGAGCGGCTGCCCACGACGCTGCGCATCGATGCGGAGGTCCTCGCGTCGTTGGTCGGCCACCGCTTTGGGCACCCGCAGCAGCAACAAGCGCATGGGCAGCCGTTCGCTCGCTCCCACCGGCACCGGCAGCTCTTTCATCTGGCCCACCCGCTGCGGCAACAGCAGATTGTCCAGTGCTAAGCGTTTGCCTTCCCGCGTGAACAAGGCCGTGCCGACCCGTACACGCGTGAGCGTAAAGCCGCCTGCCCGATGGCGGCACGCCATCTGTCGCAGGTTGAAGTAGCCCAAATCGTTGATCAACAGGCTGCCGGGCAACACTTCCTCGTCCTGGAACCGACTGGCCTGATCCGAGCTGCGTCCATTGGTCAACTGGGGCCCGCAGAAGGCTGGCCGGGAGGCGAGTCGAGCAGAATACGAGAACCAGCAACTGCGAGGAGAAGTGGCCCGACTGACCGAGGCCCTGCGCGAAGTGAGGACAGGGAAACATTTCACATAGGGGGAGTTCCGTGCGTTTTTTTGTCAGGGTTGTTACCGACAGAAATGCTGCTCCTACTTGGGCATGCGCTACTGCCTCTGGTCTACCTGAGAAGTCATCAAACATCCGATTGAGGGCAGGGAGATATGACGATATCATCTGGCGATTTCCCGTTCAATGACGACTGTGGGCTTCTACTTGATGTCTTTTGCATTGCAGCATACACTGACGTGAGATGCTGAAAAGAAGACAGATGATGGCATCTGTTTTGAAGCGACTCACAGGTGGCACTCGCGGCGACGATCCTGACCTCGTGCTTTCCCATCCTCTATGATGTTCGTCCAGCACCAGTCACCTGGGCAGGGAATCTGGCTTGGATTCCGTACTCGTCCACCTGCTCTGATCGCTGCCGTCCTGCTTGCCAGAGTCGCCCCGCTCTGGGTTCACGCCGATTGCGACTGGCCTCGTCGGATAGATCACGCCCCTCTTCGAGCTCAGCGCCATCTTCACCGTCCGTCTTCACACGGCTATTCCGGAGCCGACTGCTGGGAGCGTGCGCAATGGTCGTTGATGTCGGAACTGTTCACTTGTGTGCGAGGATAGCGAAAGAGCTGCACACGCTCCATCTGCAAACCGGACAAGATGGGTACAATGGGTCGGGTTCCTTTGCTCGACATCCACCTCGGAATTTCCCTCTTCCTTCCTCTTGACTCTGTACCATACTACAGAGTGTATACTTGTTCCGAAAGGAGTGACAGAGATGGAAATCCTCTCGATTGGACAAGTGGCACGCAGAGCCGGAGTCGGCGTGGAAACGGTGCGGTTCTACGAGCGCGAGGGCTTGCTGGAGGAACCGCCGCGCCGGGCCTCGGGCTATCGGCAGTACTCCGAGCAGGTGGTCACGCGTCTCCACTTTATCAAACGTGCCAAGCAGCTGGGCTTCTCGCTCAAAGAGATTTCTGAGCTGCTGCTGCTGCGCGTGGACGCACAGACGTCCTGTGAAGAGGTCAAGCAGCGCACGGAGGCGAAACTCGCGGAGGTGGAGCGGAAAATGGTCGAGCTACAACGCATGCGGCAAGCCCTGCTCCAGGTACACTCACTCTGCACAGGACCAGGACCGACCGGTCGCTGCCCTATGCTTGAGGCGCTCGACCAGCAAGAGACGCAAGACCCGGGCTGAACGAAACGAGGAGTGAGCCACGTCGATGGTGTCACTACCACACCACGATGCTCTGGTGATGCTCGGCGACGTGCGGGTCGCGATCTCACAGAGCACACACATGTGCACGGAAAGAAAGGCAATACTCATGGAGGCGATACAAGGGAACGTTGAGCCACGCACGAACGGGCTCGAACTGCTCTTCGCCCTCGAACTGCACTACCAGGGACCGATTGAGCTCGCTCCCATGGGAGACAAGGTGGGCACACTGGTGGGTGGAGGAGACGGGACGCTCACCGGTCCGAGAATGCGAGGCACGGTCCGGTGGTCGAACTACGAGACGACCGGTGAAGACCAGGTCTGCGCCCTGCAAGTTCCAGGGATCATTCAGACGCACGACGGCGCTCTCATCCTGTTCGAGGGTCGCGAGTTCGCGATGCCCCTCTCGGAGGGAAGCCAGCAGTGGAGAGTCGCTGGCGTCCTGCGTTTCAAGACCGACGACAGCCGCTACCTGTGGCTGAACGAAACCTTTGCCCTCACCAGTGGCACGTTCGATTACGAAGCCGGCATGGCTCGCTGGACGGCCTTCGTTCCGAAGGAAGGACGCAGACTGGATCAACTCGCTGCAGCCCTGCAAGAGGCGGGCATCCGGCAGGCTTTCACTCCGGATGTCTCCCGGCTGACGGTGCGTTTGTGGAGAGAGATCGCCAGGGGTGGCCCGGTTTCCCCGCAGCGGGTGGAGCAGATCGCCTCTGCCCTCGACATAGAGCAGCAGACCGCCCACGAGGTGCTCGACAAGATGTGCGAACGGGACCCGGATGGCAACGTGGTGGGGATCGCCGGGCTGTCACAGAACCAGCATCCCCACCGCTTTACCGTCAATGGCATACGGCTTTCCACGTGGTGCGCGTGGGATGCCCTGTTCCTCCCCGTGATGCTCCAGCAGACCGCCCTTGTCTCGTCCCCGTGCCCGTCCACAGGAGAGACCATCAGGCTGACCATTACGCCGGAGGGTGTGACGAGCAAGCAGCCCGACAGCACCGTCATTTCTATCGTGATCCCACAACCGACCAAGCATGGGCTGGAATCGGTTGAGGAGATCTGGATGACATTTTGCCACCACATTCACTTCTTTTCCACGTCACAAGCGGCACGGGAGTGGTTTGCCGCACAGGGGCAGGAGATCGCCATCCTCACTATCGAGGAAGCCTTTGAGCTGGGTCGGCTGGCTCTGAGCGAGGTCTTGCGGCACATCTCGGGCGACGTTCGGGTCGCGATCGAAGATGAGAAAACGAACAAGTGAAGGGAAAGAAAGGAAAGAATTATGGATACGATACAAGGGAATGTTGAGACCGGCCTGCTCACACCGCTGTTTGAAGCTCAGGTCCAGCTTCAGTCGGATATGGAGGCGGTGGTGTCGGCTGAAACCCGAGAGGGTGAACTGATTGGGAGTGGCGATGGGATAGTGACGGGAGCTTCGCTCAGTGGGACAGTTCGCTGGTCGACGTACGCCGGCAACTGTGCCTATGTCTTTGTGCGAGCTGGGCTTGAGCCCCCACCAGGGCAACACCTCTGCACCGTTCATCCGGCTGGCGTCATCGAAACGTCCGATGGGGCCGAGATCTGGTTTGACGGCAGAGGCTATGGGCTGCGCGGGGCTGACCAGAGCCAACCACACCTTTGGGTGCTCACGATGGGGGTGCAATTTACGACCACGGACCAGCGCTACCAGTGGCTGAACTCCACCCTGGGGGTCGTGGTCTCTGAATTTGATGAGCGTACTGGAGGTGCGCTCTGGCACGCGTTTGTCCCATCGGTTGATGGAAGAGATCGTCCACGTGGACGAGCTGATGAAGGCAGGGAGTCGTATGACAGCTAAACACACTGCTGAGATGAGCCTGCAAGAGCAGCTGGCAGCTCTTGTAGCACGAGGGAAGGCAGTCACGCCCTCCGAGATACTAATCAGCATGCAACGAGACCTGGAAACCCTGGCTCGCTCCGGTCTGGCCCAACAGCGTGTCCAGGTGGGTGAGCAGGCTCCCGATTTCACGTTACCGGATGCGCTCGGCCAACCCGTGACGCTCTCCGCGAGGCTATTGCAGGGGCCTGTCGTGGTGGCATTCTATCGCGGGGAATGGTGTCCCTACTGCAATGTGCAATTGCGTGCCTACCAGCGCATTCTGCCACAGATTCAGGAACTGGGGGCCTCTCTTGTGGCGATCTCGCCACAGACACCCGATCACACGCTCTCCCTGGTCGAGAAGCAGCAGCTGGCTTTCCCGGTGTTGAGTGATCTGGGCAATACCGTCGCCCGACGGTACCGCTTGGTCTTCAGCGTGCCTGACACGACACGCTTCATCTACCAGCAAAAGTTCGGAATCAATCTGCCCGCGTTCAACGGTGATGACTCATGGGAACTTCCCATCCCAGGGACGTTTCTTCTCGACCAGCGAGGAAAGGTGCGGCTGGCATTCGTGGACGTCGATTACACGCATCGTCTGGAACCATCCACGCTGCTCGAGGGGCTTCGCGAGTTGACTGGGAAACCTGAGGCATGACGAGGGAGCAAACTGAGGATGACCGTTCGGGCAGCGAGCGAGCGTGACCTTGCCGCGATGGATGCCGTGTCTGCTCTGAATGAAGTGGGAGAAGCTGAGAGCATCCCCACCATGTCTCCTCAGGCCGTTCCGGCAGTGCTACGTCATGTGTTTGAGACCGGCACGATGTTTGTGGCCGAGCAGGATGGGGAGGTACTGGCCTTTGCCGGAGCCATTACGCGCGGGCCGGTCACGTACCTCACCGACCTGTTCGATCATCCTCAGACCCAATCAGGTGGCCTGGGGAAGACCGTCAGCCAGCAGAGCGGTGACAAAGCCCCTCTTTCGGCTCGCCATCTGCTGGTATCGTCCTGTCCTGGCCAGCACGTTCCGTGTTCAGCCGTCCAATCTGCCCTCTTGACAAACGAGAGACAATGCTGGTATCTTATGTATCAGGATAAACGGATATCTCTATAGGAGGATGTTTTCATGCGTGCGGCCATCTCTGAACCACTTCAGGCGTATCTGCGGCAACAAGGAAGTACTGTGCTTACCATTACCCTCAAACCCATCCGCTGCTGCGGCAGCACCGTCTTTGAGGTTTTGGTCGATCCACATGCACCAAAGCACCCTGACCGCTACGCCTCGTTTGCGCAGGATGGCCTGTATATCTACTATTCCCCGCAGCTTGGTCGCCGGTCAGAGCTCCTGGAACTCGATTATGTGCGGACTCTCTTCGGGAGCAAGCCGGTGATGACCGGGCCGGAAGACCTGGTGGCAAGTGTCCTCACCGGGCACCTGTGAGTGGGGAAGGGAACAGACATGCGACAGGCATCTTTGGTCAGCGGCGCTCCACTGGTTGCTCTTGACTTGGGACACCCTTGCGTATTACAATCATCATATCAGGATATACGAATATGATCAATAGGGAGGAAAGAGGAACAGTTATGGAACAGATCTCCGCAGGTAGCGGTGCTTCTGCCGTCGTGGCACAACGTGATGCCCCCGGCGTGATAGGAGGAGCCGATGCGAGGCTTTCCGTGAGCGATGCCGAACTGTATGCCCGCTTTTTCCGCGTGCTCAGTGATCCTACGCGGGTGCGCTTGTTGCACCTGCTCCTCGAAGCACCGGAGGCTGGGCGCACGGTCGGTGAACTGGTCGCAGCTGTGGGTGCTCCTCAGGGGCGCATCTCGACCCACCTGGGGTGCTTACGCTGGTGTGGCCTCGTGCAGCCGTACCGGGAAGGCAAATACGTTTACTACCGCATCGCCGACCCGCGCGTGCGCGAGTTGCTGGTGGTCGGTGGGTCCATGATGCGGGACCATGCGGCTGGCATTGCCTCCTGCGGGGTCATCCGCTGAGCAACGATGGCACCGGGAAGCTGCGCCGCGCCTTTTGCCTGTCCAGTGGAAGAAAGGATGTAGGGGTATGCATCTCAACCAGATGCGCTATCATCATAGAGAGCGAACATCATGCTTACCCGTCGCGAAACCTTGGAGCATTGCGACCATCCTGGTCGTGGGGCTGGCGGGGCTCATCCACCTCTCGCTCATTCGCGAGCACTTCGCCGAACAGTTCGTCTACGTGCTGGTCTTCACCGCCCTGGCCATCTTTCAACTCACCCTCGCGCTCCTGCTCGCCGTGCGGCCAGGTCCGCGTGTCTATTGCGTGGGCATCTGGGGCAGTGGACTGATCGTGCTGGTCTATGTCGTGACGCGGCTCCTCCCCCTTCCTGGGGCGAGTGCGCCGGAAGAGGTGGACGCGCTGGGGATCGCCGCGACGGGCCTGGAACTGGTGGCCGTGCTGCTGCTCGCTGTCACCCTGCCTGAGCCAGAAACGTCCCGCAAGCCGCATGGTGCGCCGCTCTGGTGGGGGCTCGGTGGAGCCCTGGTCTTCGCGCCTCTCTGGCTGATCCTGACGGGCCTGGTGCAGTGGACGAGCGCGGTCTACACCTCCCCACTCACCTGGGTTGGCACGGGCTCATGGTCAGCCCTCACGCCGCTCCTTGTGGGATCACCTCTGCCACACGTCTGGCTGGCCGCGCCCTGGTGGAGCCTGCCCGCCGCGCTGGCGCTCGCCATCCTGGTGGGCCTCAACCTCTGGCTCTCCACCCGGATGCTCTCCGTCGGCTACGGGACTTTCAGGGGGCGCCGGGCGAGGGGGCTTTTGCTGCTGCCCGCGGGGCTGGCCGCCCCGGTGTGCTGTACGGCGAGTACGCCGCTCCTGGCTCTGTTGGGGGTGCCACTCGTGCTCGGCGTCTGGGCGGCCCCCTTTGCCGCCCTGCTTTCCGCCGTGTTGCTGATCATCAGCCTGGTCTTCTTGCGCATCCGGTTTGCGCGAGGCGCTTGCACTCCTGCCGACCCCAGGATGGTGCTCCCCGATAGTGATACCAGGGAGGAGACGGAGCAGCGGCGGACCGCGATGGTCCCTGGAAAACATCAATGAAGGAGGATCTCATGACGGAATTGTTTGCCATCCTGGCGCTTGCGCTGTGCTGCGGACTGCCGCTGCTGCTGCTGCTCCTGTTCGGCAAACGCAGGGGCGGTGGACCGAAAGACTGGCATTGAGAGACAGAGGTGAAGCGCCTGCGTGCGAGGGAGCGCTCCGCAAGACGGTGGCAGCTTCGCGGCTCCAGCATGCTTCATACGCTAAGGATAGAAAGAAAGGATCGTGTTGTATGCGTCGCATTGGTGGCGTTGCCCTGACTGTGACGGGCTTTCTCGCCTGTCCCTGTCACCTGATTGTGACCCTACCGCTGCTGATCTCACTCCTAGCCGGAACGGCCCTGGGCAGTTTTCTCAGCCGCAATACCGGCCTGGTCTACACCGGGGCGGGCATTTACTTCGTGGTAGCACTGGCGTTGGGAGCCTGGTTCTTGTTCGGCCCGAAACGTGAGATGGATGCGGCCTGTCCCACCTGTGCGCCCGCCGAAACTGAGACGCACGTGCAGGAGTCGCCTCGCTTTTCGGAGAACCAACCTGCAAGAAGGAGCTAATACCGATGTCAACATACGAGCGTTATGATCTGCTGATTTTAGGCAGTGGCTCGACCGCCTTCGCCGCTGCCATCCATGCCCAAGAGCTGGGCAAAACGGCGGTGATGACCGAGGGGCGCACCCTGGGCGGCACCTGTGTCAACCGGGGCTGCCTGCCCTCCAAGAACCTGATCGAGGCGGCCCGTCTCGTCTACGATGCCGCCCATCCCCGCTACCCGGGCCTCACGCCTGGGCGTCTGGGCGTGGATTTCCCGGCGCTCATCGCCCAAAAGGATGAGGTCATCCGTGAGTACCGTGATCAGCACTACGACAGCATCGTGGACGACACAGATGAGGAAGGTCAGCCTCCCATTCAGGTCGTGCCAGGGCAGGTGGTGTTCGTCGATCCGCATACTGTGCTCGTGACGGCCCCTGATGGCATCTCACGTCGACTCGCAGGCGAAGAGGTGCTGATTGCCACCGGGTCATCGCCGCTCATTCCTGCTCTCCCAGGGCTCTCCGAGACGCCGTATCTCACGAGTGACCTGCTGACCAGCCAGGAGGAGATGGAGCTGACAGAGCTACCCCGCTCGCTGCTCATCCTGGGCGGTGGCTATATCGCTCTCGAACTCGGCCAGATGTTTGCTCGGTTTGGGACGGAGGTGACCCTCGTCACGCGCGGCAAACGCATCCTCTCCGGCTATGAACCAGAAATCGCCGAGGCCCTTACCGAGATCCTCCAGGAGGAAGGGCTGCGCATCATCACCGGAGCACAGGTACGCGGGGTGCGCTCTGAGGGAGAGGGGGTCGCCCTCTCGGTCCAGCGGCATGGCAGCCAGCAGACCCTCTCAGCAGAAAAGCTCCTGGTGTCCACCGGGCGACGCCCCAATACACAGGCGCTCGGCCTGGAGCAGGCGGGCGTGGAGGTAGACCAGACGGGAGCCGTGCGCGTCGACCGCACCCTGCGCACCACCGTCCCCCATATCTGGGCCGCCGGTGACGTGATCGGGCGGGAAACCGAGAGCCAGACGGCGACGCCGGTAGGCGCGCACGACGGCAAGATCGCCGCCCACAACGCCCTTTCCGGGGAGCCGCTGCGGGAGGTCGATCACCGCGTCATCCCGCGCACTATCTTCACCGACCCCCAGGTGGCGGTCGTCGGCCTGACCGACGAGGAAGCCGTGGCCGCCGGGATCGAGTGCGACTGCAACACCATCCCGCTCGCGGTCGTCCCGCGAGCCGGGGCCATCCGTGACACGCGCGGCGTGATCAAGATGGTGCTGGACGGCCCGACGCGCCGGGTCGTCGGGGTCTCCATGCTTGGAGTAAACGCCGGGGAAGTCATTCACGAGGCGGCGATGGCGTTGCGCTTCGGGGCCACCACGGATGACTTCATCGATATGATCCACGTCTATCCAACGATGGCCGAAGCGCTTAAGCTCGTCGCCCTCTCGTTCACCAAGGATATCAACCGGCTCAGTTGCTGCGCCACCTGAGCCTGGTGTGTGCCGAGCAGACGGTGGCCGCTTCATGACCACTCGTCACCTCATGCCTGCTGCAACGAAGCAGCAGGCGTGAGTGATGCCCTCGCCTGCTGGACGGGCAGAGACTAGAAGAAGGGAAACCCGAGCGCCCCAGCGGCGCAGACGATAGCTCTTGAGGAAAGGAAACGACTATGGCATATTCATTCCCACCTGCACCGGACAGGCCAGACGGTCCGGCAGGAGATGCGCAGCACACACCGCAGCTGGCGAAGCGCTCGACACCGCGGTCTCCTCTGCGCAGACTGCTGCCACGTATCATCGTGCTGTCCGTGACGCTCGCGCTCCTGGTTGGGGTCTTCGCCCTGGTGCATGCCAACACCAGTACCAGCGCTCCGGTGAGGAGCGTCTCCAGCTCAACAGGAGTACAAACCACCGGTGCCTCGACAACGAGTCGCGCTTCTTCCGCGCCGGACTTCACCTTGACGACGCTGGGAGGAGGCACATTTCATCTCGCCAGCCAGCAGGGGCATGTGGTGGTGCTGTATTTTATGGCGACTGGCTGCGCCGACTGTGAGCCAGGCAGCCACGATCTCGCGCAGACCCTGCTGTCCGCAAAGGTCCGGGGAGCGGAAGCGCTGGCGATTGACGTGAACCCGGGCGACCGCCCCGCCGACCTGCAGGCGTTTGTCCAGGGAGTCGGCATCCCGGCCTCGGCTCCCGTCCGGTGGAGCATCGACACCACCGGCGCGATTGCCAGCGCCTACAACGTGCAGACCCTGGAAACCACGGTAGTGATTGATCCGCACGGGCAGATCGCCTACCGCAGCGACGGCTCCGTCCCGCCCGAGCAACTGGCGCAGATCGTGAGGAACCTGGCGTGAGTCTGAGTCTGATCCTGATGGGAGTGCTGGCTGACCACGCCCTGGCGGGCGTTTCCGGGCCTGTCGGCGTGTCGCTGGGCCTGGCGTTCGGCGCGGGCGTCCTGTCCACGCTCAACCCTTGCGGCTTCGCCTTGCTGCCCGCCTACGTCTCTTACACGGTCGAGCAGCAGGTGGTCGCTGCCTCCGACCGTCAGCCGTCCGGCTGGCAGCACCTGCTGCGCGGAGGGCTGCTGGGTCTCCCGCTTGCGGCAGGCTTCCTGCTGGTCTTCCTCGTCGCGGGAGGCGCGCTTGCGCTCGGTGGGCGCCTGCTGGTGCATCTGTTCCCCTGGCTCGCCATCCTCGTTGGTGCCGGGTTAGTGCTCCTGGGGGGCTGGACCCTGTTCACCGGGCGGGCCCCGGAGATCCCGGGGCTCGGTACGGTGGCGGCGAAGCTGGGCCCGTCGAGGCCCGGAGGACCTGCCACATCCGAGGCGCTGGTGCTGGCGCCGCCGCGCGCGCTGCGTGCCGCGTGGATCTTCGGGGTGGGCTACGGCCTCTCCTCGCTGGGATGTACGCTGCCCGTCTTCCTGCTCGTCGTCGGGACAACGATCACCGCAGGCGGCGTGGGAAGCGCAGCGCTGGTCCTGGCGAGCTACGCGGCGGGCATGACCCTGGTGCTGCTGGCCGTCGCTCTGGCCGCGACCGAACTTTCCGACGTGCTGCGTTCCGCTGTCTTCCCCCTGTTGCGCTGGGTGATGCCAGTAGCCGCGCTGTTCTTGATCGCCGCCGGCCTCTACATCGTAGTCTACCAGCTGCGAGCCGGGCTATGGTAGGAGGCAGAGCATATGGAGACACGGCAGATGAGGCAGCGACACGTGCCACGCCATGCCGCACTTCACGCAGTCGGCGTGCGCATACACGGACAGAGAGTCAGCCCACTCCACACCCGATGCATCTCCCAGGAGACTTCCTGGAAGAGGGGGCTTGAAATGCTCGCCCAGCCTCTTTTCTAAAGAAAAATGTAAATTTGTTTCATAGAAATAGTAGATGAGATACAATAAATACTTGTCAAAACAAGCAAGACGACCTATACTTTGTACGGTACAAACAAGAAGACCTCGTTGGAACACAGGTGCAGGCTTCTTTCAAGGGATCGCTCAGAGCAGTTTCAGCACCAACGCGACTTCTGCGCTCGGTTGTCCCAGCTTGTCTCAACAGGAGCGACACCGGCTTTCGTGGCCTGCCCTTAAGGCTGTACTTGTTTCAGCGTCTTGTTTGAGATGCGCCACCAGGCACGTGGCGCGACCCACTGACGGAAACAAACAGGAGGAACAACTGTGATGACAACAACCGTTGATGTGATTGTCCTGGGGACCGGCGCAGCCGCCCAGAGCGTCGTCTATCCCTGCCGTGAGGCCGGGTGGAGCGTGGCCGTCGTCGATTACCACCCCTTCGGAGGAACCTGCCCGCTGCGCGGGTGCGATCCCAAGAAGGTCCTGTTTGGCGTGTCCGATCTGGTGGACTGGAGCCGCCGTATGCAGGGCAAGGGTGTCTTGGCGCCGGGCCTGTCCATCAGCTGGCCGGACCTGATCCGCTTCAAACGGACCTTCACCGACCCGGTGCCAGAGCAAAACGAGCAGAGCTTCACGCAGGCCGGGATCATCACGCGGCATGGCCGTGCCCACTTCGTGGATCGGACGAGCATCCAGGTGGGCGAGGAAATCCTGGTCGGTCGCCATGTGGTGATCGTGACCGGCGCGTGCCATGCCGATTTGGGGATACTGGGCGAGGATTTGCTCACCACCAGCACGCAGTTTCTGGACCTGGAGGAACTGCCGCGCCGCATCGTCTTCGTCGGTGGCGGCTACATCGCCTTCGAGTTCGCGCACATTGCGGCACGCGCAGGCGCACAGGTCCAGGTGCTCCACCGGGGGAGTCGTCCCCTCGAGAAGTTTGACCCCGATCTCGTCTCCCTGCTCGTGCAGGCAAGCCGGGAACTGGGCATCGAGGTGCAGGTGAACAGGGCGGTCACCGCCATTGAACGACAAGGCGACCACCTGCTCGTCCACGCCCACACAGGAGCGCAGGAGCACACGGTCGAGGCCGACCTGGTGGTGCATGCCGCTGGGCGTACGCCGGAGATCGACAAGCTCGACCTGGAGGCGGCAGGAGTGGCCTACGCAAAGGAGGGCGTCTCGGTCAACGAGTACCTGCAAAGCGTGAGCAATCCAGCCGTGTACGCGGCGGGGGACGCGGTGGCCGGCGGCGGGTTTCCGCTGACACCCGTGGCGGGGATGCAGGGGGACATCGTGGCCAGGAACCTCCTGGAGGGCAACCGGCACACCCCGAACTATACCGGCATCCCGAGCGTGGTCTTTACGACCCCACCTCTCGTACGGGTAGGCCTCCTTGAGGAAGCGGCTCGCGCCCAGGGCCTGCACTTTACGACGCACCACGAGGACACCTCAAGCTGGTATTCCTCGCGGCGGGTGGCCCTCCCGCATACGGGGTTCAAGACACTTGTCGAGGAGGGCACCGGGCGCATCCTGGGGGCGCACCTGTTGGGTTCGCACGCTGAGGAGGTCATCAACCTCTTCGCGCTCGCCATCCGCATGGGCCTGCGTGCGAACGATCTCAAGCAGATGGTCTACACCTACCCGACCAGTGCCTCGGACGTGAGCTACATGGTCTGACGCCGCTGACCAGTAGGCGCATGGCACCGAAGAACAAGAGAAGAGCAAGAAAGGAAGCACTATGCAGATCAAACAACTCCTCTCTGATAGTGCTCTTGGAATGATTGGCGGCTATGTGGGCACGAAGGTGATGGAACCGGTGTCGATGAAGCTGTACGAACTGGAGCCAGAGGCTGAGCGAAAGCCGGGAGGACCGGGTGCGGCCAGGTCCTCCTTACGCGCATCGCCGCTCTGAAGACGGCCGCAGCGTCGGGAGATATTGACACATATCAATATCTCTGGTAGAGTTGGAACAGCGAAACGAGAAAGGATGCCCATCATGGCACAACCAGAAGCACTACAAGTGAAACCGCGCAAACGACGTGTTGGCAAAGTGGGGGGTGACAGCGCAGGTTCGCCACTGACTGCGCATCCAGGAGAAGTCTGTGTGTGTGATATCACTAGGAGCTTTGCTCTTGATCAATCCACCATCTCACACCACCTGCGCTTGCTGCGTGAAGCTGGTGTCATTGCGTGTGTCCGCCATGGGGTCTGGGCCTACTACTTCTTCCATGCGGGAGCGCTCGAGCCGATCAAGCAACTGCTGAAGCAATTGGAGAGACTTGAAATGCCCGGGTAAAATTTTTTTGTCGCAGATATGGATGATTATCACTATTTCCCCGAATGGAAAGGACCCATCTGATGGACACGTTGTCAAATACCCGTCGCCAGCCAGGTGAAGCAGTACGTGAGCGCTCTGTGCATTGTGCAAGGCAAGTCGGGGATGCATCAGACATCCTGGCGCCACTCAGCCCCTTTGTGGCAGACATGAAAGGTGAAGCTATGTTACAGTCGAATGCGATGACCATCGGACAACTTTCCCGGCGCACGGGCGTGCCGATCAAAGTCCTGCGCACCTACGAGGATCTCGGGTTCCTCTACACCCGGGGCCGGAGCGAGAGCAACTACCGCCTGTTTGGCGAAGAAACGCTGTGGTGCGTGCAGGTGATCCAGGGCCTGCGCTCCCTCGGACTGACCCTCAAAGAGATTCGAGCACTTCTCACCCGCTCTTGTGAGCACGCAAGCTCGCCGATCAGCGTCCTGCTGGAAGCACCCCTGGCGCAGGCTCTCGCCCGTGTCGAGGAGAGACTCAGCACCCTCCAGGCGCTGCGTCAACGCATCCTGGAGTTCCAGACCGCCGCGACTTCCGCACCAGCCCAGCCCGCTGTCGCTGCACTGGTGCAGTTGTTGGCGTCAGATCCACGCCGTAGCGCTCTGCTTTCTTCCTCTTGACTCTCCTACCGGGGGCAGACTGTATACTCTCTGTGTCGCCATGCATGACAGCTTGGCCGGCTTTCGGTGGGCGCGTCGCCTCGTTTTCCAGGCGGGTATGGCGGAACCTCCTGCTCTCGCGTGAAAGGCGAAGCAACCGTCCGACCGTCTCCAGACAGACGAGCATTCTATGAAGAAGAAAGGAAGAACGATTATGGTATCGCAAGTGCTGCAAAAATCCATCAAAGCTCATGAAGACTTCATGGTTGCGCACTCAGAGGAGTTTCGGCTCTCGCTGCCCCTGTGGCGGCTCCTCGCCGAAGGGAAGCCCGTTTCACCAGGGGAACTGGCAACGGCGTCACGCCGTTCTCTGCCAGAGCTTCAGGCGCTAGTACAAACATCGGACATGCGGGTGGATCAAGCGGGTAACATCCTGGCCTACGGTCTCTCGCTCCAGCCCACTGCGCACCAGCTTCACCTGGGTGAGCAGGCGCTTTATACCTGGTGTGCGCTCGATGCGCTGGTGTTTCCAGCGTTGCTGGGTCGCGCTGCTCGCGTGATCTCCTCCTGCCCGGTGACTGGGAGAGCGATTCGCCTGACCGTGACCCCCGAAGCCGTCCTGGACCTGGAACCGGCAGGCGCGGTGGTCTCGATTCATCTGCCGGGGGAGGACACAGACATCTGTAATGTCCAGGAAGACATCTGCAATGATGGATTCTTCTTTGTGTCGCACGAAGTCGCCTCCACCTGGCCCTCCCTGCATCCCAAAGCGGTCCTGCTCTCCGTGGAAGAAGCGGCACAGCTTGGGCGGGTGTTTGCCAGTGCTATTCGTTCCCAAGCCGGGTGAACAGGAGCTAGAGAGACATGGTCAGTATAGCATCTGAAGAAGACGCTTCAAAGCCGGAGAGGTGAGCCAGCATCCCGTTTTGCATGGTCTCTTGGATCGAGAACACGCTTGCATACGGACGAGGAAGCGCTGACCGAAGGGCGCGCCGGCTCCAGCACGCGATCCCGCCTCTCGCGTGGTCCCGCGTGCTGGAGCCATCCGTCACATATGCGGCGTGATCAAGATGGTCCTGGATAGCCCGACACGCCAAGTTGTTGGGGTTTCCATACCTGGTACCGATGCTGGGGAAGTCATTGTTGCTAGGGAAGCTGAGCTTCCCCAGCACTCGTCACACGCAGCCCGAGAAAAGGAAGGACACCGATGCCGCATCTATCGCTCGATACGATTGCCGTACACCTTTTGGAACCCTTGGCTCGTTCGCAGGAAGACCTCAAACGCACGATTTCGGCTCAGGTGGCACGAGGAAAACCCATCGAGAAAACCGCACTTGCGACGGCACTTCATCTGAGTCTGGAGGAACTGGAGCAGCGGCTGGTGCGGCTCCCCGATCTGGAGTATGACCAGCAGGGCCACATCGTCGGCTGGGGCATCACGTTGGTGCCGACACGCCATCGTTTTCAGATTCATGGACAAGATCTCTTTACCTGGTGCGCCTTTGATACCGTGTTCTACCCCCCACGGCTGCGAGTAGAGGCACAGGTCCAATCGCTGTGCCCGGTGACCGGTCGCGCGATTTCGTTTGTCGCGACCCCTGATGGGAGCATCAAGAACCTGATCCAGGATTCATGTGTGCTGTCATTGATCATTCCAACCGAGCAGCGCAACCGTGGGCGAGCCGGCTTCTGCGAACGCTCCCTCTTTTTCTGGGACGAGCAAGCAGCCTCATCCTTTCTGAAGACCCATCCAGAAGCGATCCTCCTTTCGCTTGAGGAGGCAGCCTACGTCGGGAAGCTTGTGACGCAGAACCGAGCGCTCGGCGCTGTTTCAGACGACTGAGGGCGAGAGGGAGATCTTTGCGTTGGGTTACACCCTCTCCTCGGCTCCGGTGGACGCTGCCAGTCTTCTTGTTCGTCGTCGGGGCGGTGATCATCATAGACAGCGTGGGAAGCGCCGTGCTGACGGGGGCCGCGCAACACGGCGAGGGTGGCCCTGGTGCTTGCTGGTCGGAGCCTGTGCCTCGACCCCATTGAGCGACCTCCTCCGGTCTGCGGCCTTTCCGAGGGGGAGGCCGGGTGCAACCGGTGGCCGCGCTGTGCTTGATCGCTGCCGGCGGCTCCATCATGGTGTGTCAGGTTCGCGCGGGACACTGACACGCAGCAAACTCACGAAAGGAAGGAAGGAAACGTATGAATCAATCATCACTTGAGACTCTGGCCACTCGTCTGGCCGCCCACCTTGATTGTACGAAAGGCATGTGGCCTGCCGGCAGATCATGCGCGCCATGGCCGAGACGGGACAGCCGCTCGCGCCCGTTCATCTCGCCAGGCGTTTGCAGATGAGCCAGGAGAACCTGACAGCCCATCTGGCCCGCGTCCCGGATACCGAGTTTGACGCACAGGGCCACATTGTTGGCTGGGGAATCACGCTCGTACCTACCCAGCACCACTTTCTCCTGCAAGAACGTCCCCTCTTTACCTGGTGCGCGTTCGATACGGTCCTGTTTCCACCGCTGCACAAGGCTCGAAGCACATGTCCGATCGGAATGCTCGGCGTCTGGCCAGCCCATTACGTTCGTCGCTACCTGCGGCGCGGGATTACGGATCTTTTCCCGGCGACGAGTGTCTTGTCACTCATCCTGCCCGCTGAGCGGTGTGATTGTGTGCGCGGAACCTTTTGTCAGCAATCCCTGTTTTTCCGGTCGGAGGAGGCCGCCTCGCGCTGGATGGCATTGCACCCCGAAGCGGTCCTCCACGCGGCGCGAGGAAGCGGCGACTCTCGGGCAAACGGTCGCCCGGAGGTGGCCGCAAGAGGGAGCAGCATAACCACGAAAGGAAGGAGCATTCGTCTGGCTCAAAGAGCCGCAAGAAAGAACATCCCTGATCGTCACTCAGGCTTTCAGCCCGGTACCTCCTGAATGAGGAGCCTTACCGCTGCCTGGATTTGAGACTCGTCAGCATCAGATCCAAGCCGAAGGTGAATTGGGCGTCCATATCGCAGTCCGTGAGCACACATGCAACCTCGACCAGGCGGGCTGGCGTCTCCCGCGGGAGACGGCGCATGATCTGCGTGAGTCGCGCGATGTCGGTCAGTTCCTCCGTTCCGCGCTCGGACGGTACGGGCGACAGCGTGGACAACTCCACCATCGCATAGCCCATCGCGTAGGAGCAGAGCGTGCAGAGGATCTCCGAGGCACGCTTCTGCGCGAAGCCGGCCCGTTGTAAGTGCCCCAGCATGACATCGGACAGCCGGAGCATGGCGAGCGACAAGCTCTGGTTGTTGCACAGAAGCCTGTAGGCGTGGGGGTGGGCATGGGCCAGAGCGCGCAACGAGGTGGCCATCGAGCGCAGCAGGGCTTCCCAGCCGGTCTCGCTCCCAGGCAGTTCCACCTCCCCCCACAGCACCTCTGCCACGCCGTCCAGCAAAGCGTCTTTGTTCTCGAAGTGGCGGTACAGGGACATCGGATCAACATCCAGCTCCTGGGCAAGCTTGCGCATGGTGAAGGACTCCAACCCCTGCTGGTCGATCAAGCGTAAGCCGGCTTGCAGGATGCGCTCGCGGGTGAGCGGTCGGCGCGCTGCCGGTGCTGGTATGTGCAGTGATTGTGTGGTCTCTACAGATGAATCGGTCATAGCTGCTCTCGTTTCTCCTCTTCACGAGACCGGTGCTGGACCGGTCTCCCTCTTGACAAATCTACAATAGCAATCTACAATGTAGATTTATCTACATTGTAGACGTCTCTTGTCTCTCTCTATTGTAGCACATCGCCGTAGCAGGCGAAAGGAGGAGGAATGTTTCCAATAACGAGAAATGATGGCCTGGGCACAGCCCTGCAATCAGACCAGCAGTCTGCCACCGGACCGGACGCCAGGCCGCCTGCCTTTGAGCTCACTGGCCTGAGCAAGGTCTACCACCGGGGCAAGGGCACCGCGGTGCGCGCCGTTGATGACCTCAGCCTGTCTGCGCCGGCAGGCCAGGTCGTGGGGCTGCTTGGACCCAACGGGGCCGGCAAGACCACGACGATCAAGATGATGTGCGGATTGGTTGCCCCGACCAGCGGGCGTGTGCAATTGCACGGCTATGACGTGGCGAAAGAGCGTCCCATGGCGGTGCGGCAGGTCGGGGCGGTGCTGGAGGGGGCGCGCAATGTATACTGGTCGCTCTCCGCGTGGCAGAACCTGCTCTACTTTGGACGCCTCAAAGGACTGTCGCGCAGGCTGATTGCTCCACGTGCTGAGTCCTTGTTGCGCTCACTCGACTTGTGGGAGCGACGGCACCAGGCCGTGGGCAGCTACTCACGCGGGATGCAGCAGAAGGTGGCCATCGCGGCGGCGCTGATCACCGACCCGCCCATTCTGCTGCTCGACGAGCCGACGCTGGGGTTGGACGTGCAGATGGCGCGCACGGTCAAGGACTGGATCGCGCGATTGGCACACGAGCAGGGCAAGACCGTCGTCCTCACGACGCACCAGCTTGCGCTCGCTCAAGAACTCAGTGATCGCATCGCGATTATCGATCAGGGGCGTCTCTTGACCGACCTGCCGGTGCGCGAGTTGCTCGCTCGCTTCCGCCAGGAGACCTATGAGATCCGGCTTGGGAGTCCTCTCGATTCTTCTGCCTCGTCGTGGCTTGACGCAGAATCTGCCACTGATTGCGGTCGAGCCGGTCGAGCCGAACCTGGAAGACGTGTTTGTCCAGATCCTGGGGAAGGGGTAACACCATGGCAACGACTACCACGACACCTTCAAATCCTCCACAAGCCGGCGAGCAGGGGGCAGGGGGAAGACATGACCCGCAGATCGTAGCGGCAACCCGCGCAGTGCTGAACGAGACCCAGAAGGGCCTGTGGCTGTTGTGGAGGCATCGCTCCGTCGTGCTGCTGGAAATTCTCACCTTTATCGCCTTCTACCCCTTCCTGCAATTTGTCATTGGCAACGGCACGATCAGTCGGGCGTTGGTGCGGCCCACACTGCTGCCTTTCCTGGCCATCCCGGTTCTCTACCTCGCGATTCTCAAACTGGTGGGCGACCTGCTCGAAGAGGTCAACAGCGGCACCTTCGAGCAGATGCACCTCAGCCCGTTCTCCCCGGCCTCGCTGCTGGTGGGTCGGCTGCTGGCGTTTGTCCTGGAAGGGCTGCTGATCGCCGTCGTCCTTGGCGTGGGGATGAGTTGGATCTTGGGTGTCAGCATCCCCTTGCAGCCAGCGGGCTTGCTGCCCGCGGCCTTAACGCTGATCGATATCGCCGGGTTTGCCTTGCTGCTTGGCGGGCTGGCGCTCGCGCTCCCGCAGATCGGTTCCATCGCGCATCTGTTCAGTGGGCTGATCTTGCTCCTGAACGGGGCCTTCTTCCCCCTGGAATGGTTTCCCGCCTGGTTACAAACACTGGCCCGGTTCCTGCCCACCACGCTGGGCGTCCAGATGCTGCGCCAGGTGGTGCTGCAAGGGCAGTCGCTTGGGGCCGCGTGGGCCGATGGGACGCTGCCATGGCTCATCGTCCATACGGTCGGACTTTTTGTCCTGGGTTGGTTGGTGTTCCTGCTGAATGATCGACGGGCGAGACGGCGGGGGACGTTGCACTAAAACACACACGCGCTCATCTCGTGCTGGCTTCGCGTGAGCCGGCGCGGAACGAAAGGAGGATATCATGCAAGGAGAAAGACTCATACAGCCACTCTCATCCGAGGCGCTGCCTCCAACCGGTGAGACAACGCGAGGGATACGAGCCTTCGCCACCGCCATCAGCAACGAGATCACCAAGGGGCTGATCGATCTGTGGCGGGGGAAGCTCGCTTCGTTGCTGGAGTTGATTCTGTTCGCGCTTTTTTTCCTGGCGATCATGTTTGCCGTGGGCAGGGGAACGTTCCACCAGGAGCAGGTGGTACCGCTCCTGCTCGGCTTTGTCGGCTACATATTCTTCCATATGCAAACCAACCGGCTCTTCTGGGGGCTGCTCGGTGAGATGCAGAGCGGCACGCTCGAACAGATGTATCTGAGCCCGCTGCCATCCTGGCTGCTCACCATCGGACTCGAGGCTGCTGCCGTGGTCGAGGCAGCGCTCAGCGCGCTTGTGCTCTCTCTGTTCATCGAGCTGGTCGTGCAGGTCCCGCTCCCGCTGGACTGGGCAGCACTGCTTCCCCTGGTGCTGCTGGTGCTGGGCAGTGTGGGCTATTCCTTGATCCTGGGCGGGCTGACGCTGCTTTTCAAGCGCCTGGAGATTCTCAAAGAGCTGTTCCAGGTCGCCGTGCTGATCTTCGGCGGCGTGCTGGTTCCCCTGGAGCGCATGCCTGGCTGGATGGCGACGATTGCGCGGTTTCTCCCCCTCACACCGGGAGTTGAGGTGCTGCGCAAGCTCCTGCTTGAGGGAGTCTCGCTGGGATCGCTGGCTACGGATGGAACGCTGCTGTGGCTGGTGGGCAACGCAGTAGCCTACCTGGTGTTGGGGATCGTGATCTTTCGCTGGTGCGAGCGCATCGCCAAGCGACGAGGCACCTTGGGTCAGTACTGATGATCTCTCTTGTTTACCGCGTGGTGTGGTCCATGCGTCACGCACCTTGCATGTGAACACCGCACGCTCGTCTCGAAAGAAAGAAGGAGAGTTCTATGCGGCACACACTCTCAACCCTCTTCGTCTGAAGACAGCGATGTGAGGGGGCAGTGTATCGAACCCTGAAGACGCCGTTGTTGGTGTCAGACCCGTGCTGGGGTGCTGTGCCATCTGCCTCTTGACTCTCCCCCCAGGGAGAGGGTGTACACTCTCAAGAGACCCCTGCAGAGGGAAGCACCAGGAGGAAGTGCCTTCTTACGTGCTCCCTGTATCGAGCAGGCACGTACACAGTTTTCGAAAGATGAGGTATCACAGCTATGATAAACCACCACCAGCTCTTCCAAGCAGAATTCCATTACAGGCCGAACATCCCACCAGTTGAGCTTCACGACAGTTCAAGCAGAAGCGGCGAACTCCTGGGGAGTGGAGATGGGATCGTTGGAGGAGCAACACTCCAGGGTCGGGTCCACTGGTCGATCTTTGAGGTGCAAGGACCAATTTGCGAAACAAACATGGTAGGAGTGATCACCACCGACGATGGCGCTCAGTTGGAATTTGAAACACGAGGGTATGGAGTCGTTCCTGATCCAAACCAGTCAAACCTGTGGGAGATGCCCGCTGTGGTGAAATTTCGGACGGAGAGTCCAACCTACCAATGGCTCAATGCCATCCTGGCAGTGTGGGAAGGAACGTTTGACATGGACAGCGGTGTCCATTCGTATCAAGCGTATTATCAACAGCGGTGAGAAAAAGGAAGACAGGTTATATGATGAACGACCCACGTATCCTTGAAACGACGAAGAAGATGCAGGAGTACCTGTTGGGGTATGGGCCAGCCCGCGTGCGGCTCCTCCTCCAGGTCATACGACACCTGGCACACGGACACCCCATCACCGCCGAGCAGGTGGAGCACCTCATTGCTGATCTCGGGATCGCGAAAGATCAGGCCCACCAGTTTTTGCGGGAGGTCACGGAACGGGATGCGACGGATCAGATCGTTGGCGCCATGGGGCTATCACTGAGCGATCATCCGCATCGATTGTCCGTGGCAGGGGTGTCCTTATCGGCCTGGTGTGCCCTGGACACGCTCTTCCTGCCCGCCCTGCTTCAGCAGACAGTCACCATCGAGTCCCCGTCGCCGGTTACGAACCACTCGATTCGGCTGCGCGTCAGCCCTGAGCGGGTGGAGGAAGTCATCCCGACAGAGGCGGTGGTCTCCCTCGTGCTCGTGGACCCGAGCCGAGAGAACATGGCCTCGGTTCAGGCCATCTGGAGTGCCTTCTGCACCCACGTCCACTTTTTTGCCGCGCGGGAAGAGGGCGAGCAGTGGGCGAGCGGTCGGGACGATATTGTCATCCTCACGGTGGAAGAGGGCTTTGCATGGGGGCGGCAGATGTGGTCCAGGGTCTTCCCTGACCTCTTCGCAGCATGATCGAACGGGGCGAAGGGGAAACATACCCAAAGGTTCGGCTTCTCGCGTCGCCAGAGACGACCGACCTGTTGACGCTGCGTGGATGGACAGACGCGCCTGGCAACCTGGTCAAGTGCGAGCGTATGCACCACGCTTTGAACCAGGTAGCCTCCCAATGCACAGGGGAAAGTCCGGCAAACGTCTGTCCCTTGCTCGATGCGCGCGATTTGCCGAGAGCAGTATGAACAGTTAACAGACGACAAATCATAAGGAGGATATGGAATGTCAGCATCCGTTTTTGATAGCCTGAAAACGGCTCTCGTCGAGCCAGAAACAGCGTTTGAATGGAAAGTGTTCCACCGCTTCTGGCACATGCTTGCCCAGAGCGGAACACCGATTTCCCTCGATGCGCTCGCCCAGGCCCTGCACAGTTCTCGCGAGCAGGTGAAGGCGGTGCTTGAGCGCTATCCTGACGCCGAGTACGACCAGTTCGGCAACCTCCTCGGCTGGGGTTTGACACTGAATCCCACCGTCCATCAGGTGGTACTGGGGGGCCGTTCTCTCTATGCCTGGTGTGCTCCAGATACGCTCTACGACCCGGTTGTATTGAACCAACCGGCTCAGATTGTCTCCCGATGCCCGGTGACAGGAGCCAGGATCGAAATGACGCTCACGCCAGACCGTCTTGAAAGCCTCTCTCCAGAAGCCGCGGTGGTCTCCATCGTCAGGGACGGGGGCATGTTCAAACGTCTCCAGGAGGCAGGCTGTATCCGGCAAGGGGGCTGTAACAACCAGTTCTTCTTCGCCTCTCAGGAGGTCGCCGCACCGTGGGTCTCCGAGAACGCAGACTTCATCGTCTTGCCGGTTGAAGAGGCTTTTGAGGGCCTGCAGGAAATCGCCTTGCAGCAAAGGGCCCTGATCGCACGTGCGTGAAGGGGAAAGATGAGCGCAGAGCTGTCCCAGGTTTCGAACAGCTCTGCCTCAAGTACAAATGGAAGCAAGACATGAAGACATGCCCAGTGACAGAAAGGGTTCTGATGCAAGACACACAGTTACAGACGATTGCGAAAGCGGTCATCCAGAGACAGGAGCGCTACCAGCGCAATACGCCACTATTTGATCAGCTTGTCCGGCTCTTAGTGCAAGGGCAACCCGTTGCCCCAGAGCTGCTGGCGCGTCGGCTCCATCGAGAGCTGGACGAGGTGTGCTCGATCTTGCGAGCGCACCCGGAACTGGAGTATGATGCGCGCGGCAACCTGGTCGGTTCCGGGCTCACCCTTGTTCCAACCACGCACCAGTTTCGGGTGGAGCAGCGCACTCTGTTCGCCTGGTGCGCCTTCGATACCTTAACCTACCCGGTGGAGCTTCACCTCTCCGCCCAAGTCATCTCGCGCTGTCCGGTCACCGGAAGCAGCATTCAGCTCACGGTCACGCCTGAACAGGTGCTCGACCTGGACCCAGGAGAGGCTCAGGTCTCGCTCGTCGTTGATGTCGCGGCGGGGTGCTGCTACAATGTGCGAGAGGACGTGTGCAACTACGGGCATTTCTTTGCCTCGCGCGAGGCAGCGACCCGATGGCAAGCGGTGCATCAAGAGGCTGTGATCCTTTCAGTGGAGGAGGCCTACCAGGTGGGAAAGCTGGTCGAAGGCTCTCGCGTCCGAGATGCGGAACCATGAAAGAGCAAATCGGAGAGCAGGCATCTATTCAACATTGAACCAAAGCAAGAGCAAAAAAGAAGGAAGCAATCCATGCATCATCCAGCACTTGAAACAATTGCTGAACTCCTGTCGGAGCAGTCGCGAGGCGCGCAGGAGGATCTCTGCCGTCCCATTGTGCAGCAGATCACGCGCGGCAAACCGGTTACGCCAGCGACTCTTCAGGCCTCACTCCAGGTGAGCCAGAACGAGTTGGAACAACGCCTGGCGAAGCTCCCACCGGATGTCGAGTTTGATCAAGCTGGCAATATCGTTGGCCTGGGAGTGACCCTGGTGCCGACCTCCCATCGATTTCAGATGGGTGGCAAACTGCTCTACACCTGGTGCGCCTTTGATACGGTCCTGATCCCACCGTCGCTGCACGTCGAGGCCCAGATCCAGTCGACGTGCCCTGTCACCGGTCAGCCCATTACCTTTGTTGCCACGCCCGAAGGCAGCGTGATGTCGTTGATCGTGCCGGCCGAGCGCGGCGACTGTGCGCGAGCCACCTTTTGCCAGCGGTCGCTCTTCTTTCAGTCGGAGCAGGCGGCATCGACCTTTCTCGCTGACTATCCAGACGTGTTGCTGCTTTCGGTCGAGGAAGCCGCCTACGTGGGACGGTTGGTGGCCCAGACCTGCTCGATGGACGCGACATGAGAGACCAGGAGTCAGCGCCAGTAGAGAAACAGCTCCGTCTCCTTATCGTCACGCTCGATTACCCGCCTCCGGTGCTTGGTGGATACGGAGTGATGTGCTCTCAGGTCTGCGCCTGGCTTAAGCAGCGTGGGCATGAAGTGCTGGTGCTCACCACGCTCGCCCAGGAGCCGGGGATCTTCTCGGCGGATTCCGATGAGGATGAGGGCGCCGTCCCGGTGCGCCACATCCTGCGCAGCTACTGGGACGGGTCAGCCAACCTGGACCCGCCCTTTCAGGAGGCGCAGGCTGTCGAACAGCACAACCAGGCGCAGGTGCGGGACATGTTGGCAACCTATCGCCCAGATGTCGTGGCCTTCTGGCACATGGGAGCCATGTCGCTGGGCCTCATCACGACGACGGCGCGCCTGGGCTTCCCGCTCGTCTTCGTCATCGGGGATGATTGGCTCTGCTACGGCGGGTGGGCCGATGCCTGGCTCAGGTGGTGCAACGAGCATCCTGAACAGGCGGCAGCGGTCGAGCAGCGCACAGGGCTATCCACGCGACTGCCGGACCTGGGAGCGCTGGGGGCTTTCTGCTTCGTGAGCGCCTGGACCAGGAGGCGTGCCGAGCAGATCGGCGGATGGCACTTTCCTCGCGCCGAAATCATCTTTCCAGGTCTCTCCCCAACCGAGTTTCCGACGCTGGTCAAGGTGCCTGATCGTCCCTGGCGGTGGCGTTTACTCTGGGTGGGCCGAGTGATCGAGGAGAAAGGGATTGAAACGGCCATTAATGCCGTCTCATATCTCCCAACAGACACGACGCTGGACATCGTCGGGCCGGTCGAACAAGCCTATCGTCAACGTTTGGAAGCGCTGGCCGGAACGTTGGGCGTCGCATCTCGCCTCTCCTTCTCACTGGCCCCGCGGCAGCAGGTGCGCTCACGCTACCAGCAGGCCGATGTCAGCCTCTTCACGAGCATGATCGAGCACGAGGCCTTTGGGCTGGTGCCACTGGAAGCAATGGCGAGCGGATGTCCCGTGATCGCCACTGGTGTGGGAGGATCGAGCGAGTACTGCCTCGATGGCGTCAATTGCATCCGCGTTTCCCCTGGAGATCCTGCGGCCCTGGCACGCGCAGTGCAGCATCTGGCTCAGAGCCAGGATCTGCGCCGGCGCCTGGTGGAAGGTGGACTCCGTACCGCGAGGGCATTCACCCTTGATCGTCAGGCGGCAGGCATCGAGCATTGGCTTCTGGCCGCTTCAAGCTCTCCCCGTGCATAACCAGAGTCATCATTTTCACCACTATTGTTTAGGCAAGGATGATACAGAGGACCTAAAATAACAATACAAAAGAAAGAGGAGGAAGGAGAACCGAGTGTTATGACCAGGAACACAGAGGATCGACTTCCCACAATGGCTGCTGCATCGACGCTTTGGGGGAGATCAACAACACGGGCAAACCATGTTGAAGGAGCTGTCTGTCTGGCGTGATCGCATACTTGAGCATGCCGCCATTACTGAGGGAGAGATAGTGCTCGACGTGGGGTATGGTGATGGGCTGATCGCCTTTGGGGCGCTCGATCGCGTGGGCGAGGAGGGTCTGGTCATCTTCAGCGATATTTCGCAGGACTTGTTAGATCACTGTCGCTCCCTCGCCGAGCCATTGCAGGTGCTCGATCGCTGCCGGTTCGTCTGTGCCCCGGCTGAAGATCTGGCTCCCATTGCTACTGGCTCGGTGGATGTAGTCACGACCCGTTCCGTCTTGATCTACGTGCAGGCGAAGCAGCAGTCCTTTCACGAGTTGTACCGCGTCCTCAAGCCAGGCGGTCGGCTCTCCATCTTTGAACCAATCAACCGCTTCTGTTACCCGGAGCCTCCCCACCAGTTTCTGGGCTACGATGTCACCCCGATCGAGGAGACCGCCGGCAAGGTACGGGCGGTCTTCGAGCGGATTCACGAGCCCGCGAGCAGTCCCCTGTTGAACTTTGACGAACGGGATCTGCTCACCTTTGCCGAGCGGGCCCGGTTCGCTGAGATTCACTTGGAACTCCAGGCAACGATCAAGCAACCCAAGCCGCTCGATTCTCACGATGAGACGAGCAGGCCAACGTGGGAAACGCTCTTGAAGTCGTCAGGCAATCCGTTGAGTCCCACCCTAAAAGAGGCCATGGCGCAAGCGCTCTCGCGTCACGAAGCCGAACAGTTCACAGCGTATCTGCGACCCTTGGTCGAGACGATGCAGTGCTATGAGCGGCAAGCGGTAGCCTATCTCTGGGCGGCGAAGCGCTGAGGGAGGGAGACGCTCATCCGCCGGGCCGCCTTCACATTTGGGAAAGGGGATATGGGAACAACCTGGGCAACACTGGCATATCTTGTGGTACCTGTCCCTCATTTCGTCGCCATTTCCATCTCTGGAACGTTGGGAAAGAATGAGGGCGTAGTGTATTTCTCACCAACTGTCCGGAGGTCTTGCCTTGAGTACCCAATCGCCATCAGAGAGCCAGCCCACTTTCACCGGCGCGGTTCCTGTACTCCCCACGACCAACATGAGCCAGGCAACCAGGTTTTATGGACAGCTGGGCTTCCAGGTGCTCCACCAGGAGGCCGAGTATGCTATCGTCAAACGAGATGGCGTGGAACTCCATGTGTGGCTCTGCCAGGACCCGGCCCTTGCCGAAAATTCCTCGTGCCGCATCCATGTGGCCGGTATTGAGGCGCTCTACCAGGAGTATCAAATCAAAGGGCTGCTTGCGTCTAATGCGGCGGTGAGACACACACCCTGGGGAACGAAAGAGTTTGTGGTCTTCGACCCGGACCGTGTCCTGATCACCTTTGTCGAGCGTACTCCGTAAGCACGATAGACCCCGTGGCCTGATTCACCCTTGAGCCGGCGCTCTGCTCTGCTGACGCAGAAGAGGGTGTGATCTTCCACTGAACAGGTGCTTCCCAGCTTCCAGAAAAGTGTGTGCTGAGCCATGCAAACATTCGAGGTGGTCCGTGTTGCTGGCGGCTTGCTGTGGACGGTGTGCCAGGGCCACGGACCTGCGCTCGTGTGTTGCCACGGTGGACCCGGCTTGTGGGATTACCTTGAGCCTGTGGCAGCGATGCTTGATGACCTATGGACCGTCTACCGCTACGACCAACGCTCCTGTGGACGATCCACAGGTGGTCCTCCCTATGATGTTGCTACCGCCGTCGCTGATCTGGATGCCTTACGGGAGCATTGGGGACTCTCACAGTGGATTGTGCTGGGGCATTCCTGGGGAGCCACGCTGGCTCTTGCCTATGGTCTCGCACATCCCACCAAAACACGCGCGCTGATCTACCTTTCTGGAACCGGGATTGACGCTTCCTGGCACGTTGAGTACCGTGCCAATCGAGCGGCGTTGCTCAGTCCTGATGAACAGCACCAACTCGCCGACCTGCGAGCACGCCTCTCCTCCGCGCAGGGGGCCGAATTTGACGAGGCAGAACGGGCCTACTGTGAACTGGCCTGGTCCACCGACATCGCTGACCGCAGGCGTGCACGAGAGCTGGTCAGGGAGTTGTTTGTTGGCGGCCTGCACGTCAATTTCCGGGTCAACCAGCTCCTTGGCGACGATGCCGATCACTTTATACAGCGCAGTACGCTGCCCGAGCAACTTGCCGACTTGCGGATACCCACGCTGGTCGTGCATGGTGAGCGCGATCCTCGTCCTGCCAGAGTGGTCCGTCAACTCTCCGAGATCATCACGTCTACCAGCTATGTTGAGCTTCCCCAGGTTGGACATCTCTCGTGGCTCGAACGGCCCGGCCTCCTGAGAGGCGTCCTCCGGGGCTTTCTTGAGTATCTCCCCTAGCGGGAGAGAGCAAAGACAAGCGGCTCTTCTCAAAGGAGAAGGAGCGCGGTTCCCTCGTGCGGCAAGGTCTCCACGCGCTCCTGTCCTGCGTGCCTCTGTTGCATGACCTGTTGACAGCAGTCAACGCCTGCGCTACAGCTAGAAACGCCATGCGACCCCGTAAAAAGCTGCTCGCCATGAACTTTCCCTCCTGCGCGTGATCTCGATGGGCTAGCCTTGCAAGCTCATGGTACTTGACAACAAGGCATTTCGTCGGGCATAACAAGTACAGATAGGTCTGCGTTGTCTGGTATGCCAAGAGAAGGGGAGCGTTCGTTATGACTGAACCTGTCAGGACGCACAGCATGAGACAGTTGGCACGAAACGACCAAGAGAACATTCCCGTGCTGCTAGCACAGGAGCTGCTCCGCATCTTCGTCGCAGATGCGTGCCTTGGATTCTCCAAAGCCTGGAACCCCCATCCCTCGTTCTTTAATGGCTGACCGAAGATCCCTGGCTTCTTACTAGAAAAGGAGCCAAGTCTGATCAACCATCGTGTGGTGTGCTCGCTCTCAGCGGTGCGCACCCACTCCTGCCTGGTAAACCGAGTTTCGTTTGCCCTCGACAACTTCATCGACACTGTGTCTCCGCGCAAAGGGAAGCGGCACCTTCTCTCTCTTGCCCTCTCGCTTGCGTAAGGATTGGCTGTGCAAAAAACGCGGCCATCCCTCAAGCACGCTCGCCTCCACATGATGACGTTCTTGCTGCATCTCGCATCGATGCCCGTATGCGGATTCGAATGCTCATGGTCTTTTTTCAGGAGAATGCCTCTATGTGGAATTTCCTTTTCTTCACATCATTTGGGCAAGGGCTGTCTAGCACCGCGCGCACCTGCTGGACGACCGTGAAACTGGCCTGGAAAGCCGCTCCTCTCTTGCTGGTTGGTGTGCTGCTGCTCTTTGGGGTGGAGTCGCTACTGCCGCCATTGCAATTGGCGTTATCGCGTGCTGTCATCGATAAGCTGGCTGCTCCCGTGGGACGCACAACCACGCTTGATCCCCTCGTGACCCATGTCCCGCTCGTCGCCTGGATTGTACTTACCCTCGCTGTGGTAGCGCTCGGACAGCTTGTTGCACCGCTGACGGCTCTGCTCCAGAGCCAGGCCAGTGATCGCTTGGCCGGCTACGTCACCGAACAGGTGTTGCAGGCTGCCAATCGCTGGCAGGGCCTGGAGCGCTTTGAAGATGCGGGCTTCGCCGACGATCTGCAACGCGCACGCGAGGCCGCTGCCCGTGGCGTCGACCTGGTCTACTACGGGGCCATCGTCACATTAGCGCTCCTCACGGCTCTCAGCCTGTCGATTGTCCTGGGAGGGCTGCACCCGCTGGTTCCCTTTCTGCTCAGCCTGGCGACGCTGCCGCAGATGGCGCGCGCTTTCGCGTATGACTGGTTTCTCGGCGGCCATCTCTACAATAGCACGCCTCAGACACGCCGCATGCAAGAGAGCCTTGAGATGCAGCTCTCGCCCTCGCCGGCCAAGGACGTGCGCCTTTACGGGCTCTTCTCGTTTTTCAGAGAGCGCTACGAGACGATGTTTGCCCAGGTGATCAGACCCGTAGCACAGGAGCGCCAACGGATGATCCGTCCCATGTGGCTGGTCGGGACTCTGACGGCCTGCGCCTGCGGAGGAGTCTCCCTCTCCGTCATCTGGCTGGTGGCCCACGGCCAGCTCAGTGTGGGTGCGCTCGCGCTCTATGGCGGGGCGGCGACCCTGTTGCAAGCGGAGCTGCTGCGTTTGAGCTACTTCACCGGGCTGTTCCCCATCCATCTCGGCTTTCTGCCCAGCCTGCTGCGGGTGATCGAGGCACCTCCTGATCTGCCGGTCGCTGCCCATCCGAGTCCAGTGCCAGAGCAGATCCGCCAGGGCATCGTGTTTGAGCACGTGAGCTTCACCTATCCGGGTCAGGCCACGCCGGTCCTGCGCGATGTCTCGTTGCGCCTCGCTCCGGGGGAATGTGTGGCGCTGGTGGGACACAACGGTGCCGGGAAGACCACCATCGTCAAGCTGCTGCTGCGGCTCTACGATCCCACCAGCGGGCATATCCTGCTCGATGGCGTGGACCTGCGCGAGTACGATCTGGACGATCTGCGGCGCAAGATGGGCGCCATCTTCCAGGACTTCGGGCGCTATGAACTCACCGCAGGCGAGAATATCGGCCTGGGGCGGCTCGAACACCTGGACGACGGCGAACTTCAGCGTGAAGCGCTGGTGAAGGCGGGGGGCGACTCCCTGCTTGAAAGCCTCCCGCATGGCCTGGAGACGCTGCTGGGACGCGAACTCGGCGAGCGCGAACTCTCAGGCGGCGAGTGGCAGAAACTGGCGCTGGCCCGCGCGTACCTGCGCAACAGCCAGATCCTGGCCCTCGATGAGCCGACCGCCGCGCTCGATGTGCAGAGCGAGTATCGCATCTACACCCGTTTCCACGAACTGACCCAGGGTCGGCTGACCCTGCTAATCAGCCATCGTTTCTCAACCATCCGGATGGCCGACCGCGTCCTGTACCTGGCCGGCGGGCGCATTCAGGAAGAAGGGAGCCACCACGAACTTATGGACCGCGATGGAGAGTACGCGCGCCTCTATCGCCTGCAGGCCGCGCATTATCTCGACACAGAACAGGAGGTCGATCAATGAAAAGGGAACAACGTAACCCGCTGCATACTGCCAGGCAGCGTCTGCGTCCGCACCTGGACAGCCTGCGTATCTACTGGAGAGGTCTGCACCTGCTGGTGGCCTCTGCCCCTTTGCCTACCGCGGCCTTTCTTGCCCTGCTCGTCCTGTTCAGCCTCGTGCCGGTAGCGCAGGTCTGGCTGCTGAAATGGCTGGTTGATGTGCTCTCAGCGCCGCTGTCTATCGCCGGCGGACGTGCTGGCGTGCTGGATGGCGAACTGCTGATCGTGCTGGCTGCGCTCTACCTGCTCACCCTTGTAATCCCAGCAGGCCTGCAGCCCTTGCACGACAATCTGGAGGCGATCATTAGGGAACGCGTGATCGTCGAGGTCGACCGGCGCGTCATGCAGGCCTCAGCGCGCCTGGTTGACCTGCAGCGCGTCGAGGCTGCGTCCTTCCACGACGAGGTCAAGCTGATCCGGCAATCCTCCTACGAGGTTCCGCAGATGCTGGGCATGCTGTCGCTTGGCCCCGGTACCATGCTCACCCTGGGAGGACTCCTCCTCCTGTTGGGGCAGATTCACCCGGTGCTGCCGCTCCTGTTACTCCTGGTGGGCATCCCGTACCAGCGAGCGCGACGCAGCATGGAGGTAGAGAAATACCGTTCGCTGGCCGAAAATAGCCGCGTCGCCCGCGAGATGGAGTATTATTCACGCCTTGCCCTGGAACCGACCGTCGCACACGAGGTGCGCGTCTTCGGACTCGGCGATTTCTTGCTGCAACGCTACCGGCTGCGGCGTGAGAGGATGATGGCGGAGGTGCAGCGCCTGCGACTGCGCGAGTTCGTACAGGCGCTCGCGTATTCCGTCGTCACGGCGCTGGTCCTGGCTGGAGCCTTCTCTTATACTGCCCTTCAGGCCAGTGCCGGGCATCTCCAGGTCGGGGATATCGCGCTGTATCTCGGTGCGGTGGTGCAGGCGCAGCAGAGAGCGTTGGTCCTGGGAAACTTTTTTGCCAACCTGCACCGAGAACGACTGCACCTGCGCGGCCTGTTCGACTTTCTCGATGGCGCGCAGCCGGCCATCGCACTTCCTCCACAGGGGCAGGGCATCCTCGCTCCCACACGTTTCAAAGAGGGGGTTGAGTTGAGAGATGTCCACTTCCACTATCCCGGAGGGGACCAGGACGCGCCGGTGCTTCAGGGTGTCAACGCGCGGCTCCCGGCGGGGAAAGTGACCGCGCTCGTGGGCGTCAACGGGGCCGGGAAGAGCACGCTGGTCAAACTACTAACGCGGATGTACGATCCCACCGGCGGGCTGATCCTGCTCGATGGCACTTCCCTGGCGAACTACGACCTGGCCTCGCTGCGCAGCCGTATGGGTGTGGTGTACCAGGATTTCGCGCGCTTCGCCCTGCCATTGCGCGAGAATATCGCCGTTGGGGACATCGAGACCGAGCCAGATAGGCAGCGCATCGAACAGGCAGCTCACTGGTCGGGTGCGGACGAGGTCGCCGCCAACCTGCCGCAGGGCTACGCTACTGAGCTGACGCGGCGCTTTGAAGGCGGCGTGGAACTTTCGGGCGGCGAATGGCAGAAGGTCGCGCTGGCCCGCAGCTTTCTGCGCGATGCCACCCTGGTGATCCTGGACGAGCCAGCCTCAGCGCTGGATGCCGACGCTGAATACCAGCTCTTCCAACACTTCCGCGAGCTCATCACTGGGAAAACAGCGCTGCTGATCAGCCACCGCCTCTCGACGGTGAGGATGGCCGACCAGGTCCTGGTGCTGGATGGCGGCCATATCGTCGAGGCAGGCAGTCACGCCGAACTCATGGCCAGGGGAGGCCACTACGCCTCCCTCTACGAGATGCAGGCTGGTCGCTACCGCTAGGTGCTAATCCGGTGCCTTGACAGAGGGTGCGCGTGATGTGATACTGTGCTTGCATCCTTATAGGATGCAGGTACAGTTTACCATCGAAGGAATACCCATGTTCGCTCATGCTAGCATGATCTAACCTCTTGTCTGGTTCTGGCTGACAGACAGAAGCACTGTCAGTGATGAGCCGCTTTTCCAAACGCCAGCATCCCCTGGTGTCTTTTGTTGTACCCACCTGCCCCGCGCACCTCCTCGCTTTCCAGGTGAAGAAACTGGTCCTCATTCTGGCGTCGTGCTACCCCTATTTCCTGCGAGGAGTTGTTGTATGGAACACCTATCATCTTCAAAGAGCCATCCACCTGAGACAGGTCTGGTGGAACTGCATCGCGAGCTGGCTCAGGCCTGGGGCATCGATTTTCGTCGCGTGCGGGCTCTCGTATGCCAGCTCACGAGCAGCAACTGGTGCTCGGTCAGCGAGTTGATCGCACGGACCCTCTTGTCTCACTGGAACGTCACCCATCTCTTGCGACGGCTCCAGCCCTGGCTGGAGCGCGATCAGGACCGTGTTCGCATTCGTGCCGTCTTCCAGGACCTTTTCCGCGCCGTTTTCGTCTGTTCGCGCCTCTCGAGCGAGCGATTACTCACCCCCTATGAGATAGCCGCGCAAGCAGGTGAAGAGGCCGCACAGGCCGAAGCTATCCTCGCGTCACTGGAGCGCATCGTGAATGACCTTTCCATGCGCCCGGTGAGGCATCTCGATCACGTCTCGGCCACACCGCTCACCTGCCTGAAGCGAGCGCTGTTCCTGGCAAAGAATTATGAACTTGGGGGAGCGACCATCCTCTTGCTCGGCGACCACGATCTGACCTCCCTTGCCCTGGCCCAGGTCGCACCAGGCATCGCCATCACGGTGGTCGATAGCGATGAGCGCATCCTGGACTATATCAATGTGGTTGCTGCTCGGCACTCCTGGGCGATCCGCACGTTGTTCGCCGACCTGCGTATTGAGCTTCCGAGAAGTGTGACTGGCTCGTGTGACCTGGTGTTGACTGACCCTCCGTATACCCCGGAAGGCATACGGCTCTTTCTGGCTCGCGGGTTGGAAGGCCTCAAACCCACTAACTCCGCGCGACTGCTGTTCTGTTACGGGTTCAGCGAACGCCATCCTGGACTCGGCTTGAAAGTGCAGTCCGTCCTGCATGACCTGCACCTGGTGACCGAGGCGATTTTGCCGCATTTTAACCGCTACCGT
>WNFD01001489.1_pt1 | contig 40265 bp, 34 predicted proteins | sample 5400491 | NCBI WGS metagenome assembly WNFD01 (sample SAMN13153343, study PRJNA577476) | soil metagenome | isolation source: 120 cm saprolite under Douglas fir tree site 2 hole 2 replicate 2 | place: USA:California | collected 2015-04-18
GCGACTTGGCTTTGGACATCAGGTCTTGCAGGTTGAATCCGCCCATGAGCTGCCTTTCGTTGGTGTGGCCGAGTCAATCGATTTCAATTTGCTGCGACATCACCCGCCAGATCTGTCATCTTGAGCGGAGTTTCCGTTCACCAAGCGAACGGAAACGCAGTCGAAAGACCCCGTGCCTGTCAATCTCGGCGCGGACAACATCAGGGAGTTCTCGCTACGGTGCCGGCAGCATCGTGCGAACTCCTCTCGAAGTCCATCTTAGCCCGGGTGGGTAAGGGGTCCTTCGACTCCGCGGATGCTTCGCTTCGCGAAGCACCTACTACGCTCAGGATGACAATTTTTCTCGCGATGACAACTTTTCTCGCGATGACAACTCTTATCACGATGACAACTTAATTTCACGATGACAACATCAGTCGCCGCTAAGGGACCCACGCCGTCACCGTTTCTCCTTGTAGTCAATCACGGTGCGAATTTCGGCGCCGAATTTTTCGCGGAGCTGTTGCACTACGGGATCCTGCTCGGCGCGGCCGCGGCCTCCAACTGCCGGACCGCTCGGCTGGCCGCCACCACCATTGCGCTTTGCCTCGCGTGTGACTGTTGCGCCCGGGATGACTTTCAATTTGACGGCGCGCCCGAGGACTCCACTGGCGCACGCGATGGCCACGCGCCGGGCGTCCGAGCCCAGCGACATATCCACCACGGTCTGCGACTCTGTAACTTTGATTACGAGTTCGTTACTTTGCACGCTCCACTCGCCCGACCCGAGCATGGAAACTAGAACGCGCTGATTGACGTCCGTCAGGGCCTGCAATACGGCGTTCTGCACGCGCTCAATCTGCTGTGAGGGTGCAGACGATGGAGCAGACGCCGGTTGCGGCTGAGGAATCATTGTCTCCACTGGTTCCGGCTCGAGAGTCAGCGTTGCGGAGGCTGCGATTCTGCGATCCACGGCAGGTTCGGTCTGCGGCGCGGCAGTACCCATAATCACCCGTTCCGATATATTCGTCCCCGCAACGATCTGTGGCCCGCTTGCCGGCGCGGGATCAGCCGACGCTTCCTGCTTCGGCGAACCTTTGCGTGCGGAATCCGCAGCGAAGGGGGAAACGTAATTCGGGCGAGAGGTTGGAGTTGGGTCTGGAAGGCGCGTCTCGGTTGAGGTCGCGGTCCTGCTCACCAGCGAAGGCCTCGCGGAAGCTCGGGGTACAGCGCCTCCGGCAGGGGAAGCGGCGACCTCGCTTAGCAATTGTTCGATGGGCAACAGACGCTGCGCGTGGGCCATTTTCAGCAGCCCGAGTTCCAGGTGGAAGCGTTGTTCCTGCTTGTATCCCAGTTCGCTATGGGTGCGCAGCATGATTTGCAGATGCCGCATCAGGTCCTCTTCACCAAACAATTCGGCTACGCGTTCGACGCGCTCGCGTTCTTCGCTGGAAATCTGCAGCAGGGAAGAGTCCTTGCCGGCGATCTTGGCGACGGTTGCATTGCGCAGGAATCGCACCATCTGGCGGGCGAAGTGTGTGGAGCTGTGTCCTTCGCCGATCAGATGATCCACCTGGCGGAGAACGTCTTCACTGGCGCCACGCGCTACCGATTGCATGACGTTCTCGAGGATGTGCGCCGGAGCAGCGCCCACCAGGTTGCGCACCGAGTCGGCCGTAATCTTTCCGCTGGATGAGGCAATGGCTTGATCGAGGATCGACAAGGCGTCGCGCATAGAGCCGTCGCCAGCCTCGGCCAGCAGGGCGAGAGCATCGTCGTCGGCTTCGATCTTTTCCTGTGTGCTCAGCTCGCGCAACTGGCCGACGATATCGTCGAACTTCACGGCGCGAAAGCTGAAGTGCTGGCAACGCGAGCGGATGGTTTGCGGAATGTCTTCGGGTTGCGTGGTGGCCAGCATGAAGACGATGTGCTCGGGCGGTTCTTCCAGTGTCTTAAGCAGAGCGTTGAAAGCGGCGTCGGTGATCTGGTGAGCTTCGTCGAGGATGTAGATCTTGAACCGGTCGCGAGCGGGACGATAGCGGGCGCCCTCGCGGAGTTCGCGAATTTCGTCGATGCCGCGGTTGGTGGCGGCGTCGATTTCGATGACATCCACGGAGTTGCCAGCGCGAATCTCGGTGCAGGATTCGCAGATGCCGCAGGGCTCAGGTACCGGCTTACCGGTCGAGCGGCAATTGAGAGCCATGGCCAGAATGCGTGCGACGGTGGTTTTGCCGATTCCACGATGGCCACTGAAAATGTAACCGTGGGCGGATCGGCCCTGTTCGATGGCGTTCTGAAGGGTGCGGGTGACGTGCTCTTGTCCGATGACCTCGGAGAACTTTTGCGGACGGTATTTGCGCGCCAGGACGGTGTAGCTCATGAGGTGGAAGACACGATTATACGTGATGCGAGGGGCGGCGGCATGGGGCACCAGTCCGAGTTCTCGGCCAAGTGCCTGCGAAGTTTCGGGATGGTTTCCGAGTTCGCGACCATCCGCCGGATGACGAAGGATGCGGAGGCGCCCGGGACCTACGTCAGACGTACATCAAATAGTGCCAGCCAATACTGAAGGGATTGCAGGAAAAAGCCGCAGAGGATGAGTCCGATGCCGAAGACGCCGAGCCGTCGCTCCGGAAGGTTGTCAGCATAGTATTCGATGTAAGGATTTATTGTCACCCCGACGCCAGTGACGATTCCTATCACGATCCCTACGCGAAGCGCAAAAGACCAGGCATTGTCGACGTGATGGATGAAGGCGCTACAGATGAGGGCGGTAGCGATGTAGCCGACCGTGCGGACGACAGTTCCCCAAAACTGACGACGTGTAAGTCGCGGACGGCGAGAAAGCTGAATAATCGGTGGCTGGACGCATACCGCGAGAGTAGGCAACTATTTGGCCGATGGTGATGAGAATCGCAAATGCGATCGCGAATCCAAAGCCCACAATCCTGTACAGTCCAGCTCCGAAAGCGAACCCGCGGATGGCTGAAAACAGTGCTTCCCAAGGCAAGGAGTAATGATCTAGCCCTCGAGCCGCTCGATTGAACTCAATCGACAGGGTGATGCCGGTTGCAATCCCGGAAGCCAGGCCAAAGAAGAGACCAAGGCCAATGCCGTAGCCGACGCCGAAGACGATGGAATACGTTACAGCGCGGGTAAGCAGCCGCAACGGACCATGTTGTCCGCCCAGTAAGTCGTAAGCAAGATAAAGACTACCCAACACATCCAGACAGGTACCCGTAATGCTGACGGCTGCGACGGTGTGGTGGTCCATTCGACGATTGTAGAGGCAACACTTCGGTAATGTGTCCGGGTTGCGGGCTGTTCGGAAGTAGACCCGCCAGTTGGGTGGCGGGAAGCAAGTGGGACGGATAACACGCTCGCCAGAAACCGACCTGCTGCAAGAAGATCGGAAGCTTGCTAAAACTGCCACGCAAGGGATAGGCTTGGGCTCAAATTCTGAGTGCGGACGCGGTCGCGTTCCAGCGGAATTCCGCATGGGCGACCGCAAAGGAGTATTTTATGCAACTGAAGCTGGCAACGCGAACCAAGGACGGAGTACTGGTAGTGGACTGCAACGGCAGGATTGTTTTCGGCGAAGAATCGTCGCTGCTGCGGGATACGGTCAAGAAGGCGATTCCCGAGAACAAGCGCATTATCCTCAATCTGGGTGAAGTGACCTATATCGATTCGGGAGGGTTGGGGACGCTGGTGTCGCTGCATACCACGGCGCACCTTGGCGGGAGCTCCATCAAGCTGGCGAACTTGACCAAGCGAGTGGGCGATTTGCTGCAGGTGACCAAGCTGCTGACGGTTTTCGACGTGCGCAACTCGGAGGCCGAGGCCCTCGAATCCTTCAAGGGGGCGGCGGCATAGTTTTTAGCGGTGTTGCGCGGCCATGTTGCCGCGTGCGCGCTCCCTGCGAATGGTATCGAGAGTTGTCTTCCTGTTCTTTCTGCTAGTTAGCGCCAGCGGCTACGTCTCCCCACCTGTGGCGCTGGCAATGGGACTCGTGTTCGGATTGGTGTTTTCCCATCCCTATGGCAGCGGAGCGAAGAAGTTCTCCAGGTTTCTGCTGCAGGCTTCGGTTGTAGGGCTGGGGTTTGGGATGAACCTGCACGAGGTGGTGCGCGTCGGACGCAGCGGGTTCGTCTACACCATGAGTGCAGCGGGTTGCCGCGTTTCTGATCTCTACGGGAACGGCAATCTGTGGCGGAAGTGCCATCGCGGCTGTGGGACCCATCACGCATGCCAGCGACGAAGAGATGGCGGTATCGCTGGGAACGGTATTCGTTTTGAATTCCGTGGCGCTGTTGATTTTTCCTGCCATTGGCGCTGCGCTGAAATTGACCCAGCCGCAATTTGGGCTGTGGGCGGCGCTGGCCATTCACGATACAAGCTCGGTGGTAGGCGCGGCTGCCAAGTACGGAACTATAGCGCTGGCAGTTGCGACGACCGTGAAACTGGCGCGAGCTTTGTGGATTGTGCCTCTCTCGATTGGAACCGCGCTGGCTTATCGTTCCAAGGCGAAGATTCAGTGGCCGTGGTTTATCGCGCTCTTCTGCCTGGCGGCGGTCTGCAACACTTATCTGCCGGGTGCGGCGCGTGAATACAGCTTGGCCGTGAAGGTGGCGAAGATTGGACTCACGGCGACGCTTTTCCTGATTGGCAGCGGGCTCTCGGTAGCGACGATCAAAGAGGTTGGACACCGTCCGTTGCTGCAGGGAATCGTGTTGTGGCTGCTGGTTTCAGTAGGATCGGTGTGGCTGATTCGGGCGGGGTGGATTGCGCTGTGAAACCGGGAACGAAGAACTCGCGGAAGCGGGCAGGGAAGAGTCCGGATGACTCGTCTCCGGGTAAATCATTTGGGGATAAATCATCTCCCGATAAATCAGGGAAGACGCGGGTGCGCATCGAGGCGGCGATTCGAGGCATTCCCCGCGGTAAGGTGTCCACATACGGAGCGATTGCTCGGGCGGCAGGACTGCCGGGAGCGGCGCGGCAGGTAGCGGCTATTTTGCGGCGCGGCTTTGGGTTGCCCTGGCAGCGGGTCCTGGGCTCTGGCGGAGAGATTAAACTGCGCGGCGACTCAGCCATCGAGCAGAGGCTACGGCTGGAAGCGGAAGGCGTGGTGTTTCGCGGGCGGCGTGTTGATATGAAGGTGCACGAGTTCAAGTTTGGCCGAGTGGCTCGGCGGAGGTAGGAGCTGATAAATCGCCTGTAGTGTGTTGTTGGTGTAAACCAAGTTCACGCGTTTGCACCAAGAACGCAACTTTGTCATCCTACCTGAGGAGGCAGAAAATGCGCCGCACCTCGTATTCACCTCTCCTCATGCTGGTCATAGTGCTTGGCACCGCCATTGTATCGGGCCAAGCCCCCGCCAAGCCTGCAACCACCGGCCAATCCACAAAAGCCGAAGACTTCACCACCGCGATAAAGAAACTCCGTGACACATGGGTGCAGGAATTCAACGCCGGGCACGCCGACAAAGTTGCGGCCTTATACGCGGAGGAGGCCGTGCTGATGCGCGGGAACGGCTCCGTGCACAACCGTGACTCCATTCTGGCCGAGTTGCAGCGCTCCATTACGGCGGAGGCGCACAACTACACCGTGCACAGCCTGCACGCTGAACACTCCGGAGACCTTGGCTACGACACTGGGATATACAACGAAAAGTTTCCTAATCATGTTGCCGAAGGCAATTACCTTGTGGTGGTAAAAAGAATTGAAGGAGAGTGGAAGATTGTGGCGCATGCCGCGGTCCCCAATCCCCGACAGAAGTAGTCACAGGTGTAGAAACCAGGCGATTGTCGGCAATTGGCGTACGCAGGCCTTTACGCTCACGACCAGTCAATGAGTGAGAAGGCGATTTAGCAACGGCTACGGGCCGGGCCCGTGGTAAGGTTCGGGGGATGAGGAATGGGCCGCGCCTTGTGATTGTGATGGTATTCGTTCTGGGCGCGGGCGGATGCGTCCGGCGCGATGGGCGTAATTCCGACTGCAGATGGCCGGGAGAAACCTCCAATCACCCAGTTAGCGCTCGCCATCTCAGTGCGGACGCAGAGTTCGCGGAAGATCTTGCGATTCGCTATGCCGATGCTCACTTTGGTCCGCGAAGCCCGAACCCGAGCGAGAAGTACGGAGCCGAACGGGATCGATGCATGGAGAGTTTGTTTGAAGAGATCGGAAAGGAACATGGCGTTCCGGTCGGGCGAGTATCCGGTTCGCTGGGCCGGAACCGTGCGTACATTGATATGGCTGAGGTTCTGCCCTTCGCACTGCTATACGGCTTAGCCGCTATCGTGGGGGCCCGCATGATTTGGCGCCGCTACGCACCCGCCGAGGACGGTTGGGCGCCTGGAATCACAATGGCACTGTTCGTTTCCCTAGCGCTCGCGGCAGGAAGCACCATGCTCGGAGAGCAATGGAACTGGTTTGTGGAAGGCCATCGGATCGGCAATAACCATATGAGTTACCGCGCCGATCGATTGTTTTGGGCCAAGCACCAGTTTGAGCTATTCGCTGCCGCGTTGATGATCTTCTGGCTGGCAGCGATCCATGCAGCACGCCGCGTACGCTTGGAACATCTCAATGGACGTTAACAGGCCATTTCACTAGCTACCTCAACATTTTTAGCAGATCACTTGAGACCGAGAATCGGTGTGTCCAGCGCCGTGGCCGCACGCACGGGATCGAAATATTCCCGCAGGAACGCGATCTTGCCACGTGCAGCACGCAGGAACACCACATAATCTTGGTGATAGACACGCCCCGTCGTCTTGATGAGGCCTTCCCCCTTGACTTCGGCGACAGCTCCTTCGGGATCGGCAAAGGCATGTACCGCGAGGTCGAAGAAACGGAAATTCTCCACAGCCCCCACAAACCAGGTTGCGTGACGGACTGCCTCCTCCCGACCCGATAGCCGCGCCGGATGGCCGAGGGAGGGCGCATAGGTGAGTTCCCACACAATGTCATCGGCGATGAGCTTTTGCCATTGCGCGTTGTCGTCGACAAGTGTCTGGATGTGTTGCTGCAGGAGAGCGCACGCGATTGTCATCTAAGTTTCCTAGTGCATCTACTGTTTGGCGTCAAATCTAAAAAAAGATTTTATCGAAGTGTGCGCGAACAGTGTTCCCAAAACTGGATACCAAGCAGGCAAAACGATAGCGTCTCCAGATCAGTCTTACTTGTGGGGTTTAAGGCGTTTCGGAGTGATTGATGTAATCAGCCCATTTCGCTCATTGAGAATTGCTGGTGAGAACGCGATATTTCAACAGTGAAACGAGTAGCAGTCATCCTTGGCATACTTCTTACTGTATTCAGAATTTCGGTTCGCCGTGGTTGGCCCTTCGATTTCCAAAGCCCACTCTGCCAGTACCGACTCTTTACAGCGACTTCTAGCATGAAGTGATCCTTGTCACAGCGAGCTGTGATGAATATCACTGACCGCCCTCCGTAAGGTGTGAATACTGGGGATAAACAACTAGCGTAGTCCCAGACTACCCGCGCCGCCGCTTCAACTCGCTAATCAATCCTTGCTCCGCTTCGTCGGCAGGTTTAAAGGAGGCTTTGTATGAAGCATTTGAGTGTCTTTTCAGCGTGGATTAGCATCGTCCTGCTGATTGTGGGTTTTACAACAGGGCAGGCAATGGCGCAAGCAGGAGACGTAGTGGTTCACGGCGCCACCGTCGACGTGACCCACTTAACTGGCACGGAACCAGTCGATCAGATTGATATGACTGCGACCTTCACGAACAACGAATTTGTTGAATTGAAGCGCTGCGAAGCTGCGGACTCACTGATCCTTCACGGAGTGAAGGTTACCGTTCAGCAGGGCCTATGCGGCACTACGACACGGAAAAGCAACATCACCATTCCTTTCTTTCGCCCGTTAAGTCCCACCAGTAACTTGGCGGCTTTCGAGGGCCTCACAGTCGAAGGGGCCACTGCCGATGCAGTCTTGCAGACGCTGAAAAGGCTGCCAAGCACCTGTGGCTCCTATGCCCTGCGAGTCGACGCAATCGACGTCAATCTCGCTGCCGTGAAGCGCAACCCGGTAGCCGTCACAATCACGCTGCCGGACGGGTCTTCTGGCTGCCTTGCGATTAACACCGCGCTCATCGACCAGTAACTGCGGCGCATCGCTCGGCAAAACCAGTAGGGATGTCCAATAAGGGCGGCTTCGGTCGCCCTTTTCTTGTGCCTTGCGTGGTCACTTCGGATCCTCGGATTGCTCCACAGCCAAACGAAAACATTCATCTTCGTCATCGCCCGTCATACTTTCAACAGGAACCACTCCTACGACCTGCACATCCGAATCGCTTCCTGGGCAGGGCTTTGAGGGTGGTTTCATCCTGCTTACCTGGAACCTGAAGACTGTAGAGCATTGGCCAAATGAGTGGGTCTTCGGCCCAGCAAAGGAGTGACCCTAGTCGGTAGTTGACGAAAACAGCGTTTACACCACCCATGAACCCCGCACGAATGCCGGGCCTCCCGGCGCGCAGGCATCTCTCAACGGCCAACGACGAGCGACGAGCAGCGGTTGCGGCTGGAAGCAGAGGCGGTGCGGTTTCGCGGACGGCGCGTAGTATGAAGGCGCACGAGTTCAAGTCTGGGAGAGTGGGTCTAAGGAGATAATCGCCTGTACTCCGGTTGTTGGTGAAATCGCGATATTTCGCCAAGAATCCGCTGAAGTTCGCCAACTCCTCTCCCATTGACTTGCTATACCTCAGCACCTAACATTTCAGCCCAATAATCGACGAGAACATTGCAGCAATCGCAATGCTGGGCGGCGGCGTGGGTGTGTTTCGTAAGGCTGTATGTCTTTTGCACATTACTTGATGTAACCGGAGGGCACCATGAATCGAGAAAAGGCGCTAAAAATTCTGTTGGTATTGTTGGGATTGGTCTTTGTAGCTGGCATTTATCCCTTGGTGACGTCTGTACGGAGTGGTTGGCAAGCGAATAAGGAGGACGCTTTGCCGATGATGCTTAGCCTCTATACCACGCTCGGGATTTTCTTGCTGGTGGCAGCGCGTAACCCGTCGGCGAATCGCAGCGTGATCGCTTTCGCCGCATGGTCGAGTTTTGCTCATGGTGCTGTTATGGCGGTCATGGCAGCCCACCTTCCGAACGAACGCGGAGATCTGCTGATCGCCGCGGCTGTGTTTGGTGTCATCGGTGCAGCCCTGATCGTGCTGGCTCCGGCAAAGCAGTTGGGAGAGCGGGCATCCGCAGCCGGTGCGTAGGCTCGCACTCTGGGACAATGCCGCCCCCCCCACATCCCTGTCCCGAAACACGCCTGGGCCGAGTACGCGAAGCTGTAATACTCCTCTCTTGTGCCGCCTAACTGTTTAAATCAGGCGCCACCCGCTGAGATTTTTCGTTGAGGCTGCGAGCATAGCCTCACCAAGACCGGCGAGCTCTTGATGTATGAACAGGCTGGGAATTCCATTTCATCTCGCTGACCGTAACCGAAGCCCAACGACCGCGCCATTGCGCTTGCTAAGTCGAAAGTCGGCCTTTGACGGTCCTCCTAATCCGTTCTGACCCGCAGTTCAGTCTCCTTGGCACTGTCGGGCATCAGGATGTGGAGGGCATGCCTTGGGACGTCATAGGTAGTCTTGAGCTGGAGCGTGTTGTTAGAGAGCGTCGCATCAGCCTGCTTAGAGGGCCAGTTGTAAATCACAACCTCCACTGTCTTCCACCACGGGGTGTACGAGCCTTGACGCGCACCGAAATCTACGCGCACAGAGTTCCCGTCTGACTCGCAAGTGAACGTCTGGCGGAGAAACTCGCCATGCTGGTATCGAAATGTATGCCCGTCATCAAGATAGAGCGACCCTGCGCACTGCTGTCCAGGATAGATACGAAGTTCCAGCGGACCGTTGGGGGTTTCATCCGTGCTCTGGATGAGTGGCTGGAGCGGCAGGATGCTTCCCCCGCGGACATACACAGGCAGGGTGTCGAGTACCGGATGGATTCTGGAAGGCGTGGGGAAGCTGGATCCCGGGGTTGCGGAGACAATATCAACGATCGACGGTGTTGGCGGAGGAGTGGCAGTCTTGAGCCCCGTCCAGAAGTCGTACCACTGACCTTTTGGGAACGATACGGTGTAGTCATCGGGGGTCTCAGCGAAGGGTGGTGGAGCGATCAGCAGGCTGGGTCCCAGGAGGAACTCCGTATCGAGGCCATCGAAGCCAGAGGACGATGGCGCGAGAACCTCCGGAAACTCAAGGAACACGGGACGCATAATCGGAACGCCGGTGCGTGTGGCCTCGTCCGCCAGCGTGTAGATGTACGGCAGCAGACGATAGCGGGTTTCGATGTAGCGGCGGCGAATAGCTTCCTGCTCTGGGCCATGGACCCAGACTTCGTGCGGCAGAGAGCCCTTCTCGGCGTGATCGCGATAGAAAGGATTGAAGGCTCCAACCTCAACCCATCGCGTAAGCAGGTCAGGCGCGGGGGAGTGGCCGAATCCGCCGACGTCGGCACCAACAAAAGAAATGCCGCTGAGGCCGAGGTTGAGCAGCATCTGGGTGGCGAGGCGGAGGTGGTTCCAGGTAGCGGAATTATCTCCCGTCCAGGTGAACCCGTAGCGCTGCCCGCCCGCGAAGGTAGCGCGGGTGAGGACGAAGGGACGCTCGTCGGGGCGCAGCTTGAGAAGGCCCTCGTAGGTGGCGCGCGCATTCTCAAGTCCAACGATATTGTGAATCTCGGCGTGCGTGGCGGTGCGAGTCACGAATCCGGGCTCTTCGATGTGGTGAACGGAATTCAGGGGCATGGTTTTGCCGGGTCCGTCAAAGACCGAGGGCTCGTTCATATCGTTCCAGAAGCCGGCAACTCCATCCTGGACGAATTGCTTGTAGAGACTGCCCCACCACTCGCGCGTGCGAGCGCGTGTGAAGTCAGGAAAGACCGCAGGGCCGGGCCAGACGACACCTACAAACTCGCTGCCATCGGGATTCTTTGCGAAGTGGTCACCCGCCGCACCGGTGTCATAGGGAGTGTAGCCTTGGCCGGGGGCATGGGCGATGTGCAGGTCGGTAATTGTGACCAGATGCAAATGTTGCTTGCGGAGATCCGAGACCAGCCCAGGAAAATTGGGAAAGGTTTGCGGATCGACCGTGAATGGCCGATTCTTGTACTGGTAGTCGATGTCAAGATAGAGCACGTCGGAAGGGACCTTATCCGCGCGCAGGCGGTCGGCGATCTCCCGGACTTTGGACTCCGGAGTGTAGCTATAGCGCGACTGCTGGAAGCCAAGAGCCCATAGCGGAGGCAGCGGAGGTGTTCCAGTGAGATAGGCATACCCCTCGACAACCTGTTTCGGGGTGGGGCCATAGAGCAAGTAATAGTCGAGCGGGCCGCCTTCAGCCCCGAAGGAATAGGAGTCGCGCGACTGCTTGCCGAAGTCGAACCAGGTGCGCCAGGTGTTGTCGAGAAAGACCCCATAGCTGCGGCCGCCGCTGATACCCAGAAAGAAGGGGATGCTTTTATAGAGCGGATCGATGGATTCCTGGAAGCCAATGTCGGTATTCCAGAGCGTATAGGCCTGGTTTCTGCGGTCGAAGGTGCCGGTCTTGTCCCCAAGTCCGAAGTAATGCTCGTCGGTGGGCATGCTCTTGTAGACGGAGAAGCCCCCGAGCTGGAAGGTGGTGGCGCGACCGACGGCGTCGGCGGAGATCATGTTGCCGTTGAGGTCGCGAACGACAAGGCGGAGAGGAGTGCGCTCAACTCGGACGTCAAGCGACGCGGTACGGAAGCCGACCGAGGCGCCATCCCCGCTCGGCTGCACATCGACGGACTTGCTGCGCGGTCCAGGAAGGACTGCCCAGGAAGCGTCCTCGGGGAGAGCGCCACCGGGGGCAACTCGTACGCGGAGGATGTCGTCTCGGAGGGCGGTGATGCGCAAACTTGCCGTGCCAGCCTGAATCTCAATGCCATCGCGAAGGGACTGGGAACCGGTTACCGTTTCGAGCACAAGCCGGGGTTGTGACGCGGAGGACGTCTGCGCTTGTGCAGAGATTAGTGCGACGGCTGCCGTCCCGAAGAACAAAACAAGGAATCGCTGGTAAGAAAAGGACACCATACTGGCCTGAAAAACCTCCGAACAGGCAAACATCATACCAGCCGCAAGGGTCCCAAAACGGCAGCGCAACCGCCTTTGTTGTTTAGACGGGCGACTCATTGCTCACACAAGGAGTGCCGAGAAGGATGGCGGCAGAGGTGGTCCGCAGGTAGTCAGGACTGCAAAGAGAAAGCCGTTCTGGCCACGTACCGCTTTCTCACGGAAGGCCATTACACTCAGCGCAGTCGCGGCGGCGAAGTAGAAGTAAGGGTTAAGAAGAGGGGGCACTCATGCCCCCTCGCTGAGCAGAGGAGTACCAACTAGTGTTTCTTGTCTTTGTCCTCCAGCTTGCCCGTATCCCCAGCATTCGCCATGGGTGCTTTCGCGGCGGTCTTGGCATTCGCCGCTACCATGGATTTCGGCCTCCAGAAATCGGGCGCGATCGCAGCCACTTCCTCGGGTGCGTTGCTGAGGTCAGGCAAGAAGCGGTTGATTACCGTCTCCGTGCCCGAAACTGTTTCAGCGTTCGTTTTGAGGAACTTGGCGTAGCCTTCTTCTCCTAACGTCTGTTGGATGGGCGGGATCGCGTCAAATCCTGCAAGCGAGCTTTGCAGCGTAGTGACGTAAAAGACGGTTCCCTCTTGGCCAGCAACCGCCTGCGACACCAGCACCGTCAATGGCGGTGTACCTTTTTCGCGCGCGGCCTTCATGTCTTTCAGCAGTGCTTCAAAAGTAGCGATTTGTCCCGGCCGCACATGGACGACATTCGTGCGCAGCCAACGAGACTCCGCGATCAGCTTAGCAAAGGCCGCGGGATCGGAGGGGGCATTGCTGCTCAGCTCCCAGCGCCGGCGGCGGATTTCGGAACGCGAACTCACGGTGCACTGGCTCAGATCCTGGAACATCTTGTCAGTGGCAGCCTTCCCGTAAGTCTTCTGCAGGGCTCCCATAAACGTCCCCATGGCTGACTCTACTTCTCCGTAACTGTTGCGCGTGCTGACAAAGCTGACCCGGTCGCCTGGACCGTACACGGTCTCCATGGCAATCCACGTGTCGCCCTTGTTCTGGCGATTGGCCGCGGCAATCTTTTTCCCGATGGCATCGAAATCTGATCGTTTATCTGGTTTCACTTGCACGGTAAATACGTCGAGGTAGCTTTCTTGCGCTTGCTGAGCCTGGCCGAAAGCCAGCGCCCCAAGCAACACGAACGCAATCACGGACCCTATAGCTTTCCGCTGCATAGCAGCCTCCTTAGTTTGTCGGGATTTCCCAGCGGAAGCGAACGGTACACCCGCGCGAACGCCTCGTCAAGGGACAGGGACAGGGACAGGGGCAGGCTATTTTGGCAACATATGCAAGTCCAGTGCAGAGGTTGCCACCTATTGCATATCCTCTCAAGCCAGCAGGAAGGAGTAAAAAAGAAGAGAGGAGACCGGCACGACCACTGCCGGGTCTCCTCCTTATCGCCAGGTTCAGCGAATCTACCTCCGAGCTATTGGCACTGAACGTCGACGCGCAGCGTGATGTTATTGTTACTTGGCAGGACCTTGACCCCTACTGTTTGCGGGCCGCTGTTGGGCAATGCACTGCCATTCAGATACACGGTGCCGACTGTACATCCGGTTTGATTGAAAACCACGATTTGATGGGTACCGTCTTCGGGGGCCTCCACGTGAGCCTCGTGTTGGATGTCCAAGTTCAGGTTGTAATACGAATCCTTGTTGTTGGACGCCCCGTTGGTGTCGATCCACGTGATCCCAAGTCCATCGATGAAATTCCCGTTGCTGTCTTGGAACCGGGTATCGATCTCCCGGACATGGGAAACTTTAACTTTGAAGTTGTCGGTTTTGCTATCCGCAGGAATGAACCCGAACTTCCCGACACCACAATTCCTCGCCGACCCGGTGGCAGTTAGGGAGCAACCGAAGAATTCAATCGGAGTGACCCATACCTTGTACTCGCCACCTTTGTTTGGGGTGTCGTCAAAGGGAAAGAGTTGAACCGTTATCCCGCCGACTTGGGTGTTGGTGTTAGTACTGAACGCGTGGGGACAAGGGCCTGTAACCCCATTGATAACCCCGTTGCTGTCCACCGTGAATTCTCGGCACTGGGCCGCGTCCGTTGAAAGCAGGGTTTTGCCAGGCGGGTCAGTAACCTGGAAAACATATGTTCCCGATATAGTGGTTCCAAAGACCGTGCTGCCGGGCCCGGGAAGTCCGGCTGCTCCAGCGGGTGCGCCTACCGGGGGACCGCCGTCGAGATACACAAGGGTCTTATCGCTATAGATGTTGAAGTTGACCTCGCTGCCATCAGGGAGCGTTGTGAAGATCGCTCCAGAAAGTCCCGGCCCTCCTGCGTACAAGGGAAGGGCCACTGCAACGATCAGCGCGAGGAGAAGCAGACACAGGAATGTTGGCTTGTTCATTGAAACCTCCGGAAAGTGGTTGACAAATGGATCTTGGAACCAGAGGCCCGGACTGTGGGGGAGAGGCAGTCCGTGCTGCCGTGCACTTTGAGCACGGTGATAGCACTCTATTCCAATCACAACGGTTGTCAAGATTGAATGTGTCTGCAACCCGATGCAGCAACTTGCAACTCTGGCGCCTAACGGATCTGAGAGTAAGTCGAGAGTCTTCTCTGAAATGACATCAGCCATCACTGAAGTTGAGCAACGCTCATTGTGTGATTTGCCGCAGCCTTGAAGGAAAACGCTCTGGAAGCCCCAGACAGAACGTACAAGGGTGGTAATGGGTTTTTACCTCTTGAGGACTGTTGTGTGAACAGAGCCACTCCCCAAAGAATGGGTAGGTTCGGCGGTTTATTAGAGTCAGGCACACCTGAGATTACTAGGCCCACATATAGGAACACCGTCTCTAGGGAACTGTTCCGTCGTCAGCGAGAATCACTTCTCTCGCCGCGTGTACCTCTTGCAACCAGTTGCATCTGCGCCTACATTCTGCGTCAAGGTAACAAAGTCGTCTCTTCGTGGCGACTATCGCAAGCCCACAGAATTCAAGAAGCGGCCGAACGATCTTGACCAGAGCCGCTTGTGCGGTCGATTAACTTAGTAGCGAATAGCCTCCCCCGGCGTCGCACGTGGTCTGCCCACAGATCTCGTGATTTGATACTTCCTGCATGCAATTCGAAATTTCAGGGCCACCCGATCTCCGTGGCTCAGAGGGCGAAGCTATGGCCGCAACCAATCACACATGGGAACTCTCAGGCGCTGCGCAAGCCGTCGTCTGCTGCAACGAGAGCTGGTATGCCGTACAGACTTGCGCGCGCCACGAAAGAGCTGTGGCGATACGACTCCGGGAAAAGGGCGTCACTACATTCTTGCCCTTGCTCACCGAGATTCACCGCTGGAGCGACCGCAGGAAAACGGTCGAAGTGCCACTGTTTGGCTGTTATGTCTTCGTCCGAATTATGCCTACCAACGAAGATCGCCTGAAGGTACTTCGCACCGATAGCGTCTTCGACTTCGTCGGCGTTCGCCGGCAAGGTACGGCCATTCCCGATGAGCAAATCGATGCGGTCCGAACCATTTTGGAAGAGCGTTTGACCTGGCAATCCCATCCTTTCCTGAAGGTCGGTCAGCGCGTGCGTATCCGCAGCGGAGCCTTGAACGGTGTCGAGGGCATTCTCGTTTCCCGCAATGGAGATGACAGTCTGGTGGTGTCCGTGGATGCCATCCAGCGATCTCTTTCGGTTCGCATCGAAGGATACGAAGTCGAGCCTGTCTGAGTGCTTCCGGTCTTCGGTTCTTCCATCTGCACAAAGGAGCTCTCCAGCCCGTGCCCGAAAAGGCGATTGAAACCGCGCGTCTGCTGGTCGTAAGCCGAGAGCCAGCTGTCCTCCGGCCCCTTTGGTCGGTCGGCGAATCAAATTGCTGGCACTTGGAGACGGCGGGCAGCGGATGGGACGCGATGGAGCGACTGCAAACCGGGGCAGTTCCAGACCTCCTCCTGCTGGAATTAGCCCGCGACGACGGCGACAGTTTAAACGTACTGCGGTGGATGCGCAGACTCCGTCCAGATCTTCCGATCATTCTGATCTCCCACACTGATGACGCTGAACGTAAACAAGAAGCGATCCGGCTCGGCGCCCAGGAGATACTGGTCCGGCCCTTCGAAGAGGAACAGCTCGAATCCGTAATCCGGCGGAATCTCGGTTCAGCGCCCTTGGACGCGGAGAGCGACATCGGCAGCGAGGATGTCGAACCGCTGGGAGACGGTGCACTCTTCGTTGGAGCTAGCCCGCTCATGCGCAAGCTACGGGCTCAAGCGGAGCTGTTGGCACAAACCCAAGTGCCTGTGCTGATCCTCGGAGAGAGCGGGAGCGGAAAAAGCACGGCGGCGCAGCTGATTCACGGGTTGTCGGTCCGCTCTGGCCTCAAGCTGCTCAGAGTGAACTGTGCGGCGCTGCCGAGCCGTCTTCTTGAAGAAGAACTGTTCGGATGCGAAAGGGAAGTGGAGACGGGATTCGCTCGCACCCGCGCCGGCAAACTCGAACTGTGCGAAAAAGGAACGCTGCTTCTGAATGAGATTGTCGAGATGCCACTGCATTTGCAACACAAGCTGCTACAGGTTTTGCAGAGCAAGCAGCTGACACGGTTGGGTGGGGAAAAACCCATTGAGGTCGATGTCAGAATACTGGCCGCAACCAGTGCCAATGTCGAACAGGCTGTGGCCGGAAGGAAACTTCGCGAAGACCTCTACTACCGGCTGAGCGCGTTCACGCTGCATGTTCCACCCTTGCGCCAACGGAAGGAGGAAGTTCCGCTCCTTCTACACCGCTTCATGCACCAGTTGGCGAGACACTATAGCCTGCCTCCCCGTGCCTTTTCACCGGCCGTACTGGAAGCGTGCCAGGGTTACTTGTGGCCAGGGAATCTAACCGAGCTCGAAAGCTTCGTGAAGCGACACCTGATGATACGGGACCATGAGTCCGCGTCCGGCCAAGAGCCCGTCCCCGGAGGAATAGAGGATGTTGGCCACTCCTTATCGCGGTTGGCGGTTCCCGTGGTACCGGTAGCCGGCGACTTCGGGGAGCAGACCTATGCGCCTGACTCGCTCAAATCGTTGGTGCAGAGCGTCAAGCTCGAGGCTGAGAAGAACGCGATCGCCTCGGCTCTGCAGAAGACCGGGTGGAATCGCAAGGCAGCGGCTCGCATGCTTAAGGTGAGTTACCGAACGTTGCTGTACAAGATTGATCAGTACCACCTGAGAGCTTCCACTGCCCCGCAATTTCCGGAGGAGCACATCTTGCCCGGGAATGGCACCCGCTTCAGGGGCAATGGAACAGTAGGTTAAGTAGATCGGGCCAGTCCAGCCTTGAATTGAAGATAGCTCAGGAGCGGTTATGACAATCACTACCATCGACTCTTGTTTGCGGCGTGTAACAGTGTTCTGCGTTTGCTTGCTGGTGACGGTCCGGCTTGCGGCACAGACTGTGCCAGCCAAGCCGACAATCCCAGCGAACCTTGCGACGACAACGTCGTCGGCTCCGACCAGCGTTGCAGCCGAGACGGGATCGAAGCCGCACGACGACACTTTTGTCATCGGCAACGACGACGTGCTGGCCATCAATGTGTGGAAGGAACCAGATATCTCACGGTCAATTCCTGTCCGCTCGGATGGGAAGATCTCTCTGCCGCTGGCCGGAGAGATCCAGGCGGCCGGACAGACTCCGCTGAAGTTGGAGGGCGACATCGCCAGCAAGTTGCAGAACTACATTTCGGAGCCCGAAGTTACTGTTATGGTGCAGCAGATCAACAGTGAGAAGTTCAACATCTTGGGACAAGTGGCAAGGCCGGGCTCGTACCCACTGACGAATTCGGCGACTGTTCTGGACGCGATCGCGCTTGCCGGCGGCTTTCGTGACTTCGCGAAGCAAAAATCCATTTACATCCTGCGCCAGAAACCCCCTGGTGGTCAATCACGGATGGCCTTCAATTACAAGGACGTGATCAAGGGGAGAAATCCTGAGCAGAACATCAGGCTTGAGCCGCGCGACACCATCGTCGTGCCTTGAGGACAGTTATGTGTAGACGACTTTGCCTGAGCCTCACGTTGCTGGTAGCCATTCCCCTCTGGTCCCAAGTGGACGCCAACGGAACAGATGCCGCCACCAACGCAGCTGATGAAGCCCGAATGCTGACACCGCCTCCGGTGAGTGGTCAGGCTTACCCGACTGCATCAGCTTCCGAATCCCGGTCAAATTACCTGGATTATGGCGTGACCTTCAGTACAGCATATAGCGACAATGTGTTGGGCGGAATCAGCGCGAATCCAATCAGCGATGTGAGTTACTCCGTCTGGCCTACGATCGCGCTCGACGAGACGACTCCAAGGCTGCATACGATGTTGAGCTACAGTCCCGGTTTCACGTTCTATCACCGCACGAGTTCAAGGAACGAGGCAGACCAGAACGCGTCGATCGATTTCCAATACCGTCTGAGCCCGCACGTGACCTTCAGCGCACGAGACAGCTTCCAGAAAAGCTCCAACGTATTCAACCAGCCAGATTTGGCATCGGCCGGGGCTGTGTCCGGCGGCGCGCAAGGGGCTAATTTTTCGGTGATTGCGCCGATCGCTAACCGTCTCAGCAATTCCGGGAATGTGGGTATCACGTACCAATTCGCCGCGAACGCAATGGTCGGAGCCGGTGGAACGTTTACCAATTTGCACTATCCGACCCCAGCCGAGGTCCCTGGCCTTTTCGACTCGAGCTCGCAGGGCGGGTTGGTGTTCTATTCGCTCCGTCTCTCGAAGATGCATTACATTGGCGCCACGTACCAGTATCAAAGGCTGATGTCGTATCCGACTGGGGGCCTAAGCGAAACCCAGACTCATAGCGTTGTTTTCTTTTACACACTTTATCCGAGTTCAAGGTTCTCCATTTCTTTATTTGGGGGTCCGCAACACTCGGATACTGTGCTGCCTCTGCTACCGCCGTTGCAGCTTCAACTATCCCCGGTGCGGGCGTGGACCCCGGCGGCAGGGGCCAGCATAAGTTGGCAAGGTCGGCTGAACAGCCTCGCGATAAGCTACTCCCACCTTATCAGCGGAGGCGGGGGACTGGTCGGTGCAGTCCAGATGAGCAGTGCTAGCGCATCAATACGGCAACAAATCACGCGGAGTTTGACCGGATCGCTGGCAGGCGCATACGCACAGAACGACGTTCTGGGCTCCGCACTCCTAAGAGCCAACAACGGGCACACGGTTTCAGGAACGGCCTCACTACAACAACAGTTCGGCCAGTACCTCGCGCTCCAGCTCGGCTACACGCGACTCCACCAAAGTTATAGCGGTGTGCCCGTTCTTTCGTTGACCCCGGACACGAACAGGGAATTCGTTTCGGTGTCCTATCAGTTCTCAAGACCGCTGGGAAGATGATCCTATGGATGAAGATTTCGAACAGCAATGTTCACGCGATTTCAACCTTCAGCATTATCTGGGGGTAGCCCGCCGTCGGCATCTGCAGTTTTTGATACCCCTGCTCCTGGGATGGCTGGTCGTCTGGGGAGCCAGTTGGATTCTGCCTGAGCGATATAAGTCGGGTACGCTCATCCTGGTGGAGCAACCCACGATGCCGAAGGCTTACGTCACGCCCAACGTGAACGATAACTTGCAGGACCGGCTGCAGAGTATCACTCAGCAGATTCTTAGCCGCACGCGCCTGCTTCAAATCATTGACCAATTGAACCTCTACGGCGGTAGCCACAGCCAGATTACACCGGACGACAAAGTCGAGCTCATGCGCAAAGACATTGAGATCGAGCTAGTGCGTGACACCCACAACGACCAGATCACAGCATTTAATGTTTACTATTCAGCGCGCGATCCCCACGTGGCCCAGCAGGTAACCAGCGAACTGACTAACCTGTTCATTAATGAAAATGTGGAAGTGCGGCAGCAACAGTCCGAAGACACTACCAAGTTCCTTGAGAGCCAGTTGGAGACGGCGCGTAAGACCCTTGCTGAGCAGGAAACAAGGATTCGAGAGTTCAAAGGACAGCATGTGGGAGAACTGCCTACCCAGCAAGCAAGTAATCTTCAGATCCTGAGTGGCCTGCAATCGCAGCTGCAAAACGAAGAGGATGCGCTTAACACTGCGAAGCAGCAGCGAGTTTACTTAGAGACGCTGATCGATCAATACCGGACTCTCCGGGGGACGCCCCGGAGCGTCGACGGTGCTCCGACGGGCTTGCCCGCGATTGACCGCGAGCTCGACAGGCTCAAGTCGCAACTTGCAGATCTGAGTTCTCGGTATACCGATCGCCATCCGGATATTCGTAAGCTGAGGGACCAAATTACCAAGACCGAAAAGACGAGAGATCAAATTATTGCTGATCTGAAAAACAAAGGCACTGGTACTTTGACGGATGGCAACGCCGCCGTCCGTGACGCACCCGATCTTTCACCAGGCTCGCCTATGGTGCAGCTACAAGGCCAGTTACAAGCCAACCAGAGCGAGGGTGCGAATCGCGAGCGAGCCATCGCCACGCTGAAGGCAAACGTCAACGAGTATCAGGCTCGATTGAACCAAGAACCGGTACGCGAGCAGCAGTTGGCAGATCTGACCCGAGGATACGATCAATCCAAGGCTAACTACGACGAACTGCTCAAAAAGAAAAACCAGTCAGAGATGGCCACCAGGATGGAGCGGCTGCAGCAAGGTGAGCGGTTCCGCATCCTTGATCCTCCCAGTTTGCCGGCAAAGCCGGATTTTCCCAACCACTTCAAGTTTTGTGGATTCGGACTGGGCGCCGGTCTGGTGTTAGGCGTCGTAGTAGCGGGTGGCTTTGAAATGATGGACGACCGCCTGTACAGCGAGAAAGAGATCAAGGATCTAATGCCGGTGGCGATACTCTCTGAGATTCCCGACGTCTTCAATCCATCAGACCAACGAAACGGTAAGAGGAAACTGTGGCTAGGGTGGGGCATGGCGGCGCTGGTAGTCACCACTGTGTTGGCGGGATCTGTGTTTAGCTATTTGCACGGATAGGTTCCACTCCTATGTACAAAGCTTTTTTCAATCTTGACCGCAATCCGTTCGAGCTGACGCCCGATCCCGCCTTTCTGTTCCCTACCAAACGGCACAATGAGGCTCTGGCAGCTCTTTATTACGGCGTGCGGCGACACAAGGGATTTGTGGTGCTCACGGGGGAGGTAGGGACCGGTAAAACTCTGCTGCTTCGATGCTTGCTTCAATTATTCAAATTGAGCGGAGACGTTTCCTACGCATATCTGTTCAACAGCCGACTCTCTGCCACTGAGTTCCTGCAGTACGTCGTCAGCGATTTCGGACTCTCTGCCTCCGGCAAAAACAAAGGCGAGCTCTTGCTGGAACTTTGCAATTACGTGCTCTCACGCGGACTAAGGAAATTAACGAGTGTGCTTATCGTGGACGAGGCCCACCACCTTTCGACAGATATTCTCGAAGAGGTTCGCCTCCTGACGAACCTAGAGACGACGACTGAGAAGTTATTGCAGATTGTGCTCGTCGGACAGCCAGAACTGGATGAGAAGCTGGATTCCACCAGGCTTAGACAGCTCAAGCAGAGAATCGCCCTTCGTGCGCAGCTTGAGCCCTTGGATGCAAACGAGACCAAGGGGTATGTCGAAAGGCGGCTGCACGCAGCCGGGGCCAACTCCTCCGCCACCGCCGTGTTCCCAGCCGAAACGATTGCGGCCGTGTATTGCCATTCGCGAGGGATTCCCCGCCTGATCAACACCATTTGTGAGAACGCGCTCCTGATCGCTTACACGAAACAGATACGAAGCGTGACTCCAGCGATCATCGACGATATCGTTGAGGACTTCCGTCTCGACGTAGTTGGTCCGACGGAGATTGAGAGAGACCACGAAGGCGATGGAGCGGACGTGCAGCGCGCCGCGAAAACGTTACTAGAACTGTATACGTCGATGCAAAAGTCCAGGGCAGGCAGCCAAGACGGGCGCGTACCTGTAGGAGCTCGACTCCCATGAGCCATATATTTGACGCGTTACAGAGATCGGAAGCTGAACGGACTGGAATTGACATCCGGGCATTTTCCGCAGCGACTGAGCTGCTGCAGATTGCCGAGCGTGAAGCCGCCGTACGAGTCAAAACGGAGGTCCAAGCTGAGACCGCCGTACAGGCTGAGACCGTCGCAGACCGTGGAGCTTCACTGCCACTGAATGAGGCACTGTCAACTCCCGCAGCACCGGAATCTCCCGTAGCCGCAGAGCCTTCGACGAAGAAAACGAGCGGCGATCAGTTGAGCCAGTTCCAGTCGCTGCGAGTTCTGGTGCCTCCTGAAAGCCGACTGGTATGCCTCACGGACAAAGAAAGTCTAGCCGCGGAAAAATTCCGTTTTCTTGGCTTCCGCTTACGGCAACTCCAGCAGGGCCGTGGTCTCAAGAAGGTTCTAATCACGAGCACAATTCCACAAGAAGGCAAGAGCACGATTGCTGCCAACCTGGCCTGCACGCTGGCGCGAAGCGCGCAGCAGAGAACCCTGCTGTTGGAAGGAGACCTGCGACGACCCTCCTTGTCGCAACTGTTCGGACTGGGCAAGACTTCCGGTATCTGTGAATGGCTACAGGGCGAGCGCAGCCCAGCAACCAGCATCTACTATCTCGAAGGCCCAGGTTTCTGGATCCTGCCCGCTGGCAGCACTCCGAGAAATCCTCTGGAACTCATGCAATCCGGCAGACTCTCCGCGCTCATGGATCAGTTGACCGGATGGTTCGATTGGATCATCATCGATTCTCCCCCGGTGCTGCCCCTGGCTGACACAAGTCTTTGGATGCGGTCGGCGGATGGAATTCTTTTAGTCACCCGTCAAGGAACAACCGAGAAACAGCAATTACAGAGAGGGTTGGAAGCACTCGAACGGTCGAAGCTTCTAGGCGCCTTGTTGAACAGTTCTACCACTGCGGCTCATAGCAACTACTATTACCACTACCATTCGCCCACTGCCTCACGGCCGAACGGCGGTTCGACACAATAATTAACTGCAATCAAGCCAGGCATTGTTCATCGCTTTCATGTGCAAATCGGTTAGCCTTACGATGCGGGATTGAGTTCGTCGGCGCATTTCTCTCCGTGGCGAAACGAGCAGGGTATTTGATATTCGCCGCGACATCTGCAGTCGTCGTACCTCCACACGCTGTTCCGCACGAAATCTGGGATGAAGGCGAGGACGACCGGCGTACTTCTCCCAGGCTCTCACTTGCGTGCAGCCTACACATTTCGTAAGTCCCTCTCCCCAGATCGATAGCCGCTCTCGAACGGCAGGCCAAGCTGTTTTAAGCCGAACAATAACGGACGTCCAGAAATATTGAGAGGGTAATTATGTCTAACTTGCGAGTAGCGATCGTCGGCTGTGGATATTGGGGACAGAACCTATTGCGGAACTTCTGCGAACTGGAAGAAGCCGAAGTCGTCATGGTCTGTGATTTTGATTCTAGAGCTTTGGTCAGGGCGAAACGCCGGTACCCGACAATTTCAGTAACTCAGAGCTATGCAGAGGTTCTTGACAACCCGCGCATAGATGCCGTCGTGCTCGCCACGCCGGTATCGACGCATTATCCATTTGCAAAGGAGGCACTGCAGGCCGACAAACACGTCCTAGTGGAGAAGCCCCTGGCTCAGAGCACAGCTCAGGTTCTCGACCTGATCGACCTGGCTGAGCGGCGGGGCAAAACTCTGATGGTAGATCACACGTTCGTGTATACGGGCGCGGTTCGCCGGATGAAGTCACTCGTGGAGTCGGGAGAGGTCGGACAACTTCTGTACTTCGATTCAGTTCGCATCAGTCTCGGCCTGGTGCAAGGTGATATTAACGTCCTTTGGGACCTGGGTCCCCATGATCTCTCGATCATGGACTACCTCTGCGGACAGGAACCTATCGCGATTTCAGCAACTGGTGTTAAGCACCTGAACACGCCGTATGAAAACGTTGCATACGTCACGGTGCACTTTGAGGGAAATTTCATCGCACACTTCCATCTCAACTGGTTGGCCCCAGTCAAGGTGCGTCGAACTCTCGTAGGTGGCAGCAAGAAGATGATCGTTTACGACGATATGGAGAACAGCGAGAAGGTTAAAGTGTATGACAAAGGGATCGTCCAAAGCCACGATCCGCAGCGCCGGGAGAGGATGCTGACCGGATATCGCAACGGGGACATGCTCGCGCCCCAGCTGGAAGCGAGTGAGGCTTTGCGGCGGATGGCGCAGGAGTTTGTCAGTTCAATTATGGAGAAGCGAGCGCCTTTGAGCGATGGCCATGCGGGATACCGCGTGGTGCGGCTGCTGGAGGGTGCTCAACGATCCATTGAGGAAAACGGTCGCGTAATTGACTTAAGAGAATCGCAGCTGCCGATGAGGGGAATCTTTGCGGCTTCAACCGTCGCCGCGGCTGATTAGGTCCGCCACGATTGTTGAATGTTTGAGCGTGAATGTTGTTGGTCCCTACGGATCAAATCCTGGGAGGATATGCGCTATGAAAGTCCTCGCCCGTTGTTTGTCCCCTCTTTGCAGAGTTGTGTTGTGCTTCGCCCTGTCATCGGCCGCTTTTGGGAGCTGCAGTGCGCCGTCAAATCCGATTGAGGCAGAGAATTGTCTTCCGGGTAACCCCTCGAGCCAATGGGATATTTCCCCCGGTAGTGCGGGCGATCCTACAATCCAAGGGTTTGGGACAGATATTAGTGTCAACGTGGGCCAGACGATATTGTTCAAAGTCAACACGGACGCAAAGGCGTACACAATCGAAATATATCGGATGGGATACTACGCGGGCATGGGTGCTCGCCTCATAACCACCATTCTCCCTTCTGCGAAATTGCCCCAGACGCAGCCCGCCTGTTTGAGCGACTCGACTACACACCTTCTCGACTGCGGAAACTGGGGAGTGTCGGCGTCTTGGCAAGTGCCCACGAACGCCACGTCGGGCATATATTTCGCACATCTGGTCAGAGGTGACACGGGAGGAGACAGTCACATCGTCTTTATCGTTCGGAATGATGCAAGCCACTCCGCAATGTTGTTCCAGACTTCTGACGAATCCTGGCAGGCCTATAACTTTTACGGTGGGCCGAGTCTTTATGGTGCTGGTGGAGTTTTCGATATCACCAATCGTGCATTTAAAGTCAGCTATAACCGACCGTTCAACACGCGAAGTATGGGCACGGAGGCGGTGACTTGGGTCTTTGGAGCAGAATACCCTATGGTGCGCTGGTTAGAGGCCAACGGTTATGACGTTACATACTTCACGGGGATTGATGCAGCCCGGTACGGGAATTTGGTACGGAATCACAAGATCTATCTGAGCGTTGGGCACGATGAATACTGGTCAGGTCAACAGCACGCGAATGTCGAAGCAGCACGCGATGCAGGCGTTAATCTCGCGTTTTTCAGCGGCAACGAGGTTTTCTGGAAAACACGATGGGAAAACAGCATCGACGGAACGAATACTCCCTATCGCACTCTGGCCTGCTACAAAGAGACACTGGCTGGAAAGCCTATTGACCCGCTCGATCCACCTACTTGGACCGGAACGTGGCGTGACGCGCGGTTCAGTCCGCCGGCCGATGGAGGGCGCCCTGAAAATTCATTGACTGGGACCATATTCATGGTTAATGGTCCCGGCTCAGACAACCCGGGCAATCTGTCCATCCAAGTTCCAGCCGCCGATGGAAAAATGCGGTTTTGGCGCAACACCAGCATTGCGAATCTCGCCTCAGGCCAAACCGCGACTCTCCCGTCAGGAACGTTGGGTTATGAATGGGATGAGGATCTTGACAACGGCGCCCGCCCAGCGAGTACTTTCGATCTTTCGACCGCTACATACAAGTTGACTACAGATCTACTACTGGACCAAGGTGGGACCTACGGGGCTGGTACCGCCACTCATCACATGACGCTTCATCGCACGGGGAGTGGCGCATTTGTGTTTGGCGCAGGAACAATTCAGTGGTCTTGGGGCTTGGACAGCAATCACGACAATCCATTCGGCTTTGGTAGTCCTGCCCCTGATCCCGACATGCAACAGGCGACAGTAAACCTGTTCGCCGACACGGGGGTCCAGCCAGCGACTTTGCAGCCGGGCTTAGTCCCGGCCACAGCATCGACTGACACTATTCCACCCACTTCAACGATTACTTCGCCAACGAGCGGGAAACTTCTGACCAGCGGAGTGGCGATAATTATCAGTGGTAAAGCCACCGACTCAGGTGGTGGAGTGGTCGGCGGAGTCGAGGTGTCGGTTGATGGTGGAAACACCTGGCGGCTAGCCACAGGTCGCGAGAGCTGGAGCTATGCGTGGACACCCAGTGTACTCGGATCGTTTACGATTGAGAGTCGCGCAACCGACGACAGCGCCAACACCGAGACTCCGTCGGCAGGTATTGTTACGGTAACGGTAAATCCGCCAGATTGCCCGTGCAGCGATTGGACCTCGTCTACTACCCCATCCCAGGTGGATAGTGGAGATGCTTCATCAGTCGAATTGGGTGTGCGTTTCCGCGCTGATTTCGATGGCTACATCACAGGAATACGCTTCTACAAGGCCGCTACCAACATCGGCCCACACACAGGAAACTTGTGGAGCAATACCGGTACGCTTCTGGCAAGGGCTACGTTTACGAATGAGACCGGCTCCGGCTGGCAGCAAGTCAGTTTTAGCAACCCCGTGGCGATCACGGCCAATACAACGTACGTCGCGTCCTATTTCACGCGATCCGGACACTACTCCGATACGGTTTGGTATTTTGTTACTTCTGGTTCAGATGCTCCCCCGCTTCATTTCCTCGCCAGTGGTGTCGCTGGACCAAACGGGATTTACAGTTACAGTGCAGCCAGTACTTTTCCGACGTCGAGCTTCGATGCGACCAATTACTGGGTAGATGTCGTCTACATCCCTGCTTCATCGATGCCGGGTGCTCCTCCCGCGCTTCTCGTGTATCCTTTCTCGCTCAACTTTGCGAGTCTGGCGGGTCAGCCCAATCCGCCAGCTCAGACGGTCACTGCGTACAACGAGGGAACGGGAACTCTCAATTGGACGGCAACGTCCAACGCAGCATGGCTTCTCGTTTCACCGAGCTCAGGAGCGACACCCGGTTCGCTGACCGTGTCTATTAATTCCGCCGGGCTTGCTTCGGGTACGTACACAGGGACGATTACCGTGAGCGCATCGGGGTCGAACACTCCTGCGCAAACCATCTCCGTGTCCTTGACGGTCAGCAATCTATTGCTGTTCTCGAATTTCAGTGACGGAACCATGACAGGTTGGGCCGTATCTCCCTTGGGATTGGCATCCGGCTGGTCGGTGGTGAATCAATCACTGCAATACGCGGGACTTGGCAACAGTCAGGTATATGCAGGAAATTCCGCCTGGAGCAATTACAGCTTGGTCTCCGCGGTTAAACTGGCCAGTTTGAACAACTGGCCGGGTGGCATCCGTGGCCGGGTGAACCCATCAACCGGCGCAGCTTACGCTGTTTGGCTGTATCCGGCGCAGGGACAGTTAATTCTGTATCGCACGGCAGCGTGGGATATTAATCAGGGCTTGGTCCAACTTGGTCAGGCCGCAGCCGCATTCGACACCACCAATTTCCACAATGTTGGCCTTTCCTTTAATGGAAGCCAAATCCAGGTCGCGTACGACGGCGTCACCGTCATAACAGCGACTGATACCACGTACGCCAGTGGTTTAGTCGCCTTAGAAGGGGAAACACACGATTGCAACTGGGACGAACTCGCTGTCGTTTTCCGCCAATTACCAGGGTGCAAATCCCGCATCTCAGGCAGTCCAAATAACCGGTTCCGGCGGCACCCTTGCTTGGACGGCGAGCAGCAACGCGCCATGGCTGAGCGTATCGCCTGGGTACGGTAATACTCCGGCTACCGTGCAAGTATCGGTCGCCTCTTCTACCTTGAATCCGGGGAATTACAGTGGGCTCGTGACCCTGACGTCGTTAGGCGCGGCGAACACTAGCCCGACTGTCGCTGTTAATTTAACGGTAATCGCCACGCCGCCGGTGTTGGTCACTACACCCTCCACTCTGAAGTTCACAGCGGTTAAGGGTCAGAGTGCGCCTGCACAGTCGATTGCGATTACCAATGGCGGGTATGGAAGTTTTGGCTGGACTGTGTCGAGCGATTCTTCGTGGTTGACGGCCGCTCCGACCAGCGGTTCGACTCCGCAGAGCATGACCGTCACTGCAAATCCCACCGGTCTTGCAACTGGTAGTTACAGCGGACACATAAAAGTGACTGCTAGCGGGGTGGCAAATTCGCCCCAAACCGTAGGGGTCACGTTGGAAGTTCTCGCTCAAGATATGACCGAAACGTTCACCGATCTCGGCAGCGGTTGGATTATCTCGCCGATGGGATTGGGGAATGGTTGGAGCGTGTCTAATGGGGTGTACTCCTACAGTGGCCTTGGGCTCAGCCAGTCATGCGCTGGAAATAGCGCCTGGACCGACTACACATTTGACTCGAACATCCGGCTCTCGAATATGTCTAATTGGCCCGGCGGCGTACGTGGTCGTGTAAATCCGTCGACCGGCGCTGGCTATGTTGTATGGCTATATCCAGGCTCCGGAAAGGCAATTCTGTACCGGGTGCCGCAGTGGAATATCAACGGTCCCGGCCTCACACAGCTCGCTGTAGCTCCCCTGAGCTTTGACACCAGCAGTGCGCACGACCTGAGGATGGATTTCCGTGGTAACGTGATATCCGTCTACTGGGATGGCGTGTTCTTGACGAGTGCAACCGACAGTAGCTATTCGAGCGGCTTCGTGTGCCTCGATGCTAATACTCAACCGATCTCGTATTCTAGTATTCAAGTCGCCGCCGTCCAAAACCAGGTAACACTGGATGCCATCACGCCAGGAAGCCTGGTTTTTAATGCTGGGCCCGGGTTGACACCCGCACCCCAGACGATCAATGTCACCGCTGGAGGCGCAAACACTACATGGGCGGTTACCAGTAGCACTTCATGGATGACGGCCACCACCTCAACTACCTTGACCCCGGGCACGTTGACTGTTTCGGTGAATCCGGCAGGGTTGCCGCAAGGTACGTACAGCGGAACGGTTACCCTGTCTGCACCTGGTGCAAGTAACTCTCCGATTAGTATTCCGGTGACATTGGCAGTAAGGGCTGCAGTTCTTTCCGTCACGCCATCAACCATGACATTCTTTGGTGCGATTGGTCTGAATCCAAATCCACAGACTATTCAGATTGCCAATCTCGGGACCGGCACTCTCAATTGGACGGCCAGTGATACCACCACCTGGCTCGGCCTGAGCCCTACTTCGGGCGTCGCACCCGCGTCGATCACAGTAACGCCAGATACAACTACCACAGGGGCGGGTACTTTCAACGATACAGTAACAATTGCCTCACACGACGTGGCGAATAGTCCTGTGGCCGTGCCGGTCTCAATGCAGGTCGGATCACTACTGTTCAGTGATAACTTCAACTCGGGATCAGCAGCGAACTGGACGATTTCGCCTCTCGGACATGTGACTGACTGGTCGGTTGTGAATGGAACATACATTTACGATGGCGCGGGGGAAAGCGAGTCATTCACCGGTAGTTCAGCATGGACCGACTACACAGTAGCCACTGATTTTCAGCTGGCGTCGTTGAATGACCATCCTGGGGGGCTGCGTGGAAGAGTAAACACGACCACTGGATCCAGTTACGGTGTGTGGGTCTATCCTGCGGAAAGAGTACTGAAGCTCTTCCGAATCGGTCAGTGGAATATCGATGCGGACCTCTCATTGCTCGGCCAGTCCGGCCAAGTCAACATGGACACCAACTGGCACAACCTTCGCCTCGTGTTCCAGGGCACCACGATCCAGGTTTATTACGACAACGCTCTTGTGATCACAGCAACAGACAGTAATTACGCACAAGGTGCGGTGGCTTTTGACGTCTCGAATCAGCCTATCGCCTTCGACAATGTGACCGTGATTTCTCTCCCCTAAGCCCCTCCCGTGACAGAGATCCATGTGCCAGCAGGAGCATATATGCGTGAGTACTGCAGGATTGCCCCTGACGTGAAAATGGGACAGAACGTAACGGTCCATGCGTTCGTCAACCTTTACGGATGCTCGATTGGCGACAACAGCAGGGTCGGGGCGTTTGTAGAAATTCAAAAAAATGCTTGTATCGGCAGAAATGTGAAAGTCTCGAGCCACACGTTCATCTGCGAAGGAGTCACGATCGACGACGACGTCTTTGTGGGCCATAACGTCTCCTTCATCAATGACAAATACCCACGTGCGACCAACGATGGCGGTAGCCCCCGGTCGGAGGCCGACTGGCAGGTGGTCAAGACACGGGTCAAGCGGGGGGCCTCGATCGGAACTAGCGCGACGATCCTATGCGGTGTGACGATCGGCGAGAACGCTGTTGTGGGCGCCGGCAGTGTGGTTACACATGATGTTCCGGCCAACGCGATTGTTGCCGGCAATCCCGCGCGGGTTATGAGAAAAGCTGTTTTGGCATAAGCACCGTCGCGGCTTGTGTTTAGCGAGTTACAGAAAATCCCTCCCCATTTTCCCCAGACAAAAATGCTTGCGGTTGATTGTTCCTGGAGTTTCCTTCATGTCCATTACCCAAATCAGTGACGGTAGCGAGTCGGCCATTCGCGAGGTAGCTGCTACATTCGGCAGGCGCGCCATGCGTGAGGATTCGGCATGGGAACATAATTTCGCTGGATGGCTGCGAGAGACGAACCCGCGGGAGGAGGTGCTCACGCTCTTCGGACGCTTCCGGATGGGGGAGAGCGCGTTCGATGCATTCATGCGCCGGGTGCTGTTGCGCGCGATGTGCCGCACTGCGGGAAACGATCTCCAGGTGGGAGTGGGTGTGGTCCTGAAGCATCCGGAGACTATGGAGTTTGGCGACTGCGTTTTCATCGGATCGCAAGTAATGATTCAGGGGCGTTTCGATGGAACCTGCAAGATAGGCAATCACGTTTGGATTGGTCCGCAGGCCTACCTCGATGCTCGGCAGTTGATCCTGGAGGACTATGTTGGCTGGGGACCCGGGGCGAAAGTTCTGGGATCGGCCCATACCGGAGAACCGATCGAGGCGCCGATCATTACGACGGATTTAGTGATCAAGCCAGTGGTAGTGGCAACCGGAGCTGATATCGGCATGAATGCCTCGATTCTGCCGGGCGTGAGCGTGGGGGCGCATGCGATCGTAGGAGCGGGTGCAGTGGTCACGCAGGATGTTCCCGACTATGCCATCGTCGCAGGTGTTCCAGCACGCGTACTGCGATTACGGCGCTAAGACTAGATCTCCGCGTCATTCCGTCTTAATCATCCATCTCCATTTAGGGCAAAACCGTTGAACGGAAAGAACACCTCAACTATGGGCAAAACCAGAGTCGCCATCGTCGGTTGCGGCTATTGGGGTGAGAATTTGATCCGCAACTTCTCCGAGTTGGACGACGTCGAGGTGGTGGCAGTCTGTGACTTCAACTTGAATGCACTTGCGCGCATGAAGCGCCGCTATCCGACACTTGAGTTGAAGCAGGACTATCAGGACATTCTTTCCGACGCTCGCATTCACGGTGTCGTGATAGCGACGCCGGTGTCCACGCACTATCCGTTTGCGCGTCGGGCCTTGCAGGCGGGTAAGCACGTACTGGTAGAGAAGCCTTTGGCGACCAGTACGAAGCAAGCCCTCGACTTGATGGAGCTCTCCGAAAAACGCCGCAAAACCCTGATGGTGGACCATACCTTTATCTATACGGGGGCCGTGCGGCAAATCAAATCCGTCATCGATTCGGGGGAAGTAGGCGACCTCCTCTACTTTGACTCGGTTCGGATCAGTCTTGGCCTGGTGCAAAACGACATAAATGTGATCTGGGACTTAGGACCGCACGACTTTTCCATAATGGATTACCTATGCGAGGATGATCCGGTTTTGATTTCGGCAACAGGCGTGAAGCATCTGGGTTGCCAATTTGAAAACGTTGCCTACGTAACGACACACTTTGGCGGCAATATGATCGCCCATTTCCACCTTAACTGGTTGGCTCCGGTCAAAGTTCGCGAAACCCTAATCGGTGGTACCAGGAAGATGATCGCATACGACGACATGGAAACCAGCGAGAAGGTGAGAGTCTACGATAAAGGGATCACCATGAACCATGATCCGGAGCACCGGGAAAAGTTACTGGCGGGCTATCGGAACGGGGACGTGTTCGTGCCGAACCTTGACACCACCGAGGCGTTACACCTTGTGGCGCAAGAGTTTGTCGATTCGATCGTGCAAAAGCGACCACCGGTCAGTGATGGCTATGCTGGCTACCGTGTTGTTCGCCTGCTTGAAGCAGCGCAGCGGTCGATGGAGTTGAACGGACACCCAATCAAGTTGAGCCCCCCCATCAGTCCACGCAGGCGTGCAGGTTCCCCCCTTGAAGTCGTTACGAAGCGTATGCCAGTTCCTGCACAAATGAACTCTGCTTTCCACAACCTCATCCATTGGCAGTAGAGCTTCTTCTCGGAGGAAAGATGAACCGTATTGCAGGCGCACGCTGTCTAGTGACCGGCGGTGCCGGATTTGTCGGCAGCACAATTGTCGACCAGTTGCTCGGCGCGGGAGCAGCTGAGGTACGTGTGCTGGACAATTTTGTTCGTGGCACCTGGAGCAATCTCGCGTGTGCAACGGCAAGAGGCGGAGTTAGTGTGATAGAGGGCGATATCTGCAATGCCGCCTTGGTTGACAGGGTGACCGCAGGTGTCGATTACATTTTCCATCAGGCCGCTCTGCGGATAACCCGTTGCGCGGAAGCTCCCCGAGAAGCCGTGGAGGTCTTGATCAACGGCACGCTCAATATTCTGGAGTCCGCTGTTCACCATCGAGTTAAGAAGCTTGTGGCTGCCTCGTCCGCGTCCGTCTACGGAGAGCCTTCGTATCTCCCGATGGACGAATGCCATCCCTTTAACAATCGAACCATGTATGGTGCGGGGAAGATCGCTTGCGAACAAATGTTCCGTGCCTACTACACAACCTTCGGTCTCCCTTACGTTGCGTTCCGTTATTTCAACGTGTACGGCCCGCGCATGGACATCGTAGGTGTCTATACCGAGGTGCTGATCCGCTGGCTTGAAGCAATCGAAGCGAATCAGCCACCTCTCATTTTTGGAGATGGCACGCAGTCGATGGATTTCGTTTTCGTTAAAGATGTTGCTCGCGCGAACTTGTTGGCTGCGCAGAGCGACGTGACGGACGAAGTGTTCAACGTGGGGAGCGGCCGTCAAACCAGTCTGAATGCACTCTGTAACCTGCTCCTCAGGCTGACCGGTTCGTCATTGCGTCCGGAGTATCGCGAAGCACGCAGCGTGGCCAACGTGCAGACGCGCCGAGCCGGAGTTGAGAAGGCAGACGAAGTGTTGGAGTTCAAAGCAAAGGTTGCCTTGGAGCAAGGTTTGCGGGAGTTGATTCGCTGGCGAAAAAGCGTAAAAGCGTCCCCCGCCTTAATGGAGGCGGTATGACTAGCGTGGTGCCCAGGACTGTGCCCGTGGCTCGACCTTCCTTTGGATTGTCTGAGGAGCGGGCTGTTGTAGAGGTGCTCAGGAGCGGTTGGGTTAGCCAGGGGCCCCGTGTTGAGGAGTTCGAGCGCCGCTTCGCCGAGTACGTAGGTGCCCCCTTCGCGATAGCCGTGTCCTCGTGCACTACCGCCTTGCATTTGGCCCTGCTGGCCGCTGGTGTAAGGCCCGGCGACGAGGTACTGTGCCCCAGTCTTTCGTTCATAGCGACCGCCAACGCCATCGCCTACACGGGGGCAACACCGATCTTTGTAGACGTCGATAGGTCCACCTACAATATCGATCCTCGCTGTATCAAGACTTCCATCACGCCACGGACAAGAGCGATCCTGGCAGTTCATCAAATCGGGCTACCGTGTGCTTTACACGAAATTGTTGACATCGCATCCCGCCAAGGTCTGGTGGTGATCGAAGATGCCGCCTGCGCCATAGGCTCGGAGTACAACGGCGCCCGCATTGGATCGCCATACACGTCCGCGGCTTGCTTTAGTTTTCATCCTCGCAAGATTCTGACCTCGGGAGAAGGCGGTATGATCACAACGGCTGACGACAAAGCGGCCGCCAGAATCCGCAGGCTGCGCCAACATGCGATGAATGTGTCTGACCTTGCGCGCCACAGTGCGACTCGGGTTGTGATCGAAACGTATGACGAAGTCGGGTACAACTATCGGATGACCGACCTGCAGGCTGCAATTGGGTTGGTACAGTTGCAACGTCTCCATGAAATGCTTTCCAAGAGGCGATTACTGGCCCAACGGTACACAGAGCGCCTTTCTTCGCTCCCGTGGCTGACGCTGCCTCAGGAACCGACTGAATGTCGTCACAATTTTCAATCCTATATGGTGCAGCTCCAGAGCGATGCTCCTGTCACTCGTGACCAACTCATGCAGGAGTTACTCAACCGGGGAGTTTCGTCGCGCCGGGGCATCATGGCAATTCACCGCGAACCGCCATACCGCAACGATAAGTGGGATGTGCAGCTGCCAATAACAAACCTGGTGACTGATACGACAGTGATTCTGCCTCTTTTCTACGAGATGACAGAAGATGAACAGGATTATGTTATTGAATGCCTCGAAGAGATTGGCGATCAGGGCATGGAATAACTCGCAGTCGGAGCTGCTGCTCGGGTTCCAGCACTGGTGAAACAATTATGCAGAACTTAGGAGATATTAGGTCGTGAAGCTTGCGGAATTCGGTATCGGTGCGAATGCTGCCTTTCCCACGGTCTCGGGTGGGGATCGCAGCATCGTTGATGAGGAATCCTTTCACCGGATGATCTCTCTGGAGAGAAAGAGAACAGAGCGTTCCAAAAGGCTGTTCTTGCTTATGCTTCTGAATATAGAAGGAATTCTAATCGACGACAAGAACAGAAGAATACTCGGCAAGATTGTGTCGACGTTCTCATCGTCGATCAGGGAGACTGATGCGATAGGGTGGCACAAGAGCGGTGCAGTAGTAGGCATCATGTTCACGGAGATTCCCCCTGACGCTCGGAAATCAATTGTCAATACCATGGTCGCAAGGGTAAGTGGGGTACTGTATAGCAACTTGACCTTTGACCAGTTCAACCAGATCAGCATTTCCCACCACGTTTTTCCGGAAGAGTGGGACCACGATGTGCCACAACGACCGAGTCACCCCACCCTGTACCCTGATCTATCAAAGCGTGAGAACGGGAGCAAACTCTTCTCTGTGGCCAAGAGAACGATGGATGTGTTAGGCAGCACCTTTGGACTGCTCATTAGCTCCCCCCTCTTCTTGGCCATTGCCCTGGCGATCAGGGTTTCATGCAAGGGTCCGGTGTTTTTTCGCCAGCAGCGAGTAGGGCAGTACGGCAAATCGTTCGTCTTCCTGAAATTCAGGTCGATGTACGTCGACAACGACGCTCGTATTCACAAAGAGTATGTCAGCCAGTTGATCAGCGGTCGGGCTGAGCGCAAACCGTCTAACGGGACAAATCAGGGTGTTTACAAGCTGACGAACGATCCCAGGGTAACGAGCTTAGGCGCATTTTTGCGAAGGACCAGCCTTGATGAACTTCCCCAACTCTACAACGTACTTAGAGGCGACATGTCTCTGGTCGGTCCACGGCCACCCATTCCGTACGAGGTAGAAGCCTACGAGACTTGGCACCGACGTCGCGTACTGGAAGCGAAGCCGGGAATTACGGGATTGTGGCAGGTGAACGGTCGCAGCCGCGTTGGGTTCGATGACATGGTTCGACTTGACGTTCGATACGCCGCGACGCAGTCGCTCTGGCTCGACATAAGAATCCTGATGCGCACGCCACGGGCAGTGATCTTAGGCGAAGGAGCGCATTAGACAAGCACTTTGTCTCAGCGCTCGTGTGGTGTCCAGGCTGCAGTACCTCTTCCCCATCGTTACGAAAGATATGTTGCAAGTGAATCCGAGCGAGGATTCTGGCGCGGTGCACCGATTCGATCGAGAATGAGACCAAGGCTGACAAAATGACTGTTGTTAACAAAATACCCTTTCTAGATCTGGTTACTCCTCACGTTGATTTGGAAGAAGAACTAGTCTCCGTTTTTCGTGGGGCTCTGAGGTCGGCCGGATTCATCGGTGGACCCATGGTCGAGGACTTTGAACGCGAGTTCGCAGAGTTTTGCGATACCAAATACTGTGTCGGTGTCGGCAGTGGCACTGATGCGCTTCGTTTCGCTCTTTCTGGTGCTGGAGTTCGAGAAGGAGATTCTGTCATCACCGTTCCCAATACGTTCATTGCGACGACGGAAGCGATCTCTCAGGTAGGAGCTCGACCCGAGTTCGTTGATGTAGACGAACAAACCTCCAGCATGGACCCGGAGAAGCTGCGCGATTTGTTGGATACGCAGTGCGAACGCGAACCCGGCAGTGGCAGGCTTATTTCGCGAAGGACCAGGCGGCCGGTCACGGCCATCGTTCCAGTACATCTCTATGGCCAGACGGCAGACATGGACCCGATCATGGAAATGGCAGAGCGCCACAACCTAGTTGTCATAGAGGACTCATGTCAAGCCCACGGTGCGGAGTACTTCTCTTCGAAAAACAATCGATGGATGAAGGCCGGCTCAATTGGAAGGGCGGCCGCCTTCAGCTTTTATCCGGGAAAGAACCTGGGTGCCTGCGGCGAAGCGGGTGCGATCACAACCAACGACGAAGAACTTGCTCATAAGACGCGCATGATTCGGGATCACGGACAGGTGCGAAAGTATTTCCATGACATGGAAGGCTACAACGGCCGGTTGGATGCGATTCAAGCCGGAATTCTGCGAAGGAAGCTCAAGTACCTCCTTAGCTGGAATGAGCAACGCCAAGAACGAGCGCAACTCTACAACAAACTACTTTCGGAAGTTGGAGATAGCGCGATTCTTCCTATTGCGGCTCCGTGGGCAAAAGCCATGTACCACTTGTATGTGATTCGGGTTAAGGACAGAGATGAACTGATTGCGATGCTCGCCCTAGATAATATTGGGACTGGTATCCACTATCCCATTCCACTTCATCTCCAGACCGCCTATGGCTACCTGGCCTACAAGGAAGGAGACTTCCCCGTGTCAGAGAGGCTGGCGCGAGAGGTTGTATCGTTGCCCATGTATCCCAATCTTACGGCGGAACAACAACACCGGGTTGTCGAGAAAATACGGGAGATTCTTGCTGATAGGTTGGCTGGCAAGAGTGACCGATCTATTCTAGCAACATCTTAACGGATCAGTTTGGTCTGTGAACCGAGCAAAAACGACCTGATGCCAAAACGGTGGTGGCGGTATCCACAACAAAACGGATTGCGTAGTCTTCGTGCCCACATATGTCATCAAGCTTTTGTAGCAATCAATCTACGGTTCCTTCGCTAGAGTCCTTGCCTCAAGCGGCACAGACCACGGCGAAGAAGCAGAGCTACGGCCAGATTCTGAAGTCCTCGGCATTGATTGGCGGCTCTTCGGTCCTGAACATCGCAATTCGAATCGTTCGTACCAAGGCTATGGCGGTGCTGCTTGGTCCGGCCGGGTTCGGATTGTTTGGGCTCTATGGATCGATCGCCGAACTTACGCAGAGCATTGCCGGTATGGGCATCAACAGCAGTGGCGTACGCCAGATTGCCGAGGCAGTCGGTTCGGACGACACAGAGCGGATCGCGCAAACTACCGCAGTATTGCGACGAACGTCGATCGTCCTGGGAGCGCTGGGAGCTGTTTTGCTTGTCGTGTTTTCCAGACAAGTGTCCACCTTGACTTTTGGCAGTCAGCAACCCACCGCCGCTGTGTGCCTGTTGTCAATCGCTGTGTTTTTCAGTTTAGTATCCGCGGGTCAAGGGGCGCTGATCCAAGGAATGCGTCGCATTGCTGATTTCGCGAAAATGGGGGTCTTGAGCGCTCTCTATGGCACGTTCATCAGCATCCCAGTAGTGTACTTCTTTCGTGAAAGAGGTGTGGTGCCATCGCTGGTAGGCGTTGCCGCGATGAGCATTATTACCTCGTGGTGGTATAGCCGGCGGGTACGCATCCCAAGTCCTTCCATGACAGCGTCGCAGGTGGGGCAGGAGGCAGCTGCTCTCTTGAAGCTGGGCTTGGCATTCATGGCAAGTGGCTTAATGATGATGGGGGTGGCCTATGCCGTGCGGACTATCATACTTCGCAAAATTGGTGTTGAAGCAACTGGGTTGTATCAATCTGCTTGGACACTAGGTGGACTCTATGTTGGATTCATTCTGCAGGCCATGGGGGTGGACTTTTATCCCCGTTTAACTGCCAGCGCCAGCGACAATCTCGAGTGCAACCGCTTGGTCAACGAACAGACGCTGGTGGGGCTGTTGCTAGCGGGCCCTGGTGTGATCGCTACTCTAACATTTGCACCGCTCGTCATCGCGTTATTTTACAGTGCCAAATTCGGTGCGGCGGTCGGAATCTTGCGCTGGATATGTCTCGGAGCCACCCTCCAGGTGATTACCTGGCCGATGGGCTTCATTATCGTGGCAAAAGGAAAGCAGAACCTTTTTTTCTCGGCCGATCTGGCTTGGACTGTCGTCGCCGTCGGTCTCGCATGGGTCTGCATCGGATCTTTCGGCGTGAACGGTGCCGGCATTGCGTTCTTTGGATCGTACGTTTTTCACGGCCTGATGATTTACCCCATCGTGCGTTGGCTCAGCGGCTTTCGCTGGTCCCGCGAGAACAAGCAAACGGGCTTGCTCTTCCTCTGTTTGATCGCGGTGGTGTTCTGCGGGTTTTACGTACTGCCAACCCTTTTGGCGGGTTGCGTTGGGACATTGGCGGTAATTCTGAGTGGTTCTTACTCGCTCCGAGCTCTCCTCAAACTCATCTCTTTAGACCAGATTCCACGTCCCATGCGGCGATTGCTCGTCGGATTCGGCTATGTTCCTTCAGGTTCTACGATAGTCAACTAACATCGATATTTACTGGAAGGGGCACGCGATCCTAAGACCGTAGTCCAGCCACTGCGAGGCAGCTACGCAAGGCAGTATTTTGGATCGCAGCGTAGCAAACCTTAGATCCTGAACCATTTTGGAGTAGCAAGACTGCTTGACGCAGTGAAGAACCAGTGAAGAACCGATGAGTAAGCACACTCCAAGCGAGTTACACGACCCTCAGGGCCGGAAGTATGTCCTGATGACCGCCGCGCATAACGAAGAGAAGTTTATCGAAAGAACGATTACGAGTGTACTCTCGCAGAACGTCCGACCGCAAAGGTGGGTGATTGTTAGTGATAACTCCACCGATCGAACTGATGAAATTGTAGAGAACTATTCCAGGCAGTATGACTTCGTACGCTTTGTACGGGTAGCAAGACCTCCTGCTCGTAGCTTTGAAGCAAAGGGTATTGCATTGCAGAGAGGCAGCAAGCTGCTGGGTGACGTTGCATTTGATTTTATAGGTAACATCGATGCCGATATTTCTGTTGACCCTTCATATTTCGAGGAGCTTATTCGGCATTTTGAGCGGGATCCCGAATTGGGGTTAGCGGCAGGTTTCATTCATGAAGAGATGAAAGGCGAATTTCGGAGCCGCAGATCGAACCGGGCGTATTCTGTTCCTCACGCCGCGCAATTGGTTAGGCGGGAGTGCTACGAAGCCATCGGGGGCTATGCCGTTCTCAGATATGGCGGGGAAGATTGGTATTCGCAGACTCATGCCCGGATGAGTGGATGGCGCGTCGAGGCGATTCCTACACTAAGCATTTTCCACCACCGACACACAGGGACCGGCACGAACCTGTTGCAAGACAGATTCCGGTCGGGAAGGATGGATTACTCCTTCGGCAGTGACCCAGTATTTGAGATCTTCAAATGCCTCGAACGCCTGCCCGAGAGGCCATTATTCATAGGCGGGATCACGAGGTTAGCGGGTTTCTCCTGGTCCTATGTTTGCAGGGACAAAAGACCTGTTTCCGATGAATTTGTGGCCTTCTTGCGAAGTGAGCAGAGGCTAAAGGTTTTATCCCTACTTCGCAATTTCGTACGGCTAAAGGCTCAACCGTGGAAGGACTTACTAGGCGGCCGGTCGACGTAACTGCGTTTAGCAAGGCTCAGAGCGAAACATTCTGTCAATGAAGTGCAGAATGGAGAGAACCCAAAACATTTCTTCACCGAACGATTCAATGAAATCCACAGGTTGCCATAGCCCAATTTCAGA